>Ga0209796_10000296_pt1 | contig 41069 bp, 30 predicted proteins | sample AgamicOrSfrz_FD_187167 | JGI IMG/M metagenome (GOLD analysis project Ga0209796, IMG submission 187167) | Agave microbial communities from Guanajuato, Mexico - Or.Sf.rz (SPAdes) (version 2) | ecosystem: Host-associated > Plants > Phyllosphere > Phylloplane/Leaf | place: Guanajuato, Mexico...
GTAAGAAGGTCAGTCGCTTCCTTTTGGATAGCCTTCGCTTCCCTTCTACGATGTAGTTTTCTTCGCACCCTTTGCTTGGGGAAGTCCCATACCAATAGGTATTTTCTATTGTATTTAGGGGGCAAGGTTAAGGTTAGTGTCTATCCACGATTTCGGGACTGTGGGTCTACTAGAGAACTGCGTTGCAGATGGGAAGGATTTACCCAACATGAGGTAATCACCCCTTGCTGACGTAGTCTCATATGACAGGGCACATATGGGTCTTCGAGGGGTACTGGGATCCCGACGGTGAACGGTACTCTGAGAATCGTCCATGGTTACCATGTTGTCTCGAATGTGAAGAAAGTCAGTCATGACCTTCCTACCATTAGGCTTGATAAAAGCCAGATGTGGTGGAGGGCGTCGGGCTTAAAATACTTTCTATTTCCTTTAAAGTACTAACTTGCCAGCGTTAGAATAATAAGATTGTAACAGAAACGCTTGGTTGGAAGCTTCCGACATAGATAGTACGAGGAAACCTGGGGATCTTCCCTTGGATACGCACTTCTAACTAAGGAATTAACCTGTCTTATCGACAAACAAAAGGCTTAGCCGAATACCCTTCCTTCCGGCCCTTTCTCAGCGATTGGCTTTGCTTCGCTTTTCATGCTGACGTAGTTAGTTATGCAAGGAATTGATTGATCTAGGACATCAAACTAATCAGTAGAGGATAATAGTCTTCTTGATACGGAATTTCCCACTTCTTTCAATATGGAGAAATAAAGTAATCAATGTCGGATAATCGTCTGTGTGATAGACAAGTTCTAGATTAGAGAGTCTCGGAGAAAAGTCTCTATTGGAAGATTGAGCGAGAGGAGGCTGTCTGACTCGCGAAACCGATCTTACGCGTTGGCTGCTAAACGACAGGAGCGAAGGCAAGGAGCTAAAACCGATAAACGGAACTCTCCCGAACTACTCTGCAGAATTCTTTATCAGCCTTTCTAAGTGCTGTCGCACACAGCAAGCTAAAGATTCTCTTTCAACGCTGACTTGGGATGCCGATGCTCCAAAGGACCATGTTGCTAGAAAAGCACTCCGATATGTTCCCAGGTAAGAGGTCTTAGGTTAAGAAGATAGCCTTACCAGGAAGACTTCCTAATTAATACCTTGGTCAAAGATTCCAAGCTCGTTGATCGACACTTCCTGTCTTTAGCTCAGAAAGTCAGACTTCTCACTAGTTTCAGTAGGAGATACGGATATATATTTGATAGCTAGCCAAATCCTTAGTCTTCTGCTTGTCAATTAGTGGGTATAAAAGAATATCTTTAATATTCTGCAGTATCGCTGACGACAAGCAGCGCTTTCTTGGCAGAGTTTTAGGCGGCAAGAGAGAAGTTGGTTTGTTGGAGCTGCTGAGCATAACGAATCGAAGCCAAAGACGTTTCGGATCAAGGTTGCTTGCATGCCAAGCCGATATAAAGGGATGGCATAATATTGATTGGCAGGTCTACGTCAGATGCCTTTTGAAGGAAGTTTGAAAGAGTCCCCTTGGAAAGAAAGAGATTGACAGGCACCATATCAATCACGAATAACGGCGTCAAGGGATGTGACGTCGGGCATACCCTTTAGGATCCTCTTTAGGAGAGCGAGAGGGATGAAATAAAAGAGGATGGAAGAGGGTTGGCGGACAGATTCAAAGGGGACCGACCTAAGCTTAGGACTAGGCTGTCGAGTGAGGATTGGCCGATTTTCATTTTATAGTAGTTTAACAAAAGCGCATAAGCTGTTGGTTTGAATTTGCTAGTTCGTACGGGACCAAGTACTTTATAAGACTATAAAGCTAGGATTAGGAGCTATGAAGTTCGTTCTGTCTATCACCAAAAACCTAGTGATCTCACTTCCAAGAAGACGCAGAGCTAAGAGTCAAGATGCGGGTTCATCTGAATTTTGAAATTCCGTTTACTAAACGAACAGGCTCGGTAGTACCTTAATACCTTAACTAAGTTGTTCTTCGAATGATGGTATCGAACTGGCTTCCTTCACATAACTTGAGTAGACGACAGCTGGAAGTCCCTTTTGGTTAATCTAACCGCTTTCTTGCTTATTGACTAGGAACTTTCCTATTGTTAACTTCATATTTGTGTTTGTCGCTGGACGTGCACCGGCGGCCCCCCCTTCCTCCTAAGCCGATAGGATAGATTAAGCAGCTACTAGATCCCCCGTCTTGTACTTCGTTCTAATCCGATTGGTCAACCCCAGCTTGCTTATCTACAGCTGCCCTATTCCGTGTAACTTAATGAATTTGATCCAGCCCGTAAGCGCCGGTACAATGTTAGAGGTGTATAGTATTTCTTCATTTCCTGCCTTACTTTTCAAACATTAGAGGGGTGGTTGAGTCAACAGGCCCCATGTAGGGAAGAGATAGAGCTCTAATCAATCTTTATGTCAAGGATTGCCGGAGTTTCTTATCTTGACCCTTATGGATTCATCCCAAGACTCGAAAGATACAGAAAAAACTGTCTATCAAAACGAGATTGAAGTATGTTCCAGGACCGAACTCACACGTTAGCTTCATCGTGCAGCACTCCTATAAGAGTTAATATTAAATATAAAACCCCAAAGGGAACGGGATCACGCTACTAGAAATTAAGCAATTAAGCTGGTACAGCCACTTGTAGTACTACTTTCGCTGTCCCTAGCACTCGTGTCGCCATACCCCCCGCGGCATTTCCATGAAACCCATTCCAACTTTGAGGATAGCTCCCCTCTTAATAAATAGAGTCTCACTCAATAGTGAAAGGATCTTTCATTGATCAGAAGGTGTTGTTTCTTTCCATCCCGTTTAGATATAAAAAGAGTTCACCAAATAATGACGCCAATCATTCTCCTAACAGTCTACCTATTCGGTATTCTGTAAGTTCCTAGGTCATATCGCAATTACTCCATTGAGAGTAAGAGTGGTCTAGTCACTACCTGTAAGGCAAGCCCCACAGACACCTTATTACTTTATTACTTTATATAATCTGCCGTATAGCCGTATAAGAGAACTGTCTTGCTGGGTGGAATATCTTTCCCCACAAACTTTCTTTCACTACGCCCCTTAACTCTTGAACTAGAGGAAGGCTAGGAGCTACTAATAGGTTTACTACAAAAGATCAGAAGATAAGTGGAAGAATACGCTTCCTCTGCTCTTTGTGATAGATTCACTCCTAGTTTATGAGAAAGATGCTGAATAACTCCTGCATGAGATATTTTCCCTGGGGATTGGCTTCATTCATATAGGAAGTAGCCCGAAGAGTGATCGCTATCGGATATCGATGAGGGATACCAGCATAAGTAATAGTTTCACCAGGGGATCTTCAAAGGAAAAGAGTCGAGCCTAAGCGGTTCAAGCCTATGTGACCAATGCTAGCATAGCTCTTTCAACCTGAGGGGATTCCGATTTAAAAAAGAGATACAATTTGCTCCTAAATCTACCTGGAGCCTGGTATGGACTGCTAAATCGATTCCTCTTGGCTTGGCCTTTACTAAGATATCACCAGATTAGCAAGAAATTGAACTCTCTGCTCTTAGCACTGTGACGGGCTACTACTTTCAAAACTGCGTAATTCTGTAACTGAAAAGAAAGACTAGCGGCGCTTATTCCTATTCAATGAAATAGCGAGCCATCCATTTGAAAGAAAATCTCTCTAAGCTTCTTAGTTCTAATCGAAACACTCAATAACATTCCTAGCCCTTTTTCCTGTGAGGAGTTTTAGATAAAAAGCTCCCTGAGTCGAATGAGAAAGATTCACTTCAAAACCTAAAAAAGTTAGCAAAAAGGGCCTAATCTTACTAGTTTGAAACTATCAGCAGCCCTTATTTCAAATTTCAAATAAGTCTCTTAGAACACTATCTAAGATCCACCCATTCCCGATAACAAAGGTGAGCATGAATATTTATAGCTAGCGGTTATCCTAACCTAAGATAATAAGAGGGAAGACGGGCTCCGATGACTATCGAATACTCTAAATTTGTCTTTCATTGTTAATGCTCAGAACAAAGCCTTCTAGACCTATTCGTCTTAGGTTAGCGCATTGATGAGATGTTCTTTGACTTCATTGATGGGACTCATTTATGAATTTATGAAAGGCACCAAAATCCTTATTTCAGGTAGAGGTGAAATTTCTTTGCTTTGATATTTGATGAAGTGAAGACACTTATCGAGCCTCTATTTATAGAGTGGTAGAGTAATCTCGCCATGCGTCACCGAATTGGATGGATTCTTACTACTAGTTCCACTATAACCACGCTGCCTGTATGAACAAACAAACTTTGCAGAACCGTTTCACCTAATCGATCGTGGTGAAGTCAGCAATGGATTTGGCGGATCATCCACGTGGATGGCAGGCCCAATTCTGACTAGTTCTCCGCACTACTTTTATGCAGTTGAATACGCACATGCCTATTTAGTGAAAAACTGGCTGGCTCTGGCTACCAAATCACACTGCCTGTATGAACAAACAAACCTTGCACAACCAGCTTACGTAGAAAAGATTCCATATTCTATGCCAATAGACTCGTGCTCGTGACATCCATGTACTGAGTCGTCAAATGAGCCAGCCCAAGCTTATACGCATTGGCCCACAGGGTCAATAGGCCCCGAATGAAAGACCCAAACCTGATGAATAACCCACCCACCCGGCGAGAAGGGCCCCGCCCACTCCCAACTCGCCCTGGTCAACCATTGGTTTTATATGACCTCCTATATACATCATAGCATTTACACACTATAGAGTGACCCCCTTTTTTCATCTTACATTTCTCTGATACTTTCAGGTCTCTCCCATCTGAGGTGACCATCGTTATCTATATAAAGCCGACCCCGCCAAGGCCTAAGTGCACGCCCACCCCTCGAGCCTGTGCTTACTTTGGCAGTGAATCCCCAAGCAGGAAGTGCGCCTTAAGATATTCATCACTTTAGGGATTGTTTTCTTATCTGTAAAGCCCATCAATCCGGTATTGAAAGACCTTGCCCAAAAACAGTTAGGCTCTATCTTAATGGTATCCTTTCTATATAAATCGAAGTTCTCTAGATACAAATCCATGAATATGTAATAAAGCAACCCAACCCTCTTTGTTGGTTTAGTTTTCACGAAACTTGTAATCCTAAAAGGCTTCCTTATCTCCCAATCCCCAATCATAATGGAATTCCACATCTGCAGGGTGTACCCAATCTAACGGCTTGCAAACCATAGGAAGATTTCATTTCAACGGGAGAGGAACGAACGAGTCTATTAGTGCTTTGGTATTTCATTGAGAAAGACCTCAGCTTAGAGTAACTGCCCGAGAAGGTCAGTGAGGTTCCAATTGTAGTGAAATGAAGGATCTTTCTTCAAGTTCACTATGATTGGAAGAAGACAGGTGGGAGTGAGCCGAGCGAGAGCAAAGCAAGTTCCAGTGGTGGGCTGTCGGTCTGGTCCCATTTTAGACATAGTAAGAAGAGTAGCAATGCTATATTAAGAAGGGGTAAAGCCATAACTCTGCCCGTCACATTGAGCTTACGCGAACCAAGCTGCGAAAAAGGTAGCCGAACCAAAGTGCTAGCGTACAAAAGAAGGAGCGAAGCAGCGAGAATACGAGTGAAGGGAAAACAGTTAGCTTCTTTGGGTTTGGTTACGAGGTGACGATCACAACCAAAGAAGGGTTAAGGCTAACGGGGTCTTTCTTTCGTATCAAGAAAGATAAAGGAAAGATCTCCTAGCGAAACCATGCGTCTTAGTTTCACATACCGGCAGCTTAGGTACAACCTTACTGGTGCTTTCTTCGTGAGTTTTTATTTCTATTTTTTTTATAGAAGTTTATGCCCTTACTCGCCTAGAAGGAACGGGATTCAGGGAGTATAGGTAGAGTCCCGATAGACTGGGAAGGTAGTTGTTCCACAACTTCTATTCCTCTTTTCCTCTTTCTCGATGCTTTTCATAGCCCAGTTTCGTAAACAAGGGAATGACCCATGGCTTCAGTTGACTTAAACGAGTTGGGGGGCGAAGCAACTTCCGGTAGCTACCGAGCGTAGAGTTAGACCTCCATCCTGTACACCCAGAGTCTTATCCCGTTGAGCTTGGCTCTGCCTTTTCAACTCTTCCCGCCTTTTCGCCAGCCTCCCAACAAGCAACTAGTTCGTTATACTATTAGACTAGTTAGACTATTAGACTCACTCCGTTCGTTCACTCCAAGTATCTTTTCATACGTATCGTCGTTCGAGTGAAACTCATTCCGTTTATCAACGGATTTCACTGAATATCGACTAAAGGAGTGAAACGACTACAAAGGCTTTCATTGATTTAGCCTCTGGGACCTCAAGACCAACTATGCTAGAACTAAGATAAGGGATAGTATATCTGAATTGGAGATGGATGGAGGCGCTATATAAAACCCGGGTTTAGCACCTGTGTAATATATACGAATGAAGACTTAACGTATCACGCTATCCTTATACTTCTCTGCATATTCCATCAATGTTCTCAATATCATATCATAGACTAATGCCTTGGGAAGAGGTTTACCATTCGAATCAAACAAGGGAATAGCCTTTCCAACGGTGAATCTATATATACCTCCGGATATGGTGAACTTAATGTAGTCTGAATCCATATTGTAAGCATAGCGGTATAATAAACGCAGGACCTCTAACGATATAATCACAGGATCGAGCGTATGGCTCCACAAATTCGTTTTCCGCTAGGAGCGACCCCGTATATAGATTATAGAATAGCTCAGAACCCTGCATATCCATTAAACGACTCCAATTTCTAAGAAGAAATGTATTCTTAAATACTTATTTATTAATTCTATTAAGGCGTTTATAGCGTCGGAAAAAAGGCTTGATTAGGGCCTCCCTAATCCTACGACTCCCCGAATTACTAACAGAAGAGCCTATATTAGGGCTGGACCCTACACTAACTTTAAATGCATGATACCTAGTATACTATAGTAATAACTGCTTTATAAGGTAAGCAACTCCGATCCGTGAGGTGGACCTTACCCTAGGATATACTCCTAGTCTACCTACTATTAAGTAGAAATAAGTATCAAGTTAAGGTATAGTTGTTCATGATGTTTTATTTCATTTCTTAAAAGGGACCTTTTGATATGTATTCATTAACCCTTTTTTCTTGAAGCTTGCTGGGGTTTCACACAGGTTTATTATATTCCCCCCGAAAGGTGTTCTTAGTAGCAATAGGCGGGCCTATTACTAAAAGAGTTTGATTATGTTTTTTGTTGCGCTAAGCTACAGACACATATAGAACATATTGTTATAGTCAGTGGATAGGTAATTTGGGTAGGAACACCTATACCTTTTAGTGTAGTGCCCGCTTCCTTGGTACCGGTTTGGAACTGAAAAGGGGTCCTCTCACACGCCGAGGGCTTCCTTTCAATTGCTTGGCCATTAGTGCCTTCTCAGTCAATTCCCATATAATTTAACGGAAAACGAACAAGTAACAGAAGTAGTGACCCACCCGTTGCCTTAGTGCAAAAAGTATTTGCCTGGTGTTCAGTGACTGGCCTTTTTCTCGTCGAATGTCCCATGCTTTCCGTTGGTCAACAACCAACCACAACTCTCTCTATATACTGTTTATACTTATTTACTACTCCTACAGGCTTGACGGAGTGAAGCTGTCTGGAGGGAATTGAATTGTCTCAATCAATCCATATGTTTAACAACTTTCTTAGCATCTTTAGCTTAGTCTGAACTCAAGTTCCAGTGATAATACAGCTTCTAGTAGAACTCCGAGTCAATCCACAACGACTATTGACGATTATTGTGTTCAATCGTCCAGTACTCAGGCCTCATCTTCTGGTTCTGACGGATCGCTGGGTTTACCACAAAATATGGGTAGGTCCGTGAACTGTAATACTCCTCCTAGCCCATCCCACAGGGAGATCATACCATATGTCGGCTTGAACAACATAGCATACCGGGTTCACCCCTGGCTGCCGACGAGGTTCCTGTACAAGGATCTGGTATTTACGCCCTATCAGCTAGATAAATTTACTAAAAAGGGTTGTCCCGCCTAAGGCCTGATTTATCAACCAGCTCGGTGTGTGAATCGTCTACTTTAGGTCGAGGACTCCGTTTAATACTATAAAAAATAGAAAACTTCTTAGAAGATATTCTGGTTCCGGTACTCACGGAAGGTCCCGGGTATTTTGGGCGGTACTTAGTACTAGTCATTCTGGGTGTTGGTTGTACCGTTTGGTACGTGGTTTAACCAGCCTCTGCCGTTCAAGAGACATTGGTTAATGCACCCGGTGGGGACGTGCTCGGGTCTATGTTAACGTGGGATAACTTCAAAGACTTGGATTACCGAAGGAGTTGAACGTAGATTTGAGATTTGAGCTAACGGAAGACTAGAAGACTAGTTAGACTCGAAGACTCACTCCGTTCGTTCACTCCAAGAAAAAAACTTCTATTCCGTTCGTTTCGTTTATCAACTCCTTTCACTTAGATACGTATCTAACCTAACTAAATAGAGGAAGCGTCAATTCTGACCTGCTGTAGACTTCGAAAAGGTCTAGTCTGATCTTTCTGACTTTGTAGTTCTTTCCGGTCGGGCTAGTATTCCACTAATCATCCTTTCTGTCAACTCAATATCAGTATCAAGTAATTCAATTTCACTCAGGACGCGCTAACTCAAACCAACATCTCACTCACTACAGCCTCGGCACACTAAAGAGAAAGAATAAGTCATTCATCTCCAGCAGTCAGTCTTAACTGTCCGGGATTGCTCACGGAACTGCGTAAGCATACAGAGCTGCATTATAGCTTCATCTTTCGGACAGAGCAAAGTTATAAGGTTTAGCACAACGAGCGGAGAATGAGTTTAAAACCTACCGGTAAGCAAGTAAGTCAGAAGCGGGATTGATGTCATTCTATGCTAATACCAGCCCGTACTTGAGATGAGAATAAAGCAGCCAGTAGTAAGTAGTTACGAGCCAGTCCTCCGTTAAGGTAGCCAAGGATTTAGAGCTCTAAGGGCTAACTAAGTTAGAAAGCCTGGGAATGAACTCCTTGACTCTCTCCTTGCCTATGTTCAGTCTTTCATTTCCCCTCCTTCCGGCAAATGAAAAGAAAGTCTGAAATCAATCCCCATTCCGAGGGCGGCGGTTCAAGGGTCAGTCGAGTGATTTCATACCTCGATAGGTGGTCGAGCTGCTTCTAGGCCTCTCCTTTCAGTCTTAAGCGTGGCTACGCTCCTGAAAATAGAAGTCTGCATATATCAGTACATTGCGCATTGATTGAGTATGAAAATGGAAAGGCCAAACCAGCTCATTATCTTGAAAAATGAATCGATTTAAATGACCCTGATGATCAACGACAAGAATGGTTTCCAGAGCGACTTCAAGTAGTTAGTGATCCTGCTTTAGCGAGAGCCATTGGTTTTTACAACATTTACCATCAAATGTGGGCATTAATTGAACGGGGAAAGATACTAATGCATTGTGGAAACACTACTTTCGTTTATCATAGTGAATTTAGCAAGTATATGAAGGTGGAAGGAGCTACTGAAGAAGATGTTTTTGATTATCTTTTTGATGTTGGAGCTGGAAAATTCTTAGAAGAAAAAGGAAATAGATATCTACATGATTTATTTGAAAAATGGGATCCAGAGCATGAAGAACTTGATGAAGATTTTGATGATTATCTGGATAATGATGGACTTGAAGACATTATTGGAGATGAGGGCATGCAGAATCTTAATATGGATGACTAGTCTTGTCAGCATTCAGTACCCTGAAAAAGTTGTTGCACCATTATGTATTATCTTGTCAGAATAGTAAAATAATGCAGTCTACTGTAGCCATGTGAAAGTATCCTGTAACAGTGTGTGTACTGTAGCCATTAGGGCATCCTATGTATTTCATCTCCTCGGGAAGCTGAGTATTGTAAGGGACACGGTCATTTGAGCATACTTGAGCAGAAGAGAAGTCGGGTTTCTCCATTTCTCTATGAGCAAGCATCTCTGATGATCTTAGCTGTTTAAGTCTCTCTTCAAATCTTTCCACTTTCAAGCTTTCAATAAAAGAAGTTTCCCAGTAGGGAACGTTATTCAATCGAACCTTATGTCTTAAATATTATATTAACTTGATTAGCGACTACGGTCCGAGGTAGGAAACGAAACGGATCTGTGCTGTGCCTGATCTAAGGAAGGTGTGGTTGAGATTAGCAATCTCTGTAAACTGGAAGCTAGAGGAACGCCAGGGTCCAACGCCGACTAAGTTCAGGTAATGGTCAAAACTCTCTAATTAAGCTTTTTTATTTTTCTAAGCATGGTGGGCCGATAATTATAAAAAATATAAAATTTATGATAATGATATAAGTAGTAGATTGTGATAACTAGTACCAGTAAAGTCATTATAAGAAGTTTAGACATTATAGAAAGCATATTTTATTAAAAACCCCAAAAAATGTCAGTATTTGCACTTTTTTTTGACTATTATCAAAAATATAAAGTCGTCAAAGTATTGGGTCGAATTTGAAAGAAAAAGCCCAACAAAAATAGTTTATCATAGAATATCGACCCCTGTAAATTAGTTTATATAAAATAATAGGTGCCTGGAAATACATTTTCAAAACATGGTCCCCTAAAAATTATTTCCGTAAAATAGTGGTACCTCAGAGTTGCAAATTGTTCTCCTGAAGATGGAATGGACTTCGCCGAGGGTTACGGTTAGCTCATCTGCCTTCTGGCACTCGGTCTTCGTCTACGGATACTGTACTTCCTTACTTGTAGAGGACACCCAAACTGGATTCAAATTCTCCTCCCGGTCCCAGGTAAATGCATTCTTTTGAATGAATACCTGGTAGCTGTAGCAAAGGAAGAAGGCGTATATGCTCTGCCTGATCTTATCCCCGGAGATGGAAGAACTTCTGACCCTGGCCCCCGGCTTAACCACACTAAGACTTCTTTCTAATTGGAGATGACTGCTATTTATTGAATCAGCAAAAGAATACGTTATATTGCGATGGCTGCTCCCCTATCCGAATCCCGCGACCCTAGTTTCAGTGCTCCCGCCTGCCCTCGATGGAGTTGCAGTTTCAGTTGCCTACGGTGGCTTTCTCCTCCTTTCCCTATTCTCAAGGAGACAACAAAGGAGTAGTATGAAGGGGCCTTCGGCTTCGACGCCTGGTCCCTTGTTTAAGAGCTAGCTTCTGCTTTATTAGTTCAGGGAGCCCGCCTCTTCCTACGTCGGTACAAGTTCCTCCCGCCCCAGAGACTGAGAAAGGGGGGACGTGCTATATCCTTATGATTGATCTGACGTTCAAGGACTCTTCTAAGAGATGACTTTACTCCGCTACCTTCTTCTTACGAGAAAAATGGTGGCAAAGCTCTAAAAAAAAAAAGTATTTGATGAGGGTTTTTCTTCATCGTTCTTACCTCTTCGAGCTCAAGAAGATAAATGAGAATAGCTAAGGAGGACACCGATTTCTTTAGACGATCGATATAGAGAAGGGAGGACCCACGGGCGAAGGTGGCGAATGCCATAACTGCTTCTTTCTCTTTAGACCGAAGCAGCACTCGATGCACCTTACGTTCTACCCGGACAGAACTATGCTCTATAGCTGCTTTCTCGAAAGAGTCTGTTGAAGCAGAGCTCTTTTTATCCTTAATTACATCGACCCTCTTCTTTCTTTTGAAAAGGGAGAACGAACTTTTCCCTGAAAGTCAAAGATTTCCAGCCGAGGGCAGCAGAACAAGAACGAAAAGAAAAAGACTTTTTCATAATCGGCAAGATGCCAAAGAACACAGTGCTAAGCGCAAAGAAAGGCTTAGTCACCGGACTTTTCAACTACTCCTTTTGCTTGCGGATCGAGATGCTGAAACGAGAGAAGCCGCATCCCCACCAGGGGGCTCATACCCGGCGACCGTCTACCCACGATGAAAGAATGAAACCGGCCTCTGAAAAGGCTAGCTCCAATTCCGTCTATGCTGGCCTAGTTGGAACGATTTCTTTCTCTGCCGGCTTTGAACCTACTTCGGCTGAAACAGGCCTACCTGTAGAGTGATCCTTGCCCGAGCCTATTGGTTACTTTGTTTGTTTGAAGGTATGGCACTTCTCTCCGACTCCTTTTCACCTGCTTCTTTAGCCCGAACCCGCCTTAAGTAAGCTCCTCCTAGCCTACGAATCCCTGTCTATTCCCATGGGGCTAGGGCTAACATATCTATTTCTTCAGTAGCATCCGGCTTCTTCTCCATCCTCATTCCCTTCCACAGCTTTCAGTAAGACTGCCTAAATGTCCGAGGATGAAGTCCTCTTAGATTGTTTGTGTAATTTTTTTCACTGGGTAGGGCTTTCAGACAAGGAACTTCAACCAGATTCAGAATGAATACCCGCAAAAGGAAGCTAATAATATAAAAGTTACCCGGCAAAAGGCCAAACCAGCGCTTACTGCGGACTCAGACTTCTTTCTTTGAACCTACTACAGCTCACCTACCCGTACACCGTGAAGTTTATCTTTCTAAAGCCCGTCTTCCTTTGCTTCAAGCTAACTTGAGCTAGGGCATGGTCGGGTTACAGAGATTGAGGAAGTTAAGAGCGGATTCGTCCTGCTCTCATTCTTGCTTTCCATTTATCGGCCGAGGAATATTAAACTTCAATGTTTGAAGGACCCACGGAGCGGTAACTATTACAAAAGTTAGACAGACTAGGAATATTCTTCGCATCTCGAAAGAAATGGTTAAAAAAATCTCCTCTTATCTTAAAGAATGAATTGTAAATGTCCATTCCCTTGTGGGATCAGCATCCGCCACTCACTCCTTGGCTCTTATCTACGCCCCTCTGTCCCTCGAGAAAGATAAATCTTCAAAAGTCCGATTTCCGGTGAACTATTAATGGGAGACCTTATCCGGGTACTAGTAATACAGTTTATTACGGATCAATCAGTTCGTCACTTGCCTTAGCCTAGTGCTACGTCCTACTCCTACTCTTTGCCATACCACTGCGTGGAAAAGGGGCTTTGATGCAGGGATTCCCTTGTTACAGTAAAGCACTAAAGCAAGCAGTCAATTCAGTAAGTAAGTAAGTAAGTATAGCCTAGTTAACCACTGTAGAGCCCATTGATCGAACTTTGACAACTCTACCCACTTCTCTCACCTTTCTTTGTTCGCGAGTACTCGGAGTCGATTCATAACAAGGCGGCGTCGTGTGTGACTCTCTATCTATAAACGTTCGATTCACTACGCTTCCATGCGGACGCTTGCCCATTAGGAAGTTCGTGTAAGAATACTGTTCTAAGGCATCAAATAAAGACTGATAACCATCCTCCTTATGTCACTAATACTTACCGGGGTTGACAACCTTTTGAAACCACTTATACTTGTACTTACACACACTTTAAATACTTGTGCTTCTTGTCCTTACACTTACTAAAAGGCCACTCGACCAACCCTTGAACCTAACCCTCGGAACGTAGTAGCGCAAAAGACTTCCTTGAGAGGCTGCGAAGCTTAACACCTATTGAGGTACTACGTTCGCTGTTGACTGAAAGGAGAGGCCTAGAAGCAGCTCGACCACCGGGAGAGGAGCGGATGTGAAACGGCGATCCCCCCCCCTCGAGAAGAACAAGTTTCTTCCGATAAGGAGAGCGGATTCGATTAGGTTCTAATTCAGCACATACCAAAAGGTTTTACCACGTAACATGTTGAAATCCTTGTTACGCTGGTTTGTTTTATTTTATTAATGTAATATGAAATTACATCAACTCTTTTGTAGTGCTGAAAAGGTCCTGGCGGAGCGTGTTCAAACACGCTCGGCAATTAAAGGGGCTTCTCTTACGAGTTCCTTTAATTGTCTCTGCGTCTCTATCAGTTGAAGTTGGACTTGCTTCAGTTGATTTCGTGAGAAAAGTGTTGGCAATGAAACGGAAATCAGGTCTGTTATTTACTGCCTTATATTTAAAGCAGTGTTCTGTTAGCCTTCAGCGCTTCTATGCTGGTAGCTTTCAGAAAACAGACTCTCTTTCTGTTTCCGTGTCTTTAACTCGTTCTGGACTTCAACGAATCATTCCTTCTGTTATAAGACGAGCTATTCGGAAGAAAGATTCGTTGGCAGATAGGCTGGTCAGATTATATCTCTGAAGGTTTGGTTTAGCGCAGATTGTAGAATTAGCTCCACGTGTAAGTAGAGCAACATTCTCATCCATAGCTATTCCTACCAAAGATATTGAATCTGTTCAAGAGGTACTCGGCATGATGAAATCATCATTCGAGAGGTTACGGAAAGTCTATCTTCCAAACGTCCATACTATACCTTTAGAACTTTGTATGGTATGGGAACCTACTTGGAAAAGTACCCCTCTGACTGATAGGTATATATCCCGTTACAGGATATTGCCTGAAGTTAGAATGAAACATCTCAATTATCCAAATATTTTTGTTAATTTAAAACATGAGATGGCTTCATTTATCTGGAATGTATGTATTTTACATAGTATTCCAGATGGGTTCTTTTCTCCTGGTATATTATGGTCTAAATGGGTTAAATACCCTGACGATCGTAATAATAGACGGTTTGCTAATTGGAACCTTGAGTCTTTTGAGGCTCAAGTTGGACCTCATATGTCGACTATATTGCCGGCGAAGGTATTCCATTAGTAACAGGTAGGTTAGCTCAGACACTCTATTGAGCTGGTAAGCGAAGAATCTTTGCTATATGTAATTATGTAAAACAAAGATGACTTCTACGGAGGTTACGGAAATGAAATCTGCAGAATGTATATTCTTTTGATTTCAAATCTGCAACTGACCGTTGGCCATTGAGTGTTATTTACACCATGATGGAGCTCCTATGGGGCCCCACCATGGCATCCTCAATAGTCAACAGTACTGAAGGTCTTAACACTTTCAAAGTAAAAAAACTTTCAGTTAACAGGAACGTGAAATAGCCTTCGACGCCGGGCAGCCTTTAGGCTATTACGGCTCCTGGTCACTTTTCTCTCTGTCACACCAAACTCTGGTATGGTTGGCAGCAGAAACTGCTGGAGAGCAGAGAAAGACTCCGTTCACTGACTATGCTGTTCTTGGAGATGACGTAGTCATTGCCAATGACAAGGTTGCAGCGCAGTACACTTCACTTCTTGACAAAGAAAGTGTGTCCATCTCTTATTCAAAATCTATTATTTCTCATGATGGAGCACTAGAATTTGCTAAGAAGTTTTGGGTTAAAGGTTTGCAGGTTGATTTATCACCTGTTTCCCAACAATCAAAGTTGTGTTGCCGATCTACTATAGGTCTATGCCAACTAGGAGCGAAGTATAATTTGGATATGAATATACTTCAGCTGGTGGTGCAGGCTATAGAGTTCGTGCACGCTTGATGTCTACTCAGTCTAAACGCTGGGAACGATTGAAAGCTGCTGCCGCAAAACCTTATGGGAAGCAGCGATTACCTTTAGAATGGTGGATTGGAAGAGGTATGCCTCTCAATCCTTATCTAAAGGGTAAGATGATCGCTTATCTCCGAAAGGAATTGAAGCTGACGGAGATAGGACTCGTACCAGATGAGTTGTGCTTTGATGGTGAAATTGAATTTCATGAGAGAACCATTGTTTTGAATTGGATGAAACAATGGCTCAAATGGGTTATCAGGTACTATACCGACGCATGGTCTCCTGAAGTATCTATTGATCAAATGTTTTCAGCACCTATGTGTGCAACTAACTGGAAAAGACTCCATTTTGATGAGAATCTCTTCTTCTTTGGTCTTTTCTGGAAGTTGTACGACATGGCTGCTGGCTGGAGTATGTCGACTACACCTAATTGGTTGTTAGATCCGAATACTACAGTAACACATGATCGATGGATAGACGGAGGATTCTCTGGTTCCGACTTCATCATGGCTCCTGTCATCTTATCAATGACAGAAGAGAAAGAGCGCAGACTATAAGACTGACGGTGCACCTGAGCACATAGTTAAGAGGGAAATACTCGCTGCTGAAAGGCAGTGGGGGGTGGCCTTTGGGTAATATAGTTGTGAGGCTGATAACCTCGCGTATATACACCCGACTAGTTGAAGTGCTAAGATATTTTATTCCTCCTCCCACGGAACACTAACAGAATCTCGCGTTGGCCTTACCTTCTTCATTCATGACCGAGTAAGATGCTGGAAATAGACTTCGCCAAATCCCTTTTCATTACATCCAACCTTTGCTACTTCAGCTACCGTAGTCCTTGCTGATTTAGAAGATTGGCCCTCTGTAACTTCCCCCATTGTCAACTCGCTTGCCCCGGCTCAAAGAACTCTCTATCAGAAGTTACTTCGCTCACTGAAGACCAAGCAGCCATTCTGGATTAAAGGACACAAGCCTGCTATTCACTCGCTTTCAAGTTGAAAGTCGGATCTTGCCGGTTACACCCTTTCTTGCCATTTACCATTCTCCGGGTATTGATTCTTTAAGGCCAGGGGCTGGGTATGATTAGGATGTTGCTTCTTTATGTTGAAAGAGATTTCCCGGTGTGAATTTCTCCCTTACTGATCAGACTCCAAGAGCGACAACTGCGCTTAGGCCTACAACGTTTAGCCGTGAACCAGAGCTAATGATTGGAGATCTTCTACCGTTATAGTACACTCCTTCTCCAGACCAAGAGCTAGCCAAAAGAGCTTTACCAGACTCATTCCGTCTACGGAGACCGTCATTATAGAGACTCTACTTAAAGAACGTATCGCCATGAGCCTGCCCGTGCCCCTACGAAAGAATTGAATCAGTAACTGCCTTCGCTACCTGGAGAGCTAACTGGCAAGAAGCAAAAATCTTCCCAGCTAATCAGTGAGTAGTGGTCAAAGAGAGCCCGGAGTGGGCAATAGGAAAAGTTTCACCTTATTCAAGAATCATTCTCCTAGTCAATTCGTTAGCTAATTCATCAACGCCTTGAGCTTGCTTCTATTATGATAGAGATAGTGACTTTGAAAGAGCGGCTTCGTGAATCAATTACTGCGAATTATCTCATTCAATTGCATCGCCATCTCTTCATTTTCTTCTATTTTATTGCAGCGGAGTCTATGGGACAAACGAACACTTGCTTAAAATACGGATTCGATTCCGAATCTTATAGTTATTCCTTTCCTTGCTTGACTTTGACCTTGTCCTCGCCAGGAAGAACTTGAATCTTTCTTTCTAGGTCGCATTCGATCGTCAGAAAGATTCTTCTTCGAAGCATGAACCATCCGCTCCTATTCCTCAAAAACTTGCCTTGGAGTCTTAGTCTTAGCTCGCGCTGCACCTGGACTGGTTATCTCGAAAGCTCTGGTTGAATAAAAGTATACTGACTTGGCTTCTTTCACTCAACAATCAGTTATCCGGGGACCAAAACGAAGAAAGAAGTAGCCTTTCCTTAAGCGTCCGTTCGCCTCAGGCAATGGCAATTCTTGGTCAAATGCCGCATTCGTTCGGACTCGCTACGAGAGAATAGCTACCGATTTCCCTGCTTCTGAATCTCGGTCTCGGATAATGCTTGACTCAAACTAAACAATTGACAAAAGTCTCTTTTCAAGTGAAATAGATACTGCTGGTCACCCGTTGGGCTACCGCAGGAAGTCAGCTTCGCCTGTGACCTTAAGGAATACAAAATGTTACCCGGAATTCGTAGCAAGGACTTAACTTTGCCTGCTATTCTTTCCAAAATCCGTTTCACCCTTAACTAGCTAACGTCATGGGACGTCAACAGCGGGAATGCCAAATGCAAGACCTGGACCTGGTTCACGAAGTCAAGCAGCAAAGCCCTCGTTCTCTTCGGGAGCTTTCGTAACGGCTATAAAGAATGGATCTTTCTCCGCGGCTATTGGGACTTTCTAAACAAAGTAAAGTATTCTCTTTTAGCTAAGACGAAATATCATAAGAAAAGAAAGGTGCCTTTTTCACTTTTGGAGAAAGTCGATCGTCAAAGCAAGGCCCAATAGAGCAACGCCGTGTGTAGACCGAAATGGTCTCGCGAAGCCGGCACCCCTTTGCTGCAGATCCTATCTGAGATTTGAAGAGAACACTCCCTTTATCAATAGAGTGTTCGAAGTTCTGCGTGATGCTGTCGACATGCAAGTAGAACGCTGTCGGAAGACGGAGTAAGTCAGTCAGTGCCTCATTCAGTCCCCTGCTTTACATTGGTCAACAACCAGGCAAAGTTAAAGTAATATTCTTCACTACTCCTCGGGGCTTGACGGAGTTAAGCTATCTGTATGGAGAGAGTTAGTTTTATTGTAAAAATGAATCATGCCTCAAAAATTTACGTATTTTACACAATTATTGGCTGTGAGGCTTTGTGCACTCTTCGGCTTTGTTCTTGGTTTTTTGGGGTTTAGGTTTCTAGGATCAGAAAGAACAACGGCAATTATTATTCTGCCTTTTTTTTTGCTCTTGGTTATATTTATTGTAATTTATCGAATCAGAGTATCTCAGCAAAAAAAGAATGATTTTATCTTTATATTAATAATAGTGCTGCTTCTTTGCAGCATGTCCACCGTCCTAAGATCCTCTTTAGCTTATCTGCTCCCCGGAATGGCTTGCGCCTGCATTTTGCAAGTCTCTTCGGGGTCGGGTGAGGCAGCAGGCCCTCCGGGTTTGGAGTCTTCCTCGAGCAGTGAATCCCTCGCTACGTTTAGAGCCGTAATAGCGGCCGATAGCGAGGCGCATATTTATTCTCGGATTCGCAAGCTCGAGAACAACCTTTATTACTTAATTCCTCCACAGACTTATGCGGGGGAGTATGAAGGTATTGTTCGAGAGCACTTCGATCAGGCCCTAAGCGTAGACGATTATCGGCGGATCTACGAGATGGAGCACTTTGAGCTCGCAATGTTAGAACGCAAGGGTCTATTGCAAGATAGACTCCACGGTCTAATGCTTGGCGAGCCAAATTTGGCTCGTATCTTGGATCTCTCTCCATATCCGGGTATAAGCCGAGAAGTAGTCTACGACTTCCTGGAGGGTAAGGTCCCATCTATGGACCAGATGGAACACGCCTTCCAGCGGCATATCATGGATGGGACTCTGAGTTCCTTCATTCTGGATATAAACCAGAACGGTAGAAATTATCAAATCTACCGGGAATTCTACTCCCACTTTACGGATGAGGACTTCCGGCGAAAGCTGGGGTTGCCGTTACCTTAATTAAATAAAGGTCACGCGCCGCACTGGATAACATTTGAAATTATCTTAAACCATTCTTCGTTCCCGAATATGATCATCTTTATTTCAGCCAGAAGTAAGAAAATGAGACGACTCTTTTTTGAACTATATCATAAACAGATCTTCTTCTCCACACCAATCACGAGTTTTTCTCCATTCCTCTCGTATATTGTCGTAACGCCCCTAATGCTAGGTTTTGAAAAAGACTTTTCATGTCATTTCCATTTAGGTCCGATTCGGATCCCCCCGTTGTTTCCCTTTCCTCCCGCACCCTTTCTTCGAAATGAGAAAGAAGATGGTACACTCGAATTGTATTATTTAAGTGCTTATTGCTTGCCAAAGATCCTACTTCTACAATTGGTGGGTCACCGGGTTATTCAAATAAGTCGTGTTTTCTGTAGTTTTCCCATGTTACAACTTCTGTACCAATTCGGTCAATCCGGAATGGATCGGTTAAACATTCTATTAGGGAGCCCGGTCTTGACTCTTCTGTGTGGTATTCATTCTCGTTTGGCTCTTGGAATCACATCCAGCAGTGGTTGGAACAGCTCGCAAAATTTAACCACTTCACCTACTTCATTGCCCTCAACCGTTTCTCGTACCTCTATTGAAACAGAATGGTTTCATGTTCTTTCATCGATTGGTTATTTTTCTTCGTTCGTATCTCTTTTTCCAATTTCGGTCTCGATTAGTTCACAAGATTGAATGGCCAATTCTCCTCCGGACCCTCGATTCGATTGTTTTCCAAGAATGTTTGTTGAGCCGGGTATGTAAGCCATGTATCTGGAAAGAACTTCAAAGTAAAAGAGGGGCTTTCGGTTCATTAGTCTGGTCTTTCGCTTGTACGATCATCGGCTTGTTGGTGCTTTGAATAATAACCTGCGCTCAATTGGTGTTGTTCTTTAGGTTCATGAGGAGTTAGAGGCGGACATGTTCCCATGCAGTATGTAAATCACAAAGAAGCTGTTGGGGCTCTTGCGGCGCTAAGGTTAACGTGGCCATGACGGAAGCGTGGGAGATAGACATCGATAATCGTCTCTCCCATTTCCGTAACCTCCACCGGTACTTGGGTACAAGGAATTGTCCTCTTTGGCCTGAGATCGTAAAAGAGCTTTGGGAATTGGGCAATCCCCACGTACCTATAGCAGAGAAATGACAGCATCGTTAAAAAAATCCAATTCATTAGGTAGGCTATTCCGTTCCACATTTTTATTTTTCAGTTTCTTTCTTTGGTCGATTCCTGCATAAAGTCCGGGCTGGGCAGTCGCTTTACCCGTTGTCAGAATCGAATGTAGCCTTTAAAAAGGCGAGGCCCAACGCGATAGGGGGAAAGGAGAGTGGGTAAGCGGGCTCCTTTCTACCAGATTACTTTACTTTGAATTCATTCAAAGTAAAGGAACTGGTTTATCAAAAGGGGTAAAGAACTACATAGATCTGATACCTTCTTCCCTTGGTCTGGGAGGTAGGTTATGTAGGCTACAACTCTTCTGCTCAAGTATTCGATCACGAATGGCTAAAGAATCGATTAGTAGTAGTATGCCTGGCCAGAAGACCTTTTCTTCTTTCTCTTTGAAATTGGAAGAGGTTCTTGATTCAAAATAAAAGTTTCTTTTTCCTGGGAAATTACTTTGAAAGACTGAGGTACATACCTCAGTCCAAGACGGACGCGGAGCTCTCACCTGGGTAACAATCTCGCGTGGGTAAGAAGAAAGCGTCAAAGCTAGGCGCTTCATTCAAAAAGGCGCAGAACGGTGCAGGATGGAGGTCAGTCAACTCTTGCCTCTCTCGTCGGGCAATCAATCCATCCTTCATCTCGGGCACAAAATAAGAACTCTTGTACTGGAAAAGAGAAGGACGCAATGCCCTTTTTTACCCTTTTTTCTCTCTTCTCTTATGAAATTTATAGTTACCAAGTAATACCCCATCAAAGAGCCTATTCGTCTCCAGCCCTTTTCACGCTCACATCCGATTCTCGAACTCAGACATACGATTCTATGTTATTGGCTTATTCTAGTGCCCAAGAACTAAGAGCGCATTCTCTGACTTTACTTCGAGAAGGAAGAAGGCAAGTCGATGGAACTGACCGAAGAGAAGGAGAACGATTTCTTACCTTGAAAGAGGACGATTTGGCTTTGAAAGGAATTCCTCTCTTGCAGTTAAAGGAAGAAGGCTTTGTTCTTGAATAAGCTGTTTTCCCGAAAACCTGACACTATTCCTAGTCTGTATCACCTTAAGGACTATTAAGTCTTAGTAGTAAGAGTGCTTTAGACGATTTTGTCCATTTTGCATTTAAGTTAAGGAACTTCTGGCCGGGAAGGACTTAGCGAATGAAATGGAAAGTTAGAGTAGAGGGAGAGTTAGAAGGTAAGTCGAAATATCAAGATAGGCTTGCCGGTTAAAGGCCTTTCTCTTCTCCTCCTGGGATTCAATTAAGGGAGTTCATCCGAGGGATAAGCTGTTCTTGCTTGAGTTAAAGGAGATATTCTCATCTATATAATAGGCATTGATGCCCAGGGAGGAAACTCAATAACTCTGTCTTTATCACCGAAAGGAGCAATAGTCGGATCTAGCTAGCTTTAGTGGTCTTGTTGTTGTTACCGAGGATGATAAACCTAAACTAAAGAGATTAGCTCCTAACTCGTTGACTTGAGGATGTCACTGGACTCTTTATCTTTAGTTCACTAGGCATGGGACCTCAGCCCATTATCTTTTCAGCTCCCCCACCATATCACCAATAAAGCTGTGCGACCCATCTGGAACCCAACTACAACGGGCCTTTTCTCAGCCTACCTATTAGCCATGAATTGGTCGCAGAACAACTGGAGAAGGGAACCCCATAAACCATTTTTTTGTTTGGTCATTAGCAAGACTCAAAAAAAGAAAAACTTTTATATGAAAGCATAAGAAGCTACAAACAAAAGAACTGCTTAGCCACAGGAAAAAAACTAAATGTCCCAAAGAAGCAGAAAGAGTATTAAATATCCTACAAGACTGCATGCAATATGAATTACTCAACATATTGCCTTTACTTATGATATTTTCCATCTTGGGAAATAAAATGCTAGGCCTTAAAAAAAGGGGCTTATTTCTTGGCTGACAGCCATTTTGATTCTCCAGCTTGAAAAGCTCTGTGTTATCACTCTTAACCTTACAAAATATGCGTATTAGGTACTCACAAAGCCACTTCCACTCAGTTATTGAGATGCTAATATATTGAATGTCCTAGCCTATCACACTGTAAAAATATGCTCTTGACTTTAGTGCGCCTTGCTTGAATGATTTCTCTAGCTTTGGCAAAGACAGATCGGAAAATGAATCAATGCTCGAAGTCTATTCCCCATTAATCTCCTCCAATAGAATGACCTTCAAAGGCTGGCAATCTTGTTCTATTTTCAAATGGCTCATTGAAAGAGGCAGGCATGTTAAGCCGTGGCATGATACTTTTTTGTATATTGGTCCGGTCCTTAGAAAGAAGAAATTAAAACAATTTTTGATAGAAAACATGAATGGAAAGGGAACTTACAGATTGAAGTCCAATCCTATTTGAATTCCTATTTCCGGTTTAACTTCCTCAGTTAAGTGATAAAGCGGGATCTTTCATTTAAAGTAAGTCAGCGTGCAAGAGCTAGAGTCAGAATGGAATTAGAAGTAAGAAGTAAAAAGTAAGGATTCGAAGTCAACTTGAAAAGCAAATGAGTCAGGTGATAGAGTTACCTTGGTTCGTAAGTACCCCTCTTTCTATCTTGTAGTAGTCAGTCCACGTTCTAATCCCTTTTGAAAGAGCGTCAGGAAGGGATATTTAAAGCCCACGCTCAAACCTATAATCCTTTTGCTATCGTGCTCAGTCCGGTGCTATTCTCAGAGACAGGTACGGAAGATTCTCAGGTGCGGAAGAAAGGAGTTATCGAAGCAGGACAAAATCACTAATAAGTCAAAAGCCACAGGAGCTGCGGGCAAGTGCTTGGTAGGCCAACAGCCCAATGAACCGGGCGGGGCGCACACTGCAGCTTCCTGCATTCGTACTTCTGACTAGCTCCCATCCTATTCTTTTAGTCAGTCTAGCTAGTCTCGGATTCGGAAAATGAAAGTTCGATCCTTGTACTGTGGTACTTTGCCTATTCACTCATCTCCTTTAGTCGCAAGGAGGCAAGACCAGAACCCAAAACAGCAGAGCCAAAGCCTAAGTCAAGCACAGTCACATCAGCACAGCACTCGAGACCAGTCTAGTACAGGCCCAGACATTAGAGTTAGAGATCCACAGCAAAAGCCTACTTTGAAACCTTGGAGTACTTATGAAAGGTTATTTAAAAGGCCAAAGTCGGGTCTTTCTTTCACCTTGAATAACTATCGATAAATAAAAGGCTTTTAGAATTAACCTCACCCTTTTTCTAAGGCGAAGTGGGAGATGTAAGATAAGGATTCCGGAAGCATTGGAAAAGCAGCGAGACGGGCCTACAGTAGAAGAAGGTAAACTGAAGTTACATCAACTATCGAAGCTGTTGAGTCGGCTCCAGAAGTGAAATCATCTGCAGCAGCCAATTAGATTAGGAACCATCAGACTGATCAATCCCTAGTTAAAGCTATGGTTCTTTGTAGGCTCTTCCCCGGCTAGTCTTCAAGCCATGCCAGTCATAATATAATCTCTTCCAGCCAAGGCAGTTGAAGAAGGACTAGAGTAAAGGGAGGGGCACACAAGGCTCGTTCCGTACTTGACTTACGAGCTCGCCTCTATCTCTAACAAAGGAAAAGAATGAAATCCAGTCCCAAGCTGGGGCTACCCTGTTTACCGGATCCTTAGAGGTCTGCCCGTCGGTATCTCATTTAATTAAGGCGGCCCCTCAACCGCTTTTGGGGTCTTTTTCGACTTGTAATTACTGAAAAGCTCATCGGGAGTACGTATCCTATAAAAGCTGTTACAATCATTAAGAAGAAGGTAAACCACAATGAGAAACCTACTTGTACTAGTCAGTTGATTACCATTTTCAGCCCCAGTGCATTAAGAGTCACGATTATGCTCAGGGCGACTGCTCCAGTCAGTACTGGTATGGTCTTAGCGGCTCTTGACTATTTGCATCTTTCTATGAGTTGGCTACTAGAGTAATCAAAGAGTGACGGATTCAGGAGTTACTTGCGTCAGATTGGACAGTGAGGATTATCGGGAGGGTCGCAGATTGGCTCGCGAACAACTCAAAGGATGGGGAACTTCGGAGTGAAAATCCTTCTTTACCCACCAACTGCGATGCAGGATCTTCTTGTCGCGGACAAATGTGGAATAGCATGGCCTAGATTGTGTGTGTATTAGGTAGTTCTCTCTCTTTTATAAGAAAGAACTATTATACAACATCCCCAGGCTTGAGTTTTCTTCTCAACTCTTTCTATCCAATAGTTTACTGCAGCTTTCTTTGATTTACCCCACAAGCATGCCATTCATTAGTGCTGAACACTACAGCTAAGGGAAAAAAATGTTTATACATACACAAAGGAGGAGCAAGCTAGAAGATTCTCCTCTTTGGCTAAAAAGATACTGCTAGCTTTCAAGATTCCTGTTTTCAAACTTGCCTAAGCTCTCCATAGCTTTATTTTATTCTTTTCTTGCTATATAGCTAGAGCTCGCAAATTTAAAAAGGAGAACTTCCTTTCCCAGGAAAAGCTTAGCAAGAGAGCAAATAACTGGCTTTCACTTGATCTCACTCCAGCAATGGAAAGAGGAAGTACTGGTACAATGCCAATACAAGTAACAAGTCAATCCACTCCTCACTAGCTTCTATAGACTCAACTCAGGGAAAAAAAACCTCGTCATATCATATGACAAGACGAGGGAGTGCCTTTGCCCGAGAACCTGAAACGGATTCGTGAACAACTGCAGCTCATACTCCTAACTCTCCTCCTCGCTTACCCACTGCCTCATCCAGTGGTATCTACCGAACATAGGACTCTTCCTGACTGAAAAGACTGCTTACTTGGTAGTTGGTGATTCGATACCTGCATCTGTGGGGAAGAATGGCTAGAAAACTAATAAGCGGGTTTAGGGGAAGCAGTTAGTTAAGGCCTACCATTTGAACAAGGGAAAGCAAAGCACAGAAAGACGAGTGAACAGCTGAATTACATCCAGCCTCGGGTTCGAGTCCCAGGCAATGCCAATCTCGATTCAAAAGTCTGCCGACTCACTGGTTTTGCCAGCGAAATCCGCTTAGACAATGTGAACCATGAGAGATACAACTTCACGAGACGATTCGCCCGATCATCCTTCACTTGAATAGCTCTTCTATGGTGAGCTGGGATGAGACAGGCCTGATCTGGTGAGTGCGATTGGAACCGGGAATAATCCAGGTAAATGCTTTGTGCCACCGTAGGCCTCTTGAAGCGATGAGGAGTATTGCTTCAAGTAAAGGGCGGTGAAAAGCAAACCGGACTTCCGAACCAATCGTACAACCCGTTTGGCAAATAGGTATCCACATCTTGCCCTTTTTTGCACCTTTCGCGGGGGGGTACAGTCATTTAAACTTCTTCCTTAAATTCTCTATTATAGAAAGCATTCGTCGACATCTAACTGGTGGAGCTTCCAGTTCGTCGTTTGCAGCCACTTCAAGAATCACTCTCATCGAGGACTTTCTTTTAGCTACCAGAGCAAACATTTCCAGGTAGTCGATCCCATACATCTGAGTCTATCCCTTCGCTACAAGACGAGCCTTGTGTCTCTCAATGGATCCGTCGGGCTTAGACTTTCGGGTATACACCCGAGCGAGTGACTAAACGAGACTCCATCCGAATCTCAGCCAACGGACCCTTTCCCAGCCGATAGCGTTACCAGTTCCCAGGTACCATTCCTCAAAAAGGACACGGACAATTTATCATTCCTAACCTCGTAAATGGACAAGGTTCCAGTTTTCTTTAACTTAATCTTAAAAAGTAAATGGGAGCCACAGATGTCGAGAGACTCTAGATAAGAAACTCTCTAATACGTTAATATGTGCCGGAAATAGAACCTGGAGTCAACAGGATCTGGAACGGGTCCAATTCGATCTGCATTTGAATCTGGCAACTGGCTGATTAAGAGAAACTGCCTCCACCATTGGTGGTTCTTAATCGCGATCCCGTAGGAATGCTCTTGGTCTTGATAAAAGCAGATCAGGATCAATTGCTGCTATCACGCCCTATGCTTCTGCGTCCCATACCCCAACCTCTGCGGGACTGCTCGCTTTGGAGATGCCCTTTGAAGGAATACCAGAATATGAGGAGATGCCCACCAGGTCGGGCAAAGGCCTCCCTATAGTTCTGAAGCTCGACAACGAGCACGAGCAGACGGAAAAGGATTGGAAACGCTATGAAGAGCTCTTAGCGGCTGAGCAAGAAAAGGCTCTGGGCAGTTGAGACCTTACTCAATCAGATTCGCACACTCAGGGGACAAGGAGTTTTGGGATACCTACATGTCGAGCGAGGTTAGACGAATTAAGAAATAAAAAAGAAAGAGAAGCAGAAGTAGGCGGCTTACTCGGCTGAATGGAACTCAAATCGGGGGAGAAATGAGAGGAGAATGAGCGTCGATGTAGCCTCTCTTGGCGCAGTGGAATCCTCAATCGGGCAATTAGGATTGTAACTGAGACGCGTAACACAGGCTAATCGATGAAATGATAGAGTGAGAAAGGTAAGGGAGGGGCATCGGTAAAGCATCTGTAGCAGGCGGTAGTAAGCTCACATTCCTGTTTTTGTTAATAAAATTGGTAAGCGTTAGCGCCCCTTTATCAAAAAAGTTCTTTCGCGCAGCTCATCCCTTGCTTCTTGCTTTCGAGCCGGAGTTTGCTTGTTTTAGTCCATACAACGCCTTTCTGAGTCGACTAACTAGATGTTAAGAAACTGATCACCCCGGGCATGTAAACCTCCTCATTTAGTTTTCCTTTCAGAAAAGCATTCCCCACATCTCACTGGAACGAAGGCTACTTTCTCACCGTGGCAACTGCAATCAGAGCCCGTACAAAAGTAACCTTTGCCAGTGGGGCAAAAGTTTTCTCAGAATCGATACCAAGTGAGTCTGAATTTCTCTCAATAGTGGTATTTCCGTCAGGAAGAGGTTTGAACCCCTCTCTATCTGATAAGGTAATGAACGACGTCTTCTGCAAGACTGGCAATTCCTCAGACATGGCCTGCTGCCACTGAGGGATCCTTGCTGCCTCACTATCATTTTGCGGCTTTAAAGAAGAATGAACAATGGCAAGAAAAGCATTATTAAGGGTCAGACACAAACCATATGGGTGTCACAAATAAGAACAACGTACCTCAGGCAAGGACGAAAGGCCAACGGGCAACACCATCCAATCATCTTTTGATAATATATATAATCTTCCAAACAATACTGCCGACAATCAGACGGAGCATAATCTTTTTTCTTTTAATAAAGACACTTCTCAGCACATACAGATTTCTGCCGGGTTTCTGCTTCATTTAAGTCAACATTCAAGTAAGGACAAGTCCTTATCCTCCCGATCGGGATAGACGGGCCTTCCTCGCTGCGGGTCAGCATCTCGGGCTCTCTTTCTGCTTTCTGTCTGTCTACAAGCGGGAGGCGTTAATGAAAATTCTAAAGTAAAATAGCCATCAAATGCGAATTGATGTTGAGATGGAGTCCTTACAGAGAGAGGTACTTCTATTATCAGATGAGGCAGAACCAGAACCTGGAGATCCACCCCAAGGACTGACTGCGGGAGCAAAGATTGGATTGGAGACTGCATGCCTTGATTCCTCTTCTTCCACTGAGTGCTCGGGGGATAGGATAGAAAGCGGGTTGTCGGCAAGCGTGACGAGAGGTCGGAGTTCCTTTGTGAAATGGCAGCCTTTCACTTGTCTATGAAATCAGGTCCGACAAACAAAGGGTAAATGAAGAGGTTTGACTTCAATGGAGGGATAGAAGGTCTTGCTACACTGCTTCAGGCTTGCTTCGGGTTTAGCCCTTGATTGGCAGAGTGAGCGGGGACTTTGCCTTCTTCGTAAGCGTCTGAAACGGATCCGGGCTAGCCAGGGTGACCTCTAAATCATTAATTGGAAGCTATTCAAGAGGTTCGACATCTATGGGCGCTCAAAACAGACAATGTTGCCAGAAAACGGACTCTCTTTATAACATAGTTTGGTAAGATAGTATGGTGCACCGCTATGATGGCAAGTGGGATGGGACGGATGACCCCACGGGGGACATCCTAACACCCTAGAATCTGATTAGGAAAGAAGTGAAGTTTTGATGTCGACTCCTTTTTTCGCTCTAAGAGTAGTGAAGTTGAATTCGAGTGAAAAGCAGTTAGTTCAGGTAGCTTGAACTATAACTCTTCCTCCCACTAAGAGAAGAGGACTCACTTCAAGAGCGAGGGTTTCAATCCAGGTATCCTTTCCCTCTTCTTGCCCAGGCTTGGCTTTCAGACTTGACACCTTTCTTGTCGGAGTGAACGGGGTTGCCTCGTTTCGGGGTTATCTTGTTGAATGTCCGTTGAATCGTATATAACTGATTGTCTAACTAAAGAGGTTTGGAAAGACCTTCATATCTACCGATCTGAGTACAGAAATGCTTGTGTAAGAAAAAGGGTCGGTTTTGTATATGTCCACCAATTCATATATCCCCAAGGAACTCTCATTAGAAGGAGCAGCATCATATCCGAGTCCATAACTTCTTTTGTAATAGAATAGCCCTTTGACCCCAATAAATTGGCTCTTGCTTTTCTTAGTAGGAGTGCCCCTATGTTAGCAGGACATTTCGTGCAAGAACTAGGTTTGAGTTAGTGCACTAACTAGGTTGTTTTTTCTCTCCTAATGACTCTATCTCTGAGGTAACCCGGACTAGTAGAAAGCGGCCTCACCTAATTACTTAGCCTATACTACTTATGGTCGAGCCTCACTACCGATCGCCTCTGACGAGCCTAAAAGCTTCGCCTTCCTCTTCGAACTGCTCTCTAAAACTCAGTTGAGCGTTTCTGTCCAATCGCTTCAATCACTCCTATGTTAATTTTGCTGAGATCTTGTCGCCTTTCCCTCTCCTGCACCTGGGACTCTATTTACTGCGCTTTGATCTGCCGATGATGATTTAGCCAAGTGTTTTGCTGCCACTTCTGAAGCGTTGGACCTAACCTCTTCCTTGAAGACCCTGTATTGCTTGTCTTTGTTGGCGGTGTACACTACTTTACTGAAAGCGAATAGTGCGCTACGCACCTTCGACGCTGGGGAAGACAAGGAACTGATTTACCATTTCCAAAGGCCGACGACGGAGGAAGCGTAGCAGGCGTCTTTTTCTTCTCGTACCATCTGAGATCAGAAAAGGAAAGGAAGGGGTGATGCAAAAAATTCGGGTCATATTCCTGTGCTATCAAGAAGAAGGAATTTCGGGACGGGAAGGACCTGGAATGTCAGGATGCCTAAGAATAGAAGTAGCGATATGCCGATTTGCTGCTGTTAAAAAGCTAGGCATCTCTGTACTCTTATTGCCAATCTCTTTTAGCTCCCGAACAGCCTATTCGATTTCTGTGCTTAAGCTTGCTCTCACTTATTCTTGGCTTGGATCTAGATAATAGAACACCCTTTCGTTTCTATCGAAGGCAGCCAACCATATGAAAGCATTTGATCGTCGCGGTTTAACCGGTCAGGGTGACGCACTAGACCTGAAAATGGAAGGGCTGCACTTCACGTTGATGTCGGCTATGCGCCTTTTGCATCCGATGACTCAGTTCACAGACCTAGTAATTCAAAGGAAGAAAGCAGATGGCCGGCTTCCCTCCTCCTAGTATCCTTACTGGTTGTCTGTCTTTTCTTTTAGGCCGAAGAGGGGAGGTCCAAGTTTTCACCTGATGGGGCACTAATAGCGATACACATTCCCAGTGTCTCGATAGCTCATAGGCGTTTTAGGAGCCCTATTGAGCTGCGCAATCGCCCTTCTTTCGCCTTACTTACTAGTATCCAAACGAATAGATTTCAGAAGTAAAGTGGTTTGGTTGTTGTGCGCGCCGGAGGCCTAAGGGGTAGTCGAGTTGGAGGGGTGCTGTACGCTAACTTAAATTACCTTCCAGGAACGATAGCCGCATAAAAAGAGACTCTAAACAGACTGTATTAGAGCAGCAGTCGGACTTGTTGCAAGAAAAGGTAGTTGAATGTGTTAGGCGAAGAGAATATAGCACGTAGAAGCTTATTATAGAGTCGGTAGTTCGACGGCTTAATGCTTGCCAAAGAGAGTTCTATAGCCCTTAGGATAAAGATATGACCGTAGGATTTCATAGAGAGAGCCTTTGGGCTCCTCTGAAATACCCCAAAAATCTTTTTTATGTTACCACGTCAGATGGTTGAAAAAGGGGTTATTGCTACCTAAATATGGCTGTATAACTCGTTTTAGCTCTGGACAAAAGATGGGAACCAGGGAGTCAGACCAAAAAGAATTAGTTCTTTGATCCATTTGGTGTCCGGAAATCCCTCATTGATAGATATAAAGAGAACACAGCTATTGAATCAACTGTGGGACTTGAGCTAGTTGGCATATCTTAACTTTTTGAATCTTCCTCTATAGCATCCGATTACTGATTCTTAAACTGGCACAAAGGAGATAGAATAAAATCTTTGCACTGTATTCGCGGCTTTGTGCAAGTGAAGAAGAAAGAATGCTTGAGATTCCAAGTAAGGCATTCTCCCCGCTAGGGGAGGTAGGAAAAACCTCAGTAAAGATATCACCCACGCGGTAGTTTACTTGCTTACTCTTTATTTATTTTATCCCTCAATGTTCGTGCAAAGAAGATTGACTGATGCCATACTCTTCTATAATAAATAGTTTTTCTAGTGCAGCTAGGAGAGCTAACTAAGACTAGGAGCTGTTCGGGAGAACTCCGATTGTTGACGATTTTAAATAGACGAGATCAGATCGTAGAATATCAAAGTCTGTTCCCGCGTCCCTGGTTCTATCAAACCAGACTATTTCATTCCAGGGAGCGCTAAGAAGCAAGACCGGAGTGAGATGAGCGTAGGTTAGGTCAGCTACCAACTAAGCTAGGAAGCTGGGAAGAGCCGGTACGGCTAACTTTCCGATGTGTTAGTGTCGTTCCGAACTCTTAATTGACTACCGGCATGCTCAACGGCCTAGGAGCGATTGCCCGACAGCCATAAGACCTGACCACTATCAGACTGAGGAGTAGATTTCTTTCATCGATCACCCATTCCCCTTTTACCAAATGCCCTCAATCGACGGGAGAAGAAACCGAACGTACTGTCAAGGGCTTACTGAGGCCCCATCTGCATTCCTTCTTGCACTAGAGGCCACCACAAAAAGCCTTGTGCCAATCCCGCAGCGTCGAAACCTTTCTCTTGAACCACGGGTCGTTTCATACCCACCTGCACTTGCAAAGGCAGACGCATCCTGGCTTCGTACGGATAGATACACGTCTTCGAATCTCTAAACTCCCACCCTCTATCGGAACTCCCATACACTCATCTCCATACAACATGTCCGCCCGTATAAGCCAAGTCTAACTCTTCTGAGTAGTCAAACCCCCACGGAGCGGTAAAAGGGCTGGGACGCTTGAGCAGGGGCTAAAGACAGGTACAGGTGTGACTATAAGCGAGCACTTTACTTTCCTTGGTCTGCTTGTTCATTCGGAGGATTGACCAAGAGCGCTCGGTGTGATCTACCGACGAAAAGTCTGCCCATACGTCCTTCGTACCTCACAGGTGATTCACCCTAAAACACAATTCTTGTGCGTATTGAGGGCGCAACCTCTGAATCGATTTACCTAAGACTAGAACAGTCCCCCCGGGAAGTCGGGTTCCTTCTCTTCTTTCTACCCGCCCACGGCCCGTTCCCCGGAAGTGCCCCCAACCTCTAAAACCTTACGAGGGGGGATAGCATAGCACAGTACTGCGGGCCTGGAGTGAAGCAGTCTGGTTCTTTAGAACCTGGGGCGAACGAACAGCTCCTTCATCTCTGAGGGACAACTCCTTCACTTTTAAATAAAGCGACGCCCCACCGTGCCCACCCAACAAGCTAGGTTGCTTGCAAGACAATTGCAATACAATCATTCAGAATGAAAGGATTTAACAACTCTGGGTAGACTTACAGTTTCATAACAGCAATAGCAATAGCTGTAGCTGAGCTACCTAACAAGACCAATCAGATCATTTTCAGTCCATCGCTCATAAAGAACCAATAATCTTTCCGAATTCTGGCAGTAAACTAAGCCCAAAAGAATGGCTTTTATCCTAAAGAAGCAAGGCCCTTGCGTGTTAGACGCTACCATTTTCTTGCTTGTGCATGCCAACTTCCAATTTAAATCTAATAGAAAAGATAGGTCTCCCGCTAGTGCTGACGTGATGCGGCCTCGCTAGCTTTCTGATAAATAAGATGAAACTCTATAAAATTCAAGTAATCACACGACTATCTATATAAAAAAGAACTCAACCGCGGGACCAAAAGAAAGATTGATAACTGATGTCAGGTAAGGGATACCGCCACCAGAGAAGCCTGCCGTTGAGCCGGCTTACTCGCCCACCATGTCAGCGCCTTCGGGTTAGTTCTTTATGGAGTGCTTTCTTTCATAACAATTCTTCTTATGGAAGTCCCCCACAAGATCAAGAATGCTTGTTGCCGCGGCTTTCTTGGTTTTTCGCTTGGTTTGGCTGGCTCAGTTGCTATTGCTACGGTTGCTTGCAAGACAATTGCAATAAGCCGCTTAACTGATTTTGTTTAGGAGTTAATATCCAGGATATTAAATCTCTGGGACTGAGAGTGCCAGGCTGCGACCCATCTTTGCAAAGCAAGAGCGAGGCCAAGAAGCAGCAAAGCAGCACTCGTACACTAGAAGGATGGGCCATGGTGGATCGCAACCATGCTACAGCGGAACCACCGGGAGATTTGTAAACAACCGTCGCACCTCTCATCGGTCTTGACTTTAGGAGTATAGCTCTCCGAATCAGCAAAAATTTTCCTTCGTCGGCTTACTATTCAAAAAACCTCTTCCTTGCAAGCAACATCGTCATCATAGATAGACCCCTCGATATCAACTAACCTCTTGTTCTCCTGGCTCAACGAAATGAGCTTGTGCGTCGAATCTCCGGACTCGAAAGAACGATGTCCCGTTTCCAAACACACACTTTACTTCAAGACCTGGGAAAAAATCCTTCTTACTGTCCTCAGCCCCCCTAACCCGACGACTGCCCCACTTTGGTGTTCACGTAGCATTGTAAACAACCTCTTGCAAGCAACCTGGTTATGTCATACCCATATCAAAAAGGTAACAAGGTTTTTAAACCCCTCGTAGCGTTAGCTATAGCGACTTTTGGCAAAGAAGCCATCGAGCTGAGAGAGATCCTCTCTGCTCTTCCAACTCGATCTTCGGCGGGATCGAATGCTTTCCCGGTAGAGGTTGCTTGCAATATCGGCTAACTCAAATGAAATAGAGACATACATTCTTCTTCCTAAACCTGAACAGCAAGCAGTTCTTGACGGAAAGATCCAATCTTATAAATTTCTCTTCTTTTTGAGTCACTTTCATGACTTCACACAAACCTAATCACGCAATCGAAGTGTTAGCATTTTGCAAGCTCACGCTTCAGAGGGATTAGCTATCTCAAAGCACGTGCCCTCTCTTACCAAAGCTGTCATCCGAAAGGCTTGTTCTCACTATAAACTACGCAATTAGCTGTTCGAGCCAGCAACAGGAGACAGATAAAAAAGAAATGGACAAGAAATCCCGTCTTTTGTTTAAAGAATAGAAATTTAGTACGGGCGTCATGTACCTCACCGATGATGCGATGCTATGCGACGACAGAGACATAGAGGCGGGACGTTGCACTATCAAGACTAGGGAGGGAAGAGTGAAAGCTTCAGTTCCTTCCCGAGAACGTAGAGTACCTTGCCCGTCAGAGTATAATGTGTCTCAACAGGCTCGGTTCGGGACTATGTGAAGCAGTTCACAACCGTCGATGTTGGACGTCACCGAGATGGGGGAGAAGGATCGACTCTTCTTCTCATGGACTCAAAAAGATAGGTTAGCGACCGGGCGAAAGGTTGGAATTGATTTAGAAGGGCTTGGCCCTACTCTATCTATCGGAATTCGCCGGTTAATATTCTTTCTACTAGACTAGTTCTCCAATAAGAGGAATCGGGGACGGCACTTGTTTTTACATTCTTTCAGACTTTCCCCGCTCTAGAACAATAGTAAGTAGTCAGTATAGCCAGTAGTTGGCCTTAAGCCTAGCTGTGTTACGGAATCGTGTTCAGGTCTTTCCTTTCTTTAAATAGAAAGTCAGAATGTACTTCTGCTGTAAGAGAATGGCTTGCCGCGCCCGTCCTTGTTCTAGATCTAGAGAAGAGTCAACCTCGAGAAGAATAAGCGTGGATGCCGGTCTTGAACTCCGTGAAGGCTTTACAGAGAACTAGGCTTTTCGCTTCATTGGATAAAGGCGGAGATCACTGGTTTGTAATTCCTTTCTTTGGCTGTCACTGAATTCATCCGGCAATTGATACCGAAAATCGGCCTTTTCAAAAGCATCCTTTGATCCTTCTCTGCTTTAGGGTAACAAAACTGTCCCATGCCACACTAAAGAAAAATGAAATGGCAACTAGACTAGTTAGTAATTTCGTACTTCTGTCGTTGGAGAGCAGAAATGGCACTTTACAGCAAGAAGAAAGAACAACGAAAGTCGAAGATAGGCTTGTAGCCTCACCTGAATCAGATTCTGTAGCTGATACAACTGATGTTGCTTCATCTCCTTTCCCATCCGCCCGGGGAACCGAGTCTTCTTTAGTGATTAATGAATTGACTGCTGCAGAGGATACCACTTATGTCACTGACTCAGTAGATGGACGAGACAACCTCTTTCACCGAGCCGAAAAGTCTGCTATCGCTTAAGATAATAAGATAAATAGATCAGCGGGCTTACCACTTCATCTTAAGTAGCTGAATTCAATGAATATACATAGGATGTGGAAAGTTAGCAAATAAGCTCCGTTACGGGAGAGTACTCTTTAGAAGACCCGTAGCTGGCCATAACTCGAACTGGGCATTCTAGGCCTGAGGATTCTTTCCTCTTGGAGGACTTGTTTCACGAGGGGTTTCCTCTTCTTGCTATAGTCTTGTTGCCAAGCGTCCTTTTCTTGAGTTGGGAGCACATTCTTAGCTGTCTTTGGAGTAAGGTCCTCACTTGGGCAAGGGTCACAGGATAGAGGAGGGGGCCTAGTCTTATCCACGTTATTACTTGCTTTTTCCTATTGCCGACTTGCTGGTTCTATGACTGGTCAACTACATCTCCTTTATATTAAGTGCGGGGGGTCTCCCCGACTAGATGACCTGGGCCTGAAGAAGGACAGGCCTTGTGACTTATCTAGTCAGACATGAAGTAGAATCGACTGGAGGCGTGATTCTTCTTCCGAGCCACTTATACAGTACAGAAAATCTCCTCTAATTAAAATTAGAAGTGCCTTTTCTTTTTGTGAAGTACTTGGCTGAGCTGGGTGGGTGGTCCTTTTCTTTGACGTCAATCGTTTGGCTTACTTGGGGGCGATATTTTTCTTTTGAGGTGAATGGGTCGTCCTCTTACTTGACCATGGCATCGCCAACATGAGTCTGTGTTCGGTGGTTGATAAGATGCTAGTTGGTATTTAGTTTAGGGCTTGTTATTTCCTTTGACTTTTCCCAACGAGGTGGAGGGCCAGAAAGTCACCTATCTCCGTAGTTCCGGAGACAGGAATTGGGTAGTAGGGGGTGGCACGACTCCCCAAAAAGGCTTTGACCTGCTGGAAAGTCTCTGTTTACCGCGAAGTGAATAAAGTTGGGGAGAGAAGAAAGGGATGGGAGGGAGCCTATCACTGCTTATGGCTCGCTTCCTATTTTTTAATCAATTCCTGGCGAATAAAGCAGCTATCAAAGCTATGCTTGTCAATCGAGTAGGCTCCTTCCCTCGGAATTTCGGGTTCTTTGACTCTATTCCAAAGAGTAGACCGGAAGACCATGCCTGTGCGAGCACCTTTTCCAAAGCCTCAAATTCTTTGATTTTCTGCAATACGAGATTGAATGAGGCCCCCTTGAGACAAGAAAGAATGGAGAGAAGCGGTGGCGGAGCGAGGATCCGAAGGAGAGAAAGAAGTCTTTCGTGTCTCAAGTACTTGAATAGAGAGAAGAGGGATTTCGTCTGTCTTGTCTCCTATATTGGACAAGAGAGCTCCGGTGCTATCTTTCGCGGAAGTTGTCAAGAAAGGATCCCTTAGTTCTGTCCCTTGAGCTGCTAACTCCAAGGAAGGAGCTGAAAAAGAGAAGTTCTGGATTGCGAAACCCCGAGCCCCCTCCTCCTTAGCTTAGGTACACACACCTTAGTCCAGCTAACCCGGAGGAAGCTCTTCTCATTTTCAGTTCTTTTCCACAGGAAGCTTCTAAGCATTTTATCTTCTTATATCAACTTCTTTAATGATATGGGGCTGCTCAGCCACCTTTTAGAATCTTCTTAGAGTACTCTCCTTGGCCAGATTTCCTCCTTGATCTGCATCCTATGTTCAGCAGTAACCATTCTTTCATAGTAGTCAACAGCAAACTCAGCTATCTCTTCATCTTTTTCATGGGGTTACCCCTTTCATCTTTCAAAACTCTCATACCATTATGCGCCTTCCCCTTACATCCCTTAACTCTGACTAGCCGAATCGATCTGACTCAGTCCCATCGCAGTATGGTGGAGATTTCGGAGAGAAACTGACAGGAACAGCTCCCCGCTTTTCCTATTGGGATACCTTTCTTCTATACGCTATTTGGCTTGTTAGGACAGCCAGAAAGAAATCCCCGTCTCCAAGTCCTTTATAACAAATCCCCAGGTGCGAAGCGTGTGGGCAGTAAAGGTTGCTAGCCTTCGAGAAGGGGCGTAGCCAATTAACATATTCTTTTTCTTTCTAGATGCGAATCTAGGATCTAGGATATGTAAAGTACCCAGGTGCCTAGCCTTTCCTTATGAGGGACTACTACTTATTAGATTAGACGGACAGTCTTTCCATGCTTTGTTCTTACGAAGACTAACCGGGAAGGATGGTTTGCAAGGAGGTATACTGGCAGAGCAGGAAGATAGGCAAAGGAGAATCGGGAATCGATCGTCAGATGCCGGTGCCATTCAACTAGCTGCCGTTATTCCTTACTTAAACAGAAGCAGACGGGATACAACAATAAGATAGACCACCGAAAGTCAGTACCACCACTGCTACTCAAAAGAGTACAGCTAGCGCCTCGAACTAATCACATGCTGCTCTCTGTCTTCCTTCCGTCTTTTATTTGACTACGTCTGATTCATTTCAATCAAACCTTCCGCCAGCAGTTGATTCAATAGCAAACGATATGCCGATCGGATAATAAACTCTTTGTAGGTTACTTATTCCCACAACTGATGCAGCCGAGTCGTTACAACAGCTAAAAGCAGCTTTCGTTACCAACCCAAGAGCAGAAGGAGCTTTTAGACACTGTACCTTTAGATGCGTGCAGGAGCAAGGGCCTCTGACTAAGATCATTTCCTACCACACACTATACAGGCAAGGAGCAGCTTTCCCGGCCCTTAGGCATTTTAGCTATATGCTATTATTCTTCTTCTAGTAGCTAGGTATCTAGATCGAGTATCATTTCCAAAGAAAGAGAGTCTGCTAAAATGTATGCTCTTCTAGGGATAGAGCACTCTGTAAGAAGGTAGTCTGCCCTCCATACTTAGTTGCTTTAGGTTATTAGTAAACTTTCTTTAACAGACCTGTATTTAGATTCACTAAAGAAGCCCCTACACATGGAGTTACAGCGTACTACTATTCATTGATCTATTCACGTAAAATTTCCCCTTTTGCGGAAGGCGCTAGGTCTTCGAATGTTATGTAATATGTAAATATGTAAAAAGGACCAACGAGGATCCTAAAGGAGTAGGAGGAGTCAGTTTGAAGATCGAGGAAAAAATAGGACAATTATTAATTCTCCAGAAGTATTCTACAGAAGAAAAGCCTGTTACGAGTAAGTGGAAAGGAAAGATCTCCAGAGATTCTTATCTCATTCCATTCCAGTGGCTCAACCAGTAACCAATGGCGAAAACTAAAAAATCCATGGTTTCCCGGTAGAACCCTATTTCGCCCAAGTAGTTTCTTAACCGGAAAAAAGAAGCGGTTTTTCGCACAGCTTGCTCATAGTGCAGGTCCCACTTGTATATCGTATTTGGCCGAAGAAGCATCGGACAGGTTGGAGTTCTTACCTTCTTGGGACTCCATGGACCAAGATCTGCTTTTATTATATGGTCAATACCGATCTACTTTAGTAGATCATATGGATGTATAACAAGCTTCTCATTTTGATGAATTGGAAACATCTTTTTTCCATTTCTATTTACCCAGTTCATATCTTTGTTTCGTGTGTTCCTGGGAGGAATTCGATCTCTTCAATTTCGGAATACCACCTAAATAACTGCGGCCAGAGAGTCGGGAATAAAGAGTCTGAGGTCGGGTCGGACGACATATATCTAATAGAATCTTTCTTCTAAAAAAGAGAATTACTGGATCTATTTCATTTTGAAATAGCTGAAAGACCAAAACGGGGTGCAAAAAACCGAAAGCCCTTGAGTTCTCACTCCATTTATTCCGTACGAACTACTAATCCATATTTTGGGGCCGGCAGAAGAAGACGCCGCATCGTCATGAGGAAGATGATTGAAACTATCACCAAATGATAAGACATCGAAGTCTTGAACCATTTTTCAAATCCCATACAGTCTCTCCATATCAAATGTGTGTCTTGTCATATAATATTAGGGTTTTACAAAAGCTCCTCCATACAGCTTCGAACTGTAGGATTATATATATATAGTTTTTTGTTGGTTGTTGACCAAAGGGATGGTATGTTTTCTATGAAGTAGGGTTAAGGTAAAGCATAAGGGTCCGACCATATTGGTCTACACGAATACCTTTATCCCCACCCCCGATTATGATGGGTGCGCCCATTCTACCAGCATGGTCTGCTATGCACGAATGAAAGTTGCATTCATGAAAAATCTGAATTAGTTCATTGCGTTGATTATAAATAGGTATAATTATTTCACTATAAAAGCGTACATATTGAAAATGAGGCATCCTTTCTTCCATCTTTTTTTCAATCAAACTAAATAACAGAACACTGGAAACATCTTTTACAGGAGGAATACCAAAACACATTCACCACAGCTATACCATCCTCAGCATCTTCATAAATAGGTGCACTTAAAAAATCTGATAACAGCTTTACAGCATAAGCATGATTTGGGGCTACCTTCTTCAGAAGTAGAGATCTGTCAACCCATCTCGCCAAATTGACTTTCATGATACCTTAAAGATCTTGCCAACCAAGAATTACGTTGTAGTAATCTTGCAAATTACCATCTTTAGTATAGTTACTAACTATCGATTTGCTAAAATTCGTTGAGATAACTCAAGAGTTATGATTGTAGTAAGTACACCTAGAACAAGACGTGTAGATAGTTGGATGGAGTTATCTCTTTATATTTAAGATGACCTATGTAAAACTTTTCAGTATCAAGTAAGGATGCAAGATAATCGAGATCAAGTTCCTCCTTATCCTTTTCATCAAGTATCTCATTTCCAATAGTCTGAACAATATCAGTAAAATTATAGGGATAACCTTCACGACCCTGCGAATAAGATCTGTACGTGACGCAACAGTTCAAAATAGGATGTAATTTAGATTATTTCTATACCGGGCAGTCCAACCTGATTCTATCTCAACCTGCGCCTACCCATTCACTCTCTGGGGTCCTTCCCAGTTTGAGCATAAGGCGCTTAGGGATAATTCCAGCCGAGTCCCTAAAGGGAGTCACTAGTGTTAGGATACTTTATAGAAAAAGCTCATATGCTTCGCACATGGAATTCAAACAGGCAGAAGAGGTTCCAACTGCTACCTCTGCTCGACCTACTATTTTGCGAATCAGGTAAGGTAAACGTAAACCTTATTGACTTATTGAAAGGAGTAGTTGATAACTAGTACTATAACTATATATATTATATGTTTCGTTGCCCAACAAAAGAATTACTTGAATTGAAAGATTGAGATTGAACTAGATCCCCCGTGACTTGGTAGTCCAAAAGCCAAGATTCGCATGAAACAAACTAGACTTATCAATCATTGGATTTCTTGACACAAGCCTATTCTCTAACATCAATCACACTTTGATGCAGCAAACTCTAAAAAATAAAGGCTCTTCCACAAGACTTAACATGTTAGGAGGATAGCGGATTGAGCTTCCTTTCCAATCCACTCACGTGGCAGCAAGATCCGTGTCTCTTAAAGTAGATTCAAGGTAACTGAAATCGGAGTAGGCAAAGCCAAGCCTTAAACCAGACGCGAACACTTCCGCCTTATTCTCTTAAGCCCAGAGGGCGGATTTTAGACGATTTGTCTGTTTGCAGCATCAGATTTCACACTGAAGAATCGGCGGCATTGATTTGTCAAGAGGAGACTCGGTTGAATCGGCTTACCAATAAGTCAAGGAGTTTGACCCTTCATCCGGATTTCCTCCCTTCTGAGACTTTTCAACTCCTTTCACTTGAAAAGTGAAATCTTTTCCTATAGCTGAGCTAAGCGAGAAATCCTAGATCAAAGAAAGCAGGAGATTCGGCATTAGGAAATAAGGTCTGAAATTCAGCTTGGAGAAAGCGGGCAATTCTGTAAGGAAGACTTGCTCGGTTCCCTATGCTGATCTTATTCTAAGATCAGGAGACAGAAGATGTGAAGCAACTCATACACATCCTTCGCTTCGATTCTGTCATCTATCTAAGTGATATCGTCAATATGAGTCCGCGCCACCTGATAGAAGGAGCAAAAAGAGAAAGATGGCTTGCAGCTGAAAGGCGGGCGAAAGCCGTCGAAGTGCAAATGTTGCTTAGTAAACAAATCCAGGCCCAAGAACAATATTGAAAACTGTGGGTCGAAGTT
>Ga0209796_10000299_pt1 | contig 40665 bp, 39 predicted proteins | sample AgamicOrSfrz_FD_187167 | JGI IMG/M metagenome (GOLD analysis project Ga0209796, IMG submission 187167) | Agave microbial communities from Guanajuato, Mexico - Or.Sf.rz (SPAdes) (version 2) | ecosystem: Host-associated > Plants > Phyllosphere > Phylloplane/Leaf | place: Guanajuato, Mexico...
GGCCGCGAACGTGGACTCAAGCAATCACGATTTCCGGGCCATGGGCCGTAATCGCCTTGCCGATGGCGCGCTCGGGCGCCAGTTCGGTCACGAGATAACGCGCCGACTCGATGCCGTTGATCCGCACCGGCGTGACGCGGCCGAACTTCGAATGGTCGGCCACGACGACCACCGTGTCGGCGGCGGCGATCATGCGGCTGCGCACTTCGGCGGCCATGCGGCTGTAGTCGGTGAGATAACCGTCCGGCGAAATGCCGCCTGCGCCGATGAATGCGAAGTCCGCGTGATATTGCGTGAGCTGGTGGACCGTGTCGAGCCCGAAGGTGGCGTCTTCGATATCGGACAGCTCGCCGCCCAACAGCGTGACGCGGTTGTCGTTGCGCCGTCCGAGCAGCAGCGCGATGCGCCAGTCGTTGGTGTACACCGATAGACGGTGCCGGTCGAGTAAGGCTCGCGCGACCGCCTGCGTCGTGCTGCCGGAGTCGACGATCAGCGACGCGCCGTCGGGAACGAACTCGGCTGCACGCTCGCCGATCGCGCGCTTCGCGCCGGCGTTTGCCGCTTCACGCGTGTCGAGATCGGGCTCGCGCCGGTCACTCGAAAGCGCGCCGCCGTGGGTGGTGACGAGCAGGCCGCGTCCGGCAAGCGCGTTGAGATCACGGCGAATGGTCTCGCGCGACACGTTCAGTTCGCGCACCAGCTCGGCGACTGACAGCGCGCCCGTTTTGGCGACTTGCGCCAGGATGTATTGGTGACGTTGTTCTGCGAGCATTCTGGACGTTTCCTTCGTCTTTCCGCGAGAGGCGTGTCAAGCGGGGCGTTTCTTCATCAAAGCCCCTTGAAACAAGGGCTTTTGGCATCTGCAAACTGCACAGCAAGAGGCATCTGCAATTATCTGCAAGTTGCTAAACTTTAGATGCTGGCGTAACTTTTTTACTCCCTCGCCGAAAACCTACGCCGACCATGCGATTTGACGCCAAGGCCGCAAAACAGCTAAAGCCGGATTCCCACATGAGCTTCGAGGCGTTCCCGGGCCTTCGTCTGGAAGCGAGCGCATCGCGGCGCAGTTGGACCTACCGGTTCAAATCTCCGGTCGACGGCAGGATGCGTCAGCACAAGCTGGGAGAGTGGCCGGCAATGTCCTACGCTGCCGCGATAGTCGAGTGGCAAGGCGTTCGGGCGCGCCGCGACGCTGGCGAGGACCCGGTTCTCACACGCAGGGCATCGAACCGGCCTGTGATGGCTTCGACGCCGGAATCATACACGGTGCGAAAACTGTGTGAGGATTTCCTCACGGGTCACATTGAACGGTATCGTGATTCGCTTGGCGCCGCGCAGTCCCGTCGGCGCATCATGAAGAAGATCGCCCCTATTGCTGGCTTGCCAGCCGCCTCGATCACGCGAAAACAGGCGTTCGACCTGCTTGATGGCGAGCGTCAGGCACCGCGGAACGCCGCCATCCTGCGCTCCGAGCTTGGCGCAGCGTGGGATTACGCACTTGACGCAGGCCGACTTCCAGAGGACACCCCAAACTGGTGGCGGCAGGTCATGCGCGGCAAACTGCGAAGCGTGGGGCGAAAACGCGGCGGAAAGATGGAGAACGTCAAGCGCGTGCTCAGCGAAGACGAGTTGGCTATCCTCGTCCCGTGGCTCTCGATGCTGTCAGAAACAATCTCCGACGTGCTGACCCTGTATCTATGGACCGGGCTGCGCGGCGGCGAAATAGTCACGATGGAAGGTAAGGAAATGTCAAAAGAGTCGGACGGCTTGTGGTGGACTATTCCAAAGGCAAAGACCAAGAACAAGAACCGGGCGTCCGCTACCGACCATCGCGTGCCGCTGGCCGGGCGGGCGAAAATGATTGTCCAGCGTCGGCTAGCACTGTACGGGAAAGGCTTCCTGTTTCCGACTGCCGACAGCCGCCATATACCTCAGAAAAGCGTGCAGGCCGTTGTATGGGCGCACCAGCCTTACTCGCTCAAGCCGGGTCAGACGTTGCGACCGCAATTGCCTGTGTCACATTGGGCGCCGCACGATCTACGCCGCACTTCCCGAACTATGCTGGCCGCGCTCGGATGTCCGCACGAGGTGGCCGAGGCTGTTCTCGGTCATGTGCTTCCGGGCGTAGCGGGCGTGTATAACCGGCACAGATACGATAAAGAGAAGCGCGAGTGGCTCACGCGGCTCGCGACCCATCTTGAACATATAACGAGCAACGCAGGAGGTCAGGACAAACAATAAGCGAATAGGATTTCCGACCGCACATCGAGCGCCGTTCGCCGGTCGATCTGATCGTCGGCGACGATGGGTAATCTGCGGCGCTCACTGTTCTGCCTCACTACTGGACGTTGCGCCTCCCGAGACAGAACGCCTACGCAGGTGACTTTCGCGGACATCACTGTGCGCTACCTTTCCTATCGAGGGCAAGCACCGAGCAATGACTGATCTCCCGATCCCGGCGACGGGACGGACGCTCCACGACCTTTTGCGGGAAACGCACGAACGATCCTCAACGCGCAGATAGGTGGGTCAGCCGGGTAGCCGAAAATACCATTCGTCACTTCAAGCTGGTTATCGACTTGAGGCGCAGCGGCGACAATTTCTGCGGGTACGATGCCGGAAAACGCGAATGGCTCACGAATCGGGCCGCTCGGCTTGAGGAATTTGCCGCTTTCTAGCGCCGGTGTTCTCTGGCGGCAGCAGATCAGCAACCGGACGAGCGTCAGCCCACTTCCGGACCTCGTGTGCGAGCCATCCCACCCTGCGCCCCGAGAGCAACCGCGGTTCAGGGAAGCTTTTCGCGCGCACCAGTTTCTGCACGGTCGTCGGTGACAAGGAAAGCGCCTCTGCCACTTCTTTCAAAGAAAAACAGATTTTCATCGCCGTTTCCACCGTCTTTTGCCGTTAACTCGTTATCCGCAAGACACTGCGTCCAAAACAAACAGCGTAGGAATGTCGAGAACGGCTAACGCGTCAAACGTGTGCAAAGCATGCTTCCGAATTTAACGGATGAGGTGGAGTTGGGCAAATCTCCTTGCGGAAACAAAATTGCGTTTACCGGCGCAACGATTGAGTGATGGCTTTCTCACGAGTTCCCCGCGAGTGCTATGCAAAGTCATCTTGAGCTGAAAATCATCGATGCAACGCTTCCTGACGTTGATTTTTCTTATTCGCGTTCCGTAAAGCGTATTGACAAGCAGTCGTCGGGACATGAATCAAGTCCGTTTCTCATCTAGCTCGCTCTCATCGGCGCACTGGCTCATGTCTGTGGCGCCACCGGCCCGATCGAGAAGGTCAATCGCGCCGGGCGTGGCAACGTGATCGAACACGACGCCCCGTCGCGCGCCCGTCGCGTCCTTCAGCAGTTGTTCGGCTTCCCGATAGTAGATTGATTCGATCTTCCCCGGATCGGAGAAATCGCTCAACGCACTCGCTCGCAGATGCAATTCGAAGCCGTTGCGATCGAGCGATAACGCACCCGGCGGCGGCGCGACCCGCGCATTCGAGATCGTCACCCGATGCGGACGGTAGACGCCGCTGCGCTTGAGCACACCGGGCGGCGGCTCGTATTGATACGACACCGGCTTTTCGCCGGTGAACTCGAGATAGTTCAATTCCGCCTCGACCGTCGTGGCGGCGGCCGGCCTGTCGATGACGATCTCGCTCATGGGTCACGTCTTCATCGCGTTCAAGCGATTCGTTGAATGGCTTCAGATCGATGGACTGCGGCCACGCGCGGCGTTACGCAAGCGTGCGCGGCGAATGCCGTCATCGACCTTCGCATTCAAGCAGCGTAGGCGAGCGTTGCCGAGGATGGAGATAACGGATCGTGGAAAGTTAAGCTGCCGGGCGCAAATTCGCGTCGACCGCTTGGGGAATCGGATTTAACCCAGGTCGGGGCGCCGGATGCGCCGCGGGAACAGGATGAGGAAGCGGCGGCCATTGCGGCCGCCGCTTATCGTCAGCGTCGTGAAGACAGCCGTCGCACTACCGACACCAGCGAGTCCACTTCATCACACGTGTTGTAGAACGCGAGCGACGGACGCACGGGTGGTTTCGACGCCGAAGCGCCGCAAGATCGGCTGCGCGCAGTGATGCCCCGAGCGCACGGCGATGCCCTCGTCGTTCAGCGCCTGACCTACTTCCTCGGGTTCGTAGCCTTTCAGCACGAACGACAACACGCTGACCTTGTCGCGTGCCGTGCCGATCAGACGCACACCAGGCACCGGTTGCAGCACGCTCGTCGCATACGCCAGCAGATCGTGCTCATAACGCGCGATATTCTCGATGCCGACGCGCTGAACGTAATCGATAGCCGCACCAAGGCCGACCGCATCGGCGATATTGCCCGTGCCGGCTTCGAAACGATTCGGCGGCGGCTGGACACTCGTAGGTCCGAAAATTCGGTCCCACTTTGGTCCCGAAGATAAAGATACTTTGCGCCTTCCCTGAACGTGCCGTGCATAGCCTGCCGCCTGTCGATTGCCTCAACACGCGTTGACGGCTTTCTCATCCCATAGAGCTGGCCGTCTTGTGCAAAGTAGCCCGCCATGTAATCGAGGATACCGTCCGGCGAATTGTCGACGCCCAACCGTTCTGCTGCATGCGCCCATATCGAATCGTGGGCGCGGGCCTCTTCGTAACTGATTCGGGCCGCGTCGGATAACGCCACCTTGCCAATGCTAAATTTCTGAACGCCCCCCATGTCCATCTGTAACCTTCGGGAAACAGCAACCAAGTCACAACAGCGTAGCTGAGCAATAGAACCGCAGCAATCAAACTCGCCCATCCTACGGGCCGGCTGTGCCAGTCGCTAACCGCCTGAGCCAATGGTAGAAGAAAGAAAAGCACAGACCGGAACGCCGGATTCGTTAACATTCGCGCCTCGCGATCCGTAGATGCAACGTGTTCTTTTCCTCATATCGGCCGCGCCAGCGTTTTCCGATACCTATACCGGGGTCCGTGTGCCGGTACGTTCAACAGGCCATCGGACAAAGGCAAAAATCCAGTACATGATCAGGTGATAGGCGGCACCAGCAACAGCAAACAAAGCCAGCCCGAAAATCCTGCCTTGCGCAAAATGCGTGCAGCGGGAACCAGGTAGACGATCGGCAGGAGGAACAAGATCGTCCAGTGCCATATGCTGAAATTTGCCATGTTGTTTTCCAGTGCCGGCGGCGCCGACGGTTCTCCAGTGCCGGCCACGCCAGCAAACTTTCCGATTAGAGCGTGATTACAAGGTCGGTGTATCGACCCACGGTGTCATCGTCGGTTAGCAGCCGCAATGGCTCAGTTATGGCCTGTGCGACTAGCATCCGGTCAAACGGATCGCGGTGGATATCGGGCAGCTTGCGAACCGCCGCAGCGTGTGTCGCCGTCACGGGCAGTTCGCGAAAGCCCGCTTCTTCCATGCGGGCTACTAGCTCGTTCACGTCTGCGTTCAGCTTGCCGATTCCAGACTTGATCGCGATTTCCCAAATGCTCGCGGCGCTGACAAAAACGGCTTCTGCGCTCAACATGATCGCCTCGGCCTTCTTCGTGAGTTGTTTGTCGCCGCTCATGGCCCACAGGAAAAGCTGCGTATCGATCAACAGGCGCATCACCGACCCTCGAACGTCGCCAAAACATCGTCGGGCAAAGGTGCGTTGAAATCGTCAGCGATCTTGATCTTCCCCTTCATCAGACCGAAGCGAAGTTTGGGCTTCGTTTCAACCGATACGAGGCGCACCACCGGGGTTCCAGCCTTCGCGATAACAACTTCTTCGCCACTGACAGCAGCCTCAATGAGACGCGAAAGCTGCGACTTTGCCTCATGAATATTTACGGTTTGCATAGCACCTCCACCAATGTGAGCTTAGTTTAGCTTAGCTAACACGGAAATGCAATCAGCGAATGCCTCACACGCGGGTCTCATAGAACGTCGCGGAACATCTGTCTGAGCTTTCGATCGGACACGGCCAGATAGGGCAAAGCGCGGTCCAGTTCCGCATGCCCTAGTAGCTGCTGCACGTCTCAATATCGTGCCCTTGCTCCGCAAGGTTACTGGCGAAGGAGCGTCGGCCCGAATGGGACGACCCGCCGCCTACCCCCGCGTCCCTGTAGAGTCGAATAATATTTCTTGCCTGTCACGCAAAAGTGCTCGCCGTCGCGTACCAGTTTCGTCACGATCTCGCCCGGCCTGGAGGTGCCGAGTTCGGTCGACGCACCGCCGAAGATCGCCCATTTTTGCACGCGTTCGATCTGCGTGTCGTTAAAGGCCGAGCGCGGCGACAACAGCAATTGCTCGGTCAGATCGTAGTGAATCCGCAAGGCGTGCGCGACATTCGATTCATGCGCGCCCAGCGTCGCGATCACATGAAAGAGATCCTCCAGCGAACCACCGAGGCCGCCCCACTCCACCGGAAAACGGAGCACACTCAAACCGGATTCGCGAAACAATGCGAAGCCGTCGAACGGCAATTCGCGCCTGCACTTCACGTTACGCGGCGTCTTCGCCGATCGCCTTGGCGAGCGCCGGCAACGCGGCTAGTGCCGCCAGAAGCTTTGCCCGCGCTGCGGTGTCCTGAGAGACCTGCATGCCTTGATTCCTTGTTCAAGCGCGCGGATCGCAGCGGATCCGGCTGTTAGCATTGGGAGCGTGATCCGGCACACGCGCCGGGCGTGCGCCGATTTGACGGATCTGTATAGGGACGCGGCACGTCATGCAAAACCAGCGAATCGAGCTATGGATATGCGCGATTCTGAAATGCGCGCGGACCGCAGGGCCCGGCGAGTTGCTCAAGCCATGACCAGATGTTCAAACGCCCCAGGCGCGCGCGGATTAAACCGATCAAGCCTTTGCAGCGCGATGTCCAGGCCGGCGCAGCCCCAGGTTCTCGCGCAGCGTGCGGCCCTCATACTCCTCGCGAAACAAGCCCCGCCGACGCAATTCAGGCAGCACCAGTCCGACGAAATCGGTCAGGCCGTCCGGCAGCACCGGCGGCATCACGTTAAAGCCGTCGGCACCGTGATTCACGAAGCGTTCTTCGAGCTGATCGACGATTTGCGCCGGCGTGCCGACAAGTTGCCAGTGACCCCGCGCACCCGCCACTCGCAGATAGAGTTGGCGAATCGTGAGATTCTCGCGGCGGGCCAGTTCCAGCGTCAGCGACTGCCGGCTCTTGCTGGCATTCGTTTCCGGCAACTCGGGAATCGGACCGTCGAGCGGATACCCGGAGAGATCGAATCCGCCCGTCAGTCCGGACACCAGCGCGAGACCCACCTTCGGATCGACGAGCGACTGCAACCGCTCGAATTTCTCGCGCGCCTCGCTTTCAGTGCGGCCGACGATCGGCAGCACACCCGGCATGATCTTCAGATCGTCCGGATCGCGGCCATACGCTTGCATGCGGCCTTTCACGTCCGCGTAAAAAGCCACCGCGTCCGGCAGTGTTTGCTGCGCCGTGAAAATCACCTCGGCTGTGCTCGCCGCGAGATCGCGGCCGGCTTCGGACGATCCCGCCTGCACGACGACCGGATGCCCCTGCGGTGAGCGCGCGACGTTCAACGGTCCCTTTACCTGAAAGAACCGGCCCTTGTGATCGAGCACATGGCGCTTGCGCGGGTCGAAGAAACGGCCTTCCTGTTTGTTGCGCACGAATGCGTCGTCTTCCCAGCTATCCCACAGTCCCGAGGTGACTTCGGCGAACTCGGCGGCGCGCGCATAGCGCTCCGCATGGTCGAAATGCTTGTCGCGGTTGAAGTTCTTCGCTTCATGCTCGCTCGACGATGTGACCAGATTCCACCCCGCGCGCCCTGCGCTGATGTGATCGAGCGAGGCGAATTTTCGGGCGATGTGATACGGCTCGTTGAAACTCGTCGAAGCCGTGCCGACGAGGCCGATGCGCTCCGTCACCGCCGCCAGCGCCGACAGCAAGGTGATCGGTTCGAACTGCGCCACATAGCTGTGCGCCGTGCGGCTCAGGAAGTCGACGTCGTCCCCGCGCGCGCCCACGCCGTCGGCGAGAAAGATCAGATCGAACTTCGCCGCCTCGGCGTGATGCGCAAGCTGGACATAGTGACGGAAATTGACGCCGGCATCGGCCTGCGCCTCGGGATGACGCCATGCCGCAATGTGATGCCCGGCAGGATAAAGGAAAGCACCAAGGCGCAGATGTCCGCTACGTTTGCTCATGGAGGTTCGCGAAAGTGGATTGAGAAGTGTGCCGGGCGACTTACCCGATTCTCGGCGCGTCCCGCGCATCTCGCCACGAACAAATCCATCGATCCATATTCGTCAGTGAACTAACGAAATCGAACCGAAAGCACGATCATTATGAGGGCCCCTTCTAATGACCAACTCGCCGGGCCATTCCACCGGAAGCGCTATGCAATCGACAATCCGTTGTTAGCGTTCTGGCAAATGGCTTCGCATACTCATCACCCACTCCCTGAGGAGATCGTCCGGCATGTCCCTTTCACTCGACCACATCGTGATCCGCGTGCAGGATCTCGAACAGGCCATCACCCATTTCAGCGCGCTCGGTTTTACGGTGCAGCGCGGCGGCACGCACGCCGACGGCGCCACGCACAACGCGTTGATCGGTCTCGCCGACGGCAGCTACTTCGAACTGATCGCCTTTCTGCGCGACGCGCCAGAGCATCGCTGGTGGGACGCCGGGCATCGCGTCGGCGATGGCTTCGTCGATTTCGCGCTGCTGCCGCAATCGGTCGGCGCAACGATCGACGCTGCTCACCAGCGCGGGCTTCTTTACGACGGCCCCATCCCCGGCGGACGCGTCAGGCCCGACGGCGAACGGCTCGAATGGCAGATCGGCAAACCGCCCGTCGCCGACCTGCCGTTCCTCTGCGGAGATTTGACGCCGCGCCGTCTGCGCGTGGCTGAAGGCGACGTGCGCCACCACGCGAACGGCGCAAGCGGCGTCGCGAACATCACGGTTGCCGTGAACGATGTGGGAGCGAGCCTCACGCGATATCGCGCGCTGCTCGGTGAATTCGACGTACAGCGTGCGCCCCTGTCAGGCTACGGCATCACGCTTGCCATCCTGCCGCTCGGCACGACCACGCTGACGCTGGTCAGCCCTACGCGCACGCCTCACGAACCGGCAGCGGGCCTTGCATCCGACGTTCGCAAGCATCTGGCCACGCGCGGCGAAGGCGTCTTCGCCGTCGCACTGGAAACGCAAGCCGACGACGCTGCTCGCGAACTAGCACGCGAACGCACGCACGGCGCGACGCTCGAACTCGTCGCACGTTCCTGATCGCGCCAATGCGCGTTTAACGTGCCGCAGCGTAAAGCGCGGGACGTTGCCTCATTTTATTCACGACGCGGTTTCCGCCGCGAGCGCCCCGCCAAGATAAGCATCGCGAATCCGCTGATCGCCGAGCAATTCGCTCGCGGTGCCGGACAACACCACGCGGCCGGTCTGCAGCACGTACCCGCGATGCGCGATCTGCAGCGCAAGACTCGCGTTCTGTTCGACCATGAAGAACGTGATGCCTTGCCGGTTGATCGTCTGAACCAGTTCGAGCACCTTGTCGACGTAGAGTGGCGACAAGCCCATGGTCGGTTCGTCCATGCAGACGAGCGCGGGCCCGCTCATCAGCGCGCGCGCCATGGCCAGCATCTGCTGTTCGCCGCCGGAAAGCGTGCCGGCGCGCTGCGTCAGGCGTTCTTTTACGCGTGGAAAGAGTTCGAGCATGCGCTCGTAATCCTCGGCGATACCCGCGCGGTCTTTCCGCGTGAAGGCACCCATCAGCAGGTTTTCGCGCACCGTCATGTCGCCGAATAGCCGGCGCGCTTCCGGCACGGACGCGATGCCGCGCCGCACGATCTGCGAAGTCGGCAGGCCGTTCAGCGGCTTGCCATCGAAGCTGACCGTGCCGGCTCGCGGCTTGTGCAAACCGAGAATGACCTTCATCGCCGTCGATTTGCCGCTGGCGTTGCCGCCTAGCAGGCTCACGATTTCTCCGCGTCCGATGCTGAGGTTCACGCCGAAGTGCACCTGGATCTGTCCATAGAACGTGTCGATCTGGTCGAGTTTCAGCAACGGCTCAGTCATGGCGGGTGAAGTGAAAGGTAGTTCGTTCGATGAAACCAGATGCAGGCTCGGGGTATTCATGGCGCTATTCATGCAGCGGCCGTTTCGCTTCGGCCGGCCTGCGCGCCGACCTGCCGGTGCCCAAGGTACGCTTCGATCACGGCCGGATCGTTACGCACCTCGTCCGGCAAACCCTGCGCAATCTTGCGGCCGTCGTCGAGCACGAGCACGCGATCGGAGAGCCGCATCACGAGATCGAGCTTGTGTTCAATCAGCAGGATCGTCAGGCCCTCGCGCTTGAGTCCGAGAATCAGTTCGAGCATCTCCGCGGTCTCGGACTCGTTCATGCCGGCAGTCGGTTCGTCGAGCAGGAGAATGCGAGGACGCAGCGCCAGCGCGCGCGCAATCTCGACACGCCGGCGGTTCGCGTAGGAGAGGCTGTGCGCCGGTTCGTCGATGCGCGGCGTGAGACGTGTACCGAAGCGCGCCAGCAGCGCCGTCACTTCTTCGCGCAGTTCGGCGTCCTCGCGGCGCATCGCTGCCGAGCCGACCAGCGCGCGCACCACTTCCGCGAATGCGCCGACCACGGGCCAGCCGCGCCGCGTCGTGGCAAGACGCGCGTGCGCGCCGATCAGCACGTTGTCCAGTACGCTCAGGTTGCCGAACACGCGTCCATGCTGGAACGTGCGCGCGATGCCGCGCGCGGCGAGCAGCTCCGGCGCCATGCCGGTCACGTCCTCGCCGCCGAAGCGCACCTCGCCCGCGTCGGGCGTGTCGATTCCCGTAAGCAGATTGAAGAGGGTCGACTTGCCCGCGCCGTTCGGTCCGATGACGCTCACGCATTCGCCGCGCGCGACCGACACATTCACTTCGTCGACGGCGACGAGACCGCCGAAGCGGCGCGTCACGCGACGCACGTCGAACAGAATGTCCGCAGTGTTAGTGGAAGTAGAGCTCATGGCCGTCTCCGTCATACCGCGCCGAACAGACCTTGCGGCCGGAAGCGCACCAGCAGCAACAGGATCACGCCGTAGATCAGCATCCGGTAATCGGCGGCGAAGCGGAACAGCTCCGGCAGGCTGATCAGCGCTATCGCGCCCGCCACCGCGCCGATCACGCTGCCGAGGCCGCCGAGAATCACCATCGTCAGTGCGAGGATCGACACTTGCGAGTCGAAGGTCTGGTAGTTGATATAGCTGTACAGATGCGCCGCAATGCCGCCGCCGATACCCGCCGCCAGTCCGCCGCACGCAAAAGCGATCGCCTTGTAGCGGTTCGGGCGTATGCCGTAGGCGCGCGCGGCGACGTCGTCCTCGCGGATCGCGCGCCACGTGCGGCCCAGGTGCGAGCGCAGCAGCCGCACCTGCAGCAGCGCGAGCAGAACGAGCACTGCAAGCGTGAACCAGTAAACCGAGCGCGCGCCCGTCAATTGCCAGCCGAACAGCGTTAACGGCGGAATACCCGTGATGCCGACCGGCCCGCGCGTCAGGCTGTCCCAGTTGAGCACCACGAGGCCGATGATCTCGCCGATACCGAGCGTCGCGATCGACACATAGTGGCCGCGCAGCCGGAACGACGGATAGACCAGCAGCGTGCCGATCGCCGCGGTGATAAGACCGGCGAGCGGAATCGTCAGCGCGGGCGGCCAGCCCAGGTTCACCGAAAGCAGCGCCGATGCATATGCACCGATCAGCAGCAGCGCCGCGTGGCCCAGCGAGATCTGCCCTACCGTTCCCGCGACCAGCGTCAGACTCAGCGCAAGCAGCCCATAAATCCAGCCATTGGTGAGCGTTTGCACCACATATGACGAAGGCGTCGCAAAAGGCAACGCGAACGCGAGCGCCACCACCGCGACGATCACTCGGCGCGGAATCCGCACCGCACGGCGATTCGACAGGAATGTGCCCGTCAGCGGCTCGGGCGGCAGCCGACGGTTCGAACTGAACAGTCCATTGGGACGCCACACCAGAAACGCCAGCAACAGAACGAACGCGAACAGATCGCGATAGCTCGTGCCGAACAGCGCCACACCGTAGCTCTCGACGAGACCCAGCAGCAAACTCCCCGCGATCGCGCCCGGCACGTTGCCAAGTCCGCCGACCAGCAAAGCGACGACGCCCTTCAGCGTCGCCTGAAACCCCATCGCGGGATCGATGCTGTTGTAATACATGCCCACCAGCAGCCCGCTCAAACCGCCAAGGCCGCAGGCGATCGCGAACACGGCCTGATTCACGGCATTGACGTTGACGCCCATCTGCTGCGCGGCGTCGCGATCCTGCGCGGTTGCGCGCACGGCCCAGCCGAGCCGCGTAAAGCGCAGGAACACGTAAAGCACGGCCGCGGCGCCGACGCCGATCGCCGCGATCAGCAGATCGAGCGAGCCAAGGGCCGCTCCGCCGATCGACAGCGTCCATTGCGGCAGCGGACTCGGCACCGGCCGCGGATCGGGACCGAAGACGATCTGCGCCAACTGGTCGAGGACGAAACTGATACCGATGGTGGCAAGCAGCGGCGCGATACGCGCGGCGCCCTGCAACGGCCTCAAGCCGATCCGCTCGATCACGATACCGAGCAGCGCGCAGCCCACGACGGTCGCCAGCAGCGCGACCGGCAGCGGCAAGCCGAGCCGCGTCAGACACAGCCAGCCGATAAAGCCGCCCACCATGTACACCGAACCGTGGGCGAAGTTGATCAGATGCGACACGCCGAAGATCAGCGCAAGCCCGACCGCCAGCAACGCATAGATATTGCCGACGATCAGTCCATTGATCGTGTAGTCGAACCAGGCAGTCATGGCGTGTCGGTCCCGTGGCGCAAGAAGTTCGTGCGTTCGATCATTGCGCGTGCACGGCGCTGGCGCCATCCCACAAGGCGAATTTTCCGTCCTTCACAACGAGGTCGAGGTTCTTCGCACCGGCCACGCGGCGCGTTTGCGGATCGAACTTGAACTTGCCGAAGATCACGCTCGGCACGTCGCTGATCTTCGAAAAACCGTCATGCACGGCGGTACGGTCCGCGCCATAGCGGCGAATCACTTCGCTCGCGAGAATCATTGCGTCGTAAGCGCGCGCGGCGAAAGTGTCCGGTTCGGCGCCGTACTTCGCGCGATAACGCTGCACGAAGCTCTGCACTTCCGGGCGCGGGTCGCCAGGGAAGAAATTCGATTCCGTATAAACGCCGTTCACCGCAGCGCCGCCCAGATCGAGGAACTTCGGCGAATACACCGAGCCGACCGCCGCGATCGGCGTGCGCACACCCGCTGCGCGCGCCTGGCGGACAATCTGCGCACCGTCGGAGTAGTACGAGATCAAGACCATTGAGTCGGGTTCTTCACTGCGCACGCGCGTGAGCGTCGCTCGGAAGTCTTTTTCGTTCGGCTGGTACGCCTCGACCGCGACCACTTGTGCGCCGTTCGCCAGGGCGGCCTTCGCGAAGATGTCCTTGCTGGTGCGGCCCCAGTCGGTATTCAGATAGAGCACGGCGATTTTCTTGAAGCCGAGCCCTTTGGTGACATAGTGCGCAAGCATCGGCTGTTCTTCCGCCTGGCTGATCGCCGTGCTCCACATGTAGTCGCCGCCCTTGGTGAAGTCGGGATGCGAGTTGGTGAAGCCAAACTGCACGAGACCGGCGCGCTGATAGACCGGTGAGGCGGCCATCGATGCGCCGCTCGACAGGTCGCCCAGTTCGAGCAGGATGCGCTTGTCGCCGACGAACTTCTGCGCGATGGCGACCGCCTGACGCGGATCGCTGCGGCTGTCTTCGAAGTCGTAGGCCAGCGGATGGCCGTTGACGCCGCCGTTGCCGTTGATCTGCTCGAGCGCGAGATCGAAGCCGCGCTTCCACTGCTCGCCGTATTGCGCGTCCTGACCGCTGAGCGGTCCGGTCACGCCGACCCAGTATGGATCGGCCGCGTTGGCCACGGGCATGGCTGCGCCGATTGCGATCGTCAGTGCGCCGGCCAGTTGCAGCAGTGTGCAGGCGGCGCCGCGCTTGTTGGTCCACAGAATCGACATGCTGTTCTCACGCCTTGAATTGGAGTGAGCCGATGTAACCATGTCGTCGGGAAGCGGGCCAACGAAGATAAGCGTCAAAGCTTATTCCAGCGCGAGCGCAAAGCTTTTGAAGAAGACTCGGCGGACAGCCTGACAACGCTTGTGCGAAGTGCGGGCAATGGCACAAACCCCTTATTTCATGCGCTTTTTCTCGATCTCGGACTGCAGCCGAGCCATCACCCGTTTTGGCTTGCGCGTCGGCGCACTGCAACTTCCGTCAAATGCATAGCGGAATTTATTATAAGAATCGCGCATTCAAGCGCCTCTAGAATGCACCCATCACATGAACGAGGCATTGCATGGAGCTGCATCAACTCGAGGCGTTTTCGGCGGTCATGTCGACGGGCAGCATCACCGGCGCCGCCCGGTTGCTCGGCCGCTCGCAACCGGGCGTGACGAGGATGATCCAGGATCTCGAACAGGAGATCGGCTACGCGCTGTTCGACCGCAAAGGACCGCGCGTCACGCCGACGCGTCGCGCGTTTCTGCTGTATGACGAGGTCGAGCGCTCGCTGATCGGGCTCGACGCGATCCGTGCGAGCGCGCGCGCCATCGGGCGTGACGAGTCCATGCCGCTGCGCGTCGTGGCGACGCCCGCACTTGCGGCGGCGTTGGCGCCACGCGCGCTCGCGCAGTTGGCGCAAGGACACGCACATACCGCGGCGCAACTGCGCAGCGCCTCCGCAGAGCAGGTGGTTCAAGCCCTGCTCTCACGCGCAGCCGACGTCGGCATCGCGACGCTGCCGCTCGATCACGCGGCCCTCGAAGTGCACTACATCATCGAAGCGCCGTGCGTAGCAGTCCTGCACTGTGACGATCCGCTCGCGCAGCATGCCGTGCTACCGCTTGCCGAGCTTGCGGGCCGGCCTGTCGCGACGTTGGCAAACCGTTATCGGCTGCGCAACCGGATCGATCGCGCGTTCGATCAGGCCGGCATCGAACTGCACGTGGCGCTGGAAACGAACGCGTCGCTCAACGCGATGATGGCGGCGCAGGGAAATCTCGGCGTGGCCATTGTCGATCCGGCGACGGCGTTCGGCATGCGTTTAGCCGACGTCGAAGTGAAACCGCTTGACGTGTCCATTCCGTTTCTCTACGGCGTCGTCACGCCGTCGGGCCTGCCGCGCACCGCCGAAGTGCACGCCATGATCGACGCGCTGGCCGACGTGTCGCGCGCATTGCTACCGGGCGCTGTACGGCACGCGGCGTCGCGACACGGCGCACTGGTCGCTCACGATCGCGCGGATAACGCCGACGACGCCACCTCTTCCACTCACCGCGACACCGGAGTCACGGCATGACCGCAACGCATTCTCCACACGCCGCCGACGGACTGGTCGCGCTCGAAGCCCGGCTTCGCGAAGATCTGAACTGGCTCGAACTGCCCGCGCCCTCCTGGGTGCCGGCGCGCAGCGTCGACGGGCAACGCGTGCTCGACGTCGCCATCATCGGCGCCGGCATGGCGGGACTCGCGGCGAGCGCCGAGTTGCGGCTGCTCGGCATCGACAGCCAGCAATTGTTCGATCAGGCGCCGGCCGGCAGCGAAGGCCCATGGGTCACCTATGCACGCATGCAGACCTTGCGCTCGCCGAAACAGTTGGCCGGCCCCGCGCTGCGCTTGCCCGCGTTGACCTTTCGCGCGTGGTACGAAGCGCAGTTCGGCCGTGAACAATGGAATGCGCTGCACAAGATTCCGCGAGCACAGTGGATGGATTATCTGCGCTGGTATCGCCGCGTGCTCGACCTGCCGGTACGCAACGAGACCCGTGCCGTGAAGCTGCATACGCGCAGTGACGGCTTGCTCGAACTCGATCTCTTGCACGCACCGGCCAGCAACAGCAGCCACACGCGGCGCGAAATCGTGCGGGCTCGCCATGTCGTGCTCGCCACCGGCCGCGAGGGTCTCGGCGGCCCGTTCATTCCCGATGTGGCCGGTGATCTTCCGAAGCGTCTCTACGCGCACTCTTCCGATGCGATCGACTTCGCCGCGCTGCGCGGCAAACGTGTCGGCGTGGTGGGCGCGAGCGCATCGGCGTTCGACAATGCCGCGAGCGCGCTCGAAGCCGGCGCCGCGCAAGTTGATCTGTTCGTGCGTCGCCTCGAGCTGCCGCGCATCAACAAGCTGACCGGAATCGGCAGCCCCGGACTCGTACATGGTTTCGCAAGCCTGCCCGACGCCTGGAAGTGGCGCTTTCTGCACTACTCGGCACGAACTCAAACGCCGCCGCCGCGCGACAGCGTGCTGCGAGTCGCGCGACATCCGCAGGCGCGGCTGCATCTGGCCAGCCCGCTCACCCAGGTGGGTCACGAAGGCGAGACTGTCGTGGTCAGCACGCCCAAGGGCCGTTACGCGCTCGACTATCTGATCTTCGCCACTGGCTTTCATTCGGAGCTCGATACGCGCGACGAGTTCGCGCTGATTGCCCCGCACGTGCGCCGCTGGCGCGACCGCGTCACACCGGCGGCCGATCTGCCGAACGACGAGCTCGCCGGCTCGCCGGACCTCGATCGCAATCTCGCCTTCCAGGAGCGCATTCCGGGTACCTGTCCGGCACTTGCTCGCATCCACTGCTTCAATCACGCGGCGAGCCTGACGCACGGCAAGATCGCCGGCGACATCCCCGCGATCAGCGACGGCGCGCAACGCCTGGCCCGCGCGATCGCCGCGATGTTGTTCGACGCCGACCGCGAGACGCATTTTGCCGCACTGCAGGCGTTCGACACCGCCGAACTCGCCGGCGACGAATGGGCCGTCGCCGGCGCGCGTCCCATCGACACCACCACTGCGTAACCGCCCTTTCTCACGGACCGACACCTCATGTCTTCATTGCCAGCCGCGAGCGACGACTTCGTCGCACAACTAGCGGGCCTCGCGCCCGACGGCGCCACCGCCGCGCTGCGTGCCTTCCGCGCCGACGCGACACGCTATACGCAAGCCAGCCACGACGCGCTTTTCTCGAACGATGTCACCGACCTGACGCTTCAAGAACGACTGATTGCAGCCTGGTATGCGGCGCTGCTGTCGCGCGCAACCCAGACCGCGCAGGCTTATCGCGAACGTCTGCTGGCGCTCGCAGCGGCGGACAGTGCCGCGACGCACGTGCTACTCGATACCATCGCGCAGCATCATGCGCTTCCAGTCCAAACGATTGCCGATAAGCGACTAGCGGCGATCCTCGTTCACACCGAAGCCCTTGTTGTAAATCCCGCTGCGACCGGTCAGGCAGCCCTCTCTCAACTGCAGGCAGCAGGACTAACCACGCGCGCCATCGTCGCGCTCTCGCAACTGGTGGCGTTCGTCACCTATCAAGTGCGGGTCGTCGCCGCATTGCGCGCCCTGGAGGCAAACGCATGAGCACCGGTCAGGGCTTCACGTCGCAGACACTCGGCTGGCGCGCATGGCTCGATGTCGTCCCGCTCGCCCAGGCAACGCCCGCACAGACCGCCGTACTCGAAACAAGTCACCCGCAAGCGAAGACCTCCGACTATTACCTGCTGCTGGTGCACGAAGCCGAAATCCTGCGGCAACGTTCGGGCGCATTCAACAGCATCATGTATGCGCCAGGCGGCCTGTCGCGTGCCGAGCGCGAACTGGCGAGCACGGTCGTGTCGCGAGTAAACGGCTGCGTGTATTGCGCGTCGGTGCATGCGCAGCGCTTCCAGCAACTCGCGAAGCGCGACGACGTGATCCAGCAGATTTTCGCCGACCCTGAAACTGCGGGCACAACGGAACGCGAACGCGCCATCCTGCGCTATGCAATCGATCTCACGCTACATCCGGAATCGATCGACCCGCAATCGCTCGACGGGTTGCGCCGCGTGGGGCTCGACGATACGCAGATTGTCGATCTGAGCCACGCGATTGCGATCTTCGCGTGGGCGAACCGGCTGATGCTAACGTTGGGCGAGCCGGTGATTCCGGCGCAACCTTAGTCCTCATATCGCGTCGCCGTTACAGCACGCCGGCCAGCGAATATGGGCGTGAGAATCGCTTGGTTGTCGCAGGACGTGATGCGATGGGTGCTTGGAGTCTCACCCGTTTTTCGGCTACCCTCGTATCCGCCTCGCATCCATCTGCGTTGTACCGGCAACTCTTCGCCCTGGCCCGGCGCTGTACTCGCCCTCTCCTTCTACAGTGCGCCCCACGCCGCGCCGGCCGGCAGCGAGCCGGTTTTCTTCGCCACCAGCGGACCGCTGACCGCTCCAAACGCGTAATACGGCGCGCAATGGAAAGCCGGTTTCGACCTCGCGCTCGACGAGAGAGACAGCCAGGGAGGCGTCGATCGCCATCCGTCGCAGTACGTGTTCGAAGAGAGCCAGAGCGATCTGCGCCAGGCGGTCGGCATCGCGCAGATTCGTCGACGACAAACGCATCCTGATCGAACTGGGTGACTTTCCGAGCCCAGCTTCGATAGCGGCCCCGGCGATCTATCAGCGCGCCGGCTTCGTGCAGTTCGGCTTCACCTATTCGCATTCCGACTCACCAAAGGCGGCGACGTTATCTCGAGCGCGTCGGGGAGTCAGGCGGACGTGCAGCCGCGGCTCGCGGATCTTGCCGTTAGGCAGGTTTTCAAGCGGACCGCTGTGCGGTTCCAGAACACCGACTGGACCGCGCGGGCAAGCACGTCTTCGCGAAAGCCGTCAACGTCGCTGTAATCCGGCGGCGATGCCGTCAACGATGTGACGGTCAACACCGGCCTCTCCCCCGGCACCCCTGGTCGCACGGGTCCAGCATTTCGTGCGTGGCTTCGAAGCGAAGTATCACCATTAGCCCGATAGCTTCCATGCGTTCGTCTACGACGCCCGATCATTGCAGCGTACGCCGGCGTGAAGAGCGTCAAGCCCGCCATCGAAAACGGCCACTGAGCACTGCTCGGCACCGAGCCGGCGCTGGCCGCCAGACAGACGCCGGCCGGGCGTTGTGAGGCTGCGAGGTCTGCCGGATAAGATGGCGCGAAGAAATCCAAATCGCTCTATCAAGGTCACCCTTTCCGGCCGGGTCATCAGTTGCGGGCTCCGGTAGTAATTTCGCTTCCAGTTGCGCCCGGGCGACACGGCGTGGCAAGTTTTAGTTAGGGCTTTGCTCATCGCGTCAAAGCGGCGCGACGCGACGCGACGCGAGCCGGGGAGTACACGACATCTCGACGAAATGCTCATCACGCTTCGTGGAGAACCGTATCTGCTATGGCGGGCGGTTGAGGAGCACGGTGCCAAGCCAGACGTCCTACCGCAAAAGCGACGCGACAAAGCCGCGGGCGACGGTTCTTCAAGCGTGTGCTGCGTTCGAGTCCGGTTCCGCGCAGATCGTTACTGGTCCGTTGCTCGGCTACTTGCCGGCCGAAACCGAAATCCCAGAGCTTGCAGACTGAAGCAGGTATTCGTCGAAGCTGCAGCCCCGCTGAACAACGGGGCCGAAAACAGCCATCACCCGACACGCGAACGGGAGCGCCGCATGCGCGGCTTTCGCGATTCGGAACGCACACAGCAATTCTTCTGATTCGATTCGGTCCGGCAACATTTCACGTTCAAACGGCATCTGTTGCGCGCCGCGCTCTATCGCAAGCAGGTCGCTCCCCGTTTGTTGCAGGGCGAAAGTTCACCGAACCCGTTCAAAATCCGTTCCACTCATTCTGAGGCATTCTCTTCATATCGCTTCGCAACCCGGTTTCGATAAGTTGACAATGCCCTCTCAGGGCGTCGGTACTGACTGTTGCGCTTCGCTTTGCACATGAAGCTCGACCGTTTCGCGCAAGCCGTCCATCTGACTTCTCCGGTAAGCCCACATGGTCCCCGGACCACGCTGACCGGCGACTCGTCGGTTTGGCCCGACGGTCGCGCGTCGGTGTCCATCGAAGCGTCGCCCGTTCAAGCCACCGTGCAGTCGCTGTGAATTAGCGCAACGACTCACTTGCCGGGGCCCGCGCCGGGGACGCAGGCCATATCACCCGGCCGCCGGGATGCGCTCCGCCCTTTCGGGCGCGTGATGATTTGAAGGCCGCCGCAGGCCGAGATTCTCGCGCAGCGTGCGCCCCTCGTATTCGGTTCGAAAGAGGCCTCTGCGTTGCAATTCGGGCACCACCTGATCGGCGAATTCGACAAGCCCGCCCGGCAGCCACGGCGACATGATGTTGAAGCCGTCGGCGGCGCCTTGCTCGAACCACTGCTGCAACTGGTCCGCAATGCTCTGCGGTGTGCCGACCACCTGCCGATGTCCGCGCGCGCCCGCTATGCGCAGATAGAGATCCCGAATCGTCAGATTTTCCCGGCGCGCGAGGTCAAGCAGAAGACGCTGACGGCTCTTGCCGCCGTTGGTCTCCGGCAGGTCCGGCACGGGACCGTCGACGGGAAAGGAGGAGAGATCGACGCCACCCGTCATCTTCGAGAGCAACGACACGCCCACGACCGGATGAATCAGCGACTGCAATGCGTCAAACTTCTCATCGGCCTCTTCGTGCGTGCGACCGATCACCGGGAAGATGCCCGGCATGATTTTCAGGTCATCGGCATGGCGGCCGTATTTGCCGAGCCGTCCCTTCACGTCGCGGTAGAACGATTGTGCTTCATCGAGCGTCTGATGCGCGACGAAGATCACCTCCGCGGTCTGCGCGGCCAGCTCGCGCCCCGCCTCGGACGCACCCGCCTGCACCACGACCGGCCAGCCTTGCGGCGCACGCGCGACGTTCAACGGCCCCTTGACCTTGAAGTGCGTGCCCCGATGGTCCAGCGCATGAAGCTTCGCCGGATCGAAGTAGAGGCCGCTCGACTTGTCGCGCACGAACGCGTCGTCTTCCCAGCTATCCCACAGGCCGGTCACGACATCGTAGAACTCGCGTGCGCGTTCGTAGCGCAGCGCGTGATCGAAATGATGATCGAGGCCGAAGTTATGCGCTTCTGCCTCGCTGCTTGACGTAACGAGGTTCCAGCCGGCGCGTCCAGCGCTCAGGTGATCGAGCGACGCGAATTTGCGCGCGACATTGTATGGCTCGTTGAAGCTCGTCGACACGGTCGCCGTCAGTCCAATGTGCTTCGTGACCGCGGAGAGCGCCGAGAGTAGCGTAATGGGCTCGAAGTGGTCGGCTCGCGCGGTGCGCGACAGCGACGCAAGGTCGGTGTCGCGCACGCCCACGGTGTCGGCGAAAAAAATAGTGTCGAACTTCGCGCGCTCTGCAATCTGCGCGAGTTCCGCATAGTGCGCGAAGTCCAGTCCGGCTGCGGCGTGCGCCTGCGGATGGCGCCATGCGGCGATGTGGTGGCCCGTCTCCATCAGGAACGCGCCGAGCTTGATCTGACGTTGGCTCATGTTCTCAAGGCTGGACTGTAGATGACTGGCCAAAGCCAGCGAGGAGCTCGTCGCGCAGGGCGACATAGCGCGGATCGGTGCGCTCGCGCGGCCGCGGCAGATCGACGTCGGCAATGCGCTCGATACGGCCGGGACGCGGCGCCATGGTAACGACGCGGTCGCCGAGGTAAATTGCTTCGTCGACGTCGTGCGTGACGAGCACCATCGTGAGCCGTTCGTGTTGCCAGATGCGTTGCAGTTCGTTCTGCAAGCGCCCTCGGTTCTGCGCGTCGAGCGCGCCGAACGGCTCGTCGAGCAGCAGCACGCGCGGCCTGTTCACCAGTCCCCGCGCAATGGCCACGCGCTGCGCCATGCCGCCCGACAGCTCGTGCGGATACGCATTTTCAAAGCCTTCCAGCCCGACCAGCGCGATATGCTCGGCCACCGCACGGCGCTTCTTAGCGAGCGACAGCGGCGCGTTGCGCAATGCTGCCAGCACGTTCTGCGCGGCGGTGAGCCAGGGGAACAGCCGGTGATCCTGGAATATGATGCCGCGTTGAAGCGACGTGTCGCGCACACGCTCGCCGGCCACGCGAATTTCGCCGCTGTAATCGGTGTCGAGTCCCGCGATCAGGCGCAGCAGCGTCGACTTACCGCAGCCGCTCGCGCCCAGCACGCTCACAAACTCGCCCGCGCGAATCCGCAGCGAAACGCTGTCCAGCACCGGCAGCGTTGCATAGTGCTTGCTGACTCGGTCGATCTCCACGCCTTCCGCTATCACACTGGTCATTACACGCTCTCCTTCACTGAAGCGCCGCCGCGGCGCTCGAGCACCGCACGTTCGGCTGCGCGCGCCAGCCTGCCTAGCAGCGAACCGGTCACGCCCACCACCACGATGCCGAACAGCACAAGGTCCATGCGGAAATTCTCGCTGCCGTCAATCAGCGTGTTGCCGATCCCGCTGCCGGCAACCAGCAGATATTCCGCGCCGAGTGTCGCCAGCCACGAATAAATGAGCGCGAGATAAAGGCCCGTAAAAACGGACGGCAACGCAGCCGGAAGAATGACGTGCCACACCAGTTGCCAGCGCGTATAGCGGAACACGCGCGCCGCTTCGACGTAGGATCGCGGCACCGCGTGGATGCCGTCGCAGGTATGCGCGGCGACCGGCAGCAACGCGGCAAGCGACAGGAACACGACCTTTGCCGCATCGCCGAGACCGAACCACACGGAGATCAGCGGAATCCACGCAAACAGGGAGATCTGCTTGAACGTGTCGAAGCTCGGGCCGATCATGCGAGTGGCGAGGCGCGACAGACCGAGCGAAAGACCCAGTGCAAGGCCGAGAACGCTGCCGATTGCAAAGCCGCTTGCCTCGCGCGCGAGCGATGCGCCGAGCGCCTTGGTGAGTGCTCCGCTCGTTACCTGTTGCCACGTCGTGTGCCAGACCTGCTCCGGCGTGACGAGCAGTCCGCCCTTGCCGCCGTGAATCGTGCTGACGGCCCACCAGATAGCGAAGGCAAGCGCCGGCAGGACGAAGCCACGCAGGTCGGGCAGCTTGCGCTTTTTCGCCGGCTCGCGGTTGAGCTCGCAATCGCATCGTGGCGCCGCGTTGCGCCAAAAGAACGTTTGAGTGAATCTGGCCATCGCCGTCGAGCTCCGGTCGGTTAACGAAACGCCGAGGGCAAGCCGCGGCGCAGCCGTCGTTCGAGCGCGTCGAGCGCGCGGTTGATCGCGAAGCCGATTGCCCCGACGATGACGACCGCCGCCATCACGAGGTCCAGCTGGAACAACTGGCGGCCATACACGATCAGATAGCCAAGCCCTTCGGACGACGCAACCAGCTCGACGACCACGAGCGCAAGCCACGCCTTGGTGAACGCGAGCCGCACGCCGGTAGCGAGCGTAGGCACGGCGCACGGCAACACCACATGCACGATGCGCTGCCAGCGCGTATAACCGAACACACGCGACGCTTCGACCAGCGTGACGGGCACATTGCGAAAACCCTGCAACGTACTGAGCGTCGCCGGCACGAGCGCCGCGTGCGCGATCAGGATGTACTTCAACGGCTCGCCCACGCCCACGAGCAGCAGCAGAAACGGCAGCCAGCCGAGCACCGGAATCTGCACGATGGCGTTGAAAGACGGCAGCACGTACGCCTCGAACGTGCGCGACAAACCGAGCGCCGTTCCGAGCAGCAGGCCGCCCAGCGTTCCGGCGACGAACCCGCATAACACGCGTTGCAGGCTGATCAGCGTGTTGTGCAACAGATCGCCGCTTTGCCCCAGGTCGACGAAGGTCGCGTACACGCGTGCGGGCGGCGGCAGGATCTGCGGTGCAATCCAGCCGCGCTCGCAGCCGAGCCACCATAGCGCAAACAGTGCCGTTGGCAGCGCCCACGGCGCGAGTACCCACCCGAGCGCTCGCCAGCGCCGCGTCTGCGTCGGGGGCTGCGTCGGGATCTGGCCGTTGGCTGTTTGCAGATGTAGGGTGACGGTGTCGCTCATCGGCGCTCTCCGGTTAGCCGAGCGGCTTGCCTGCCGCGTCGTACGGGGTCCATTCGTGCTCCAGCTTCAGCGTGCGAAGCGCGTTGTCGAGATAGCGCGTCTCAAACCAGCCGTCGACCTGCACAGGCTGACGTATCAGCTTGAGTTTCAGCGCGTCCTGTGCAACTGCCTTGTAGCGCGCAACGATGAATGCATCGACGAGCGGTGAATTGCGCCACTTGAGCGTGCCGGGCGGAAACTCCGCATTCCACGACGATTCGCTCACACCGCTGCGCGCCCACGACTTGAAGAGAGCCTGCCGGTTCGCTTCGTCCGACGACCATTGCGCGCCCTTCACGAAAGTGGTCACCACGCGTTGTACGATGTCCGGATGCGCCTGTTCGAAGTCGTCGGTCACGAGCAGATGAGCCTGACGGGTAAACTGCGGACCATCGTTCTGCGATTCGTAGATGATCCTGGCGAGGCCCTGATCGCGCAGCTTGTAGAGGTGGTAGTCGTTGATGCTCGCGTCGATACCTTTCGATGCGAGCGCGGCAAGTGCGCTTGCGGTATCGAGGTTGATCACGCGCAGCTCACGTTCGTCGAGGCCGTTTTTCGCGAGCGCGTTGTCGGCGACGGTCTGCAGGTTAGTGCCGCGAAAGAGCCCGACGCGCTTGCCTTTCAGATCCTTGATCGAGTGCACATCCGAGTCCGGCGGCACGCCGATCTTCACGCCCACCCTCACGCCGGACTCGAGCAGAATGCGTGTTTTCAGACCGTTTGCGCGACCAAGAACCGACGGCAGATCGCCCTGAAACGCGAAGTCTATTGCTTTATCCGCGAGTGCCTCGTTGACCGCTGGACCTGCGCCTTTAAAGAAGAGCCACTCGACCTTGATGCCGTCGGCGGCAAATTCTTTTTCGACCAGCTGTTGCTGCTGCACGGTCGCCGCCGACGATCCGCCAAAAGTCGGCGGATCGCCGTTGCCCTGCTGCGCGACGCCGATGCGAATGGTGGCCGGTTTATCGGCGAAAGCGGCAGTCGCAACGAGGCCGCACGTGCACGCAATCGCGACGCTTCTGAGAAGACGCAAAAAGCTCATCGGACGAAAATCCAGGTAGGGGAAGAAGCGGCGCGAGCGCCGCTCGTGGGACTTATGCCGGTGTCTTGAGCGCCACGCTGCGCTTACCGTCGATACCGACCGGCACGTCGCCTTTCACCGTAGCACGGCGTACGACGCGGCGCGAATCGCCGAAGTCGTTGATCGCATAGTGCTGCGTTGCGCGGTTGTCCCAGATCGCGACGTCGCCCTCTGCCCATTGCCAGCGCACGGTATTCTCGAGACGCGTGATGTGTTCGTGCAGCACCTGCAGCAGGCTGGCAGAATCCTGAGCCGACAGTCCCTGGAACCGCTGCACGAAATGGCCGAGCACCAGTGTGCGCTCGCCCGTGACCGGATGCACACTGACCACCGGATGCTCGGTTTCGTAGACCTTCGAGATGAATACCTCGCGGTAACGCTTGAGTTGCGTATCGTCTGCTTCAGCGTGCGACGACGCGTAATCGTAAGCGTTGGTATGGATAGCGCGGGCGTGGTCGGCGAACGCGCGCAGCGGCTCGGGCAGACGCTCGTAAGCTGCGGCAGTGTTGGCCCAGACCGTGTCGCCGCCTACAGGTGGAATCGTGATCGCGCGCAGAATCGACAGCTTCGGATAGGCATCGACGAAAGTGATGTCGGTATGCCACGAATTGGCGCGTGCGCCGTGCACCGAGTCGAGATCGAGCAGATCCGCGCTGCCTGCATGTGAGGGCACGGTCGGATGCGCAACCGTTTCGCCGAAACGACGCGCGAAACCTTCCTGGCTCGCATCGTCCAGATGCCCCTGGCCGCGGAAGAACAGTACCTTGTGCGTGTAGAGCGCCTTTTCGATTGCTTCGAAGGTCGACTGATCGAGCGTGGGCGACAGTTCTACACCTTCGACCTGCGCGCCGATTCGACCGGCGAGGCGGCGAATGCTCAATGACGTTCTAGCTGCGGTTCCGACGCTGACGGATGCACTCTGACCCGTGGACTGGACTTCTGACATCGACTCTCTCCCAAACATGGTTGAGGTCTCATTCAAGCAGCGCAGACCGGAAATCTGAACTGACAATTTCTGCGTCGTTAAGCGCCAGGTGCGTAATAAGCTAAGAACAGTTACGCCCTGGTCGTAAGTGTAGACTACAGCATGCAGCATCCACACGCGACCGCTCCAGTTATTGCCGGGAGCTTGCCCCGCGCGCTGTGGCATCGCTCACGGGAGCGGTTCAAGCGCACCGTCATCCAGCCGGCGGGATCCACAGCCTCATACGCGTCGTATCATTGCGTCCACGGCTCGCGCGTGATCAGCAAGCGCAGAGGATCGAACGAACCGTTGCGCCGCGCTGTGAGAGCGCGGGCATCACCGCTTGATTGTTGCAGTTGTCCATCCATCACTATCAGCGTGGTGCACGGATATTCTTCAATCGGGCACCTGCGGCCGGACGAATTTGTGTGTCATCTTTGCCAATGGGCGACCGGTCAACGCTTGCCAATAGCCCACGGCGCATATCGTCAGCGCCGCCTGGCAGTCGACCGGAACAGGTCGTAATTGATTCACGAGCGACGAACGAAGGAGTCCGAGGCGACCGGCCCGACGATGTACGCGATGCCGAGAGGACGACCATCATTCACGTCTTGATCGAATTCAGGAAGTGGCCTGTAAGGCGATTTGAGAGCTCCATTATTTTCCGGCTCTGGAAAACTGCATCCTGGACTGTCATCCTGACCAGCACGACTTGCCGCGCCGCTCCTGCAACTGCGGGCCTCCGGATCTTGCGCACGCCGTAGAATGCATCAATGCACTGAAAACCGTATTCTATGGCACCGACCCCAAGGCCACGCAAGTCAGGGCGATCTGGCGGCAGACGGCCGATGACGCGGGAGATGTTGCTGCCGCTCGCTGCGACGACCTCACGCCGCCGCTCGCTCGAGCACCATCTGGCGCTTGCCGCCTTGCGCGCCGGAAACGGCAATATCGAACTGATCGGTCGGCTGTTCAGGGCTGTGTACCTTGCTTATTTCGTTCACGCAGCGCTGAATGGCCATCGCCGCATCTCCCGATGCCGGATCGCGGAGGCGGCGCTGCACGCAATTGCCGCGTGCGTGAAGGCCGGAGGTGACGGGTCGCTACCTGAAGCGTACGCGCGAGCTCTTGAACACGTTCTGTCACTACACGATGAACAGCTCGCGACCATCCTGTCGCATCGGATTGCAGGGGCCGATGAACAACTCAACACTTCTCTAGCTAACCGGCGCGTTGTCGTCGATGCGGCCAGACGAGGACGACACCTGAATCGCCCCATCCCCGCCGCACACGTCGGACCGTGTCGAGACATACAGGGAGCACTCGCACGGCACCGTCATTTGCACAACTTCTCTGGTACCCGTACCTTCCCAGCCTGGCGGGGGCACTGCCTCGTGAGACCCCGTGAGCTTGCGGTCGCTTCTTGCACAGCTTTCCCAAAGCGCTCGCCGCAACGGGCCATGCGTCTGGTTGCCATCGGCAGAACCCAGGTCGTGGGACCGCCATCACGATCTGATCGAACATCGCCAAGATCCGCGCCAACTTAACCGCCCTCCACACGGTGTCTATGTCCATCCGCTAGCAGCCCATCGGCGCACAGGGGGAATATTCCCTTTCAGGACACGACCTCTCGCACGCCCCAGCGCGTATCCAGAATCCAGCCTGTTGGCGCAGCACGTTCCCCGCGAGTGCTATGCAAAGTCATCTTGAGCTGAAAATCATCGATGCAACGCTTCCTGACGTTGATTTTTTTATTCGCGTTCCGTAAAGCGTATTAACAAGCAGTCGTCGGGACATGAATGAGGTCCGTTTCTCATCTAGCTTGCTCCCATCGGGCGCACTGGCTCATGTCTGTGGCGCCACCGGCCCGATCGAGAAGGTCAATCGCGCCGGGCGTGGCAACGACGCGCCCAGGTGCAGATTGGGCTTGATACCATGGCCTCCTGAGATTAGGCATCCCAATTAATTGCAGCGAGCGACGGCGCCGGACGAATGTCCAATTGCTCCACTCACCACTCGAATCTGCCTCTGTAACGGCCACCTCGATCTGCGGTTGCAATCCGCATCGATCACCGTTGCTCGCCTCTTTTCGTTCTTAGCCCCGCACAGCCGACTCGGGCCAGCCGGTACACGTTGATCCAGCGTCGGCGTCCGCGATAGACGCACGCCAAGTCCCTCCATCGACACACTCGCCACGTTTGACAGTCATTTCTTGAGCCACAAAAACAAAGCCCCGTGGGCCGTTCGATTTACGGGGCTTGCCCACCATCGCTGGCGGAGACGGAGGGATGCCAGATCGCCCGGAAAGCCTTTACCAGTAAGGCTCTGGGAAAACACCTTTCCACTACCCATACTTCTATCCATATTCAAAAAGACCTGTTTTTCCGCTGTCCGGGAAGGTCCGATTCCCGATTTCATCCCGCAAAGAGACGGTTCGAATCCCGGTTTTCCATCCCGCGCCCGGCGATCGGGTCACAGACCAAAATCATCGCGGAAACGATCGATCTGATGCATCCGTTCGTGCAGGATCGTGACGATGCCGACGTTACCGTCGGAGAGATGGCGCCAATAGACGAAATGGTGTTCGTAACGGAAAAAATAGCCCTGAATGCCGAATTCCGCCGGAACGGGACGTGAAGGTGTTCGGTGATCAGCTATGCCGTCAAAGGCATCGAACAAACCAGAAATGTAGTGATCGGCCTGCTGCCCGCCCCATCGATCCCGCGTATAGCGATAGATTTCGTCAATTCTGAAAGACGCTGCTTCCTGAATGCGGATCTGTACCCTTGGCATTCCCTTCAGGTCCGATTGCGCGCGATCACATCGGCCGCCGTCAATGCCTTGTACGACGATTCGGGAGCAGCGTAGGCATGGACCAGTTCCGCCTTGAGCCGCTCGAATGCCTTCGCCTCCCTCTGTTCCTTATCGCGACGGATCAGATCCCGAACATACTCGCTGACATTCTCGTAGTCGCCATGTTCACCGACATTCGCGGAAACAAAGTCGCTGAGCGGGCCGCTGAGGCGAACCGTCATCGTGGTAGGGGTCGTCCGAGACACAGTGCACTCCTAGTACGTTCTCGTATTCAATATACTCAAAAACGAATACGAAGGCAACCATACGACATCCTCGGACAGCCCCCGTATCGGCGGAATAGATACGGTCGTCTTGTCCGTGAATTTTCCGGGGAGACGAATGCTTTCTAATTTTCCGCGACGACCAAGGTGTCGAAGTGCGTCATCGAGATCACCGGCATACGCTCGTAACGTATTCTCGGATAAGCTAACGGCCAACCGGCAGTGCCGCAGGAATCTTTTTTTTGCTTCCGTCAAGGTCATAGGTATCTCACGGTTAGATATCGGATCGCCACCCACTTGCGAAGGGTGTCAACGACTGCAAAACAGAACATAGGAACGACTATCAGAGCGATGCACGGATATTCTCCAATCCGGCACCTAACGCCGTAGGGAGTTTATGTGTCGCTGACGCCATTGGATCGATCAACGCTTGCCAATTACCCATGGCGCATGTCTTCAGCGCCGCCTGGCAGCCGGCCGGATTAGGTCGCCGACCAGCTCACAAACGACGTTTAAACGAAAATTCACAGTGTGAGCGCCACTCGTCTATAGTGCGCATGTTCGGGAACGGTGTGATGCCGGCGTAGCAGACCGGTATTGCTTCAGGAGCCGGATTTACGAGACACCGCATTTCTCGTGATGCAGTCGTGTACGACTGTGCCGGCCGGCACGAGCGGCGTCAGCAATCAGGAATTCATCAGTATTTCGATAGCGTCGCTCGACATAAGCACGCACCGGGCGACGGCCGGCGAGCGGGTGATCTTGCAGCAGCGTGACAGGACCAACGAAGAACTCTGAGACGAACGACCTGAACAATGTGCGTGATGCTGCGAGGACGCAGGATGGTCAACCTCTTAGTCGCATGCAAGGAGCGGCTTGTAGAGCGATCTGAAAGCTCGATCATTTGCCGGCGATGGCAAAACTGCATCCTGGAACTTTTTCTTTACCAGCGCGCCTTGCCACGTCGGTCCTGCAACCGCGCACCGACTCCAAAGCCGCGCAAGTCGAGACAATCTGGCGGCAGACGGCCGATGACGCGGGACATGTTACTGCCGCTCCCGGCGACGATCTCGCGTCGCCGCTCACTCGAGCACCACTTGGCGCTTGCCGCGTTGCGCGCGGGAAACTGCAATATCGAACCGATCGGTCGGCTGTTCAGGGCCGTGTACATCGCCTATTTCGTCCAAGAAGCGTTGAATGGCCATCGCTTCCTCGCGCCTTTCCGGATCGCCGAGGCGGCGCTGCACGCTATCGCCGCGCGCATAAAGGCCGGAGGTGACTGGTCGCTGTTGGAAGCTGACGGGCGAGCCCTTGAACACGTTCTGTCGCTGCACGATGAACAGCTTTCGACGATCGCCTCGCATCGGATCGCACAGGCTGATGGCCAGCTGAACATTTTTCTTGCCAACAACACGTTGTCGCCGATCGCGCCAGACGACGATCGCGACACGTGAATTTCCCCGTCCCCGGCCCGCGCGTCGGACCATATCGTGCAGCGTCTCCGTAACGATGCACGCGGGCAACACGTTGCGCAGCCAGACTCCCGACTTGGGACTTTCGCCGAAGATTCGGAACTGTCCTCTCTCTGCACTCAGCAGGAAGCGGCGGCCCGATAGCCAATCGTCATGCCAGCTGCTGATAGAATGAGCCGCACAGAGATATCCGTCGGAGCGCGGCTCATTATGGAATACCGGGTCAGTTATGAGCACAGTCTGGCATGCGCCCCGAATGACTCTATTGCGCGCATTGCCGCGCAACTTGTCGACAACGTCCCCCCGAACATCCCGCGTGCCCTGCTTCCCGAATTCATCTCAGACCTGATCCTGAAACGATCACCACAGATCGGCAGGATACGTAACCTGAGGATCCTGTAGCGCTTGCCGGCCAGAAGCAACTGCGACGGAGTGCGGTTAACGCCACACTGGTGTTTGCCTACCGTCGTCAGCGTTAACGCAGGTAACGCGCCGCCACCGTTGCAATAGAAATTTGGGCCGTGCAATCCATGCATACTTCCCTGGTCGATTACATCAAGCGCAACCGTAGCGACGATGCCGATGATGAACGTCCCTGATGCCTTCCCGTTGAAACCTGCCAATGTCCTGCGTCGTCGCAGCCGGATCATTGTGCGGTGCTCGCCCGTTCACGGCAGAGGGGTGTTCGCGACGCGCGCGCTTGTGGCCGGCGAACTCATCTGTGAGTACCTAGGCGAACGGATCTCATGGGACGAGGCCGTGCGTCGTCACCCTCGTGATCCTGCACAGCCGGATCACACCTTCTACTTTGACGTCGGCAACGGCACCGTCATCGATGGGGCAGTCGGCGGTAACAGCGCCAGATGGATCAACCATGCATGTCGCCCCAACTGCGAAGCCGAGGACCGCGATGGCCGGATCTTCATTCGCACCGTGAAGCGAGTACCGGCCGGCGAAGAGCTGTGCATCGACTACGCGCTCTTTGTGGATGGACGCTATACCCGGCAGCTTCGGGAGCGGTACGCCTGTCACTGTGGGGCGCCGGACTGTCGGGGAACCATGCTGGCCAAACGGCGGAGAACGGCCAGGAAGTGAGCATATTTCAGCGCCTACCCGCGAGCTGGTCGAGGACCGTGTGGATGCGGACGGGGCAGCACTGGCCAGAACTGACATTCGAACGACTATCGCGGACACATTGATCGACGCATAGAGGAAGTTCCCGCGCCCGGCGCAAACCTGCCGGTCAACACCTCCGATTTCGTCTGGTTCCCACCTGGGCGCAGGTGAGGAAAATCCTCCTCGCACGCTGGCCGCGCCTCGCACAACCCTCCCGACCGCTCGCCCCCGGAACGGGGGTGCGTCTGGTTCTCGATCCGCTGAACCCCTAGCGTCAAGGCCGCCGTCACGATCTGGTCGAACGCGGCAAAGATCTGCGCGCCCCCCGCTTTATGCGATGTACGTACGCACCCGCTAGCGACGCACCGGCGCACACGGCGAGATTTCCCGCATCTTCAGGCTACAACCTCGCACACGCCCCAGCGCGTATCCAGAATCGCCCCCGCCGGCGCAGCAGCTTCGCCCACTGATCGTGCGCGAAAGGTCACCGCAACGCCCTGACTGTAGGTGAACGGTCCGATCTCGACCACGACCAGCTCATATTCCCGAAGCCGGATACGCGATCCGGTAAACGCGCTGGTGCGCAAACGTGTGGATACCGGAGCACGCTTCTGCGGAGCGACATCCCGGGCATGCATGCTCAAACCCGCGAGGAGTTCAACATCGACTGGCAATGGCATGGGTCATAACCAATTGTTTTCCAGTCCGGCATTCTAGCAACGACATGGGCAGATGCGGCGTTACCGGCAGGCTCCGGTGCAGGCAGCGAGTCGTGAAGGCCGCGTTACCAGATGTGTCCGCAAGGACCGCACGGCATGACATTCCGGCGAGCTATCACAGCGTCCTCCGCAGCCGCAGGAGCCGGTAGTTCAGCGCCGGAGACAGCGTTATCGCGAGCGCGACACGCTCTCCGGGCGTCCCCGCCGCTTACGCTGCGGGCTTTCGCGCTTCGCGTCGAGCCGCGTAGCCGTCTCGCCCTCTGCGGGCATCAATCCCTGACGCAAAACCTGAACCGCAACAGCTTGCCCCCTAAAAGCCCAGTCAGGTGAAGGCCGCAGGCGGCCTCCACAGTCGCGCTCGCCGCGCGGCGGCTCATCCCGGTCAAACCCGACGCTTCGCATCCACCAGTCTCCTGTGTTCCCGCCCGACACCCGCGACCGTAGCCGATGGCGGGCAAACGTCAAGGGGCGAGGGACCGAGTTGCCCGCACCCCTCCCTCGCCTTTTTTCCTTGACGTTTGCCCGCCACCGGCTCCTTGAGTCGCACGGGCGCGAACTCAGGAGACTGGCGGCAGCAAAGCCAGCCCCAGGTTCCACCAGGACGAGCCCAACCCCTACAGCGGGGCGAATCTTGGAGCCCGGTCAGCGCAACACCGATCAACCCTTTGTTCTGGAGTTATGCCATGCAACTCGCTTCCTCCTTCCGTTACGGCTCCCCGATGCTCCGCTCCGACTCCCCCCTGTCGGACGACCAGATCCGCCGCGTCGCCCCGTCCATCTTCGCAGACGGCAAGCATCAAAGCCGCTCCGACCGTTACACCTACATCCCGACCATCGACGTGCTGCGCGGCCTGCGCAACGAAGGCTTCCAGCCCTTCATGGTCTGCCAGACCCGCGTGCGCGACCAGGACAAGCGCGAATTCACAAAACATCTGATCCGCATGCGCCCTGCGAGCGAGATTACCGGCGAGGACGTCAACGAAGTCATCCTGCTCAATTCGCACGACGGGACAAGCTCTTATCAAATGCTCGGTGGCGTCTACAGGTTTGTTTGCCAGAACGGCATGGTCGCGGGCGAAACCGTCGGCGAAGTACGCGTTCCCCACAAGGGCTCCATTGTGCAGAACGTCATCAATGGCGCATTGGAGGTGCTCGACGGCTTCGGCCTGATCCGCGAACAGAAGGACGGCATGCGCGCCGTGACGCTCACCCGCGACGAACAGCACGCGTTCGCGCGCTCCGCCCTCGCCCTACGTTACGACCCGGCCGACGTGGAAGCGCCCGCCCCGGTTACCGAAAGCCAGTTGCTCAATGTCCGGCGCTTCGAGGACCGCCGCGACGATCTCTGGACCGTTTTTAACCGGATTCAGGAGTCCTTGACCAAAGGTGGCCTGCAGGGACGCTCACGCAGCGGGCGTGCCATGTCCACCCGCCCCGTCACCGGCATCGACCAGAACCTGAAACTGAACCGCGCGCTGTGGATGCTCGCGGACGCCATGCGCCAGATGAAGGCGTAAGCACGGCACGGGCGGCAGCCCATCGCCGCCCGATTCTGGTCCATTCCGTCAGGATTCCTATCCGGGTCCAGTCCTGACGGCTTCCCGCAGCACCGTGACCCGGAACTTTCCTTTTCCATCTGGAGTACATCATGCAAGCCGAAGGCAACACGCAAATGAACGACACTGCGAACGACACCGCAGACGCCACCGCAGACGCCACCGAAGCCGAGAACGTCATGGACGCAACGGCTAACACTGCGCCGCTACTCGAAACCAGTTTCGGCAACGAGCAGCCGGTCGTGACCGTGCCGTATTCCGCCCTGCGGCGCTCGCCGCTCAATGCCCGTACGAAACCGCTGTCGGGCATTGCATCGCTCGCCGCCAACATCAGGGCAAAAGGACTGCTTCAAAATCTCGTTGTTCACGAAATCAAGGGCTCGCGCGGCAAACATCGCAAGCTTGGCGTCTGTGCCGGTCAGCGCCGACAGGCCGCACTCGACCTGCTGTTCGAGCAGAAACACATTACTGCGGACTACCCGGTGCCAGTGCGCATCGTCAGCGACGGCGAAGCCCTTGCCATTTCGCTGATCGAGAACAGTGAACGCGAAGGACTCGACCCGTTCGACGTGCTGCGCGCCTACCGGATGCTCGCTGAGGAAGGTCGCAGCATCGATTACATCGCCGCGCTTTTCTCGGCCGCGCCGGTCACGGTCAAACGTCGCATGAAGCTCGCCAGCGTTTCCCCGAAGCTGCTCGCCCTGCTGCGCGAGGATGCCATCACGCTTGACCAGCTTGCGGCACTCGCCCTCGCGGACGACCACGAAACGCAGGAGCACATCTGGTTCGAGGCGAACGAATGGCAACGCCAGCCCAACTATCTGCGGCAGGCGATCACACGTACCGAGATCGACGCGAGCCGAAGCCGCCTCGTGCGCTTCGTTGGTCTCACCGCCTACGAGGGAGCGGGCGGATATGTGCGTCGTGATCTCTTCAGCGACGACGAAAACGCGGGCTACATTGCCGACGCGGAACTCCTGCAACGCCTTGCCGCCGCGAAGCTGGATATCGCCGCTGAAGAAGTCCGGAGTGAGGGTTGGGGTTGGACCGAACAGCGTATCGAGCGCGACGTGCTCGAACTTAACCGCTATGGCAGGCTGCAACCGGTGCAGCGCCCCCTCACCAACGACGAGCAACGGGAAACGGACGCGCTCACCGCGCAGCAGGACAAACTGGCCGGACTGTTTGACGCTCTCGGCGAGGACGACGAGGACGACGAGAACCCGTACGAGCAAGCCGAACGGCTCGAAACCGAAATCGACAGGGTGAACGCCGACCTCATCGCACTCGAAAGCCGCCTCGTCATTTGGGAGGCTCAGCAGATGACCGAGGCGGGCGCATTCGTGATGGTCAGCCCGCACGGCGAATTGATGATCGAGCGGGGTCTGGTGCGCTGCGAGAACAGCGCGGCACTCGACGCAGCAGGCGCAACCGTGACCGGCACCCCGGAAGCCGAACGCGAACCTGGCACGGCAGCGGAACCTGTGCACAAGGAAAAGCCGGTCCACAGTGCGAAGCTTTGCCAGCGCCTGACCGCGCATCGTACCGCCGCCGTTCACGCGGAACTGATTGCGCGGCCGTCCCTCGCACTCGCCGCGCTCCTGCAGCGCGTGATCCCGGAAGTCTTTCCGGAACGGTACGGCGTTTCGTTCGTCCCGCACGCGCTGGAACTGTCCTGTAACAGCAACCACGACAGGCTGCTCGGCGCGGCGGATGACCTGCCCACCAGCACCGCGTGGAGCCTCATCGAGGCGCAGCGCGAACGGTGGGGCCGCGAACTCCCCGCGCGGCGTGCGGAACTGCTGCCGTGGCTGATCGAACAGGACCCCGGTACGACCCTGCTCGACCTGCTCGCCTTCTGCACCGGCACCCTGCTCGACGGCATCGCCGGAGAGGAAAAGCCCCATGCCATCAATGCAATTGCGAGCGCGTTGAACCTTGACATGACGCGGTACTGGACGCCCACCCGCGCCTCGTATTTCGATCACGTCAGCAAGGCACGCATCGCGGAAGTTGTTGCCAGCGCCGTGTCACCGAAGATCGCCGCCGACCTCGGCAAGATGAAGAAAGCCGATGCAGCAGCCGCAGCCGAACTGCGGCTCGCGAAGTCCGCATGGCTCCCGGAAGTCCTCACCGATCACGAAGTCCCGGCAGCGCGCTCCTACGGCATGGCCCATGACGCGGATGACGATGACGACGACACCGGCGATGAAGCGCAGGACGGTGACGACCACGGCGACAGTCATGGTAACAACCCCATCAACGGCACGGAACCCGGCGAAGGCACGGGAACCCCGTCACCGGTGGACGGCCCGACCGGGGCACAGGAGCCAGCCGCGACAGACGGCAACGGTGCGCTGCCCGCGTGGCCGTTCCCGACTGCCGCAACCGCTGCGACCGCCGCTCCCTCAACGCCGCCTTACGACGCGTCAACGACGCAGAACGCTGCGTAATCCGCGCGGGTTCCGCCGGTCAGTCCGGTGGAACCTGCTGGCCCGGCGCAGCCCGACAGGACTGCGCCGCATTCCCCGCATGGGTCAGGCGTGCATATCTGAACAGAGGTAATCATGAAACAATGCATCAAGGTCATCGTGATCGCGATCAACGGCGGCTCCGGCCACGTTTTCACAACCCCGGTTGAAGTGACCGACGATGAATACCGCAACGGCGAGCATTTCCGTGTCGCTGTCACGCGGGCCACCAACACGGGCTTCGTGCTGCCATGCTGGCACTGGAGTGCCGATGATCTGGTCAGGCTGCTGATGGACATCAGCGCATTCATCGCACGGCGCAACGCCATGCACTGGCGCATCACGCGACAGGCCGGGAATCCCCCTTCCGCTTCTCGGGTCTGTCGCACCTGTTCGCTATCCCCGCCACACGGCTAGCCAGACAGCTATCGCTGCCGCACCGGCCAGCACTGATAGCCCGAGTGCCAGCGTGGCCCTCAGCGCGCGCCAGTACCGGCGCTCCAGTATTTGCGCCCCGGCCTGCGCCTGCCGCCCCGCTTCCTGCGTCGCCCGCTCGAAAGCCGCAAGGGCCCCGTCAAGTCGCGCCCGCTGCTCACGTGCAGCAACGGCAAACGCACCCGTCAGACGGTTGCCCGACGCACGCGCGATCCGGTTAGCGGCGCGGTTCACCAACACATCGAGCGCGGCCTCGTTCAGCCCCGCGAGAGCGGCCCGGTAGCGCTCCTCATGCTCGTGGACCATGTGCTCAGCAAGCCGTATCGTTTCCTTGCAACGCGCGAGCGCCTCATGGTGCTGCGCCATCAGCGCATCCGTCGCGTCTCTGGCTTCGGCGCGCATCGCATGGAGACTGCCCTCGCCCGTTTTCCTGATGCGATCCGGCATCGCCTCGTATAGCCGCGCATAGTATTCGAGCACGGCGAGTACCGACCACAGCGCGTCGTTATCGTGCAGATTCAGTGCCGCCGACACGCGTCTCATACGCGCCACGCTCGCGTCGTCCGGGACTTCACCCGACACTTCGAGAAAGAGACGCGCGAGCGGATCGGGCGGGGGTACACGTCTCGTACGTCCCGCCCGTCGCGGGCGATACGAGGGTTCCGGGGACCGGTCAGGCATCGGCAATCACACCAGCAAACATGGCGTCATACAACGCCCGCCAGCGCAATAGCTCAGCGCGCTGCCCGATCGGCAACGTCTCTGCCGCCCTGTTTACCGACAGGCGCTGACTGCGCAGGTCATCGGCCACGCGATCCGCAAGGTCCGGAAAATCCAGTGACGTCCCCTTCGCTTCGATGCCCTTGCGGATGTTCGAATCCTGATAGAGCGTGAACTTGTCGGCGGTGCCGAAGTAGGCGTTGCGCACAACGTAAGTCATCGCCTCGGGAAACGTCGCGCTGAACTCGCGCAGCAGTTCGAGACTGTCGCGCTGCCGGTTAATGACCCAGAACACAACGAGCCGCCGCGCCAGTTCATCCAGCGTGCTCGCCAGCGTCGCACCGTATCGGGCCACGCCCGCCTGATTGCGGGCCGCCGTATTGACGATCACCACCGCATCACGCTTCGCATCGCAGTAGTTGACGAGGCCAATCCAGCCATCAGCTTCGTCGAGGTCAAACGCCGCGCATTCAATTTCATGGTGAATCGCTTTCATCACGTCAGGATTCGACGTATCGGTTTCGACCAGTACAAGGTTGGCGTTGCGCCGTTGCAGGTGATCGGCCAGCGCGAGTGCGACGATGCTCTTGCCCACGCCGCCCTTGCTGCCGCCCACCAGATAGATGGGGTTGAGGGTGGTTGCCATTGCCGTCCTTTACAGATCGTCGGTATCGGGCCTGATCGCAAAAGCGAGCGAACCCTGGACCGGCGTAAGTTGCGGTTTGACTTCTGCCTTTCCCCCATGCGCACGCGCTTCGGTACGCGCCTCATTACGCATTTCTGTGCGCGGGTCGTTCACGCGCGACGCGCTGCCCTGCGCTGCCCCCTGCTCGCGGGGCGATGTCGTGACCGCGCCCGCTACTGGCGCTCTGGTCGCCGGACGTGCCGTGTTACCTGCGCTGTTTCCCTTTCCGGCGCTGTTTCGCCTCCCTTCAGAACGTAGCGCATACCGGATCGTGCCAGCCGTAATATCGATGCCCGCCTGTTTTGCCTGCTCCGCGATCTGCTCCAGCGTGTATCCCTTGCCTTGTGCATGACGGATAGGGGCACGTACCTCTTTCATCGCTTCGCGCACACTCAGGCCGCGTTCGGCCTCGGGTTTTTCGGGCAGCGCATCAAGCTCCCGCGCAAACGCATCCCATTGCGATTTCGTATAAATCTTGGCAACAGGCATCGCCACCTCCAGCGCGCATCGGTACACACCGCCTGCGCACCATCCTGCTCACGCATCACGCACCTGTCAACGCCGTCCCCTCGCGCCGCAAGGCACCGGAGGAACTCCAGGGAATTCATGGGAGCACGCGGGAAACAGCGCACTTTTTTCGCGTGTCGTGCACACGCAACGTTTCCACCGTGACGCATGGCTGTTCGCCGCGATTGCGCATCCGGCCTGCACCGGACAGGCACAGCTTGTGGCCACTGTTGCACATTGTGCTTACGCTGAACACGGACACCTTGACGCGGCAACATCGCCGCCGTTGACGCAACCGCTTTGCAGTCCTTGCAAACCCTCACCGCGCGAGGTTGTCCAGCGGTTCGCCATTTTTGCGCACACGTCACGTTCACCTTGCGCCTCATGTTACACAGCGCACTGGGCAAGTCCTGTATCCCGCCGTGGGCAGGCGATGCGCCTTCGCCTCTTTTCCGGTGCGCATCCGAAACGCATTTTGTCGTCCCGCCAAAGCGCATTTTTAACGCACCAGGTTTGCGCCCGATGTGACCACCTTGACGCACACCGGTACGCACGAGGTACGCAACTTCCTCGCTCGCGGTTTGACCTGAAATGGGAGAGCATGACGCACGCGCTTACGCTTTTTTTGCGCGCCCGAAAGCACATGGCATTTACGCTTTCACGCCGACCGTTCCACCATTTCTTCACACGGAGCTACGCAGCGTTTCTATAGGGCCTGACCTGTCGTTTGCGTGAAAGCCGGTACCTCTGCGCGAAACGTTTACTCGGGGCGACAAAAAGCGCACTGAAACATGGTATTGCAGGATAGGCCTGCACCGGTTTTGGGCGCCACGGGCATCGAGACATCGACTCATCAACTATTTAGTCCCGGCGTCAAGGGCACTGAGACACCGCCCTAAGCGCCCTGGCGGCGCCCTACAACGGATGGATCCGGCGCCGAACTGCAGGTCCCATGACTACTGGCCGATGAACAACAGCGACCGCCGTATGCCGAGGGTCGCGGCGCAGCTCCGATGTAAGCGCCGACTGAAAGCGCCGAACGCGCCCTTCAAGATATTCGTGCCGGATTGAACCGTCTTTCTCACGGATTGAGCCGCTTGCGCGAGGCGCCGAAAGGCGCAGTTCTCACCGTCGCGGCAAGCCCATCTTTTGCAGCTATGTGGCTACTGCTCAGAATCGATCGGTTCCACGAGGTTTGACCGGAGACGGACATACGCCCGGACACGAATCTCGAGCACGTTGACTCCGCCTCGCAGGGCACGGACATTAGCGTGCATACGGTCCCGGCTCCTGGCCGCGACTTGTTGCCAAGAAGTTGATGGAAGAGGAGATCTGTCCCGTCTGCTCACAGGGCTGGCTGAAGCAAAATGGAAAGATCGGGTGTCCCGATGATCCATCCGGCAAGCCGCTAAATCATGACCTGTCAGTTGACGCGCACATAGGATTTACCTCGCGGGCGGACTGGCTGGCGCCAGTGCTGCGAAGCAGGTGGACGCCGCGCCTTGGATGCAATAAACAACTCGGCCGCCGTGTTGCACGCTGCCATCAACGGACAAGGCGTAGCGCTGGCACGCAGCGTCATGGCCAGAGACGACGTTGTGACAGCACGCCCGGTAAGACTTCTGCCGATGATAAAACACGCCGCTGAACTTGCTTACTTCGTCGTTTATCGGAGGGAGTCCGCTCCGCTACCCCGGCTCGTTGCCTTCCGCAAATGGCTCATTTGTGAAGCTACGCTAGCCGCCTGAAAAGGACGGTCTAGCGGACATGTTCGCCGGATCACGCTTCATCACATCCCAGTGGCAGAGCATCCGATGGTGCGCTAATGACCCGCATTGAAGGTGCCGAAGCCTAGCCTTCACGTGCCACGCGGTGAAATACTGGCGTCATGCACCCCGGTGTCCGATCTCATTGCCCGAGCTTGTAAAACGTGGGCCCCCCG
>Ga0209796_10000300_pt1 | contig 40588 bp, 31 predicted proteins | sample AgamicOrSfrz_FD_187167 | JGI IMG/M metagenome (GOLD analysis project Ga0209796, IMG submission 187167) | Agave microbial communities from Guanajuato, Mexico - Or.Sf.rz (SPAdes) (version 2) | ecosystem: Host-associated > Plants > Phyllosphere > Phylloplane/Leaf | place: Guanajuato, Mexico...
CTTCACCGGGTCGCTTTGCGCCGGGATTTCGATGATGACGTTGAAATCTTGCGGAAGGTCTTTCCCTGCGGGGACGTTATTGAAGCTCATGAGCGCTCTCTGGTCAGATGGAATTCGGAGCACGGCAAGCGGCGCGGGAGCCCGAGGCGATGCGTGGTGAAACTCGCCTCGAACGCGAGCGCTGCGGCCGGACAGTCAGGAATGCGCCATTATAGCCAATCGGCCGATGGCACCCGTTGCCGGATCGGCGCGATAATCGTCTGGCGCGTCGCACCCGGGTCACTGGCTCCTGTTTTTGCTTGTGGTTTTGCCCGTGTCTCTGCTTGTGTCTTACGCTGTGTGCCCCGAGTGTGCTTCTGGTTTGTGAACACCTTGTAATGGCGCCCGCTTTACGCATCCGCTCGAGCGTGCGCCTGCTGCGCCACCTCTAAAGGAGCCTGCATGGAAGAAGCCCGGCATTTCATTGGCGGCGAGTGGGCCGCTGCTTCAGGCGGCGAGACGATCGCCGTGCTCGATCCCTCCGACGGCCAGCCGTTCACGCAGCTCGCGCGCGGTACCGCGGCGGATGTCGACGCGGCGGTGCAAGCGGCGCGTCGTGCGTTCGAAGGCGCTTGGGGCGCGGCCAGCGCGGCCGAGCGCGGACGCGTGCTGTATCGTCTGTCGATGCTCGTGGCCGCGCGCCAGGAAGAACTGGCCCAGCTCGAAGCACGCGACACCGGCAAGCCGCTCAAGCAGGCGCGCGCCGATTCGGCGGCGCTCGTGCGCTACTTCGAGTTCTACGCGGGCGCGGCGGACAAGCTGCACGGCGAGACGCTGCCCTACCAGGCGGGCTACACGGTCATGACGATCCGCGAGCCGCATGGCGTAACCGGCCACATCGTGCCGTGGAATTATCCGATGCAGATTTTCGGGCGCAGCGTGGGTGCGGCGCTCGCGGCCGGCAATGCATGCGTCGTCAAACCCGCCGAGGACGCGTGCCTTTCCGTGCTGCGCGTGGCCGAACTGGCGGCTGAGGCGGGTCTGCCGGCGGGGGCGCTGAACGTGGTCACAGGCTACGGACACGACGCCGGAGCGGCGCTCGCGCGTCATCCGGGCATCGATCATATTTCGTTCACCGGCTCGCCGGAGACCGGCAAGCTCGTCACGCAAATGGCCGCCGAAAACCATGTGCCGGTCACACTCGAACTGGGCGGCAAGTCCCCGCAAATCGTCTTCGCCGATGCAGACCTGGACGCCGCGTTGCCCGTGCTCGTTTCGGCGATCGTGCAAAACGCCGGGCAAACGTGCTCGGCGGGCAGCCGGGTACTGATCGATCGCGCCATTTACGAGCCCCTGCTCGACCGGCTGAGCGGCGCGTTCAACGCGTTGCGCGTGGGGCCTTCGCAGGCGGACCTGGATTGCGGGCCGCTCATCAACGCAAAGCAACAACGACGCGTGTGGGACTTTCTCTCCGACGCCCAGCACGACGGCATTGCAATGGCCGCGCACGGAGAAGTGATTCCCGAAGCGCCGGAAAGCGGCTTCTATCAGGCGCCCACCTTGCTGCGCGACGTGCCCGCAAGCCACCGTCTCGCGCGCGACGAAGTGTTCGGCCCCGTGCTCGCGGCCATGTCCTTCGACGACGAAGATGAGGCGCTCGCGCTCGCCAACGGGACCCAATATGGTCTCGTGGCCGGCATCTGGACGCGCGACGGTGCGCGGCAAATGCGTCTTGCGCGGCGCCTGCGCTCGGGCCAGGTGTTCATCAACAACTATGGCGCAGGCGGCGGTGTGGAATTGCCGTTCGGCGGCGTCAAGCATTCGGGCCACGGACGCGAAAAGGGCTTCGAAGCGCTGTACGGCTTCACCGTGCTGAAAACCATTGCAATCCGGCACGGCTAGTTCTTCGGGCGCGAATGCTGGCTTAGCGGGTCTCAACGTCACCACCTCACAACATACACAGCGGAGACATCATGCGGTTGACAGGTAAAACGGCCATTGTCACAGGCGCCGGCTCGGGTTTCGGCGAGGGCATCGCGAAGACCTACGCGCGCGAAGGCGCGAACGTGGTGGTCAACGATCTGAACGGCCCGGCTGCCGAGCGCGTCGCGAGCGAAATTGCGCTCGCGGGCGGCAAGGCGATTGCAGTCACGGGCAACGTCGCGCAACGCGAGGACTGGCAGAAGCTGCGCGAAGCGGCGCTCGAAGACTTCGGCAGCGTGCAGATCGTCGTCAACAACGCGGGGACCACGCATCGCAACAAACCTGTGCTCGAAGTCACCGAAGCGGAGTTCGACCGCGTCTACGCGGTGAACGTGAAGAGCATTTACTGGAGCGTGCAGGAGTTCGTGCCGTACTTTCGCGAGCAGGGCGGCGGCAGCTTCATCAATATTGCGTCGACGGCGGGCGTGCGGCCGCGGCCGGGGCTCGTCTGGTACAACGGCAGCAAGGGCGCGGTGATTATCGCGAGCAAGTCGCTCGCCGTGGAGCTTGGGCCCGACCGCATTCGGGTGAACTGCGTGAATCCGGTGATAGGGGAAACGGCCCTGCTCTCGGAATTCATGGGCGTCGAAGACACGCCCGAAAACCGCAAGCGCTTTCTCGCCGGCATCCCGCTGGGGCGCTTCTCGACGCCGCAGGACATTGCCAACGCCGCGCTTTATCTGGCTTCGGACGAAGCGGAGTTCATTACCGGCGTGTGTCTCGAAGTGGACGGCGGGCGCTGCGTGTAGCGGCCGTGCCCGAGCAAGCGCCGTTCACGCGCGGCGCTTGCCGGGCTTAGTGTTTTCCCCCGGTATCTAAATGACATGCGAGCCGCGTCGCGCGGCTAGAATCGATCGACGCGGCACTTCAATTCCACAAGAAGAGAGGAGACACCATGGCTAGTCCCGCAGATCCGCTCCACCATCCCGGCGCGGGTGCGCCGCCTTCCACTTTCGAAGAGGCGACCTACCGCAAGGTCAACTGGCGGCTCGCGCCGCTGCTGATGCTCTGCTACGTGGTCGCCTATCTGGATCGCGTGAACGTGGGCTTCGCGAAGCTACAAATGACCAGCGATCTCGGCCTGAGCGACGCGGTTTACGGCTTCGGCGCCGGCATTTTCTTCGTCGGCTACTTTTTCTTCGAAATCCCAAGCAATGTGATCCTGCACAAGGTCGGCGCGCGCGTGTGGATTGCGCGGATCATGGTGTCGTGGGGCGTGATCTCCATGCTGACGATGTTCGTCACCACGCCCACCATGTTCTACGTGATGCGCTTTCTGCTCGGCGTTGCGGAAGCCGGCTTCTTTCCGGGCATCATCCTGTATCTCACGTACTGGTATCCGGCGCATCGGCGCGGGCGCATGACGACGTGGTTCATGACCGCAATTGCGCTTTCGGGCGTGATTGGCGGGCCGGTGTCGGGTTATATCCTCAAGACGTTCAATGGCATGAACGGCTGGCATGGCTGGCAGTGGCTGTTTCTGCTGGAGGGGCTGCCTTCGGTGCTGGTGGGCATTCTGGTGTTCTTCGCGCTCGACGATCGTATTGCCAAAGCGAAGTGGCTCACCAAAGAAGAACAACAACTGCTCGAGCGTCACGTGAGCGCCGAGGAAGCAACCAAACACGACATGCCGATCCGCCAGGTGCTGACGAGCGGCCGCGTGTTGATGCTCAGTCTCACCTACTTTTCGTTCGTGATGGGGCTCTACGGCGTGAGCTTCTGGCTGCCGACCATCATTAAGGCGACCGGCGTGACCGATGCGTTGGCAATCGGGCTGCTCTCCGCGGTTCCGTTCGCGGCTGCCGTGGTGGCGATGGTGCTGGTCGCGCGCAGTGCCGACCGTACCCGCGAGCGGCGCTGGCATATTGCATTGCCCGCCTTTGCGGGGGCGATCGGACTCGTGCTGTCCGTGGTATGGGCGCAGAACACCTTGCTTGCGATGGCATCTCTCACGCTCGCGACCATGGGCATTCTCACTACGCTGCCACTGTTCTGGAGCTTGCCGACCGCGATTCTTGCGGGCACGGGCGCAGCGGCCGGCATCGCGATGATCAATTCAATCGGGAATCTGGCCGGATTCTTGAGCCCGTATGCGGTGGGATGGTTGAAGCAGGCGACCGCGGCGAATGATTCGGGAATGTATATGCTGGCGGCGTTCATGGTGCTGGGTGGCTTGCTCGCGATCAGCGTGCCGGCGAAAATCGTCAATCGGTGACGTAAAGCGGGTTGCCGATACTGAAGCCCTGGCGGCTCCGTGCCGCCAGGGCTTTTCTGTTTCTGCGGCACTGCGCCGGTTACGTACGCGGCGGCGCTGCGAATCGCACATCAGAGCAGCGATATGTGTGGTTCCGTCAGCCAACCTAAGGCGCCGAAGCAGTACACGAAAACGTGCTCCCCTCTCACATGACCTGCAACGCTCACTGAGCGTAACGCGCTTCGTCGAGATCGGCGATGAGCGTGCGCCCCGTCGGATGCCAGCCCAGCCGCGACTGCGTCAAAGCGCTGGAGGCCGGCATATCAAGAGCGATAAACATCGCGAGCCAGCCAAAATGGGCTGCCGCTTCCTGCTGCGGAATGGAAACGACCGGCAAGTTCAGACCTCGACCCAGCGCTTCGGCGATCTCCCGGCTGCTGAGTCCTTCTTCGCCAACCGCGTGATAGCGCGCGCCCCGTTCGCGCTTCTCCACGGCGAGCCGGTACAAACGCACCACATCGGAGAGGTGGCCCGCCGGCCAACGGTTGCGGCCTTCCCCGACATAGGCGGACACGCCTTTCTCACGCGCAATGGCGATGAGCGGCGTGATGAGCCCCTGCCTGAACACGTCGTGGACCTGCGGCAATCGCACCACCGACACGTTGACTCCCGCCTCCAGCAGCGCATTGCCCGCCAGTTCGGAGGCAATGCGCGGATTCGGATGACTCGCGTTGAAGACGTCTTCGCTCGCGGGCTCGCCATGCGCCCCGCTGCCCACACCGGTGCCCGAGGTAATGACAAGAGGACGATCGGAGCCGGCGAGCGCGGAACCGAGCGCGGCGATCGCGCGCTTGTCCTTTTCGCAGTTTTCGACGAAGCGGGAGAAGTCATGGTCGAAGGCCGTGTGAATCACGGCGTCCGCCTTCATGGCGCCGTCGCGCAAGCTCTCGGGGTCTTCCAGCGTGCCGCGATGCACCTGCGCGCCCGCCGCGATCAGTGCTTGCGCTCCCGCGTCGGAACGGGCCATGCCGATCACTTCGTGACCAGCGTTGATGAGTTCGGAAACAAGAGCCGAGCCGATGAAGCCGGTTGCCCCGGTCAGAAAGATACGCATAGTGAGCTCCTTGGTTGTCACCCGCTCACTATCCCGTCTTCGCGTATCCCGTTAAAGTAGTGACCTCATCATAGTAAAGCGACTAACAGGGTCATCATGCCAGTGAATACCGCCAGGTCACTCGGAGATTTCCTCAAGAGCCGCCGCACCCGACTCGATCCAGCAAGCTTCGGATTTTCCGGACGTAGACGAACCCCAGGACTGCGCCGCGAGGAGGTCGCTCAGCGCGCGAATATCAGCCCCACCTGGTACACGTGGCTCGAGCAGGGGCGCGGTGGCGCGCCCTCGGCGCAAGTGCTGGACCGGGTCGCCAGCGCCTTGCTGCTCACAGATGCAGAACGCGAGCATCTCTTCATGCTGGGTCTCGGACGACCGCCCGAGGTCCGCTATAAGTCCGTGAAAAGCGTGAGCCCCCGGTTGCAGCGGCTGCTCGATCTGCTCGACGCAAGCCCGGCACTGATCAGAACCGCCACCTGGGACATTGTTGCCTGGAACCGCGCCGCTGCTGTCGTGCTGACCGACTACGGCGCACTGCCACCGAGTCAGCGCAACATTCTGTACTTCCTGTTCCGTGATCCGGCGGCGCGCGCCAAGCAGCACGACTGGGAAAGCGTCGCCCGCTTCGTGGTGGGCGGGTTCAGGGCGGACGTGGCTCGCGCGGGCCTTGCATCCGAAGTCGGCGAACTCGTGGACGAACTGTGCCGCGTGAGCCCGGAGTTCGAGGCCCTGTGGCGAGACAACGAGGTGGTCGGCCACGGCGACGGAGACAACGTCAAGCGCCTGCGGCATCCCGAGTTGGGGGCGATCGAGCTGGAATATTCGGCGTTTTCAGTCGATGGCCGGCCGGACCTGAGCATGATCGTCTACAACCCGCTCGACGACGAAATAGCCAAGCGGATCAGAGCGCTCGCCGCGCCTGGAGAATGACGCCAGTCGTGGCAAACCGCGGAACATGTACGTCATCATGACGCGGGCGCGAATTGCGACTCGATGAACACAGTTCGCCAGACTGCCGCTCGTTCCACTCCTTCCCCTCGTTTCACCCGTCAGCACATCGTCAAAACAAAATGGCCGCAGCAACCGCTGCGGCCATCCGTCATGACATCCGACAATCGCGTGCGCTTCAGCAAACGCGCATCAAGAAAGAAGCAAAAACCAGCTTCACACGATGTTCATCGCCAACGCACTCTCGCGATAATGCATGCTCGCCTTCTCGGTGTCGCCTAGCTGCTCGTGCAGACGAGCCAACGCGCGATGCGAGCGGATTTTCAACGTCTCGTTGTCGGCCAGCTTCAGCGCGCGCTCGAGGAACGACTGCGCCTTGCCCCACAACTGCTGATGCAGGCAAAGCCGCCCCAACGCGAACAGCAGATCCGCATCGTCCGGGCGATCCTTCTGCCATGCCTCGGCCTTCTGGATAAGCGGCAACGCGTCGCCGCCCGCCGTGTCCGGATAACGTCGCAGCAAACGCGCGTCCCAGTTCTGCGCGAGTGCGTCCTCGACAATCTTGCGCGCCTCCTGTGGACGATTCAGCGCGACGAGCAGTTCCGCAGCCAGATCGGCGAGACGCGGCGAGTGACGCTCCGTCGGCGTCAACGAGTTCCAGAGTTCGAGCAGCGCATCGGCGTTATGCCGACGATCGCGCAACAGGTTCTCCGCAGCCAGTTGACGCAAGCGCACAGCGACAGCGGGATGGATCGCCTCACGTTTTTCCAGCGTCTTGACGAGCTTGAGCACTTCGCCCCAGTTCTTCAATTGCTGTTGCGCGCGCAACATGATCTGCTGCGCGTGAATGCGCCGGCCGCCCTGCGATTGCATTTCCTTGAGCGCGGTCAGCGCGCCGTCCGCGTCGCGGCCGTCGGCGCGCATGTCGGCGGTGGCCATCAGCCGTGCGTCCTGCCAGTCGGCCTGGTCGATCTGTGCGAGCCATTCGTCGCGCCGCCCATATTCGTGCATGCGATGCGCCGCAGTTGCAGCGATCAACCCAGCCGCGCCCTTGTTGTCGCCGTTCGCGAGCGCGTCTTTGGCGGCCTTTTCGGCGCGGGAGAAACGCCCAGCGTACAGGTTGCCGATCGCGTCACGCAGCGCCGCATGCGCCTTGGCCACACGCGCGCGTGCGCGGTACGCGGCCACGCGCTGCGGCATCCTCCAGATATTGCGCACGATGCGCAACAGCGCGTAGACCAGGATGAACAACACCACCAGCCCGACCACGAACAGATTCAACGACATGTCGACGCGGTACGGCGGATACACCAGCAGCACCTGCCCCATGTCGAAGCGCCCGACCACGGCGAGCACCACCGCGATGGCAAAGAGCAGCGCGAGCCATAGAAGTCCCCGGATCGCCATGATTAACCTCGGCTCCGGTATTGATTGACCGCTTGCAGACTGGTGTTCAGGTTCGGCAGCTCCACTGCGGCGGAGCCGGCTTCAACCTGCTTGACGAGATCGACCACGTTCTGCGTTTGCTTCGACGATGCATCGAAATAGCGCGTCAGCGCATTCTGCGCTGCCTGCAGGTCGGACTTGAGCGTGGTCCCGTTGCGCGACAGCAGCGCGAGCCGCGCGGACAACAGACGCAGCTTCACGTTCTCACGCACGAAATAGCCCTGGTCGGGCGCGACCATCATCGCGTCGGCGTGGTCGATGCGGCGCACCTGCACGAGGCTCGTCAACTGCTGGCCGATGCCGCTCGTCACCTCGCGCCACCACACTTTCCAGCGCGGCTCGCCGGTAGCGGCGGCGACCTTCGCCGTGTCGGCCCAGGTGGCCGCGCGCGGCGTGGCATGCGCAATGGGCGCCTCGCCCGAGAGCGGCAGGCTGTCCACCTGATCGACCGCGTTGTCGAGCTTGATGGCGAGACCGGTGAGGTCGGTGGAAGGCGCCGCCTTCAGCTTGTCGATGTCCTGCGCGATGGCCTTGCGCACCGCAACCGCCTGCGTGCTGTCCGACGCCGCGAGCCGCGTGTCGGCGCTTTGCAGCGCGAAGAGCGCAAGCTGCGTGTTGCCGGTCAACTGCAATTGCTGGCTCGCGGCCGAGAGCATCTGCCCCACCTCGGCGAGTGTCCAGTCGTCGCGATTGCGCGCGAGATCGGCATATTGCTGTTGCAGCGCCTGCTGCGCGGCCTGTGCGTCGGCGAGCTTGCCTTCGAGTTGCGCGACCTGCGAGTCGGACTGACGCACCGTGGCGAGCGCCTGCTCCGTCTTGATGCGCAACTCGTTGGTTTGTGTGTCGTTCGCCTGCTGGCGCTGCGCAATCTGCTGTTCCGTGCGCTCCAGCTTGCGGTTGAGCGCATAGCCGCCCACGCCCGCGGCGCAAGCCAGAACCACGACCACAAACCACAGCAGCGGTCCGCTCGCGCTGCGGCGCTTTTGCGCTTCGTAGGGCGTAAAGGGTTGGTTCGGCGGCAAGCTGGCGGTCGCGGCCGGCTGGGGTGAAGCGTTCGTGGATGCGTTCGTTTCAGTCATGCGTGATTGAGCCGGTGAATAAGCCGGATTGGACGGTACCGGTTGAACTACGGTCGGCAGAGCGGCGAGCAGGGCTTGGGCGATGCGCTCGTCGCCCGCGCCGGACACCGTAATCCTATCAAAACCCAATGCCCGCGCGGTCTGCGCGATACGGGGATGCGGCGTGACGAGCAGCGCGCGCTTGAGCTGCACGATTTCGTCGGCGGTGAGGTGCTCCTGCGCGAGTTCGTGCAGATTGCGCACGCCCTCGGAACTCGTGAGCAGCCATGCATGCGCCTCGCCGGCCAGCAGTTGATGAACGCGTGCCCAGGCCGCGATAGACGGTTCGGGCACGAGGCGCCGGTAAGCGGCGACCGTCTCGACTTGCGCGCCCGCTTCGCGCAGACGATCCGCGAGCCACTCGCGGCCGCCGTCGCCGCGCACGATCAGCACACGCTTGCCTTCCAGGCCCGCTTCGCCGAGCGCGGCCTCGATCGCGGCGTAGAGCCCTTCGGAATCGAAGCGGCCGTTCTCGTCATCCACGCCCGCTGCCGGGCTGATGACCTGGTGCGCCGGCGCGCTCACGCCGTGACGCGCGAGCGCACGCACACTACCCGGCCCGACCACGCCGAGCGGCAACGCATGCGGCCAGATCGCGCCGCTTTTCGCAAACGCCTGGTCGATCGCGTTGGGCGACACGAATACGACGAGCGCATAACGTTCCAGCGAACCGAGCGCGGCGCGCAGCGGCGCGTCGTCTGCAACAGGGGCGATGTCGATGAGCGGAAAATCGAGTGTAGCCACGCCGGCTGCGGCAAGCCGCGCGACCAACTCGCTCGACTGACCGGCCGGTCGCGTAATGACGACCGTGAACGCCGCCTGACCGGCGGTTGGGGATGATGCGTTGCGCGGAGTATCGGCCGCCATCAGTCGTCTGAGACCGGGCGGTTGGCCGGCCCACTTGCCGTGCTCAACGCGCGGACAATGTCCATCGCGCCTTGCTGTTCGAGCGCGCTCGCCACTTCGCGGCCCAACGCCACGGCGCGCTCCACGGTCGGTGCGGGCGCCGAGGCCTGCGCGCTGAGCACGCGCCGGCCATCTGGCGTGGCGACAACGCCGCGCAGATGCAACGCGCCGTCATGCCACTCGGCATAGGCAGCGAGCGGCACTTCGCAACTGCCGCCAAGCGCGCGCGACACCATGCGCTCTGCCTCGACGGCTGCCGCCGTATGCTCGTGATGCAGCGGCGCGAGCCACGCCGCGAGATCCGCCCGGCCGGCGCGAATCTCGATGCCGAGCGCGCCCTGCCCCGCGGCGGGCAAGCTGTCTTGCGGATCGAGCAGCGCGCGAATCCTGTCGTGCATACCCAGGCGCTTTAAACCTGCTGCCGCGAGAATGATCGCCGCGTAATCGCCGCGGTCGAGCTTGGCGAGACGCGTGTCCAGATTGCCGCGCAGCGGACGCACTTCGAGATGCGGATAGCGCATGCGCAGCATCGCTTCGCGGCGCAGGCTCGAGGTGCCCACGACCGCGCCCGCCGGCAGCGCGGCGAGCGACTCGTAATCGTTCGAGACCAGCGCGTCGCGCGGGTCCTCGCGCTCCATGATGGTGGAGAGCACGAAGCCCGCGGGCAATTCCATCGGCACGTCTTTGAGCGAATGCACGGCGAGATCGGCGCGGCCGTCCGCAAGAGCGGCTTCGAGTTCCTTCACGAAGAGACCCTTGCCACCCACCTTTGACAGCGTACGGTCGAGAATCTGATCGCCGCGCGTCGTCAGTCCGAGGATTTTCACCTCGCAAGATGGATATAATTTGTGCAGCGCACATTGCACATGCTCCGCCTGCCACATGGCAAGGCGGCTCTCTCGCGAAGCAATCACAAGCGTGTGGGGTGGCGCGGCAAACGTCTCGGTGTTCATTAGCTTGTCGATTGAATGACGGGATCAAATAACAAGGAATGTTAGCACGCGCCCCTGCGTTCTCCCCTCGGTTCGCCCCCTGCCGCCCCTTGCGGAGTAAGGCTCAAATCGAGGCGCAGCGGGGCGCTGTGCCGACACGATAGCGACGGAGGAGACGGGCTTCGCGCGACGCGCGGCTGTCCCACGCGGCCTCGCGGCTGTGTCGAAGCTATCTCGACTCGGCCTCTTCGCGCACGGTCGTTCGCGCATCGCGCCGCTGCATGCGCGATGATTGAATGCGGCGCAGCATGCGCCGTATGCAGAGTTCGTGCGAGCGCGGCCCTCCTCTCCGGCGTATCGTCATCGGCGCATACTGCTTCATGTAGTTCACGTTGCAGTTCAGTGCAGTTCCGCAGTAGCAGTTCATCACTTAACAGACCCTGGCTTCCCTGAGGAAACCCATCGTGACGTCTTCTGGATCGGCGCGCTCAGCCCGCCGCAACACTGCATCGCCCAACGCTTCCACTGCCGACGCCGGCGCATTCCCGGCTTCCGCAACCATCACCGCCGAGGCCGCCCAGGCGGGCAAGGCAAAACGCGCGACGTCGGGGGCGAAAGCCGCCAAGGCCGCGAAAGCCAGTAACGCCGTCAAGGCCGCCATGGCCCCCAAGTCCCCGAAAGCCATCAAGGCCGAGAAAACCTCCGTGACGGTCAAAGCGGTCAAAGCGGACAAAGCCGTGAAGATGCCAAAGCCGGGCAAGTCCGGCGAGGCCATCGCGTCCACACAGAAGACGAAAGGCGAGGCCCCCGGCCGCACGCCGACCCTGCAAGCCGTATCCGCCGACACGCCGCTCGCCGCGCCCAAAACCAACGGCCGCACGCGCGACGACAAGGACCATCCGCTCTTCCAGGACATCCGCTATCTCGGACGCCTGCTCGGCGACGTGCTGCGCGAACAGGAAGGCGACGAAGTGTTCGACGTCGTCGAAACGATCCGGCAGACGGCCGTGCGCTTTCGCCGCGAGGACGACAACGCCGCCGCGCAGACGCTCGACAAAAAACTGCGCTCGCTGAGCCCGGAACAGACGGTGAGTGTGGTGCGCGCGTTCAGCTACTTCTCGCATCTCGCCAATATCGCCGAAGACCGTCACCGCAATCGACGTCACCGTATTCACGCGCTGGCCGGCTCGGCCGCGCAGCCGGGCAGCATTGCCTACGCGCTCGAGAGGCTGGTCCAGGCGGGTGCAGCGGCAACGCCGGTGCTGCAACAATTCTTCAACGACGCGCTGATCGTGCCCGTGCTGACGGCACACCCCACCGAAGTGCAGCGCAAGAGCATTCTCGACGCCGAGCACGACGTCGCGCGCCTGCTCGCCGAGCGCGACCAGCAGTTGACCGAGCGCGAACGCGCGCACAACGAAACCATGTTGCGCGCGCGCGTCACGTCGCTATGGCAAACGCGTATGCTGCGCGATTCGCGCCTTACCGTCGCCGACGAAATCGAGAACGCACTGTCGTACTACCGCGCGACTTTCCTCGAAGAAATCCCCGCGCTCTACGCCGATATCGAAGAAGCGCTGAAAGAGCACGGCCTCGAAGCACGCCTGCCGCCCTTCTTCCAGATGGGCAGCTGGATCGGCGGCGACCGCGACGGTAATCCGAACGTCACCGCCGAAACGCTCGAGCACGCCATTGCACGCCAGGCCGAAGTGATCTTCGAACACTATCTGGAGCAGGTGCACAGGCTCGGCGCGGAGTTGTCCGTGTCGAATCTGCTCGCGGGCGCAAGCGACGAACTGAAAGCGCTCGCCGACATTTCGCCGGACCGCTCGCCGCATCGCACCGACGAGCCGTACCGGCGCGCGCTGATCGGCATGTACACGCGGCTCGCGGCAAGCGCGCGCGTGCGTCTGGGCGAAGGCAGCGTGCCGCTGCGCAGCGCGGGCCGCGGCGCAGCGCCCATTCGCGCAACGCCGTATGACGACGCCTCGGAGTTCGTACGCGACCTGCACGTGCTGATCGATTCGCTCGCCGCGCACCACGGTGCGCCGCTTGCCGCACCGCGCCTCGCGCCGCTCGCACGCGCAGCCGAAGTGTTCGGCTTCCATCTGGCGAGCATCGACTTGCGCCAGAGCTCGGACATTCACGAAGCGGTAATCGCGGAACTGCTCAAGCGCGCGGGCGTGCACGACGACTACGCGGCGCTCTCCGAAAGCGAGAAGCTCGCGGTGCTGCTCGCGGAACTCGCGCAGCCGCGCCCGCTGCGTCTGCCCTACGCGGAGTACTCGGACCTCGTGAAAAGCGAGCTCGGCGTGCTCGAACAGGCCCGCGTCACGCGCGAGAAATTCGGCGCGCGCGCAGTGCGCAACTACATCATTTCGCACACGGAGACGGTCAGCGATCTGGTGGAAGTGATGCTGTTGCAAAAAGAAACCGGCCTGCTGCAAGGACAACTCGGCAATCCGAACGATCCGGCCAAGGCGGCGCTCATGGTGATCCCGCTGTTCGAGACGATCCCTGATTTGCGCAACGCGCCGCACATCATGCGCGATCTGCTGGCGCTGCCGGGCGCCGATTCGATCATCGAGCATCAGGGCAACGAGCAGGAAGTGATGCTCGGCTATTCGGACAGCAACAAGGACGGCGGCTTCCTCACGTCGAACTGGGAGCTGTACCGCGCCGAACTCGCGCTCGTCTCGCTCTTCAACGAACGCAACATCACGCTGCGCCTGTTCCATGGACGCGGCGGCACCGTCGGCCGTGGCGGCGGCCCGACCTATCAGGCGATTCTGTCGCAGCCGCCTGGCACCGTCGACGGCCAGATCCGCTTGACCGAGCAAGGTGAAGTGATTGCAAGCAAGTTCGGCAATCCGGAAATCGGCCGGCGCAATCTGGAAACGGTGGTCGCGGCGACGCTCGAAGCGTCCCTGCTGCCGCATGGCAATGCGCCCGCCGAGCTGCCTGCATTCGAAGAAACGATGCAGCAGTTGTCCGACGCGGCGATGGCCTCGTACCGCGCGCTGGTGTACGAAACGCCCGGTTTCAAGGAGTATTTCTTCGAGTCGACACCGATTTCGGAGATCGCGGAACTGAACATTGGCAGCCGTCCTGCGTCGCGCAAATTGCAGGACCCGAAGCAGCGCAAGATCGAGGACCTGCGGGCGATTCCCTGGGGCTTCTCATGGGGTCAGTGCCGCCTGCTGCTGACCGGATGGTATGGCTTTGGCAGTGCGGTCGGCGCGTATCTCGACGGCGCGCCGAGCGACGCCGAACGCGCACGCCGCCTTGCGCTGCTCAAGAAGATGCACAAGAGCTGGCCGTTCTTTTCGACGCTGCTCTCCAACATGGACATGGTGCTCGCGAAGACGGACCTTGCGGTGGCCTCGCGCTATGCCGCGCTCGTCTCCGACAAGAAGCTGCGCAAGCACGTGTTCGAGCGGATCGTCGCGGAATGGGAGCGCACCTCGAAGGTGTTGTCGGAGATCAGCGGCAAGAGCGAGCGGCTCGCGGAAAATCCGCTGCTCGCGCGGTCCATCAAGAACCGTTTTCCGTATCTCGATCCGCTCAATCACCTGCAGGTCGAGCTGCTCAAACGTCACCGTGCGGGCGATACCAACGCACGCGTGCGGCGCGGGATTCATTTGACCATCAACGGAATCGCGGCCGGCTTGCGCAATACGGGCTAGCGCCTGCGAAACCGGCGGCGGCGTGCCTTGCGGGCGCCGCTGCGCTTTGAATCAATGAAGCCGGACGTGGATAGAGTGCCACGGCCGGCTTTGTTTTTGGAACGTGCGGTTGGGTCGCGAGCGAGGCCGGCGATCGACGCAGCAATCGCGTTCGCAGCGCTCAACGCGCGTCGATCATCAACGCATCCAGCTTGAACGAGCCGTCTTCCTGCACGTCGAAATACTGACGCACTTCATCCGGCGCGCCGCGCCACAGCGATTGGATCGCTACCACGCGCGGCTCGGGCGTGCGCATGCGCGCGACCCACGAGCCGAATTCGATGTCGATGCGCCAACGCTCGCGAATAGACGCCTTGAAGCCCGCGGCTTCGAACATCGCGAGCCATTCGTCGGCGCGGTAATCGCGAATGTGCGAGCCGTCGCGCAACAGCTCGATAGCCTGAATATGCGTGTCGAGCAGTGGATGATCGACGCCCGCAATGTCGATGAACAACACGCTGCCGCCGGGCTTCAGCGCGCGCCGCACTTCGGCCAGCGCGGGCGCGACGTCGTGCCAGTGGTGCGCGCTCATGCGGCTGATCACCCAGTCGAACGTGTGATCGTCGAACGGCAGGCTTTCAGCGGCGCCCTGCCGGGTGCGAATGTTGGCGAGGCCGCGCTCCTGCGCCGCCCGTTCGACGGTGGCAAGCATCGGCGCAGCGATGTCGTACGCGACCACCTCTTTTGCATGCGGCGCGACCGCGAAGCTCGCGTGGCCTGCGCCGCAGCCCATGTCCAGCACCGTCGCGCCCGGCGTCCGGGCAACCGCTTCGGCCAGCGTGCGCAGATCGGCGCCGCTCGCATGGGTCGGACTGGTCAAATAGGCGGCGGCGGTCGAGCCAAAGGCGGCGGCGACCTGATCGTGATGCTTCATGGATAGCTCCGGTTGTCTGCGTGGGACAAGTGTCGTGTGGGTCCGCGTGTAGCGCCTGGCAGCGCGGCCTGCCGTTCGTGCCGCTACGCCGCTACAATAGAGCCCGCCCGGTACCAGTACAAGTTAAGCAATTATTCTGGTATCTAAACCACCATCTTCACCACCCTCCTCACGCGCTGCAAGAATCGAATGACCCCGCGAACCAGCCCGCCCGCTTCCGCCGATCATCCACCGCCGCTCGAGGCCACTCCGGCTCGCGCGCTCGGCGACTTTATCCGCGCGCATCGCGAACGGCTCTCGCCGCAAGCGCTCGGCCTGCCGCCGGGGCCGCGCCGCCGCACGCCCGGCCTGCGTCGCGAGGAAGTCGCGCAACTGTGCGGGGTCAGTCCGACGTGGTACACGTGGATCGAGCAAGGGCGTCCGGTTTCCGCTTCAGCGGACGCACTCGCGCGCATCGCCGTGGCGTTGCAACTGTCGCGCGCCGAACGCGCGTACCTGTTCGAGCTGGCGGCGCAGCGCGATCCGGCCGAACCCGACCCGGCCGCCGCCGACGCCCCCGCCACGCTGCTCGAAACGGTGCAGCTCGTGAACACGCCGGCCTATGTGCTCGACCGTCAATGGAACGCGCTTGCGTGGAACGAGCGCGCGGCCGGGCTGTTCGTCGGCTGGCTGGACGGCACGCACGACCGCAATCTGCTGCGCTACACGTTCACGGAACCCGCGGCGCGCGAACTGATCGTCGACTGGGAAACCCGTGCGCGGCGGCTTGCCGCCGAGTTCCGTGCGGATTCCATCCGTCATCTGAACGACGCGCCCACGCGCGCGCTGATCGATTCGCTGAGCGCGGCGAGCGACGCTTTCGCGCGCTTCTGGGCTTCGCAGGACGTGGGCGGACGCGAAGGCGGACGGCGCGAGTTCAACCATCCGCGCGAGGGCCGCCTCGTCTACGATCAGATCACTTTCAAGCCCGCGCATCGGGAAGACCTGAAACTCGTCGTGCTGGTGCGCGAATAGGTGCCCGTGCCAGGGCGCAGGCTCGCGCCGCTCGCACCGCTTGCGGCGTCGCACGCGCAGAGCCTCTTACTCGCCGGCGCGGCCTTGCGCCAGTGTTAAAATCGCGTTCTTTCTCCGCTTGCGCGGCGTAGGCAGCCTTGCCGTTGCGTTCGCGCCGTCAGCCGCTTCACCGCCCGCTCCACTGCCCTTTAACCGCTGCTCAATTGCCCAACACCATGACGTCCCAACTGCACAAAAAAGGCGAAGCCTGGTCGGCTCGCTTCTCGGAGCCGATGTCGGAGCTCGTCAAACGCTACACGTCGTCGGTTTTCTTCGACAAGCGTCTGGCACTCGTCGACATTGAAGGGTCGCTCGCGCACGCCTCGATGCTGGCCGCGCAAAAGATCATCGCCGCCGACGACCTCGCCGCGATCCAACGCGGCATGGCGCAGATCAAGGGTGAAATCGAGCGCGGCGAGTTCGAGTGGCAACTCGATCTGGAAGACGTGCACCTGAACATCGAGGCGCGCCTCACCGCGCTGATCGGCGACGCGGGCAAGCGTCTGCACACGGGCCGCTCGCGTAACGACCAGGTCGCGACGGATATCCGCTTGTGGCTGCGCGGCGAGATCGACCGTATCGGCGAATTGCTGAAGGCGTTGCGCACCGCCCTGCTCGACATGGCGGAAAAGAACGCGTCCATCATCATGCCGGGCTTCACGCATTTGCAGGTCGCGCAGCCGGTCACGTTCGGCCATCACCTGCTTGCCTACGTCGAAATGTTTTCACGCGACGCCGAGCGTATGGCGGATTGCCGCAAGCGCGTGAACCGCCTGCCCCTCGGCGCGGCTGCGCTCGCCGGCACGAGCTATCCGATCGACCGTCATGCCGTGGCGAAGACGCTCGGCTTCGACGGCATTTGCGCCAATTCGCTCGATGCCGTTTCCGACCGCGACTTCGCGATCGAATTCACGGCGGCGTCGGCCCTGGTCATGACGCACATCTCGCGCTTCTCCGAAGAACTGGTGCTGTGGATGAGCCCGCGCGTCGGCTTCATCGATCTGGCCGACCGCTTCTGCACGGGCTCGTCGATCATGCCGCAGAAGAAGAACCCGGACGTGCCCGAACTCGCGCGCGGCAAGACCGGCCGCGTGAACGGGCACCTGATGGCGCTGCTCACGCTGATGAAGGGTCAGCCGCTCGCGTACAACAAGGACAATCAGGAAGACAAGGAGCCGCTGTTCGACACGGTCGATACCGTGGCCGATACGCTGCGTATCTTCGCTGAAATGGTGGCGGGCATTTCGGTGAAACCGCAAGCCATGCGCGACGCAGCATTGCAGGGCTTTTCCACGGCGACGGATCTGGCCGACTATCTGGTCAAGCGCGGCCTGCCGTTTCGCGACGCGCACGAAGCCGTCGCGCTCGCCGTGCGCATCTGCGCGGATCGCGGTTGCGATCTCGCGGATCTCACGCTCGACGAAATGCGCGCCGAGCTGCCGAACGTCGCGCATCTGATCGGCGAAGATGTGTTCTCGTATCTGACGCTCGAAGGCTCGGTGGCAAGCCGCAGTCATCCGGGGGGCACCGCGCCGGAGCAGGTGCTCGCAGCGGTCAAGGCCGCGCGGCAAGCGTTGAACTGACCAGCGCGCCCGCCGTTGCGAAGGCGCGCTCGGGCATGGCAAATCGCGAAGGCGAACTCGTTGACGGGTTCGCTTTTTTGTTGGGCGCATGCCCGCTGATACAGGGGCGAACGCGGATTGAAACCGCGCGGTTTTTGACTACCATCAAGACAGGCTCAGCCCTTTTTCGTGGTTCATCATGCTTACCCGCACGCGCTCTCTTCCCGCTCTGACCCGATACAGCGCGCGCCGCGGCTGCGCATGGTCGACCTTGTTGCGCGGCACCGCATCGACAGCCGTGCTCGCGCTCGCCGTCGCCGGCTGCACGATCACGCCGCCGCCACGCGCGACGGTGGCCACGCCGCCTGCGGCGGTCAACAGCGCCACGCTGGATCAATACCGCGAAGCCGTTGCGCGGCGCATCGTCGAGCGCAGCCCGTCTTATGTGCTGCGCGGCACGCCGCAAGCGATGCTGCGCTCGCTCGTCGTGGTGTCCTTCACCGTGGATCGCAACGGGCACCTGGTGCAGTCGTCGGTGTATCGCACGAATGGCGACGACGAAGCCGAAGGCACCGCGCTCGCCAGCCTGCGGCGCGCCTCGCCGCTGCCCTTGCCGCCCGGCAAGTTGTTAAATGGACGCGGCCAGCTCGAACTGTTCGAAGACTGGCTGTTCAACGACGACGGCAAATTCCAGTTGCGCGAACTTGCCTCGCCGCAAGCGCTGACTATCGACTAGACGCGGGCGACTGAGCAGGCCGGCGAACTGGCTGAGTAGGCAGGTTCACTGAGTGGGTCACAAATGAGCCGGTCAACTGGGCCGGTCAACTGCGAGAGTCAATTGAACGCGTCAACCGCGCCGGTCAACTATGCGGTCGATTGAAGATGTCAACCGCGCGCGTCAACCGCGCGTTTCAACAGAACGATCAACTGTCCACTGAACGTATGCGCTGCACGCGGCTCGGCCAAACGGCCCGCTGATCGGCCGCCCGCCTTGCTGCGCGAGCGCTACGCTCGCTATAATTTTCCGATTCCCCGCCGGAGCCTTCCGGCACCGCTCAGGCAGCCTGCTCATCCGCGGGCGTGCCCGCAGCAGCCTGTCACGGCACCGCGTCATCCGCGCGTGCCGCGCAAGCGCCTTTGTGCAATGCGTTGTATGGTTGTGCGTTGCGAGTTCTGGCTCGACGCAACCTCGGCGCGTGATCCGCACAAGCGCGCGAACCTCAACAAAGATGCCGATTCAGCTCGCCGCTTTGCGTGCGCCGCCCGACTAACCGCACCGCGGACAACCAGGCGGCCGCCGGGCGAGCGCGCCGCGGTCGCCGCTTGACGGCGGCCAACCGGCGTCACGACACACATGGAGACCCTGCATGTCCACATCGCCGATTTCCGCGGCCGGGCCCAATGCGGCCGGGCAAACCCATAGCGGGCGAATCATTTTCGCAAGCTTCATCGGCACCGCGATCGAGTTCTACGACTTCTACGTGTATGCGACCGCCGCGGCGCTCGTCATCGGTCCGGTGTTTTTCCCGCATGGGTCGGCAACGGCTCAGGCCTTGTCGGCTTTCGTCACGTTCGGCATCGCCTTTGTCGCGCGGCCCATCGGCTCCTTCCTGTTCGGCCATTTCGGCGACCGCATTGGGCGCAAGTCGACACTCGTCGCGTCGCTGCTCGTCATGGGCATTTCGACTACGCTGATCGGCTTCGTGCCTGGCTACGACTCGATCGGCAGCCTCGCGCCGATTCTGCTGTGTCTTCTGCGCTTTGGCCAGGGCATCGGGCTCGGCGGCGAATGGGGCGGCGCGGCACTGCTCGCCACCGAAAACGCGCCGGCCGGCAAGCGGGGCTGGTTCGGCATGTTCCCGCAATTGGGGCCGTCTATCGGCTTTCTGGCGTCTAACGGACTGTTCTTCGCGCTCGCCATCTCGCTCACCGACGAACAGTTCCGTAGCTGGGGCTGGCGCGTGCCGTTCCTCGTCAGCGCGGTGCTGGTAGCGCTCGGCCTGTACGTGCGCCTGAAGATTGCCGAGACGCCGGCTTTTCAGGCCGCTATCGAACGGCAGGAGCGTGTCAAGGTGCCCATCGCGACGCTGCTGTCGCAGCACTGGCTGCCCACGCTGCTTGGCGCACTGGCGATGGTGGTCTGCTACACGCTGTTCTACAACGCGACGACGTTCTCGCTGTCGTACGGAGTCTCGGTGCTGCACATTCCGCGGCAGACGTTTCTCGGGCTCCTGTGCATTGCCGTCGTGTTCATGGCGCTCGCTACGCCGCTCTCGGCGCGGGCAAGCGACCGGTATGGCCGCAAGCCGGTGCTGATCGTGGGCATCGTCGCGGCGGTGCTGTCCGGCTTCACGATGGCGCCGCTCCTCGGCAGCGGGCAGACACCGCTCGTGCTGCTTTTCCTCGTGATCGAGCTGTTCCTGATGGGCGTGACCTTCGCGCCAATGGGTGCGCTGCTGCCTGAGCTCTTCCCCACCAATGTGCGTTATACCGGCGCCGGCGTGTCGTATAACCTCGGCGGGATTCTGGGGGCGTCGGTGGCGCCGTATATCGCGCAGATGCTGGCTGCGCGCGGCGGGTTGCCGTGGGTCGGCGCATACGTGTCGATTGCGGCTGCGCTCAGCATGATCGGCGTGCTCTGCATGCGCGAAACGCGCGACTCGCGCATGATGTGACGACAGCGTCGCGCGACGCAGTGCGCTTCGTCGGTTATCGTCGAAGTGTCGGCCTGGCGGGGCTTCGCTGAGTGAATCCCCTGCCTTGCGTGCCTTTTTGACTTGCCTATACTCGAATCCAAGAAACCCCACGGCAAGCAGGGAGGCCCGGATGAACCTTCATCTTCACAATGCCGACATCGTGATGATCATTGCGCTCGCGCTTTTGTGTTCACTGCTGCTCGCACTGCGCTTTCGTCCCGCCAGCTGGAAGGGCATTGTCGTCGAGGCGCTGGCCGCCAATGCGGCGGCCATTACTGCCGTCCTCGCGTTCGAAATGCTGGTCGCCTGACACGCTCAGATTCTTTCTCATGCTTTCCTCGCCGCGCTGTGCCGGGCGCGCGGCCGCACGCTCAGCGGTCGAAGCGGCGAGGCAGTCACGCCGGGCGAGGCGGATCAACGAGCTCACCGATAGTAATAGCCGTGATGGTGGTAGCCGCCACCGCCGTAGTAATAGCCCGGCGCCGGCGCGACGATACAGCCGCCCAGCATGGTGGCAAGCACAGTGCCCGCGAGCAGGGTGAGGATCAGGCGTTTCATATTGTTCTCCATCGAGTCAGTGTGTTCGAGCCGAGGGCCCGAATGACTCGATTGAACACGACGCACGCCTGCGAGAACGTTGCCAGTTGTAAGGGAAGATCACGGCGGGGTTACACATTTGCGAAGGCGTTCCGGCCTGGCTGGTCGCGGGACCCCGGGAAACGACGTTCAGCGAAACAGCTACCGGAAACACCGCCTATACTGGCTTGCATGTGCCCGCCACCGACGCGCCTTATGCCTGCTGCGTTGTGGCTTGAAGAAGATGGAAAGTGCGCCGCGCATACATGCCGCGAATGGCACCGGAAAGCGGCTCCAAAGCCGCTGACAGGCAGCACGATGGACCGGATTCATGCCCCGGGCGCGCGTGCGCAGCGGGTGCAACGAAGCTTGAGCTCAACGAAAAGCGACAGATTTAACAAGCGTGTAATGCACGCGCGGCCTGCAATGGGTCCTCCGCGACCGAACTGCGAGCGCTTTGCGCGGCACATTTCACGCAGCAATGCGGCTCCTCTTCGCCCGACGTTCCCCGACGCGGGCGTTTCAGGGCGTCACGTGGCAGGGCCGTTCACACGGCACCGTGCGCGTCACGCCCTTTTTCCTGGAGCAAACGATTGCGCCGCGCGCTGCGCTCAAGCCGCGGCCGAGCCTTGTTGCGCGGCCATAGCCTGCGGCTCGAGATGCACGTAGTCGATGGCGTCGATCACGTCGCTGATAGGCGGCACCGAAAAGCCGTCGCCGACCGAGATGGAGCGGAACGGCGCTTCCACCCCACAGTGCGACGGCGAAGTGGCCACGAAGACCATCACCGTGCGCTTTTGCAGTGCATGCGCGAGGTGAACGAAACCCGTGTCCGTGCCAACGACCAGCGCACACGCGTCGATCATTTGCGCGATTTCAGTCACGCTCAGCTTCGGCAGCACCTTTGAGCCCGGCACTTGCGCGGCGATCTGCTCGGCCTCCCGCCGCTCGCTTTCGGAACCCCACGGCAGCACCACCCGGAAGCCCCGCTCAGCCAGTTCCGCGCCGACCACGCCCCAGTGCGAGACGGGCCATTTCTTGTCGTCTTTCGACGTGGCGTGAAAAAGCGCTGCGACGGGCGCGCGCTCGTCCGCAAACGGCGGCTTGACCGGTTCGGGCAATTTCATATCGTAGACGGCCGGGCCCTGGACCTCATAGCCCAAAGCCTCGCCCGCGCTAATGCGCATGCCATGCCACGCATTGCATAGCGGACGCGGACCGAAGCGCCCGGTGTAGGCAAATGCGGCGCCGCGTTCGCCCAGATCTTGCGACTGATAGCCAATGCGCCGCGACGAGCGGGCGAGGAACGCAATAATCGCGCTTTTGTACACGCCGTGAATGTCGATAATGTAATCGTAGCGATGCGCGCGCAGCTCTGAAATAGACGCCGCAATGGCCTTGAAGTCGGCCCAGCGGCGCGCTTTCTTGAAGCGGCGCAGCGGCGCGCATAACACGCGGTCTATTCCTTTGCACCATTGCGCCACTTCGGCGAATGCTTCGTCCGCGGCCCAATCGACCTGAACGCCCGGAAATGCGCGTTTAATATCCGCCACGACGGGCAGGGCTTGCACGATATCGCCGAGTGAGGTGACCTTGACGATAAGGACTCGCTTCATTAAGGGCCTTTGGTTGTTCAAACGTCGAAGCATTTTAGCCGACGAATGAAATTGTCTTCGCTGAGCCGGGCAATATGGGCACCCGGCAAATAATACGGCGCCTTACAACGGGCGCCTTCGACCTGCCTTTTTACTACATTTCATAAAGCTTTCATACCGTTTGGCTGGATTTGCACGCCTTATACTTCGTCATTTGCCTCTTCAGACACCCATGCCCCGAGCCCAACCTGTTCTCTCCTTCGGGATAGTGCGTCGAGCCAGACGCCTTTGGCGCCAATACGGCATTTTCTGGCTTGGCGCCATCGCGGTTGGGCTCGTCGCGGTGCTCTACGCGCGGCTGATCGACTGGGGCTATGGCGAATTCCGCATGGTGCAGCGCGAGCATGTGTGGGCGCCGCTCGTCATCACGCCCGCCGTGGCCGCCCTCGCCGTGTGGCTCACCCGCAAATTTTTCCGCGGCGCCGAGGGCAGCGGCATCCCGCAGGTGATCGCTACGCTTCATGCGAAGCCCGGTGAATACGGCGGGCGGCTGCTGTCGGTTCGCATTCTGCTCGGCAAAATCGCTGTGTCTTTTCTCGCGATTCTGGGCGGCTTCACGATTGGGCGCGAAGGTCCGACCGTGCAGGTGGGTGCCGCGCTCATGTTCAATCTGCGCAGGCTTTATCCGCGTTCGAATGCGCTGATCGAGCGGCAACTGGTGCTGGCCGGCGCGGCGGCGGGTTTATCGGCGGCGTTCAATACGCCGCTCGCCGGCATTGTGTTCGCCATCGAGGAGTTGACGCGCAGCTTCGAGGCGCGCGCGAGCGGCGTGCTGATTACGGCGATCATCATTGCAGGCGTGATCGCGCTCGGACTGAACGGCAACTACACGTACTTTGGCACGATCCAGATCGGCGCGCACTTTCCCGATCTGCTTGCGCTGGCGGTGCTGCTCACGGCCATCGTCACCGGCCTTGCGGGCGGCGTGTTCGGCTGGTTACTGCTCAACACCGCGCGCTGGATTCCCGCGCCGTTGCGCGAGTTGCACGGCGAGCGGCCGGTCGCGTTCGCCGCGTTGTGCGGCCTCGTGATCGCGGCAGTCGGCCTGATTTCGGGCGGCACCACCTTCGGCAGCGGCTATGCCGAAGCGCGCGGATTGCTCGACGGCACCCAGCAGTTGTCCGTGTTCTATCCGTTCCTGAAGATGATCTCGATGGTCGGCTCGTACCTGCCCGGCATTCCGGGCGGCATCTTCGCGCCGTCCCTCTCGATTGGCGCGGGCTTCGGCAATCTGCTGCACATGGTGTTCGGCTCCATGCAGTTGCCGATGCTGATTGCGCTTGCCATGGTCGGCTATCTGGCGGCCGTCACGCAATCGTCCATCACGTCGTTTGTGATTGTGATGGAGATGATCAACGGGCATGCGCTCGTGATCTCGCTGATGGCCACTGCGCTGATCGCGAGCCGCGTTGCGCGCCTGTTTGCGCCGCCGCTTTACGAAGCGCTTTCGGAGCGCTACCTCGCGCCGTTGCCGCGGCCGGCGCCCGCTGCAGTGTCGGAAGTGCCGGAGGTCGAGGCACCTGAGACGGTGACGGAGGCAGCCAAACAGGATGGGCCAGAGCCGTCAGGCGACGCGCCAACTGGGGCACCTCGCTGACCGGTCGCGGTGATCCGTTGCGGTGATCACCTGCAGTGGTCCTTGCGCGCGTGCTTAGCTTGATGCGTTGCGCAGCGCGCCCGAGAAGGCGCGAACAGGCGCGTCCGACAGCACATCAGCCCATCAGACCGTCAGCCCGCCCGCCCCGCCGGCCCTTCTGCCAGCCGCGCCCGTCAGGTCTGCGGGATTTCGATCTTGACCTCGAGCACTTCGAGGTCGTCCTGGCGTTCCAGACTCACGCGGATGTCGTCATCCGAGATCCGCACGTACTTCGAAATCACGGCTACCAGTTCGCGTTGCAACGCAGGCAGATAATCGGCGGGAGCATGGCCGCCGGCGCGCTCGTGCGCGATGATCAACTGCAGGCGTTCCTTCGCTACCGACGCGGACTTCTTCTTCTCGCCCAGCAAAAACGAAAGAATCGACATAACGTGCGCTCCCCTTACTTGGTGCCGAAGAGGCGCTGCAGCAGCCCGGGCTTCTGGTAATCGGTAAAGCGAAGCGATTTCTGCTCGCCGAGAAAACGCGATACGACGTCTTTGTAGGCTTCCGCCACGTCGGTGCCGTCGAGGTGCACGGCCGGCAGGCCCTGGTTCGACGCGTGCAGCACCGCTTCCGATTCCGGAATCACGCCGATCAGGTCAATACGCAAGATTTCCTGGATGTCCGTCAACGACAGCATCTCGCCTTCGCTCACGCGCTTCGGGTTGTAGCGCGTGATGAGGAGATGCTCCTTGATCGGCTCCTTGCCCTCAATTGCCCGCTTGGTCTTCGACGACAGAATGCCGAGGATGCGGTCCGAGTCACGCACCGACGACACTTCCGGGTTCGTCACGATCAGCGCTTCGTCGGCGAAATGCATGGCGAGCAGCGCGCCCGATTCGATACCGGCCGGCGAGTCGCACACGATGAATTCGAAGTCCATCGCGATCAGATCGTTGATGACCTTCTCGACGCCTTCCATGGTCAGCGCGTCTTTGTCACGCGTCTGCGAAGCCGGCAGGATGAACAGGTTCTCGCACTTCTTGTCCTTGATCAGCGCCTGGTTCAGATTCGCTTCGCCCTGAATCACGTTGATCAGGTCGTACACGACGCGGCGCTCGCAGCCCATGATGAGATCGAGATTGCGCAGGCCGACGTCGAAGTCGATCACGGCGGTCTTGCTGCCCCGCAACGCGAGGGCCGATGCAAAACTCGCGCTCGTGGTCGTCTTGCCCACGCCACCCTTGCCCGATGTCACCACAATGATTTTTGCCATTACCCTTACCTTGTGTTCGTCAAATTCGTCAATTATGTGCGGCCGTAGTTCGTGCAAAACGCCGCCTGCCGCGAAGCCTGGGCATGGCGCGCTTCGCGGCGCTTACGTGAGCCGCAATGGTTCGATCATCAACTTTTCTTCTTCGAGCCAGATCTGAACGGGCTTGCCGAGCACGTTGGCCGGCAGCGGGTTTTCGGTCGTCCGATAGATACCCGCGATCGAAATCAGTTCCGGTTCGAGACACGTGCAGAAAATGCGCGCGTCGTGATTGCCTTGCACGCCGGCGAGCGCGCGGCCGCGCAACGGCGCGTAAATATGGATATTGCCTTCCGCAATGACTTCCGCGCCGTAGCTCACGAGCCCGAGCACAACCAGATCGCCCTTTGCGTAGATACGCTGGCCCGAGCGCAGCGGCTTTTCGACCACCATGGTTTGAGACGAGGTGGCGAGCCGCACGGGTTCGGCAGCAGGCGCAGCTTCAGGTGACGCGGTGGCGGTGGCACCCGGCGTAAGGTTGGTGCTTGCCGCGGCGGTACCGCCTGGATTGTCTGCGCCGCTTGCACCGCTTGCGCCCTGCGTGCCGTCCGTCGCGGAACTTGCCGCGCCGTTCGCTGCCGACGCGCTCGCGGCATCTTCATCAGCCGGTTTCGCCGCTGCGCCGCGACGGTCACGCGCTTCGAGAAGCGGCAACGCCGATTCCGCCGCCCACGACTGCTGCGTCTCTGCGACCACGCCGACCGGCCGCATGCGCACGCTCTCGAGGAGCTGCGCGATGTCGGCGAGCGGCACACGCTCGTTCTCCGCGAGGCGGCGTACGTCGATGGCGACAACGTCGTTAGCGAAAAATTCGGGGGTCGCCTCGAAGCGCCGGGTCAGTTCGGCACGCATGGAATCGAGGTCGGTTGTCTTGACCACAAAAAGGAGCGTGTCGACGGAACCGCTGCGAAGTTCGAAAAAAGGCGATTTCTTGGGCGACATAGCGTTCGGCAAAAAATTTTGCGTATTTTACAGGCGTCCACGCGCGCGGCGAGATTTTTTGCCCGACAACGCGGCTGATAATCGCACGCTGCCCGCGCAAAACGATCGCGCAGCGCCGCACATGAACGGACGATGCACGACAGCCATCGGGCTACGGACGCGCAGACAAAGAGAACACGCAAGACATGCAGGGGCGGGCGGCGAACCGCTGCGCCGCTCGGCGGATTACGGGTCAATCAAGGGGCAATCAAGAGTCAACTGAGGGGGACGCGGACGGCACATGGCGAACCAGCAGGCTTTCGGCCTGTTCCGGCGCACGCGCCGTGCGCCGATGCTCGCCGGTCGGCCCGAAGCCGAGCGCTTCGTAAAAGCGCATGGCGTTGCGATTGGAGTCGGCGACCCACGCATAGATTTCCGTGGCGCCTTCGTTGGCGAGCCAGCCGCTCGCCGTGTCGACGAGCAGTTCCCCGCCGCGCAGATGCCGGACCGCAGGCGCCACCCATAGCTCGCAGACAAAGGCACGGCGCCCTGGCACCTCTTCGAAATGCGCTTCGATGAGTCCTGCCGGATGACCCTCGGTATAAAGAATAAAAGTGCTGACCGTGAGCGAAACCGCGTGCTTCGCGGCGATGACGTCAAAGCTGGCGGCATCCGCAGACAATGCGTCTTCCAGCGTCGCGCCAAAGGCATAGGGCGCCTCGCGCAGCGACGCAGTACGAAGTTCGCGAAAAACGGCGCCCTGATCAGCGGCGATACGGCGAACGGTCAGTGACGGACTCATGCAGACGAAAACCCCTTGAAACCTTAAGGCGTAGCTTTAACCGAACCGGCGTGCGAGTCAAATCATTCTTTGCCGGGCGATCTTATCGCGCGAACGGGTTCTCGCAAAGCGCGCAAAGAGTCCGCAGCATTTGCCGCGCCCGGCGCGGTGCGCAGGTAGCTGTTCGCGCGGAGGCCTTGCAGACTAAGGCGCCTCGTAGCCGCCGGTGCCGTCCGGCCAGGGCGTAAGGAGTTCGTAGCCGTCGTCGGTGACGGCGATCATGTGTTCCCATTGCGCCGACAGCGAGCGGTCCTTGGTCACGACTGTCCAGCCGTCGCGCAGAACGGTAGTGCCGGCGCGGCCCGCGTTGATCATGGGTTCGATGGTGAAGACCATGCCGGGCTTCAGACGCACGCCCTGTCCCGGCTGACCATAATGCAGGACCTGCGGGTCTTCGTGATACACCTTGCCGATGCCGTGGCCGCAATAATCACGCACGATCGAGAAACCATCGCGCTGCGCCACCTTCTGGATCGCATGACCGACGTCGCCAAGCGTGGCGCCCGGCTTCACTTCGCGAATGCCCGCGAGCATGGCTTCATAGGTCGTGTCGATCAGTTGGCGCGCGACGGGACTCGGCTTGCCGACCACATACATGCGGCTCGTGTCGCCGAAATAGCCGTCCTTGATGATGGCGACGTCGATGTTGATGATGTCGCCGTCCTTGAGCACCTCGTTGCGGTTCGGAATGCCGTGGCACACCACCTGGTTGACCGACGTGCATACCGTCTTCGGAAAACCGAGATAGCCGACGTTCGCCGGAATCGACTTCTGCGTGTTGACGATGTAGTCGTTGCACAGCGCGTCCAGTTCTTCGGTGGAGACACCGGCCTTGACGTGCTCGCCGATCATGGCCAGCACATCGGCCGCGAGGCGGCCCGAAATGCGCAGCCTGGCGATGTCGTCGGGAGTCTTGTAGGTAATGGCCATGAATTCGGTCGATGGGTTCGAAGGTGGGTCGATGTTCAATCGAACGGCCAATTGTACAGAGGATCGGAGAGGGGTCGGCGCAAGAGAGGCGGAATGAAAGCGTAGGCCTGCCACCGCCTATTCGTGCTGGCGCTGTGGCCGCACCATTCGCTTAGGATCGCTTATAAAAGCGGGACGCCTGCCCGCTATTCAAACGACCGCCACAATGCTCGACCAGAAACAAAAACAGGCCCCGAAGGGCCTGTTTTCTAAATCTGGCGGAAAGGGTGAGATTCGAACTCACGGTACCCCTAAAGGTACACCGGATTTCGAGTCCGGCGCATTCGACCACTCTGCCACCTTTCCGTGTTTTCCAACTTACCGCCACTGCGTGAAGCACGGCGGTTTTGTCAGATTCAAGCGGGTCGCTGCTTGAGAGAGAAAGATTATAGAACAGCTAATCTGGATTTCCAAGCCCCTCCCCGAAAAAATTTCAGAGGACGCGCCGGACTACCTCAACTCAAGCCGCCGGCACTTCGAGCCGCTCCACACCACCCAGATATGGTCGCAATGCAGCCGGTACGGTGACCGAGCCATCCGCGTTCTGGAAGTTCTCCAGCACGGCCACGAGCGTGCGGCCGACCGCCAGCCCCGAGCCATTCAGCGTATGCACCAGTTCCGGCTTGCCCTGCGCATTGCGATAACGGGCCTGCATCCGGCGAGCCTGGAACGACTCCGTGTTCGAGCAGCTCGAAATTTCGCGATAGGTGTTCTGCGCCGGCAACCACACCTCGAGGTCATACGTCTTGGTCGCCGAAAAGCCCATGTCGCCCGTGCACAGCGTGATCACGCGGTACGGCAGTTCCAGCTTCTGAAGAATCGTCTCCGCGTGGCCGACCATCTGTTCCAACGCGTCATACGACGTTTCGGGCGCCACGATCTGCACCATCTCGACCTTGTCGAACTGATGCTGACGGATCATGCCGCGCGTATCGCGACCATACGAGCCCGCTTCCGAACGGAAGCACGGCGAATGCGCAGTGAGTTTGACAGGCAACGCATTGCCCTCGACGATGCTCTCGCGCACCGTGTTCGTGAGCGAGATTTCCGACGTCGAAATCAGATATTGCGTCACCGTATTTTCGCCGCCGCCCTTCTCGACGCGGAACATGTCGTCCGCGAACTTGGGCAATTGGCCGGTGCCGTACAGAATTTCCGGATTCACGATGTACGGCGTGTAAATCTCCGTATAGCCGTGCTGCTGTGTATGCGTGTCGATCATGAACTGCGCGAGCGCGCGGTGCAGCCGCGCAATCTGTCCACGCAGCATGGTGAAGCGCGCCCCCGAGAGCTTTGCGCCGGTCTCGAAATCGAGGCCGAGCGGCCCGCCCACATCCACGTGATCCTTCACTTCGAAATCGAACTGACGCGGCGTGCCCCAGCGGCGCACTTCGACGTTATCCGCTTCGTCGCGACCAACCGGCACGCTCTCATGCGGAAGATTCGGCACGCCCAGCAGCAGATCCGACAGACGCTTCTGAATATCGTCCAGCTTTGCCGCCGACGCCTTCATCTCGTCGCCAATGCCGCCCACTTCGGCCATCAGCGCCGACGTGTCCTCGCCCCGTCCTTTCATCGCGCCGATCTGCTTGGACAGGCTGTTGCGGCGTGCCTGCAGTTCTTCGGTACGGGTCTGGGTATCGCGGCGTTCCGCTTCGAGCGCGGTGAAAGCCGCGACGTCGAGAACATAGCCGCGGTCGGCGAGGCGTTTCGCGACGCCGTCGAGGTCTTTGCGCAGCAACTGGATGTCGAGCATGGGATGGGGCGGGTATTCGTTGTGTGAAGGTGGGATTTTAGCGCACCGGCGCCGCGCGCCGGATAGTCTCAGCCCTTCTTCGGCTTGTTCTCGCTGCGCCATTGCGCGTCGAGTTCGGCAAGGCGCGCCATCTTGTCGCCAATCTTGCCTTCGAGGCCTCGCGGCGTCGGCGTGTACCAATGCGGATCGCGCATGTTCTCCGGCAGATAGGTCTCGCCGGCCGCGTACGCGTCGGGTTCGTCGTGCGCGTAGCGATACTCGTGTCCGTAGCCGAGCTCCTTCATGAGCTTTGTCGGCGCGTTGCGCAAATGCACCGGCACGCCGCGCGACTTGTCCTTGCTGACGAAGCGCCGTGCTTCGTTGTACGCGTTGTAGCCGGCATTGGACTTGGGCGCAACCGCCAGATAGATGATGGCCTGCGCGAGCGCCAGTTCGCCCTCCGGCGTGCCGAGCCGCTCGTAGGTTTCGGCGGCGTCGAGCGCGATTCTCGCGGCGCGCGGGTCGGCGAGACCGATGTCCTCCCACGCCATGCGCACGATGCGGCGCGCCAGATAACGCGGGTCCGCGCCGCCGTCGAGCATCCGGCAGAACCAGTAGAGCGCGCCGTCCGGACTGCTGCCGCGCACCGACTTGTGCAGCGCGCTGATCTGGTCGTAGAACGCGTCGCCGCCCTTGTCGAAGCGGCGCAGATTTTCGGCAAGCGCGCTGCCGAGCAAGGCACCGTCGATCTCCGTCGTCTTCTGCTGCGAAGCGGCGCGCGCGACGATTTCCAGGTTGTTCAGGAGCTTGCGGCCGTCGCCGTCGGCGGAACCGATCAGCGCGTCGCGCGCTTCGTCGGTGAATGTCAGGCCGCCCAGTTCGTGCTGCGCGCGCGTGAGCAGTTCGCGCAACTCATCTTCGTCGAGGCTTTTCAGCACGTACACAGCGGCGCGCGAGAGCAAAGCGCTGTTCACCTCGAACGACGGATTTTCCGTCGTCGCACCGACGAACACGAAGAGTCCCGACTCCACGTGCGGCAAGAACGCGTCTTGCTGACTCTTGTTGAAGCGATGCACCTCGTCGACGAACACCAGCGTCTGGTGCCCATTCGCGCGATGAACCTGCGCGGTCTCGACCGCCTCGCGAATGTCCTTCACGCCGGAGAGCACCGCCGACAGCGCGATGAACTGCGCGTGGAACGCGTCTGCCATGAGCCGCGCGAGCGTGGTCTTGCCGACGCCCGGCGGCCCCCAGAGGATCATCGAATGCGCCTGGCCGGACTCGAATGCGACCCGCAGCGGCTTGTTCGGACCGAGCAGGTGCTTCTGGCCGATCACTTCGTCGATATTGCGAGGCCGCAGCCGTTCGGCGAGCGGGACATTGGCACGGGTTTCTTCGAACATGACGTTTTGGGGATAATCTCGGCTTTCCGGACGCGCTTCGCGCGACGGTATCTGCGATGGCCGTGGGCGGCGTGCTGCCGGACAAGCGCCAGGCCCGCGCGCCAAACGCGCGGGCAACGTCATGCATTATGACAGCCACGGCGCCTTGCGCGGGCGACGCGCATTCGCGGGCGGCCCAGTGCGCGGGTTGCGAGTCGTGCAACAGCAAGAAAACCGGCAACAAAGCCAGCAAGATAACCAGCAAGACAGCCAGCAGGATCAGCAGCAACGCAGCCAGCAACACGACCTGCACCAGACACCAGACACACCAGGCACGGACAAGACCCGATGACACAAGCAACACCCGACCCGCTCACCGGCGACGCCGGCTCCACCTATGCACCGCTCACGCCTGTGCCCGACGCGCGGCGCGCGTTTCGCACCGGCGACGCGTTCGCCCTCTGGTTCTCGCTCGGCATCGGCCTGCTCGTCGCCCAGGCCGGCGCGCTGCTGGTCCCGGGCCTGTCGCTGCCGCATGCGCTGCTCGCCATCGCGATCGGCAGCGCGATCGGCGTGATTCTGCTCGCGCTCGCGGGCGTGATCGGCACGGACACGGGACTCGCCGCGATGTCGTCGCTGCGGCCGACGCTCGGCGTGCGCGGCGCTTCGGTTCCGGCGGTGCTGAACGCCGTGCAGCTGGTCGGCTGGGGCGCGTTCGAAGTGATCGTGATGCGCGATTCCGCGGACGCCCTCGCGAAGCAGGCATTCGGTTTCTCGATGCCGCTCATCTGGACCGTCGTGTTCGGGCTACTTGCAACGCTGCTCGCGATCAGCGGTCCGCTCTCGTTTGTGAGGCGCTTTCTGCGCACCTGGGGTATCTGGCTGCTGCTGGCGGGCGCGGCGTGGCTCACGTGGAATCTGCTCGCGCAGCACGACCTCGCGGCAATGATGCGCAAGCCCGGCACCGGCGAGATGTCGTTCGGCGGCGCCATCGACCTGGTGGTCGCCATGCCGCTTTCATGGCTGCCGTTGATCGCGGACTACACCCGCTTTGGCCGCCGCGCCGGCGAGACGTTTCGCGGCACGCTGCTTGGCTACGGCATCGCGAACGTGTGGTTCTATGCGTTGGGCGCGGTCTACGGCCTCGCCGCGGGCGGCGGCGACGCGCTGCTCACGGGCGCGCTCGCGCAGGCGGGCGGCGGCCTCGCGCTGCTGCTGATCCTGATCGACGAAGTCGACAATGCATTTGCCGACATTCATTCGGCCGCTGTGTCGACGGGAACGTTCTGGGCGCGCGGCAGCGTGCCGATGCTCTCGGCCGCATTCGGCGCACTCTGCACGTTGATCGCGCTGCTCGTGCCAATGGCGAAATATCAGAACTTCCTGTTGTTGATCGGCTCGGTGTTCGCGCCGCTCTTCGGCGTGGTGCTGGTGGATCACTTCATCGTGCGCAAGCGCCGCATCGAAGCAGTCGCACTTGCCGACGTGCGCGGCCGCTACGGCTTTTCGGGAGGCTGGCATCTGAGCGCGTTCATCGCGTGGGCGATCGGCATCGCGGCTTATCAAACGATCAACCAATGGCTGCCGAATCTCGGCGCAACCTTGCCCTCGCTGGCGATCGGCGCGGTGTGTTATCTCGTCTTCGTGTCGACGCGCAAGACGGCCTACGCGTGAGCGTTCTCTTTGCCAGCCGATGAAGAAAGGGCCTGCATGTGCAGGCCCTTTCTTTGTGCGTAACGCATTGCGCAGCTTTGCAGCGGCAACGCGCACCGCGAGCCGGTTCAGCGAGCTGCAGCCGTCCGGTATTCGACGCCCGGCAGCACGCACAGCAACTCGAACGCGAGGTTGGCGCCGAGCAGCGCCGTCGTGCCGAACGGATCGTACGGCGGCGCAACCTCCACCAGATCGCAGCCGACGATGTTCAAGCCGCGCGCGCCGCGAATAATTTCCAGCGCCTGCGGCACTGTCAGTCCGGCGATTTCGGGCGTGCCGGTGCCGGGCGCGAAAGCGGGATCAATGCCGTCGATGTCGAACGTCAGGTAGACCGGCGCATTGCCCATGCGCTCGCGCACGCGCGCCATCAGCGGCGCGAGCGACTGGTTCCAGCAAGCCTCGGCCTGCACGACCTCGAAGCCCTGATCACGGCACCAGTCGAAGTCTTCGGCAGCGTAGCCGGTGCCGCGCAAACCGATCTGCACGACACGCTCGCAATCGAGCAAGCCCTCCTCCACCGCCCGGCGGAACGGCGTGCCGTGGGCGATCTTCTCGCCCATCATCGTGTCATTGACGTCGGCATGCGCGTCGACGTGAATCAGTCCCACCTTGCCGTGCTTGCGATGAATCGCGCGCAGGATCGGCAACGCTATCGTGTGATCCCCGCCTAACGTAACCGGCTTGCAATCGTGCTGGAGAATTTCGTCATACGCGGTTTCGATCCGCGCAATGGAGTCGTGCAGGTTGTACGGGTTGATCGCCACATCGCCCAGATCGGCCACGCGCAGCGAATCGAACGGCGCCGCGCGCGTCGCCATGTTGTAGGGACGCAGCAGCACCGACTCGCTGCGAATCTGGCGCGGCCCGAAGCGCGCGCCCGTGCGGTTGGAGGTGCCCAGATCGAACGGCACGCCGACAAAACAGACATCGAACCCCGCAGCGGAGCCGACATTGGGCAAACGCATCATCGTTGCAATGCCGCCGCAGCGCGGCATCGCATTGCCGGAGAGCGGTTGCGGCCGCTCGCCAGCTTCGGGGGAAATGAAGGAGGAAGTATTCATCGTGGCTCGGCAATGAAAGCAGCGCAGCAGGCGCGAAGCGGGAAATCGGCACGAAAGCGGCACCAAATCGGCACGAAAGCGGCACAAAACCGGCAGAAGCAGCGAACGGTCAAGCCGTTTGCACGCCCGTTGCCGGGTGAACCTTCATTGTTGAGCAACTTTGCCGATCCTGAAATAGCCGCGCAAAAACCTTCACATCGATCCCGAGCGATGTATCCTGATGCATGTTCTCCCAACTCACCGACCTCGACCTGCGGCTCATCCGCGTGTTTCTTGCGATTGTCGACGCGGGCGGTGTCTCGTCCGCGCAAGCCACGCTGAATGTCGGCCAGTCGACCATCAGTACGCAGCTCGCCACGCTCGAAACGCGCCTCGGTTACCGGCTATGCGAACGCGGCCGCGGTGGCTTCCGGCTGAACGCGCGCGGCGCGCAATTCGTCGACGCCGCTCGCAAGCTGCTCGATGCAGTGGACAGCTTCGGCGTAGAGGCGCGCAATGTGGGCCGCAAGCTGGTCGGCACGCTGGACATTGGAATGATCGGCCATACGCCGGTGTCGGCAAGCGCGCGAATCAGCGAGGCGATTGGCCGTTTCCGCTCGCGCGATCAGTCGGTGCGATTTTCGATTCTCGTGCGCTCGCCGGGCGAGCTCGAAGAACTGCTGCTCAACGGGCGGATTCAGATCGGCATCGGCTACTTCTGGCATCGCGTGCCCTCGCTCGAATACACCGAGATATTCGCCGAAGAGCAGTTCGCCTACTGCGCAAAGGGGCATCCGCTCTTTAAGCGCGCCGGGCGCGTGACGCCCGCGCAGGCCGCGGCGCACGAATGGGCATGGCGCAGCTATCCGTTGCCCGAAGCAGAGAATGCGGCGCCTGCCCGCAACGTCACCGCCGTCGCCGACAATATGGAAGCCGTCGCAATGCTCGTTCTATCCGGACATCACCTCGGCTATCTGCCGGGGCACTTCGCGGTGCCGTTCGTCGAGCAAGGTCTGCTTGCCGCATTGAATCCCGCGCTGATGCGCTACCGGGTCACGTTTCATATGGTCACGCGGGCACGGCGGCAACGCAGCGATATTGTCGAAGCGTTTCTCGACGATATGAAGGCCGCGCATGCGGTGAAAGCGAACAGATAGCGCGGCAAGTTGCGAGACTTCTGACCGGCCATGCCGCTTTGCAATGACGCTTCGCCTACCTGCGTCGCGCCCATGAAAAAAGCCGCGCATTCCGCGCGGCTTTTTCGCTCATCGACGTGAAACCTGCGGCAGCAAGCTAGCCGTTGATCACGTCGGCACCCTTGGGCACCGTGAACTTGAACGCGTCCGCCGGCAGCGGCGGATTCTTCTGGATGTTGGAAAACGTCAGCAGCGTCACATTGCCGAATACGTCGTGCAATTCCATTGCTTGCAGATTGCCGTCCTTAAAGCCAATGCCTACGCGCTGGAATTGCGTGTCCTTTGTTTTCGGCGTCAGTTCGAGCCAGTCGATGCCGGCCTTCACACCCGCATCGCGCAACGTGAAGTTCTTTTCCAGATCATTGCTGCCGAACAGAATGGCCGCCGGGCTCGCGCCGAGCGCGCCGCCCAGGCTTCGCACGGTCACCTGGTTCAGGTCCTTGTCATACACATACAGCTTGTCGCCGTCCGCTTGCAGCAGTTGCGCGTAGGGCTTTTCGTATTGCCAGATGAATTTGCCCGGACGCGCAAACGTGAATGTGCCACTCGACGTGCTGTTCCTGCCGCCGCCGTTGGTTGACAGCACGCCGCTCCCGGCGCTTGGGCCGCTCGCCGCCTGGGCCTTGCCGGGCGCGCGCACTTCCTGCTGCACGAAGGTGCCGCGCGCCGAGTGAACCTGCGCGACGAACGCCTTCAATTGCTCCGTGCCGCTCGCGAAAGCCTGCGAAGCGACCAGCATCGACGCGCCGACCGCCGCCGCGCCGACGCTGCGCGTCACGGTACGAGCCAACCGGGCAAACCGGCCCGAACCGCTTGACTGGGCATATTGCTGCGCGAATAGCTGCATATGGTTTTCTCCCTTGATTTGAATTCGTTGAACGGCCGCGGTGGTCGCGGCGCGTGGTGATAGCCGGGTTGCTTCCGGTCGCCGGCCAAGCACGCGAAGCGTGAGACACGGCGCGCAATTCGCGGACTTCGCCAAAACGCGTGAGACTCACAACGCTTGCAGGCCGTCTTAGCGTTTGGATCGCAGCTTAGGCAGCGACTCTTAAGCGAAGCTTAGGAGCGAACGTTTGGAAACGAACGTTACAGGCGGACATGAACCCGTGCTCTCAGTCCGCCTCGCGCGCCGGCGCGAGAATCTCGCGATTGCCGTTCGACGACATGGCGGACACCACGCCCGAGTTCTCCATCTGCTCGAGCAGGCGCGCCGCGCGGTTGTAGCCAATGCGCAAATGCCGCTGCACGAGCGAGATCGACGCGCGCTTGTTCTTCAGCACCACGTCCACGGCCTGGTCGTAAAGCGGGTCGGACTCGCCGTCGCCCGAGCCGCCTGCACCTGCGCCCGCCGAGCCTTCGTCGCCCTCGCCGGTCACGCCGCCTTCGAGAATGCCCTCGATGTAGTTCGGCTCGCCCTGCTCCTTGAGCTTGTCGACGACACGGTGCACTTCCTCGTCTGACACGAACGCGCCGTGCACGCGCACCGGCAAGCCGCTGCCCGGCGGCAGATACAGCATGTCGCCCATACCGAGCAGCGATTCCGCGCCTTGCTGGTCGAGAATCGTGCGCGAGTCGATTTTCGACGACACCTGGAACGCCATTCGCGTCGGCACGTTCGCCTTGATGAGACCCGTGATGACGTCGACCGACGGACGCTGCGTCGCCAGGATCAGATGGATGCCCGCCGCGCGCGCCTTCTGCGCGATGCGCGCGATCAGTTCCTCGACCTTCTTGCCGACCACCATCATCAGGTCCGCGAGTTCGTCGATCACGATCACGATGTTAGGCAGGCGCGTGAGCGGTTCGGGATCGTCCGGCGTGAGACTGAACGGGTTCGGCAGCTTTTCCTCGCGCTTCGCAGCTTCGTCGATCTTGTTGTTGTAGCCCGCGAGATTGCGCACGCCGAGCTTGCTCATGAGCTTGTAGCGGCGCTCCATTTCGGCAACTGCCCAGTTGAGCGCGTGGCCGGCCTGGCGCATGTCCGTGACGACCGGACACAGCAGATGCGGAATGCCTTCGTAGACGCTCATTTCGAGCATCTTCGGATCGATCAGGATCATGCGCACCTGGTCCGCGCTCGCCTTGTACAGCAGCGACAGAATCATTGCGTTGATTCCCACCGACTTGCCCGAACCCGTGGTGCCAGCCACCAGCAGGTGGGGCATCTTCGCGAGGTCCGCGCAAACAGGCTTGCCGCCAATGTCCTTACCAAGGCCCATGGTGAGCGGCGAGGCGGCGTCCGCATAGACCGCCGAGCCGAGAATCTCGGACAGACTCACGGTCTGGCGGCGCTGGTTCGGCAACTCGAGCGCCATGTAGTTCTTGCCCGGAATCGTTTCGACCACGCGAATCGACACAAGCGACAGCGAACGCGCGAGGTCTTTCGCCAGATTCACGATCTGGCTGCCCTTCACGCCGGTAGCCGGCTCGATCTCATAACGCGTGACGACGGGGCCTGGATACGCCGCGACTACGCTCACTTCCACTCCGAAGTCCTTGAGCTTTTTCTCGATCAGACGCGAGGTGAATTCGAGCGTATCGGCGGAAATGGTTTCCTGCGCGGCCGGCGCGGGATCGAGCAGCGAAATGGGCGGCAGCGTGGAATCGCCGGGCAGATCGGTGAAAAGCGGCACCTGCCGTTCTTTTTCGACCCGCTCCGACTTGGCCGGCGTGACGACGGGCGGCACGATCACTACCGGCTCGTGTTCCTCGATACGCACGCGGCCCTTCTCGACCTTACCCTCGCGCCTGACGGCGGCCGCCTCGCCCAGCTTGCGGTCGCGCCCCGCCTCGCGGCGCAGCTTCGCAAAGGTGACGGCCGAGATGATCGACTCGCCGACCTTTTCCGCCACGGAGAGCCACGAGAAGCGGAAATACAGCGACAGGCCGATGGCCAGCACGATCAGCAACGCAAGCGTGCCGCCCGTGAAGCCGAGTGCATGCGACACACCGCGCGCAACCGTCTCGCCGATCACGCCGCCTGGCGCCCGCGGCAATTGCACCTTCAGCGACCACATGCGCAGCGCCTCGATACCGTCGCAGGCGAGCAGCACCAGCATGAACGCGAAGGCGTCCGCGAGCCAGGTGGCATCGCGCGGCGCGTCTTCCGGCAATTCCTCGTGACGGGTAATACGCTTGTAGTTCGCGGAGATGTGCCGGCCGAGCAGCACGATCCACCAGTAGGCGGACAGGCCGAACAGCAGCAGCAGAATGTCCGAAGTCCACGCGCCCACGCGACCCGCCCAATTGGCAATGTGATCGACCTGCGCGGCGTGCGTCCAGCTTGGATCGCGCCGGCTGTAGCTGACGAGCGCCATCAGCAGGAACACGCCGAGCGCGACCTGCAGGATCCAGCGGATTTCGGTGAAGAGGCGCGACATGCGGTGCGGCAATGCCTGCGCGCTCGCGGAATAAGGAGCTTTTGCCATTGATCCTGTTGCTTGTGTGGCCAGTCGTGCGCCGGGCGCCGCGCTGCGCCGCTCGTGGGCCCGGCGCCGGCGACCCGAAACTTCGATCCGGCCTATTGTAAACGCAGTGCCCCGCGGGAGGCTGTAAATGACGGTAACCTGGCCGATTGGCCACGCACGCGGGCCGTGCGCGCCAGGCGCCGGGCTATCGCCGCGATCGGAAAGCTTCATGGAGCAGGCCGCCGCCCCGCCCTTTATAATGCCCGACTGATGCCCATCTACAGTTTCAGCCAAGTCGCACTGCCCGCATGGGCGGGCGGTGCGCCGTAAAAGGATTCGATCATGCCCGCAACTTCCACGAAACATGCCAAGGTTCTGATTCTCGGTTCCGGTCCGGCCGGCTACACTGCCGCGGTCTACGCAGCGCGCGCCAACCTCGCGCCGGTGCTCGTCACCGGTCTTGCGCAAGGCGGCCAGTTGATGACCACGACCGACGTCGAAAACTGGCCCGCCGACGCCAACGGCGTGCAGGGCCCGGAACTGATGGCGCGCTTCCTGGAGCACGCTGAGCGCTTCAACACCGAGATCATCTTCGACCACATTAACACGGCCAAGCTGAATGAAAAGCCGATCCGCCTGATCGGCGATTCGGGCGAATACACCTGCGATTCGCTGATCATCTCGACGGGTGCGTCGGCGCAATACCTCGGCCTGCCCTCCGAAGAAGCGTTCATGGGCAAGGGCGTGTCCGCCTGCGCAACGTGCGACGGCTTCTTCTACAAGCAGCAGCACGTGGCCGTGGTCGGCGGCGGCAATACCGCGGTCGAAGAGGCACTCTATCTGTCGGGCATCGCGAAGAAGGTCACGGTGATCCATCGCCGCGACAAGTTCCGCGCGGAGCCCATCCTGATCGATCGCCTGCTCGCGAAAGAAAAGGAAGGCGTCGTCGAGATCAAATGGAACCATACGCTCGACGAAGTGACGGGCGACCAGTCGGGCGTGACTGGCGTGCGCATCAAGCATACGCAAACCGGTGAGACAACGGACATCGCCTTGCAGGGCCTTTTCGTCGCCATCGGCCACAAGCCGAACACGGACATTTTCGAAGGCCAGCTCGAGATGAAGAACGGCTACATCATCACCAAGGGCGGCCTGAACGGCTTTGCCACGGCCACCAGCGTGCCGGGCGTGTTCGCGGCCGGCGACGTGCAGGACCACGTGTACCGGCAGGCGATCACGAGCGCGGGCACCGGCTGTATGGCCGCGCTCGACGCGCAGCGCTATCTGGAAACCATCAACGAGATGGCCGGCGAACATGCGATGAGCCAGGAAGCCGAGCGTTGATGCAGAGCGCCTGCGCGCCAGCGCAACGGTAAAATGGCGGCTGGGCCTTGCCCGGCTGCTCGCTGAATGAATGAAAGGCCGCGGCACACCTGCCGGCGGCCTTTTTTCTTGGGATGCCGCAGCATGGTTGCGCGAGGCGCCGCGCGACCGCATTGCCGCCTGACCAGGTCGTTTTGGCCGTTTTTTCGCGTTTTCCGCGTTCACTACTGCTATGCCGAAGAACCACCCTCATCCGAACGAGCCGAAGCGCGCACGCGCCGCCGCGCCGGCCGCGCGCGAACCGGCGGCGCCCGCCGCGAAGCCTGCCATCGAGCCGGCTGCGGGGCTCGCAGGCCTGTCCGCGCTGCGCGACGCATTGAAGATCGACGCGCAAAAACGCGAGCGCGAACGC
>Ga0209796_10000306_pt1 | contig 39501 bp, 37 predicted proteins | sample AgamicOrSfrz_FD_187167 | JGI IMG/M metagenome (GOLD analysis project Ga0209796, IMG submission 187167) | Agave microbial communities from Guanajuato, Mexico - Or.Sf.rz (SPAdes) (version 2) | ecosystem: Host-associated > Plants > Phyllosphere > Phylloplane/Leaf | place: Guanajuato, Mexico...
CGACAATCATCCGGCGACAATCAACAACAAGGAGCGACAACCATGACTGGATAACGACCGACAATCATCCCGGTCGACCGGCCAAGATGGTTGTCGGTAAACCGGCCGTGCTGCTTGACGCTGTCCACTTCTTCATTCACACGCCCGGTTTCATAGATGTCCCTGTAGCCGCCGTACGCGTCAGCCTGCAACGTGCCGCTGAACGAATCGAGGTGCTGTTGCGGATGGATGCCCTTGCGATCTGGCGAGTAAGTGCACCATACCGCTGGCGGCGTCATATCGGCCGAGGTGCGATCATCGCGCACATACACCCACAAGCGACCAGTCTTCGCCTTGCCGTTGCCCGGCGCGGGCACCGGTACCGGTACCGGTACCGGCGTGTCATCGGCGTGAAGTTTCGTTGCTGCCATCACGTGACGACGCAACGCCTCGACGAGAGGTTGCAGGAGCGTCGCGGCGTGACCGACCCACTTCGCGAGTAGCGAGCGATCAAGCTCCACGCCTTCGCGTGCGTACATGACCGACTGCCGGTAGAGCGGTAAGTGATCGGCGCTTCGAGGCCAATACGTAAGCCAGTAGTCCGCGGCCGGCCAAGCCACGCTCGATCGCTCGACTCGGTGCTGCTGTCTGTGCAATGTGGTCACAGCACGAGCAGGCGAACTTCTGTCGCACATGCCGGATCACGCGGAAGCTTGCCGGCACGTACTCGAGTTGTTGAGCAATGTCTTCGCCCAGGAGCTTCGTCTTGTTGCCGCAAGCCGGCACTTCTCGCGCGACTTGGGCAAATGCGTTTGAACGTCGCGCGGCAGATGTTCGAGCAATGGCCTGCGCGGTGCCTGTTCCGGTACCGTGAGCGTTGCGTCCGGAATTTCAACTGGCGTCGTGCCTTCGTCGGCTTTGAGCTCTTCGAGTCGCAGTTCGAGTTGCTCGATCTGCCGGTCCAGTCTCTCGGACTTGCGCCCGAACTGCATGCGGCGCAGCTTCCGATCAGCAGCTTCAAATGCTCGATCTCAGCCTCGCCCGTGGCCATGACCACCTCCTGCGCGTCGACGACATCTGCAGGCGTTCAATCCTGGCGTCGCGAACGCTCTGTACCTTCGCGGCGAGACTGTTGAAGCCGGCGCGCATGTCGGCGACGCCGGCGGCGTGCCACACGCCTGTGCCAGATGATAGTCCCAGCGTCATTGAGCATCACGCAGGCTAGCCAACACGGCGCGCAGTACGTCGAAATCCGGGGTGCCTTCAAAGCAAACCCAAACCGCACCGCGCTCCACCGCGATGGCCGGCTGCTGCTTCGACGACGGCGCGATCTGCACGGGGAGAAAGGACTCTGGCGCCGGCAATAGAGCCGTCGATTGCGCAGGCGAAGGTTCGCGTCGCCACTTTGTGACCATGTTCGCGTTCACCGTGTTCCTGCGCAACGTCGGCAATCGAACGCGCCGGGTCGCTAGCTTGCGCAACCACCATCTCCCGGAATTCTTGTGTGTAGCTCCTCGAGTCGCGTCGCCGGCCCGGTGCGCTCACTTCCATCATTCTGATTCCCACCAGATCTAGTGGGAATCGGAACTCCGAAGCCGCATGGTTACGAACAGAAGGTACGGTGGGCTCGCTTACCAACGGCCCTCATTAATGGCCAAAGTAAATGCCGTGCTGAAAGCCGTCTGTCTTGCGCGCTCCACTTGCTGTCGATCCCGATGCTCCACTCCCATACGCACTATCTTCTTGCCGTTGCTGCGCCTGTATGCGCACTCGCGCAGATTGGATGTCGTTGGGGTACCTCGCGTCCTCGGAGAAGGGGTTGTAGCCTGCCTGCTCCAGTTCAACGAGCTCCTGGCGTACTTGTTGCCGGGTCACGCCCGCATTGTCCGCTTGTGCGTTGGCGGCGTATGAGGTCGCAAAAAACGTGGTTGCAACTACAACTTTCACAAGCAATTTCATGATGAACTCCGTTGAATGATTGCAGCTCGCAGAACCGTTTTCCAAGGCTGCTGCAATCATTGTAAAGAGACCAGATGCGGTGTGTAACCTCTCGCCGCACGAGACACCGTTACGCGTTTTGCAATGGCTGAGAAGAATGCCCAAAGGAAAATTGCTGCACCAATCGACGATCGCCGATGGCTCAGGGAACGGTGATTTCGCGGCAGATACGGGATACGTACCGCTCCTGACCTGACTGCTGGTGTTCTAACATCATGCGCGACGTGTACATGCTTGGAACGTCGGACTGAGCGCCGGTAAGCCGGGGGTTGTGACTTCAACTTCCGTGGCCGCCACTTCTATCCTCACGTCGAGTTCAGTGAGCGAGCGCTGAAACGGGCCGCTCTTACTGCCGCCCTGGAGAGGCGTATAAGCCGACAACGGCACATGAGTCGCGGTCATTATCTGCGCTTGAGGCACACTTGAGGACACGCCTGCTCAACCGCAACAACCGCCACCTCAGCCTTACGTCGGCCGGGGAGCGTTACCTGTCGTTGCTGCAAGATCGTCGCCTGCATTGAAGAGGCCGAAAAACGGAACTCTTAAGCGAGGAAATGCTAGATTACTTAGTGGGGAAAGTTAAGATTCATTCGATGAAGGGTTTGTTCAGCAGTACCTTCTCCCGGTCATTGCGAGCTTTCTTGCAGTCAATCCGCGTGTAAGCGTTGATTTGACGCTTTCCCAAAGAAGGCCCGATGCTGAGAAAGAGGGGTATGACGCGGTAGTAATGCTGTCTGGATCAAGAGTTATACGGTCGTCAAGGTGGCAGCATCTTGGCACTTTCTACAGTGTTTTCTGTGCGTCCAACGAATACCCTGAGATTCACAGCTGTCCCGGTAGCCTAGAAGATCTGAAAAATCATCGTTGTAATTCAGCTGCCAGTACCACGAGTGCAGCACGACACGTGGGAGCTTACTGGACCGAGCGGGCGCGAAGTTGTCATTCTGGTCTTGCTCACCTGTTAGTTGATGCGCCCAGCGCAATGGCAATGGCGGTCGAGCAGGGTATGGGAATCGGTCTGGATGCGCCCGTAGTGGTCGCTAGAGAAATCAAGGCTGGACCCCTCGCGAGGCTATATTCCGCGCATACACCGCTACATCTCGACGCCTACCTTGTCAGCTCTCAGCGACACCTCTGGGATGCACCAGTGAGAGCGTGGAATCAGTTCGTCGCTGAGCGTATCCCCGTCACTTTCTGAAGGTCGACATGGAAAATGACGAGTGGAGGTGAAGGTCCGATCCGGGAGGGCCCCTCCCTGCCGATCCCGGGCTGCCGGCCGGGGGCGACAGCTTTTACGGTCCGCTCGTTGGAGGCGCTAACGATCGATTTGTGCATTAATCTGCCACCCAGACACTCGTTCGCTTCGCCGCCGATGCGCCGTCTTCATCACGCCGACCTTTTACATCATGGATCATCTTCGGCATCAGCTGTCCCATCGATCGTAGCCTGCATCACTGTCATCGTCAGTGGTGGCCCTATAGCTTGGATAGCGGCTTCCAGCTTCGGAGAAGGTGGCGAAACGCCTGAGCCTGGGGCGTCAACGAGTTACCTTCACGCCAGACGGCTCCGATATCCATGGTTGGTAAATCAGCGTTGATATCGCGGCGGCTTATGCGACGTCCCTCCAGCGACCAGGGTCTGTAGACAAGGTCCGAAAGGATGGTCACCCCGTGATTTACAGCAACCAGACTTCGAACCGCCTCAATCGAACGACTCTGCATGTGGACTTGAGGCGCGAGCCCGTAGTGACGCCAGTACCTGTTGACAGTTGCTATGTGACCGTCCATATCGAGAAGCAGGAATCTTTCCTTAGCAACGTCCTCCAGGGTGACGCGCTCGGCTGCCTGTAGAGGATGGTCCGGTGCTGTCCACAGGCGCCGCGGCGAGCGGAGCACGACTTCAAACGCCAGATCATCGGCTGGCGTGACGTTCGATACCAGCAGCAGGCCCAGTTCGAGTGTGCCTTTGACAAGTGCCTCCTCAATCTCTTCGCGCGATCGCTCGACGACCTCAATCACTAGGTCTGAAAACCGCTGATTCAGAGTTGTAATAAGCGACGGCAGAAGGTAAGCGGATATCGTATCCGTCATTCCTACCCTGACGCGTCCAGAGATCTCCACCGGCTCCTCCTGCGCAGCTGAAACGGCATCCTCGATTGAACGACTGGCTTGCTGGACATGGCGCAGGAACCGTTCCCCAGCCTCGCTTAAGCGCACTCCCTTCGCGTGCCTCAGAAGAAGTTCCACGCCGACACTCTCTTCCAACTTTTGAAGCGCGATGGTCATGGAGGACTGCGACACGTTACACAGACTGGAAGATCTGGAGATCTGACCCGTATCGGCAACTGAGATGAAGTACTCAATCTGTCTGAGAGTGATATGCGTGCTCAATGTGTGACCTCCGATCCTCGCTCGATACCATTTCATGTCAACTGGCCGCTCTGACAGAAGCATACCTGAAGCAATATTGAACAAATCAATATCAAGGAATCTGAAATATGAATTTGGCTACAAATTTGTGACTGGATAGCATTTCATCAAACAGCAGAGGAAGGGCAAGATGGAACTGGAGGAGAAAAAGGGCTACTGCACGCTTTGCAGGTCGCGATGCGGCACGATCAACACCGTGCGCAACGACATGCTGGTGAAAGTGCGCCCAGATCCGGCTCATCCGACCGGCTCAGCAATGTGCATGAAGGGAAAAGCTGCACCTGAGCTTGTTCACAGCCCAAATCGGGTCCTTTACCCAATGCGGCGCACCGCGCCCAAAGGGGCGGCCGATCCGCAGTGGATGCAGATCACATGGGAACAGGCGCTGACGGAGATTACACAGAAGCTCCTGCAGATCAGGCGTGAAAGCGGAGCGGAGTCAATGGTTTTCGGCGTTAGCACGCCCAGCGGGACTCCCATGAGCGATAGCATCGACTGGGTTGAGCGATTCATCTGGTCTTATGGCAGCCCGAATATCTGCTACGCGACTGAAATCTGTAACTGGCACAAAGACTTTGCACATGCTTTTACGTTTGGGTGCGGAATTCCTACGGCCGATTATCAGTATGCTGACGTTATTGTGCTTTGGGGCACGAATCCTACCAACACCTGGCTTGCTCAGGCGGACGCGGTTGGGAAAGGACGGCGTGCTGGAGCATCTTTGGTCGTCGTAGATCCGCGCCCCACAGCGCTGGCGAAGGAGGCCGACGCGTGGATGCGGGTGCGTCCGGGCACCGACGGCGCTCTTGCATTGGGTATTGCCCGTCAGATGATTGAGATTGGCAATGTGGACTACGCGTTCATCAAACACTGGACGAATGGTCCGTTGTTGGTCCGCTCCGATAATGGAATGTTCTTGCGCGAACAGGACCTTTCTCCGGGCTCTTGCTCGAACCGTTACATCGCGTGGAATATCCGAAAGGGTCGCGGCGAGCCAGTTGGGTCCAATGACATTGGGATGGCGGAGGATGTGGCTCTAAGGGGTACATATGACATCAGGACGATCGATTCGAAGGGACTTAGCGCCTTCGTGCAATGCACGCCTGCATTTCAGATCTACGCCGATACATTGGAAGCTTTCACACCGGAGACCGTCGAGCGGATAACGGGGGTCGAGTCGTCTGTTTTGCTAACGGTCGCAAAGTTGTTGAAACCTGGAAGCAAGATTGCCTATCACGCTTGGTCGGGCGTGGCCCAGCATTCGAATGCCACGCAAACGGAACGGGCAATCGCCACCCTCTATTCCCTGACGGGCGCATTCGATACGCGAGGATCGAATCGTTTGCTAACCCAGCAGCCTTATAACCGGGTAAATGCATTTTCGTTGCTTGATCCAACGCAGGCGGCCAAAGCGCTCGGCCTTGCCGATCGTCCCATTGGGCCGGCCGCCCACGGGTGGGTGACTGCGCGGGACGTCTACAAGGCGATCACACAGTCCGAGCCATATCAGATCCGGGGGCTATTTGCCTTTGGAACGAATATGCTCGCTTCACACGCCGACGCTGATTCCGCGCACGAGGCGTTAAGTTCGCTTGAGTTTCATGTGCACTGCGATCTCTTTGAAACCCCAACGTCGCGGTATGCAGACATATTTCTGCCAGTGAACACACCGTGGGAACGTGAAGGTCTGCGATTTGGGTTCGAGATTAATGAAAGGGCGGTTGAGCTAGTCCAGCTTCGGCAACGAATGGTGTCACCCCGAGGCGAGAGTCGGGCGGACTACGATATTGTTTTCGACCTTGCAAACAGGATGGGGCTCGATAAGGAGTTTTTCGGAGGCAGTATCGAGGCGGGCTGGAATCATATGCTGGCCCCTCTCGGGTTAGATGTTGGGGCGCTTCGAGCAGCGCCAGAAGGTATCGTGCGACCGTTGGATCAGAAGGAACGAAAGTACGCCTCTGCGGATCACAACGGTACGCTAGGTTTCGATACCGAGACTAATCGTGTTGAAATCTACTCCGAAAAGTTGGCGCGCTACGGCTACCCTGCGGTGCCCTCATATACGCCGCCCATTGATACAACGTCTCTGCGAAGCTCCAAGCATTTTCCGCTAATCGCTACGTCGGTAAAAAACGGTTACTACTGCCATAGTCAGCATCGAAGCCTAGCCAGCCTTCGACGCCGATCACCCTATCCGATCGCGGAGATTAGCGTAGAGCTCGCCGAGGAGAGGATGATTGCCGACGGCGACTGGATGAGAGTTCGTTCCGCGCACGGGTCGGCCCGTTTTCGCGCTCGCGTTGTGAATGGCCTTGCTCGCGATGTCATCGTCGCTGAATATGGCTGGTGGCAATCGTGCGATGAAATCGGGATGGGCGTGATGTCCGTTCGAGGGGAGGGGAACAGCAACTTCAACAAACTGGCAGACGGCTCCACCGGGGATCCGGTCAGTGGATCCTCGCCGCTAAGAAGTATTCCGTGCGAAATCGAGATCGATCCGACATACGACGTTACGCGGCGCGCTTGGCAAGGATTCCGGGATTTCTACGTGGCATCGATTGAGGCCGAGGCGAGCGGTGTGCGAACTGTGACATTCGCCGCGGTGGACGGCGGTTGTCTGCCTGACTATTTACCCGGACAACACATTACCGTCTCAGTTCCGTCGCTCGGCAAAGAGGGAACAACCCGAGCATATTCGCTCGTAGGCCCGGCTAATCAAGCCAATCGTAAAACCTACAGTGTATCGGTACGTCATCAACGTGGAACAGCTCCAGATGGGCAGGCCTTTGAGGGAGCAATGTCCAGTTACTTCCATAATGTTCTTCAGGTTGGCGATCGTGTCTCGGTCCGCTCACCGAGTGGCGTTTTTACTTTGCCACTGACTAGCAAGCAACCGGTTGTGCTGATTGCTGGCGGGATAGGCATAACACCGTTTATCTCCTATCTCGAATCAGTTAGAGACGAGCTAGATGCGCCGGAGACTTTACTGCTGTACGCGAATCTCAACAGTCGCACGCATGCATACAGAAAACGAATAGAACAGCTAAAGAGCAGTATGTCGCGGTTGAAAGTAATCAATTGCTACAACCAGCCAGACGGCGAAGTTGTTGGTGTGGATTATGATTTTTCTGGCTATCTGACAGCCGACGACATCAGCGAGGATTTGATTCGCAGGCGCGCCAGATTTTATCTGTGTGGTCCCGAGCGGATGATGGATGCGTTTATTGTAGGGCTTACCGATCGCGGCGTTCCCTCATTCGACATTTTCAAAGAGGCCTTCAGATCCCCTTCGAAGCCTAGCTTGGACGCGTCGCAGCGCTTCGCTGTTCAGTTCACGCGCTCGAATGTGCGTGCCGAGTGGTCAGCGGATAAAGGAAGCCTGCTTTCCTTCGCCGAAGGCCTTGGCATCTCAATGCCGAGTGGGTGCCGGGTTGGCCAATGTGAAAGTTGTGCGGTCCGCGTCGTCTCGGGAAAGGTCGATCACGTGGCGGGGCACGGCCCGGAGGAGGATGGCATGTGCTTCGCCTGCCAGGCCATACCAGTTAGCGAAATCGAGCTTGAAGCGTAACCGAAACGCGGTTTTTCGTCGGCTGCAAGGCTGTTCGTAACCGTCCGCTGTCGCGGATCGTGAGTTCATCGCGAGAGTTCAATAAGTGCGACGTTGTAATTTTTAAGATAAGCAGATTGCAAATTTGGAACTTGGAGATCGGAGAAAGTCATGGAGCAGATATCGGAGCAGGATATTGCAGGAGATAGCCGGCAAAATCCGGTCGGGACGTTAGAAGGTGTCGCTGCGGCGATGACCCGCTGGTCCGAAAGGTGGTTCCCAGATGCGTACATCTTTGCGGCGATCGCTGTTGTCGTCGTAGCGGTCGGAGCGTTGGCAATCGGCGCCCCAGTTCAGACAGTTGGAGTCGCCTTCGGCGATGGTTTCTGGACGTTGATCCCATTCACCATGCAGATGGCGATCGGAGCGATATCCGGATATGTAGTAGCGGTCTCCCCGCCGGCGTCGAAGTTGATGAATTGTCTGGCCCGCTTGCCAAAAGGACCACGGTCTGCCGTTGCATTCGTGGCATTCGTGAGCATTTCCACGTCGCTCCTTAACTGGGCGATCAGCCTGATCTTCAGCGGACTTCTGGTCCGGGTACTGGCGAGACGCGAGGACTTACGCATGGACTATCGGGCAGCGGGTGCCGCAGCCTACCTTGGCCTGGGGGCTACGTGGGCTCTGGGGCTAAGTTCTGCTGCGGCCCAGCTACAAGCGAACCCGCAAAGCCTTCCTAAAGGGCTGCTCGCTATCACTGGAGTGATTCCGTTTAGCGAAACCATCTTCCTCCCGCAGAGTTTTCTGGTCGTTGCTGTTCTAACGGTAGTTTCGGTTCTGATTGCATATTTCTCAGCGCCGACAGGTGAGCGCGTGCGCACCGCAATGGATATGGGAGTCGACGTTAGCGATCAGGAGACGCAGTTAAGTGCGCCGACCCGGCCAGGTGACCGGCTTGACCACTCGCCTCTTATAACTGTCTTGATCGTCCTGCTCGGAGCAGTCTGGATATGGCACGAGTTTTCGACAAAGAACCCTATACTCGCCATTTCGAATCTCAATACTTACAACTTCGTTTTCCTTATGCTGGGGATGCTTCTGAACTGGAGACCGCGTCGCTTTCTCAACGCGATTACTAAGTCAGTTCCGACGACCGCCGGCGTTCTTATCCAGTTTCCCCTCTACGGCGGAATTGCTTACATTCTCACCAAGGCCTGCGCTCCGTCTGGCGTGCCATTGTCGGAGCACCTTGCACACTTTTTTGTCGCGATCTCTTCTCATTCGAGCTTTTCCGCGGTCATGGGCCTGCATTCCGCAATACTGGGATTTTTCATACCTTCGGGTGGTGGGAAGTGGATCATTGAAGCTCCATATGTGATCGAAGCTGCCAAAGCCGTGCAGGTTCATCTGGGTTGGGCAGTGACTGTCTATAACGCAGCCGAGGCGCTGCCGAACCTCATTAATCCGTTCTGGATGCTGCCGCTTTTGGGGGTGCTTGGATTGCGCGCCCGAGACGTCGTGGGTTTCACGTTCACTCAGCTACTTGTTCATTTTCCGGTTGTCATATTTATGCTCTGGGCGTTAACGAGCACTTTGCAATATCATCCGCCGGTGATGCCATAAACTGATAGGGATTATGAAAGGCCGCTGCGGGCCTCTGGGGGCCTGAGGCGGCGTTTCTGGTTCTTGCGTCCCCGTCCGCAACCGGTCGTAGGCTTTCGCCGCAGGCTATCATGGACGATACCCTCAAGCTGAGGGGGCTGCTTGTTCGGAGCGATTGTCCATGCGCTGATTTGCGGACTGATCGAAGGACGAAAGCTATGAGATTTCGCCGCGTAAAAATTCGGTCGACGTGCGTATTTTGTCATCTAGGTAGCGCCGCGAGGGGTACATGGCATATAGAGTCATGTCTCGGGATCTGTAGTTCGGCACCGCTTGCACTAATCCACCTCGACGGATTCGGGGATCGCTGAATATAGCGGCAGCATCGCGATACCGTAAGCGGTGACCGTACACCGTCTTGATGGTCGTCGAAACGGCGTGGCATGCGTTACTGGATTCCTTCACATAGATCTTTTAGCCTTTCCCACGGTCGTCCGTCGCTGCCATATATTTACGGCCGCCGACGGGCCAGTGGAACGGAAGCTGGATAATCGAAGCGACATTGACGTTTCGCTGAGCAAACTGTCGCTCGGGGCTCGAGCGATACGTATCGATCGACGCCGGAATTCGTGCCGATTCCGGCAACTTAGGAGAGAGTGCGCCGAATAGCCAATCAATTTCTATGTCGAGTCCCTGCTTATGTATCGACGCGAGATCATCGATCTCGTATCCATCCAAAATGTAGTTCATGAGACTTGTGATGATGGACCCGAGGTTGTGTATCGCGGAGTAGTTGTTTTTTATTTTCATCTTTGCAGAACTTCGCCAGCAGCGCGCGATCAAGTTCGAGACCTCTTCGTGCGTATATGACTGATTGCCGGAAAAGCGGCACGTGGTCTGGGAACTTAAAGAAAAGAACGTGTGCCAGCGGCCCTGACCAGCAAGGCCTCTTTCAATAGGGCGACTCAGCGCAGGCGCCTAGGAGATGTGGTCGCAACAAATGCACGCGAACTTCGAGCGCACATGACGGGTGCCCCGAAGCTGGCTGGCACGTACTCAGGTTGTTCGGCGATGCCTTCGCGCCAGCGACTTCATCTGACCACCACAGCGCGTGCACTTCTCTGCGGATTCGGGCAGGTGAATTCTGACCTCGCGTGGCACATGTTCGGGCAGTGGCTTGCGCGGTGCCTGGTCCGCAACCACCTGCGGCGTCTTTGGGATTTCGACCGGCGCTGTGCCTTCGTCGGCCTCAAGCTCTTCAAGACGCAGTTCGAACTGCTCGATCTGATGGTCAAGCCTCTCGGATTTGCGACCAAACTGTGCGGGAGACAGTGCCGTGCAATAAAGTGTATCCATATCGGGAAGTCTCCAAAGCGAGAACACATCGAGTGCGATTAGCGACTCCTCGAAGTCCAATTTGGAACGACACGAAGTGTGATAAAGAGAGAAATACCGGCGGCCACGAGGACTGAGAACTTCGTCCAGTGAAGTAGATGAGATTGGCGACAGCGAACCTGGGATAATCTCATGTCGATTAACCCTGCTGGGCAGTATTGAGAGGGCAGGCTTCGTCCATTAATGCACTTCGTAGATAATGTAACTGGATCAGGATCTGCTGTATCAAACGAGATTGAGGTTCGGAAGAGGTCATCTTGTGAAGCTCGTCCGTTACCACTGAAATTGCGTGCGATGTGGAACCTAGTGATCTTTTATAGGTATGGACGTTACTATCTGATATCGCCTCTGCTACTGCTTCAAACATCGAAGAGATTCCGGCACGTGCCCGCTGCGACAGGTGATGCTCGAGTTGGAACTCTACAGTCTGAACCAGTTCGTGAATATCAGTCGAGGTTCGGCCTACCTCAAGAACGAAGAAAAACCAGTCAAACGCAGCGCGTCGACGCATACCGGTCGCAGCATCGACAACATTCATGATTTGCCAGAGAAGGTCTCGGGTTGTACTTTCGAAGGAGGCCGCGATGTTGCACCGGGGGCGCAAACATGCATTGACCGCTTGCCGCTTCAGATCGCGAAGCAGCAGTTTGAAGTGCCAGTTTGCTCCCGGCGGAAAGAACGTGACGAACAGCAAGGTTGTCACAAGGAGCGAAAAGACCGTTGCTATGGAGTCGTTGATGTAATTTGCTGGACTGAAATGCATATGATTCTCGGGGCCAGCGAGAAAGCAGAAATATATGCAGAAACCTATTCCGATGCCAGACGTTTGCGGTCTCGAGGTGAGGAATGCGCCGACCGCTAGGAAAGGACAAAGAGCGAGTGCGAGCAGTGGAAAACCGTCAATGTTAGGAAGTATGGAAAAAACGAAGACATATCCGGCAATCGCTGACGCGGCAGTTCCGATCGTCATCTGAACGGATAGCCGGGTTGGTCTTGCGGAGAGGGCGGCAAGAGCGCTGATTGCTGCGCCGTTCAGGACGGCCATGCCTCCGCTTGGCCAAGCCGTTTCGTACCAGAACCACCCCAATCCAGCAATGACGATAGCCGCTCGCAGCGCCGCAATGCCAGCGACGACCGGATTCGTCCGCGGGGTAAAGGGCGTTTTAGATGGTTTTTCTAGCTTCGCGGACGCAGACGCTATTGATGCATACGTCGCGAGAAATGATATCAGATCATCGACAAACCTTATGACCAGTTCGACGGTGGTATCGAGCTCCATGACGGCGTCGACCCGACCAAGGGAAAGGAAGCGCGACTTTTGGACTTGTGCGTCAAGTTCGCCGCGGAGCAGCAACAGAGCGTTCGCCCCTTGATCAACGTCTCTTTCGACGAATAGTTCATGCAAGTGGGTTGGCAGTGCGTCGGCGACCCGGTCCATCAGCTCGCGAACCGCCGGTGCATTGACGCTCCCCGCCTTGAGGCAGCGGTCAATCTGCCGGTAGAGTGTATGTTGCCGACTCAGCAGTCGAGTGAATTCCTCATTCAAATATGCTAAACGCCCGGCGCGGATTCGGATCTCGGGGTCTTCGAGGACTGCCATGCCGCGTGCGCCCTCCAGCTCCATTACATTCGCGACGAATTGAGCATGCGCAATTGTCAATTCGTCGCGGGTGAGGCGTCCACTCATTGCCTTCCGCGAGAACGTAAGGAACATAATGAAGTATCGTTGGATCGATGTAAGCAGGCGTGATTTTACGTGCTGGGGAAAAATAAGCGCGCTAACGGTCCCAGCGCAGATAACTCCTATCGACACTTCTGCCAGTCTCGTGGCGGCGCCAATAAATGACCCGGAAAAGTCTGCCATCGCTGGAACACCCACGGAAGTCGCCGTATAGCCTGCTAAGACGAACCCATATGTTCTAAAATTTCTGTTGTGCGCGGCGCCGAATGTACATATGCATATCCATCCTGCGGTAGCGATCAGAAACAGAATGGGTGTTTGGGCGAACGCAGCGACGAGAACCATGGTTGCGACGGCACCAATGATTGTGCCTCCAAGCCGGTACAAACTTTTCGAGAAGACCATGCCGCTTTCGGGTTGCATCACGACGAAGACTGTGGTCATCGCTGATCGTGGAGACGGGAGATCCAGTCGCATTGAAATTAGAAGCGCAATGAGACCGGCCAGCGTTGCCTTGAGTACGTACATCCACGAACTCCCTTCGACACTTACCCAGTCTCTAAGCGCCTGTCTAGCCGCAGGAATAATCGGGTTGCTGCCAGTCCGCGCGTTTTTAGCGTGGTGCATTTCTAGTTGGGCCTGTTTTGATTGCGGGATGCGCGACCACGGCAGCTTATCCAGGTTCGGACCTGCGCACTTCTCGATTGCGGTCACGAAAACGTTCGAAAAAGGACAAATACTGGCCGCGCCAAAGCTGACGGGTGGTGTGAAGGATGATTGAGCTGTTCATTCGAAATGATGGGAAATCACACGTATGAGTCGCGGCAAGGCAAACTCGAAAATGTGGAACGATCCGGTGTTGGACTTGCTTGCGCTGTCCAACTCCTTCGCTGTAAGGTCGCTCGTTCGAGAAGGGGAAGCAACGGAGCGATACGCGCATCAACATAGCGAAGGACAGTTGATATACGTCGAGCGTGGCAGTGCATTGTTAGAAACGCCCGATGCAATAGTTCGACTGGCGCCGGACCGCGCCAGTTGGATACCGCGAGACCTGCCTCACTCAGTATTCATCGAGCGAAGTTTTAGGTACCACAGCCTCTATGTCAGTCGAGTGCTCTATAGTCTTCCGACCTTACGCGTAATCACGGTAAGCCCGCTATTGCGCGAACTCATACTCGAGTCAGGTGGCTGGGACAAGCGGAAGGTAGGCTTTGTGCACCGTCATAGGAAGGCTCTGGTCATCGCCGATGAGCTAGGTCTAGCGCCGACCGTACCGGTCAACATTTGCATTCCGAAAGATTGCAGGATTTCTTGGATCTGTAGCTTGCTTGAGCGCGATCCAGGCGACAGCAGGTCGCTGCAGGCGTGGGCGGACGAAGCGGGTTCAAGTGCCAAGACGGTTCAGCGCGCCTTCAGGGCTAGTACGGGCCTCAGTTTCCATCAATGGAGGCACCAGGTGCGCATGGCGAGGGCGCTGGAGCTGCATGCGCAAGGGATGCGTGTGATCGACGTCGCGGTTGCGATTGGCTATGCAACGGAGGGCGCTTACGCACTGGCCTTCAAAAAATACTATGGGCATAGTCCTGGAAAGCTGCGTGCGGCAAAGGGATCATAGCGGGTGTTTCCATTTCGGATCGTTTTTGTGGCCGCGACTGTTCGTTCCATCGACGGCCGATCATCATGCGCCGCCTTAACAATTCAGTTGTAAACCTTTCCTATTCGGCGGCTTGGCAACATCCCTGGAGCGATGCTTGCTTACTCAAGCACAACTTAACCACTACTGGAGGGTAAATGGCGCTTATCAACATAGGTTGGATCGAGCCTGAAACAGGGATCGCATACCAATGGGCATTTAGCGAAGAGGAGATCGAGGCCATTGCAGCGCTGGAGCCCGCTTCAGATTCCGAATCGGTTGTTATATTGAAGGATACCGGGGGGCGAGTCGATGTTTCTTCCGACAGGCAGAACTTGATTGTTTCGGATACGGCAGGCACCAAAGCGGTTGTTGAGGCTCGAACGCTGATAGACCTCGCGAGGCGGCAACGAAGACGATGACTCCTTCCGCGGTGCTCTTGCCGCTGATCCGTACCGCGATCCGTCGAGGGCGGCATTTCAGGGGAACGGGCCACGGCGGGGCTTATACCGTTAACGGGTTTCGGTGGTATGCCGGTAGGCCTTTGAAGCGTGGGCAGGCCATGTCTGCATACTTGCCGGCACAGTGTAAAAGTTCGATGCGATCCATAGTGACGATCGTTTAAGCAACACTGCCGTCCGCTGGGAAAGCATTGTTGCAGTTGGAGATCTCGTCAAAACGGGCCTCTTACGGATACCGCCGTACCACGACGCCGCTTCCACCTTCAGCGCGTCGTCCCCCGTTAGCAAGCGGTTACGCAGTGCGCCGCCGGTAAGTCAGGGCGCGTCCATGCAGACCGAACGTCCCCTGCCCGACGCCCAACGGACAAGATTTTCCCGGCCCGGTCTAATGGGTCCAGGGTAAACGATCATTTTCCTGTTATTGACGTCGCGAGATTCGGTGCTACCATTCAAATCATCAGCATACTGACGATATTAAAGGCTACAAGATGGCATTCCAGTTCGCAGCAAATCTCGACGACTTGAGTCCGGACGAACCCTACGCAGCGACGATAAACAGCGAGCAGATAGCGCTGTATTTGGTCGACGGGCAGGTGTATGCGACCCATAACGTCTGCACTCATCAGTTCGCGCTGCTGAGCGACGGCTATCTGGAAGACGGTTGCATCGAGTGTCCGCTCCACCAAGGAAAGTTCGATGTGAGAACCGGCGCGGCGATGTGTGCGCCAGTGACAACCGCGGTGAAAACTTACCAGGTTCAGGTCGAAGACGGCGCAGTAATGGTTGACCTTTGAATTCTTTATAGCCGAGAAGCTACGTGGAAACGATTCTAATCATTGGCGCTGGACAAGCTGGGGGCCGCGCAGCAGAGACCCTTCGAGCCCATGGGTTTGACGGCAAGGTGTATTTGATCGGTGACGAGCAACACAGGCCGTATGAGCGTCCTACATTGTCAAAAACAGTTTTGACAGCGGCTGACGACACCGAATGCTTTAGCGCCTGGCTGCACTCGAGCGAGTTCTACGGAACTAACAATATTGACTGGTTAGCCGATCGTGTAGAACACCTAGATGTGGCACGGCGGGTTGCGACACTTGAAAGTGGACGGAACATCAGTTTCGACAAATGTCTGTTTACTACGGGCGGTCGGGCCCGTCATTTGCCAAACTTGCCGGATAGCCGGCGCGTATCCACGCTCCGTACCTTGGCGGATGCCATGAGTATTCGAGATTGCATGGCGAGCGCGCGCTCCGTGGCTGTTGTCGGTGGAGGATTTCTTGGGCTCGAGTTTGCGGCAAGCGCGCGGGCGAGGGGAATCGACGTTACGGTTGTCGAATCGGGCGAACGCCTGCTAGGACGGGCTTTGCCGCCGGAGTTTTCCGAGCGCCTGCGTGTTAAACATGAGCAGAACGGTGTCAAGTTCATGCTCTCTGCGTCGCTCATCTCATCCATGGAGCAGGACAGCGGAGTCACGCTGAGCTTTGCAGACAACGCGTCGCAGCACTTCGATTTCGTCGTGGTCGCGGTTGGCCAGGAGCCAAACGACGAACTCGCGAAGGAGTCGGGTCTGGAGACTGGTAACGGGATTCTCGTCAACGCTCATTGTGAGAGCTCTGTCGAGGGGATCTATGCTGCAGGTGACTGCGCGAATTTTCCGTTCGGCGCTGACGAGCGGCGGCTTCGCCTCGAATCATGGCAGAACGCACAGGAACAAGCGATCGTCGCCGCCCGCAACATGCTTGGTGAGTGCGTCGAATACCGACCAAGCCCGTGGTTCTGGACGGATCAGTACGACTGGAACGTACAAATGTTGGGAATGCTTGATGGTTCCATTGATCGTTGGATCGAGCGTAAGACGTCGGAAGACAAGTCTCTGCTGATGGGGTTGCGTGACAGCATCATCGTGTACGCACTTGCCGTGAATAGCGGCGGAGATCTGCGGGCAATTCGTCGTCTTGTCGAACAGTCCATTGGAATAGACCCTGCAGCTCTCGCGGACCCGAGTGTCAAATTGCGACAGATCGAGCGAAACGCCCTTTCATAACGTATTCAGGAGAATGCCTTGTATTCCACAGAGACTGTAATTGGGCTTGGTACGCCCAGAGTTAAAAACAAGCCAATTGATCAACTCGTATGGCCGGAAGAGGGGCTTCATGCTATCCCGGACTGGGTCTATACAAGCGAGGAAGTGTACGCGCGTGAAGTAGAGCGTATTTTCCACGGTCGCACGTGGAACTTCGTTGCCCTTGAAGCCGAGGTACCCAACAGCGGAGACTTCAAGCGTTCATATGTTGGCCCAACGCCCGTTGTCGTTTCGCGCGCTGAAGATGGGTCAATCCACGTGTTCGAGAACCGCTGTGCACACCGAGGCGCCGAGTTCTGCCGGAATTCCCGTGGTAATAACAAGGAGTTTGTCTGTCCCTATCATCAATGGTCTTATGACCTCAAGGGAAACCTCCAGGGCATCCCGTTCAAGCGCGGGGTAAATAAGCTTGGAGGCATGCCCCGAGATTTCCGCAACGAGGACCATGGCCTCAAAAAGTTGGCCGTTACGACACGTAACGGCATCGTGTTTGCATCGTTCACGCACGATATGGAACCTCTGGAGGAGTACCTCACACCGGAAATCCTCAAGGATTTCGATGCGGTGTTCAATGGAAAGAAACTTCGTATTCTTGGGTTTTACAAGAATGAGCTGCCGTGCAACTGGAAGATGTACCACGAGAATCTGAAGGATCCGTACCACGCGACGCTTCTGCACTCATTCCTGGTGGTTTTTGGGCTTCTCGTTGCCGGTAACCGCTCGGCGATGGTTGCAGACAGTAAATACGGCATTCACGGGACGATGGCATCGGCGAAAAGCGATTCACTTTACGCCACGGTGGATGCGGACAAGAAAAAGGAAATGCGGTCGTTCCACGAAGGAATGACCTTGAAGGATGAACGTTTCCTCGAGTACGTGAAGGAATTCGATTCGGAGTGGTCAGTCACGATGCAGACGATCTGGCCTAATCTGATCGTACAGCGCGAGATGAACACCTTGGGTGTTCGTCATATCGTCCCGAACGGTCCGAACAGCATGATCATGCTCTGGACGATGTTTGGCTACGAAGACGACACTGAAGAGACAACGCGCCACCGACTGCGCCAAGGTAACCTGATGGGGCCCGCAGGCTTCCTTGGCCTTGAAGACAACGAGGCCATGAAATTTGTCCAGGAGGGCGTGCGGCGCTCCACGACCGATCGTAGTGTTCTGAAGCTCGATAGCGAAAAGATTGGCACTGCGGACAACCTGATTTCGGAAGCGGCCATTCGTTCGATGTACAAACACTATCGTGAAGTCATGGGGTTCTAAATGCTGCCTGGATTTGAAAAGAAGCTGATCGCGCACGACAAGGCGCTTACCGCACGCGCAGCGGTTGAGGACTTCCACGCAGAGTATTGCGCGGTGCTCGATGGAGGCGACATTGAAAGATGGCCAGATTTCTTCACGGAGAACTGTCTCTATCGGGTAACGGAGTACGAGAATGTGGTTCACGGATTTCCGGTCGGCCTGATCTATGCCGAAGGCAGGGATATGCTGCGCGATCGTGCAGTAGCTATCTCGCGGACGCAGATGTTTGCGCCGCGGCAGATCCTGCATTTTGTAACCAACGTACGAATCCTCGACGCGACAGACGAGGAAATCGTTGCGCAGAGCAACTACATGCTGATGCAGACGCTGGTCGAAGGTGCTACTTCGTTACATCAGGCCGGCCGTCTTTTCGATCGCTTCGAGCGTAAAGGCAACGAGTTGTTGCTGAAAGAACGCCAGGCGATTTATGACACTGCGATGATCGCTAACGATCTCGCATATCCGGTCTAGTGCCGGACAGCGGTAAACGTTAATAGCGGGCTACGAATCTGGGAGTTGCAAATGAGCCATACTGAACCGATGGAAGCGCCTATTGAAAGCGGCGGCGTCGGCGCTCGCGTAAGACGTCGTGAAGATGAGCGGCATCTGCATGGCAAGGGACGTTTTGTCGCGGACTTTGTCTTCCCTGATATGCAGGAAGTTGCATTCTTGCGTAGTCCGCTGGCGCATGCGCGAATTGAACGGATTGGTAAGCCTGAGCGTTTTGCTGGCCAGGTGATTATCCGTGAGGATATGCACACTGCAACGGATATAGTTGCTGATTCCACTTTGCCCACTTACAAATCCTCTGTGCATCCTCCGCTCGCTTTCGGCAAAGTGCGCTTTGTAGGCGAGCCGGTCGCAATGTGTTTTGCACGATCACGCGCCGAGGCAGAAGACATCGCGGAAGAAGTCGAGCTTGACATGGAGGAACTCCCGGCATTCGCAAGCGCATTTACTGCACGCGATCGGACGGATGTTCGCGTGCACGATCATTGGACAGATAATCTTTTTCTCGACCTGAAGGCGGACGTCGATTTTGACAAGCTGTCAAAGGATGCGCCGGTCGTCGTGAAGCAAAAGGTCGACCTTGCGCGTCAATGTATGGTCCCTATGGAGGGAAAGGCTGTTCTTGCGTATTGGGACCATACGCAGTCCCAGTTGGTCGTAGTCACATCGACCCAGGTACCTCATATGATCCGGACAGTGCTCTCGCAGTGTTTGGGAATTGACCATGCTCAGGTCCGGGTTATTTCTCCTGATGTGGGAGGTGCGTTCGGCTATAAATGCGTCCTTCAGCAGGAAGAGCTTTGCATAGCCTGGTTGGCACTCACTTACAAGCGTCCTTTCCGTTTTATTGAGGATCGCCGCGAGCATTTGATCGCTGGCGCGAATACGCGACAGCATCATTACGAACTTACCGCTTACGCAGACACGACTGGGCGTTTGCTCGCGCTAGATTGCGATTTGCTGATTGACGGCGGAGCGTATTCGGCGTGGCCGTTCACAATAGGCCTTGAAACTGGACAGGCACTTGGCAATTTGCCCGGTCCTTATGATTTCCGGGGATATCGTTGCCGCACCCAGTGTGCTGCAACCAACAAGCCGGGGTTTCTTCCTTACAGAGGCGTTGCAAGAACCGGCGTCTGTTTCGCAATTGAATTGACCATGGATGCGATTGCGCGCGCAGTGGGACGGGAAGCCTGGGAGGTGCGCCATGACAATCTCATTCGTGGCGCGGATATGCCCTTCACAAATGTCGTCAAGAAACACTATGACAGCGGGGATTTTCAGGAAAGTCTAAGGCGTGCCGTTGAGCAGTTGGACGTCGAAAAGTGGCGGCGTCGGCAGAAGGACGGTGAGCCGGATGGCCGATTGATCGGGATCGGATTCGCGACTTTTACAGAGCAGTCGGCTCATGGTACGGCGGTATTTGCGTCCTGGGGCTTGCCGGTGGTTCCTGGTTACGACCTCGCAACGGTAAGGATCACCGCTGACGGTGGACTTGAGGTTCGCGCCGGTATCCATTCGCATGGTCAGGGCATGGAAACGACGCTGGCCCAGATTGCGAATGAGGTGCTGGGTGTGCCTATTCAGAAGATAAAAGTTGTACATGGCGACACTGCACTGACTCCATACTCCACTGGTACATACGCGTCGCGGAGCATCGTTATGGCCGGCGGTGCGGTCGCGGCGACATGCCGTGAACTGTTGCCCCGGCTAATCAAGATCGGCGCTCACCTGCTCAGCGAGCAGGAAGACTCAGTCCGATTTGAAGGCGGTGAGGTCGTGGGGGCAAAAGGACGAATCTCCATCGGAGAGATTGCTCACGCCTGGTATCTGCGACCTGAACGACTGCCACCGGGTGTGAATCTTTCGGGACTGGAAGCAACGCAAGGGTTCAAGCCCAAGGTCGATACCGGTGCGTTTAGCTACGCGACACACGCTGCCGCAGTTGCAGTCGATACGAGGACCGGTCACGTTGATATCCTGGAGTACGTTATCGTTGAAGACTGTGGGAGGATGATCAACCCCATGGTGGTTGAAGGTCAGACGATCGGTGGCACGGCACAGGGTATCGGCACTGCGTTTTACGAGGAAACGCTGTATGACGAAAATGCCCAGCCGCTCACGTCGACACTCGCCGACTACATGCTGCCCGGGCCGACCGAACTGCCGCCGCTGACGATTATTCATATGGAGACGCCGTCGCCTTACACGGAGTTCGGTGCCAAGGGTGTGGGAGAGGGCGGGGCGATCGCACCTCCGGCGGCGCTCTTCAATGCAGTGAACGATGCACTGGGTCCAATTGGCGCTCTGGTAGCTGAAACGCCGTTAACGCCGCGTCGCTTGCTCGCCGCAATAGAAGCGGCGAAGGCTGTCGGGCCCAGCAAGGTTGACTCAGACTATTCGCAGGAGGTGATGTGATGAAAGCGGCCGCCTTCGAATATGTTCGTGCCGGCTCGTTGCCTGAGGCTCTGCGCGAAGTTGGAGATCCGTCAATCGGCGCGAAGCCGATCTCTGGTAGTCAGTCGATGGGGCCGATGTTGAACCTCCGACTGGCACGACCGACACGGGTCGTTGATGTGTCGCGTATAGACGAACTGCGAAGCGTTACGTCCGTTGGTGACATGGTGCGTATTGGAGCAGCAATCACCCATGCAGAAATTGAGGATGGCAAGTACGAACTATTGCGCAACGGGTTTATGCAATATGTCGCTTCGGGCATTGCGTACCGCGCGATCCGCAACCGGGGAACAATGGGCGGCAGTCTCGCTCATGCCGATCCTGCGGCAGACTGGCCACTAGCGCTCGCCACGCTCGATGCCCGAATTGAGCTTGCTAAAGCGAGCGGCCGGCGTCAGGTTCGGGCCAGCGAATTTATGCTCGGCGCGTTCACGACACTGCTTGAGGAAGGCGAGATAATTTCGGCAATTTTGGTACCCAAGATCGCTGCGACTCTTCGCTGGGGGTATTACAAGCTTTGCCGCAAGACGGGCGAGTTTCCGCATGCGAGCGCGTGTGCTGCTTTTGATGCACAGACTGGGCTTGCGCGCGTAGTAATCGGAGCTCTTGACGGGCCGCCGACCGCCTTGGACGAGCTTGCCCGTTCCATCGCGAAGCAGGGACCTGATGGGGCAACGCCGGAGGCGATCGCCGCAGGAGTGGCGCGTGCAATGCCAAGTGCAGATGCCATTGATCGGTCCACGCATGAGGCTGCAGTTGAACGTTGTCTCGCACAAGCATTCGGGTCCGCCCGGCGTTAACTGGAATTTTTATGTCTGTCATTGAACTCACCATTAACGACCGCCCGGTACGCGGTGACGTCGCGCCGAGAACCCATCTTGGTGATTTTCTTCGCGAGAACCACAACCTTACCGGTACCCATCTTGGCTGTGAGCACGGCGTCTGCGGGGCTTGTACGGTCCTCATTGATGGCGAGCCTGTGCGCTCCTGCATTACCTTTGCAGTGGCATGCGAACATCAAAAAGTTCGGACGATCGAGGGCTTTGACGACGATGAGTTGATGAAGCGTATCCGTCGGTCGTTCTCCGTACACCATGGACTGCAGTGCGGATACTGTACGCCGGGCATGCTCATTACCGCTCGAGACATCGTTCGTCGATTTCCCGACGCCGACGAGGCGCGCATCCGGCTAGAGTTGTCGGGAAACCTGTGCCGCTGTACCGGATACATGGGGATCGTGAATGCAATCAAGGCGGTCCTGAGTGATCTGAAGGAGAACCCGATCGCCGACGCTCCGGCCGCACCAGGCAGTACAGTCCAGGTGGCGCCAGCAGAAGGGGCGACGGAGTTTGAGACCTTTGCAACTGCGGCTACAGATGAGGTTGCCGTATTGGAGCGTCCGAAGCAGGAAGCTCGCGCCGCATCAATCGCCTCATCTGGGGCACCGGCGGGCGAGCGCAAAGGCTGGACAGCAATCGACGATAGCTTTGTTGTCCCGTTTCCGCTGGAAAAGGTCTGGGCATTCATGGGTGACCTCCCATCTGTCACGGGATGCCTCCCGGGAGCGGAACTCACTGAGCATAACGCGGAACGGGTCAAGGGAAAGATCGCTATCAAATTCGGTCCGATGTCTGCGAATTTCGGCGGTGAGGCACGCCTTGAACGTGACGACACTGCGCATCGCGCCGTCATGCGTGGTGCCGGTCAGGACAACATCAGCCGTTCAAAGGCGAACGGTGACGTAACCTACGCGCTAAGCGAAGAGTCGGGCGGTGCGCAAACACGCGTCGCTGTGACACTCGAATATATGCTGCAAGGCCCACTTGCCCAGTTTTCTCGTTCAGGGCTCGTGAAGGATTTTGTCCGGCGCATGATTGCCGATTTTGGAGCCCGGATCACCGCGCAACTTGGCGGCGCAGAGGCGCCTGAGTCTGCCGCGCTCACCACAAAGTTCAATGTCGGCAGCATGGTCTGGAGTGTTGTGTGGGAACGGATCAAAGCACTTCTAGGACGCAAGCGAGTGAGCCACACGACTGAAGATGTCGTTGCCGAGAAAGCGGCGCGAAGCACGACGGCAGTCTCAGGAAGGCGCGTGTCCATTGTGGCGTCGCAGTCCAATGCCACAACCGGAGCAACCCCGAGTCTAGAGGAGAAGCCGAGCCCGCCGACTGTTCTGACTGGGGTAACGCCTGCAAGTGACAGGAAGGGGTGGACTGCTATCGACGATAGTTTCATCGTGCCGTTTCCGCTAGAACGCGTCTGGGGTTTCATGGGAGATCTCCCCTCTGTCACGGCATGTTTGCCGGGGGCAGAACTGATCGAGCATGACTCGGAAAAAGTAAAAGGAAAAATCGCAATCAAGTTTGGCCCAATGTCGGCCAATTTTGCAGGTGCTGCTCGGCTTGAACGCGACGATAGCGCTCATCGTGCGGTTATGCGCGGAGCGGGGCAGGACAATGTCAGCCGCTCAAAGGCGAACGGCGACGTGACCTACTCACTGAGCGAAGAGGCGAATGGAACACAGACCCGGGTAGCCGTGACGCTGGAGTACATGTTGCAAGGCCCATTGGCGCAGTTTTCGCGTTCGGGGCTTATCAAGGACTTTGTCCGACGGATGATTGCTGACTTTGGCGCGCGCATTACAGCGCAGTTGGGCGGAGCGGAGGTGCCGGATTCGGCAGGATCGTCCACCAGATTCAACGTTGGCAGCCTCGTGTGGAGCGTCGTGTTGGGACGCGTCAAGCGCCTGTTTGGCCGCGGAGAGTAGGCGCTGCCCTGACGAAAGCAACAGGAGAAGCTGAAGGTCCCCTGGACGCGCTTTTCGCGTTAATATTATCAGTATGCTGATCAAAATTGGAGTTTTGCCGTGAGTCAACGAATTCGAAAGATTGCCTTGGAAGAACACTTTTCGACGCCTGGGTTCCAGGGTTATTCAAAGAGTTTTACGCAGCACATTGCTCCGGAAGTGCTGGTAGACCTTGCAGCCCGTCTTGCGGATTTTGACGAACAGCGGATCGCCGAGATGGACGATGCAGGGATCGATTACACCATCCTCTCTCAAACCGGTCCGAGCGTGCAAGGCGAGACGGATCCGGCCGCAGCGATTGTGCGAGCCCAGGAGAGCAATGACTTCCTTGCGAAACAGATTTCGCGGCACCCGACGCGATTCGGTGGTTTCGCAACGCTGCCGATGCATACGGCAGAGGGTGCTGTCGACGAACTGACCCGCACGGTCCAGGAGTTCGGCTTTAAGGGCGCCTTGGTTAATGGGCACACGCTAGGCACCTATTATGACGACCAGGCCTACGACCCTTTTTGGGCGCGCTTGGAGGAGCTTGATGTGCCACTCTATCTGCACCCGACGGATGCTTTTGTGACGCCGCGGGTCTTCGACGGCCATCCCGAACTGACTGGCGCGGCGTGGGGTTGGGGCGTTGAAACTGGTAGCCATGCCCTGAGGCTGCTGTTTGGTGGTGTCTTCGACCGATTCCCAAATGTGAAGGTCATTCTTGGCCATATGGGCGAAGGACTGCCTTATCAGAGGTGGCGCTTTGATAGCCGTTTTGCCGTGTATTCGCATGGCATCAGTCTGAAACGTGCGCCTTCCGAGTACATCGGAACAAACATTCTGATTACCACTTCGGGGGTCTGCTCGGCGCCGGCTCTAATTGGCGCCGTTGGCGAAATGGGCGCAGAGGCGGTGATGTTCTCAGTGGACTATCCCTACGAATCGACGGCGATCGCTGCGGACTTCATCGAGGAGGCTCCGCTGGACGACCACGTCAGGCATTTAATCTGTCACGGCAACGCTGAACGAATCTTCAAGCTATAAACAGCGCTTATTAACTGTCGCCTCGCGACCGCCTCAACCAAATTTATCTGGAGCAAGCAATGACGAAGCAATACCGGATTGGCCAGATTGTGCCGAGTTCGAACACGACGATGGAGACGGAAATTCCGGCGATGCTGCTGGCGCGTCAGACCATCCGGCCGGAGCGTTTCACGTTTCACTCGAGCCGCATGCGCATGAAGAAGGTGGTCAAGGAAGAACTGGCCGCAATGGATGCGGAGTCGGACCGCTGCGCGCTGGAACTGAGCGATGCGCGCGTGGACGTGCTGGGCTACGCTTGTCTGGTCGCCATCATGGCGATGGGCCACGGGTATCACCGCGTGTCCCAGAAGCGTCTGCACGATCGCACGGTCGAGAACGGCGGGTCGGCGCCCGTCATCACTAGCGCCGGCGCGCTGGTTGATGCGCTGAAGGTCATCGGCGCGAAGCGCATCGTCGTTGTGGCGCCGTACATGAAGCCGCTCACGGAGCTGGTGGTCGACTACATCCGCAACGAGGGCTACGAGGTGCTGGACTATCGCGCGCTGGAAATCCCCGACAACCTCGATGTGGGCCGTCATGACCCGAGCCGGCTGCCCGAAATCGTCCAGACGCTGCCCTACCAGGATGCCGACGCGATCGTGCTCTCGGCGTGCGTGCAGATGCCTTCGCTGCCGGCCGTTGCCAAGGTCGAAGCGATGACGGGCAAGCCGGTCATCACCGCCTCGATTGCGACGACCTACGCAATGCTGAAGCAACTCGGTCTGGAAGCAGTGGTGCCGGGCGCCGGCGCGCTGCTCTCGGGCGCCTATTGATATGTCAGCCGAACGGGAGCCCAGCATGAGCCGTACAACCACGTTCATCCATGGCGGTCACGTTCACGCGAACGGAATCCGCCAGCATTACCTGCGCTATGGGGGCGCAACCGGCGCGCGCACCACGCGCGATGCCGTCATCATCGTGCCGGGTATCACCAGCCCGGCGGCGACCTGGGCTTTCGTCGGCGAGCACTTCGGCACGAGCTTCGACACGTACGTGCTCGATGTCCGCGGCCGCGGCCTGTCTTCGGCGTCGGACGCGCTCGATTACAGCTTGGACGCGCAGGCAGCGGACCTGCTAACGTTCGCCGAGGCGCTGGGACTCAAGCGCTACAGCGTGGTAGGGCATTCGATGGGTGGGCGAATCGGCGCTCGGGCAGCGCGTTCGAAACCGACTGGCTTGACTCGTCTTGTGATGGTCGATCCGCCCGTCTCCGGGCCGGGCCGTCGTCCATATCCCTCCCAGCTTCCCTGGTATATCGACTCGATGGCCCTGGCGCGCGAAGGCACCGATGCGCAAGGCATGCTCGCATTCTGCCCGACCTGGACCGAGGAGCAGCGCCAGCTGCGCGCCGAGTGGCTACATACCTGTGATGAACGTGCGGTCCGCGCGAGCTTCGAGGGGTTTCATACCGACGATATCCATGCGGACCTGCCGCAGATTACTGTCCCCGTGCGACTGATGACGGCGGGCCGGGGTGACGTGGTGCGCCCCGAAGACGTCGAGGAGATCCGCAAGCTGGTGCCGCTTCTTACGCACTCACACGTGTCCGAGGCCGGCCACATGATTCCCTGGGACGACGAGGAGGGCTTTTATCGCGCCTTCGACAACTTCCTTGGCGCGCCGCTGCCGGTGCTGTGCCGCCCCTAAGCACGCGTACTTTTAAAGGAAATCACAATGCCAGTTAGTGACTACCAGATGGTCGCCGCGTGGAAACAGGTGCTGGAGCTCTCGCATCTGGAGCCAGGCCAGACCGTCACGATTCTCACGAGCGCAGCCACCCATCCACAGACGCTTTCGACTGCGCTGATTGCAACGCAGTCGATGGGCGCGATCGTCAACCGGCTGGACCTGCCGCCGGTCAACGGCGAGAGAGCTCTCAGCCGCGACCCGCTCGCCTATCTGGGCACGACGCCGCTGACGGGTAACCTCGCAGCGATCGCCGCGCTCAAGGAAAGTGATCTCGTGCTCGACCTGATGACCCTGCTGTTCTCGCCCGAGCAGCTCGAGATCCTCAAAAGCGGCACCAAGATCCTGCTCGCGGTCGAGCCGCCCGAAGTGCTGGCGCGGCTTGTTCCAAGTGTGGCCGACCGTGAGCGGGTGCTCGCCGCACAGGCTCATATAAACCGGTCAAAAGAGATGCACGTCGTCTCGGCTGCCGGGACGGACTTCCATTGCCCGATCGGCGAGTTCGAGGCAATCGCGGAGTACGGTTTCGTAGATAAGCCGGGGCGCTGGGATCACTGGCCAAGCGGCTTTGCGCTGACCTTCCCGGACGAGGGCCGCGCCTATGGTCGCATCGTGATAGACCGGGGTGACATCCTGCTGCCGCAGAAGAGCTATGTGCAGGAGCGCATCGAGCTGACAATTGAGAACGGCTTTGCAACCCGCATCGAAGGCGGCTTGGACGCGGACCTGCTCAACGAGTACATGAGCACCTTTAAGGATCCCGAAGCGTATGCCATCTCACACATCGGCTGGGGTCTGCAGCCGCGTGCGCACTGGTCAACGCTCGGGCTTTACGACCGAGAGGCCACCATCGGCATGGATGCACGCGCCTTCGAGGGCAATTTCCTGTTCTCGCTCGGACCGAACAACGAAGCCGGTGGCAAGCGCACCACCACCTGTCATATCGACATCCCGCTGCGTCATTGCGACGTCTTCCTTGATGGTGAGCCGGTGGTACGACGCGGCCAAGTTCTCAATAAGTGAGGAACAACCATGTCCAACGACCTTGATACCTATGAGCGCCAGAGCTTCGGCGCGAAACTTGAGCCGAAACCCCCGGTGGGGCTGCTCATTATTGACTTTGTGAATGGTTTTGCTGACCCCGAAGTGTTTGGTGGTGGCAACATCGCGTCTGCCATCGAGCACACGGTACCCCTACTGGCGCATGCGCGGATGCGCGGCTGGCCGGTGGCTCATTCACGCATCGTGTTTTCGGATGACGATGCAGATGAGAACGTCTTCACGCTGAAGGTGCCGGGTTTGCTTACGCTCAAGGAGCACGTGCATAACAGCGCGATTGTGCCGCAACTCGCGCCGCGCGACGGTGAGCTGGTTGTGCGAAAGACGGTGCCCTCGGCGTTCTTCGGCACGTCGCTGGCCGCATGGCTCGCGCATCGCGGCGTGCAGACACTGGTGGTCGCCGGTGCGGTCACCAGTGGTTGTGTACGCTCAAGCGTGGTTGACGCGATGCAGTACGGCTTGCGCCCGTTCGTGCTCTCCGACTGCGTCGGTGATCGCGCCATCGCTCCGCACGACGCCAATCTCTTTGACATGGCCCAGAAATATGCCGCGGTCATGACACGCGACGAAGCTCTCAGCCTTCTCGGGAATCTGTAGCAAATTCAGAGACGCGGGCGTGCTCTTCAGGCACGCCCGACAGTGTTCGAAAGCGCCTCTCAATTTTTACCAGGCACGAACGCTGGGCCTGCTGAAGCCGGCCATGGATCAGCATTGACAGTAACTACATTCAGGCAAATGCCTCATCTGCGCAGCCAGGAGTGAGAATGGATATCTCAACGACCGAGACATCGCGGCGATCGGTAACGCGTCGGGAATTCACCCTGATCATCGCATCATCATTTGGCGCGCTGCTCGAGTGGTACGACTTTTATATCTACGCGGCCCTCGCCGGCACGTTCAGTACACTTTTCTTCCCGAGCGGTAACGAGACGACTGCGTTCCTAGCCAGCCTCGCGACATTCGGCGCGGGATTTCTCGTACGCCCACTCGGCGCGCTCTTCTTCGGGCGACTGGGGGACAGAATCGGCCGGAAGTACACCTTCATGGCAACGATTGTTCTCATGGGCATCGCCACCGTCGGCGTGGGTCTGCTCCCTTCGTTCGAGAAGATCGGATTGTTGGCTCCGGCGTTGCTCGTCTGCCTGCGGCTTTTGCAAGGCTTCGCGCTCGGTGGGGAAACTGGGGGGGCGGCAACGTATCTCGCCGAGCATTCTCCTCCGGGACGCCGCGGCTTCTACACCAGTTCATTACAGACAACCGCAACCCTCGGCTTGCTGGCCTCAATCGGCGTTGTCAGTGCCTGCAGGGCTGTGATGGACAATGCGTCATTTCAGGAATGGGGCTGGAGGGTGCCGTTTCTGGTTTCGCTGGCATTGCTGGTCATTTCTGTATATTTGCGGACCAAGCTGTCGGAGTCGCCGACTTTCCAGGGGATGAAACATGCGGGGAAGTTGTCGAGGTCGCCAATTGCCGATAGCTTCGGCAAGTGGGAGAACCTTAAATATGTGCTCATCATGCTTTTTAGCACAGCGTCCGGTGTTGGCGTTATCTTTGGGACCGGCCATTTCTACTCGATGTACTTCTTGCAGAACACTTTGAAGGTCGCGCCCAACACGGTTAATCTGTTTCTGGCGATTGCGCTCATTTGCGTTTTTCCTTTCTACCTGCTCTTCGGTTGGCTTTCGGATCGTATCGGGCGCAAGTGGATTATGATGACAGCGTGCCTGTTGCTCGCTGCTACCACGCAGCCTATTTTTCAAGCGTTGACGCACTACGCAAATCCGAAGCTGGAAGTATTCCAAAAACAGTACCCAGTGACGGTCCACGCAGATGATTGCCATTTCTCGCTCTTTGCGTCACCGAAGACCGATTGTGATCATATCCGTTCGTTCCTGAGTAGCGCGGGAGTTTCTTATCAAAGGGTACCGTTAGAGGCCGGTCAATCAACGGCAACAACCATCGGTAAAGTGACCGTACCAGGTAGCAAGCGGCAGGACCTCGAGAAAGCGCTACTTGTAGCAGGCTGGGTGCAGCACGCAGACCCGTCACAAATCAATGCGCCCGTCGTCATCCTGTTGATGTGGCTACTTATCGTCTACCTGGCGATGGTGTATGGGCCGATGGCCGCCTTTATGGTTGAGCTTTTTCCTGCGCGGATTCGTTACACATCTCTTTCCCTTCCTTTCCATCTTGGCTCCGGGTGGTTTGGCGGAATGCTGCCGTTCGTGGTCTCGGCAATGGCAGTGGCGAACGGGAATGTGTACTTCGGTCTGTGGTACCCGATTGCGATCGCCGTTGTTTCGCTCATAGTCGGCGTCCTTTTTGTGCCCGAGACGTTCCGCAGAGACATCTCGCTTTAAGAATCCCACGGTACAAAGCTCCTCACCGTACTTCGATGCACGGGAGGACCTCCGTTCGATCTAATAAAAGAGGCTTGGCGATGAGAACACTCCTAACTTGTGTCACCGCGGCGTGTATTTTAGTGAGCGCGAATCCAGCATATGCACAGTCCGCTGTGCAGGTCTGGGGAGCCATTGATGCAGGGATTACGATGGTCACCAACCAGAAGGGTAGCCACAATTACACGATGGACAATGGCATTGCAATGCCGAATCTTTGGGGCCTGCGAGGCACTGAGGATTTGGGGGGCGGTAACAAGGCAATTCTCGAGTTGATCGATCAATTCAATCTAGGTACCGGCGCGATCTTCCCGACAAACGGTGGTGGTCTTTTTGGGCGTAACGCTTATGTTGGCGTATCTAGTGACCGTTACGGAAAGCTAACGTTCGGCGAGCAATACGATTTCATGATCGATTCATTGCTGCGATTCGATAATTCAGCATACATCGCTGGGCTTTACGGTTTTCGCCAAGGTCCGTTCGCCGCGCTGGGAATTCCAGGAAATCTGTCAGGCAGCACAAATTTCGACCGAATGTCGGGCACGGCGATCTCCAACTCGGTGAAATACACGACAGCAACGCACTGCGGCTTGACGGGTGGCGCGCTCTACAGTTTCGGAGGCGTTCCTGGCGCGTTCGCTCGGAACGACGGCAAGAGCTTTGGAGTCAATTACGCTGGCGGATCATTTTCTGCCGGCGCTGCTTACACTTACCAGAGATATGCCCAACTCGCTAACGGCATGGCTGGTATCCGAAACTTCGGGGCCGGCGCACAATACACGTTCCAGTCGGTTTGGCTTAACGTGCTCTACACGAACACGAAGAACACAGCCAATAACGCCGCCATCAATGTCTATCAGGTCGGGGCCCGTTATCAGTTTACGCCAGCAGTCTCGGTGGGCGGAGATTACGAACTGATGAAAGGCAATGCTGTTCTGAATGGCGACAAGGCCAATCAGTTCTCGCTCGGCTTGCGGTACGCACTTTCAAAACGCACGGTACTCTATACGGAAGCTGTCTATCAAAAGGTGAGCGGCGACAATAACCCACATGCGTGGATCATGGCTGTTTCGGGCGCGTCGAGTAGCGACAAGCAACTGTTGACGCGACTCGGTATGCTGCATCGGTTCTGACCGGAAGCTGCTGGCGTCCCCAAGCGTCAGATTTCTAGTCAAAGTGTTTCAGCAAGGTGCGACCATACTGATTGTTCCCCTCTACCAGTCGCATCATCATGCGGACGAATTCACTTCGCTCTTTCGGTTCCAGTGGTGCAAGAAACTGGACTTGGGCCTCGCGCATCGCGTCGTACATCTCGTCCATGACTCGCTTCCCTTTGCTGCTGATATTCGCGATCTTCTGACGTCCGTCTGCAGGACTGGGTTCGCGCTTGACGAGACCGCGTTCTTCCAGACGCCGGAGAACATCAGCCATTGTTGTTCGATCCACGCCCACTTCGGCGCACAACGACGTCTGATCCAGGCCGGGACGTTCACTGAGCGTCGTTAGCAAGCCGTACTGAACGGGAGTAATCGCGAAATCCTTGCAGCTCTCAAAGAACAGCGCGACATGAATCTGGTTCAGACGGCGGATGAGAAATCCCGGACGCTGCCATAGATGACCCGTCTCGATGGTGGAATCTGCCACTGGAGATCTTTTCTCCGAAATTGTTCCCATGTTTATTCCTGGCAAAACTGCTGTAGAGCTACAAGTGTAACCGCTGTACAGCCACCCGACCTGCATCAGTGCCCGCCCGCTAGCTAATGGTCAGTGGAGTCAAACCGCCTAGTCTCCGACCATACCGTGTAACACCAGGGCGAATCACTGTTGCATAGACATTTTTTTCCAGATAAAAACCATCTGTCAGTGTGCTGAGGATATTACAGGCAATTTGTCAGTTTGTCGTTAGCCGCGGACCAGTGTTTCAATTTTTCAGCCGTATCTCAAGAAACGTCACCCGAGAACCTGCCCCGCTTCGCTCACCGTACGGAAGCGTCTCCATGACAATCAGTACACTGACGAATAGGGAAGAGGGTACTTCCAGACGTCACCTATCATGTGTTTGGAGCCAAAATGAGTACAACCCCTGCCCGATCAAATGAGGCGGCCCGTGGAGGCCGGTCAATGTCAAGGAACGACATTAAAACGCTCGGCTTAGCCTCGCTGGGCGGTGCGCTGGAATACTACGACTTCATCGTCGCCGTATTCTTTACGAAGCTCCTTGCAACGGTCTTCTTTCCTCCACATACGCCAGAGTGGCTCGCCCAGCTCGAAGTGTTCTGCATATTTGCGGCTGGGTACCTCGTTCGCCCGATCGGGGGCATCTTTTTTGCCCACTTCGGCGACCGCATCGGGCGCAAGAGGATGTTCGCGCTCAGCCTGTTCCTCATGGCCTTTCCTACGCTGCTGATCGGTCTGTTGCCGAGTTATGCGATGCTCGGCACCGCTGCGCCGCTCCTTTTTTTGCTATGTCGAATCCTTCAGGGACTTTCCGTTGGCGGTGAGGTGCCAGGCGCGTGGATCTTTTGTTCGGAGCATGTCAGGCGTGACCGCGTCGGACTAGCCTGCGGCCTGCTGATGTCCGGCCTGTGTACTGGCATCCTGCTTGGCGCGCTGAGCGCTAAGTATCTAATGGGTAATCTCGATGCCGAGAGTCTGAAGACTTGGGGATGGCGTATGCCCTTCATCGCCGGCGGGGTCTTTGGCCTCATCTCCGTGTATCTGCGCCGCTACCTCCATGAAACCCCGGTTTTCGAAGCGCTCCGCGCCAAGCGTGACGCTGACTCACGCATGCCCTTGTCGGTGGTGCTCAGGGAACACCGCGGGGCGATCCTTGTATCGTTGCTGGCCACGTGGGTTTTCTCCGGCATTTTCGTACTCTATTTTCTATACACGCCGACATTCCTCCAGTCGCAGTTCCACTTCGATGCGAAAGCGGTCTTTTCCAACAACTCCTGGTCAATCTTGGGGCTCATTATCGGCAGCACGGTCGCAGGCTGGGCGGCTGACCGGATTGGCGGCGGCAAAGCTTACGCGCTCGGGAGCATCGCCATGCTGATAGTGACTGCGGCGTTTTATTTCGAACTGGGTTCTGGCGGTAGCTTCGTGTGGCCGCTCTATATCGCTGGAGGTTTCCTAATTGGAACCATCACGCTCGGGCCGTACATCATTGTGAAAAGCTTCCCGCCTGAGGTGCGCTTCACAGGCTTCGCGCTGTCATACAACACCGCCTACGCTATCTTTGGTGGCACGGCGCCGGCTGTGGCTTCCTACATGGTTGGCCGACAAGGCATCATCATGGCCCCGGCTTGGTATATCGGTGCACTCTGCGCGCTCGGCATCCTTATCGGCCTCATTTGGCGGGCTCCGGTCCATTCAAGCGGCGGCTCCGCCGATCGAGAATAAGCGCCAGGCGGAGAACTGTCATCCCGCCGGCCACGATGCATTGTCCAACATTGGTCGATAGCTGACTTCCTCGAAGCCTGTACTGTGTGCACGCGATATCGTTGATCGCGATGTGTCGAACAGCAGTGACCGTCGGATCGGTCTGAGACGCCGCACTTCGGTTCGTCACTGCTACTTGGGTCGGGGATTCGCGGGGACCAACAGGTGTCATATCGGCGATTTAGGGTGATGCGAAAGCTTTTCAGAGGTTGATCCTGGTACGAGCATTAGGACGGGCCTTGTCGATTGCCCGATCTGATGCTCGGCACGGAATCCGGCCGGAGCGCGTCGGACGACACAGCTCTCGACACGGAACCGGACAGACGTGCCTTCAGCGCTTCTCGAAGCTCCCGTTTGCAGGTCCGTCTCGGAGAGCTCCTGTGACACCGCAGATCTATAGCGGGAACTGGGACCCGTGTGGCTTGCGCGTCTTGACTCAACGACTGCCAGAACATTCGATAAACAGGAGAACAACTATGAAAAATCTAACGCTAGGACAGAAATTGTGGATGCCGCTGATTCTGTCTTGGGTCGGTCTTCTCGCGCTGACGGTTTGGGGCGCTGTCCAGACCCGCGATGCACAGCTTGTCGAACGCAAGCGCGATTTGAACGACGTAGTCGAAGCGGCCTACACAATAGTCGCCGGACTGAACAGACTGTCACAAACAGGAGCGATTTCGGAGCAATCGGCAAAACAGGAAGCCATGTCACGGTTGCGCGATCTGCGAGCCACGAACAATGGCTATGTGACTATCGTGAGTTCGTCCTCAGTCATGTTAATGCACCCATTTAGTCCCAAGCTGGACGGCACCGATCAGTCAAATTATCGCGATGCGAAAGGAAACGCGCTGTACCGCAGAATCGCAGAAGCTGGCGGCTCCGCGAGTGGCTCCGGATTTGTTGAATATTGGTGGCCAAAGCCAGGAGATCTCGAGCCTAGCTTGAAGCTGTCATTTGTGAAACGGTTTAAGCCATGGGGCTGGGATCTCACGTCCGGAGCCTATCAGGACGATATTCAGAACGCCTTTTATCGCACCATCCGCAACTCACTTCTGGTGCTGTTGGTATTGGGGGCCGGTATCTCTTGGCTGACCAGCCTGACCATTCGGAGCGTGATCCGGTCCATCGGTGGTGAACCGTCCGTTGCCGCTGAGCTGGCGCGACAGATGGCCCGAGGCGATCTGACCGGATCTGTTGACGTTACGCCGCACGACAAAATTAGCGTTTTGTCAGCAATCGCAAGCACCCGTATTAACTTGGCGACTATTGTGTCGAAAGTTAAGCGCGCCGCTGACGCCATCAAGCTTGCATCTGCAGAAATTGCGTCCGGAAATTCGGATCTTTCTGAAAGGACGGAGCGCCAGGCCGCATCACTGCAACAAACCGCAGCTGCAATGGAGCAGTTAGCATCTACTGTCCAGCAGAATGCGCTTGGCGCTTCTGAAGCTAGCGAAGCTGCGGCGAGCGCGTCCGCGCAAGCAAGCCGTGGCGGTGCAGTTGTAGAAGACGTCGTCAACAGCGTGCGCGCCATCGCTGCTAGCTCAAGGCGGGTCTCGGAGATCACGTCGGTCATCGACGGGATAGCTTTCCAGACGAATATTCTCGCGCTAAATGCGGCAGTCGAGGCGGCGCGGGCGGGAGAGAACGGCAGGGGGTTTGCCGTCGTCGCGGGAGAGGTGCGAAGTCTCGCTCAGCGGAGCGCAGCCGCCGCGAAAGAAATCCGAATTCTCGTAGAGACCTCGCTGGAGCAGATCGAGACCGGTGCTGGCTTAGCCGAAAAGGCAGGCAATGCGATGTCCGATATTGTGTCAACCGTCAGTCGTTTGACAAAGATCATGGATGATATTGCCGCTGCGTCGCACCAGCAAAGCTCCGGAATTCAACAGGTCAGTCTCGCAATATCAGATATGGACTCGACGACACAACAAAATTCCGCACTGGTGGAGCAGGCCGCCGCGGCCTCACAGTCCCTGAAGGATCACGCTGATGAACTCAGCGACGTGATGCAGTCGTTCAAGGTTCATTAACGGCGTGAAGTCTTGTTTCGATCCGGACTTGTATTTGCAACCCGAAGGGTGGTTAGCAAAAGCCCAGATACGCTTACGTTCACCAAATGCATTGCGAACACGGTCCAATTGACGGTGGGCCGGGGCATACGTTGTGGCAGCACGTGAATGTGTCGGTCCGGGCGCGAGGACACGAAAACAATTAGAACCAATCGGTGGTGATGAGCGGTGACGGTGCTTGGAACTATGTTTCCGTCGAAGAAATATACTGTCAAATTGGAGACTGACAAGTCAGGCGTGCTCACATCAAAGCTGCCGCAACGTGCAACTGGTGTCGAGGAAGATTTTTCCCAAGAGATTGTCCGGTGTCTTCGTGGCTACTGCGTTAATCCAAAAGGGCCAAAGGTGCTTTGGCGGGAGAATGGCGAGGCGTTCATGGTAACGAGGCGAGTTTGGAAGGGGCGTCCGGTGCGCGATGGTGGATTGCGGGAGCGTTTGCCGAAGCCGGGTGAAGCCATCAATGGTGAGCCACGCCAATACCTGCAGCGTCGTCAACAACGGCACACTTCAACTTTTGCCTTCGCATGCACAGTGTAAGCGCCTCACTGCGGCCGTTCTCCGGGCAGCGGTGAATGGAGGTAATTTGGTTCCCACCAAATATTTTTGTGGGAACCAAAGTGGCCGAGATAGTCGATAGCAGAACCCAAGCTTCCGGCAAGCGCCCGAACTTTCCACGCGAGTTCAAACGACAGCTCGCCGAACAAACCTTCGAGCCCGGCGCTTCCGTATCGCTGGTTGCACGCCGCAACGACATTAACACCAACCTGCTGTTCAGATGGCGTCGCCAATGCCTTCAGGGGGAATTTGGGGCACCCCATCCGGAGCACGCGAGACAGCAGCCTGATCGTGACGTTGCGCCGTTACTCCCGGTGAGCGTGGTCGCCGAAGCCGAGGCGTCGATGTCCACGCGCGAGGCTGTGACGGAGGACACCTGGGAGATCGAATTTGACCGAGCACGCCTGCGGATTCGAGGCGACGTGTCGCCAGATATGCTGCGCTTGCTCATTCGGGAGCTCTCTCGATGATCGGATTGCCGGCGGGCACCCGCATCTGGATCGCGGCTGGCATCACCGACATGCGCTGCGGATTTCAGGGGCTCGCAGCGAAGGTGCAAACCGAACTGGAGGAGAATCCGCTCGGCGGCAATGTCTTCATCTTCCGGGGCCGGCGCGGTGACCTCCTCAAGATTCTGTGGGCCACCGAGGACGGCCTATGGCTCCTGGCGAAGCGGCTTGAGCGAGGGCGTTTTGTCTGGCCACAGGCCGACGGCGGCAAGGTCCATCTGACACACGCGCAGTTGTCGATGCTACTCGAGGGCATTGATTGGCGGCAGCCGCGTCGAACCGCTGCGCTATTGGTGTTGTAAACGCCTTGGGGCACGCGTAAACTTCGGCGCATGACCGATGATGCCCGTCTTCCAGATGACGTCGATGCGCTCAAGGCCTTGCTGTTCGAGGCTCGCGCTCAGCTTGCCGAACGCGATATCGAGATCGAGCAGCTCAAGGCCCAGATCGACAAATTCAGGCGGATGCAGTTCGGCCGCAAGTCCGAGCAGTTGGACCGGCAGGTCGAGCGGCTTGAAACTGAACTGGACGCGCTGACCGGTGGGCGCGGTGTCGCGGATGTTCGCCCCGCCCGCGCATCAGGCACAAACGCGGCGTTGGCGTGGCAGCCTCAAAGGAGGCGCTGCCACCCCATCTGCCGCGCGAAGAGCATGTGCTCGAATCGGATTCGAGCTGCCCGAACTGCGGCAACGCCATGCACTCACTCGGCGAGGCCGTGTCCGAACAGCTTGCCCGCGTCGCAGCCATGTTCAAGGTGATCCGCACGATCCGGCGCAAGGTAGTCTGCACCTGCTGCAATCTCATCTCGCAGCCTCCAATGCCAGGCTTGCCGATTGAGCGCAGCATCGCGCATCCGAGCCTGCTTGCTGACATCCTCGTTTCGAAGTTCGCTGATCATCAACCGCTTTACCGGCAGTCCGCAATCGCCGCGCGTGACGGCGTGAAGCTGGACCCCGCCAGCATGGGGCGCTGGGTCGGCCAGTGCGAAGCCTTGTGCGAGCCGTTGACCGAAGCGCTGCGCGTCTACACGATGTCAACCTTCAAGCTGCACGCGGACGACACGCCGATCCCGGTGCTTGCACCGGGTAATAAAAAGACGCGCACGGGTCGCCTGTGGGTGTACGTTCGCAACGACAGCCGCTCGGGCTCGACGGACCCGGCCGCGGTCTGGTTTGCCTACTCTCCTGACCGAAAGGGGATACATCCGCAGACTCATCTGGCCGGATTCGAGGGCATCCTGCAGGCAGACGCCTACGGTGGCTTCAACGAACTGTGTGCGCGCGGCATGATTCGTGAAGCGGCCTGCTGGGATCACGCGAGGCGGTACATATACGACGTTCATGTGCGCACGCCGACCGATGCGTCGAGGCACGTACTTGAGCTAATCGGCGAACTCTATGGCATTGAGGCTGATATCCGGGGCGCGCCTGCCGCCGAACGGTTACGCATACGGCAGGAACGGAGCCTCGCGGTGCTCGGGACCATCAAGGCATGGATGACGGAGAAAATGGCGCACCTGTCGGCAAAATCCGAGTTGGCAAAGGCGATACGCTACTCGCTCAATCAATGGGACGCACTTGTTGTGTACTGCGAAGACGGTCGTATCGAGATCAGCAACGCCCTCGCGGAAAACGCGCTGCGCTGCGTCAGTCTGGGGAGAATGAACCTCCTGTTTGCAGGCTCCGACAGCGGAGGTGAGCGGGCCGCCGCGATGTACGGCCTCATCGGGACATGCAAGCTGAATGACATCAACCCGCGCGCCTATCTCGAATACGTCCTGACTCACATCGCGGACCACAAAATCAGTCGCATCGACGAACTGCTGCCCTGGAACGTGGTCGGCAAGTTGCCCACGCAATCCACTCCGCCGGCAGCGACAACCTGATCTCCGCAACGTCTCCCGAATCTATCCGCGCGCCATCGATCACGCGCTACCACTAGCGTGCCACGCGCGCGCGACACATCGCGAACGGTCGACGCGAGGCGCTTACTGCACAGTCATCGGCGCATCGACTTCGCGCTTGAAGTGCGGATCCGCTTCGCGATGATGCCGCAAGGCTCTGCTACGGCTCTCGGCCGGCAAGACGCGCCGCCTGGGCGCGATGCGCAACTCTTATGCGGTGGGAAGCGGTGGAATCGCACCGCCTCGGTGCTCTGCGCAGCCAAATTCGATTTTGATCCCGGTCATCGCCGCAATGCTTCGTATCCGGTTCGGTTGCACATCGGACGACACCGGATTTTAGATTCCGCAACTGATCGATGTTTCACGCAACCTGCCGTTGACGAAGGTGCGATGCCCGTAAGCGAAATGGGCAGGTGGACGACTTGGCAGGACTCACCGAAACATCAATTCGTTGGCTGGAATATAATCAGTGTACTGACTAAACGCGTGGGGTGCTGAGAGGCAACATTGCGTTCTAGTGCAATCCGACATCTGGGAAGTAATCGCCTTGGATCATATGAGTTTGGGCAATGCTTAACACGCTGCAGAACATGCGAATTTTTGTTCGCGTTGTGGAGTCTGGAGGGTTCACCGCGGCTGCGCAGCATCTGAACATTACAACGGCTTATGCGTCGCGGGCAGTAGCGAATCTTGAGGCGCATCTGCAGACTCGCTTGCTACATCGCACTACGCGCAGGACCGCTCTGACGGAGGCGGGCGAGCGATACTTTAGGCATTGCAACGAGATTCTTGCATATGTAGAGGAAGCGGAGGCTGAGGCTGGACGGGCGCATGCAACGCCGCAGGGGAACTTGCGGGTTCACTCTATGACCAGTTTTGGTCAGCACTATGCCGTGCCAATGGTCGGCCGATACCAAGCGCGTCAT
>Ga0209796_10000308_pt1 | contig 39045 bp, 41 predicted proteins | sample AgamicOrSfrz_FD_187167 | JGI IMG/M metagenome (GOLD analysis project Ga0209796, IMG submission 187167) | Agave microbial communities from Guanajuato, Mexico - Or.Sf.rz (SPAdes) (version 2) | ecosystem: Host-associated > Plants > Phyllosphere > Phylloplane/Leaf | place: Guanajuato, Mexico...
TCCCTATCGTCACAGCTTTTGTCTATTTAATGGGCTTTACGCCGCAGGGAATTGATCCAGTTCCGATGGTTTTATGGGTTTCTTCTTTTTTATATTTATGGTCCATTAACTCATCGCGTATGTTTACAGTCATGCCCGTTGCGAAAGATGCGATATTTAACAGCATCAATGACGGTGTTATCGTGCTTGATGAAGCTTACAGATTAATTGAATTTAACTTAGCGTCGAAGAACATGTTTCCGCAGCTGAAAAAAGCGATGTTTGGAAAACGGTTTGCTGATATTTGGTTCACGCTATCGGGCAGTTCATTTCCTTTTACATTCGAAAATAAAAACAGCAGTCAAGAGCTGCAGCTTTTTTCTGGGGATCAATCTCAGTATACGTATCAAGTTCGCACCTCTCCTTTGCAGTATGCTAACAACAGTCACGGCTTGCTGCTTATTTTTACGGATATCACGGAACTAAAAAGACTTCAGCTAAAGCTTGAAAATCAAGCTTATTACGATGAGCTGACGCAAATTTATAATCGCAGGGCATTTTTTCAGCACAGCAAGCAAGCGTTCGATGAAGCAAAAAAGTCCGCTTCTTCTTTTACGCTTCTTTTACTTGATATTGATTATTTTAAAAAAGTGAACGATACGTATGGTCATTATACCGGCGATCAGGTGCTTGTACATGTCGTAAAAGCCTGCCAGTCCGTATTACCGAAAGGAGCCCTTTTTGCTCGGTACGGCGGTGAAGAATTTGTACTCGCGCTAAAGGGCTATACATCATCAGAAGCTGAGGTCCTTGCCAATCAGCTTCGCAGGCACGTTGAGACTCAGCCCTTACGTATCAATGAAGAAACCATTTCTGTTACGCTAAGCCTTGGAGTAGCCCAAGCAGCAAAACAAGAAAACGACACGTTGGATGACCTTTTAAATAAAGCAGATATTGCTCTGTACGCTGCCAAACAAAACGGACGCAACCAAGTACGTTTGTATGAAGAGAAAAAAGAAATGCTAAAAAGAACCTGAGCATCATTGTTTCGCTTCTTTTTGCTTTTGACTAATATTCTTTCATTTATCAAGTAAAAGGGCTAAAAGACTTGATTTTGTTTATGTATTTGAAAACCGCTCATCTTATAAACTGTATGTAGATCAAAAAAAGGAGAGATAGAGATGAAGATTACACATATTCGAAATGCTACTTTACTTGTTGAATACGAGGGAAAAACGTTTTTAATTGATCCTATGTTAGCGGAAAAAGGAACTTACCCCCCTTTTCCAAATTCGATCAGACAAGATCAAAACAACCCTTTAGTGAACTTACCGATATCCGTTGAAGAAATTATTGCTGATGTAGATGCGGTTATTGTCACTCACCTCCATTTAGACCATTTTGACGATGCCGCTAAACAGGCGTTACCAAACGATATCAAAATGTTCGTTCAAAATGAAGAAGATGCCGCAGTAGTAAAAGAAGCTGGTTTTAAAAACGTAGAAATACTTACGCAAAACACGGTTTTTAAAGACATTCAATTAATCAAAACAAAAGGCGAGCACGGAAGAGGAGAAATTTTAAAGCGTACCGGCTTAGTATGCGGCGTTGTGTTTAAACACCAGAGCGAAAAAACGCTTTATGTAGCTGGAGACACGGTATGGTATTCCGCTGTTGAAGAAGAAATCAACACCCATCAACCGGATGTCATTGTCGTAAATGGCGGTGATAATCAGTTTTTAGAAGGCGGTTCTCTTGTAATGGGGAAAGAAGATATTTACGAAGTATACAAAGCAGCTCCTAAGGCTACGATTATTTCTGTCCATATGGAAGCTGTAAACCACTGGACGCTATCAAGAGAAGAGTTAAAAAGCTTTATCAACGAAAAAGACATGACATCTCACGTCTTTGTTCCAGATGATGGCGAGATTTATACTTTTAAGTAGAAGAGATTGAGACATAACAAAATCATTCCAATCTAAAGACGGACAAATGAAATCGCATGAATCGCTCGCTTATGACACCGCCGTTGATTTCCGTGCAAGACTACGCTTTCCGCGGGCGGCCGATGAGCTTCCTCGTCGCTTGCGCTCCTGCAGGGTCTCATCTGTTCCGCTTTTCCCGCAGGAGTCTTCGCCTTGCCCTCCAATCAACGGCTAGAAGTAACTAAATTGAGTAAACCTACCTTCCCTCTGCCAATAAAAAATTCGACCGATTCATCGTTCAGGTCACCCTTCAACTAACATACTTTTGCCCCAGCCTCTTTTATAGCCGTTTCATTTATCAAGTAGTAGTCGTAGTAGCAACCGCTGAAGTGCTCGCAATAACCGCTAGCATAGACGCTTGCTGAGCTTGAATAATGGTTTCAATCGTTGTATAGATGCCCGTTTCGACCAGTCTAGAATCCTTCAGCTTTTCACTGATAACCAAATTAACCGCCAGCATAACATTGATGTCTTGCTGCCATTTAAAAAGTTTGTCTGCGTTTAGCTGTTTCACTACTTCATGGATGATTTCAATTTCAGTTTCTGGTTTTTCAAATAGTGCTAATAAGCCAATGACCGGGTAATGCATCGCTTTCACTTTGATACCTGCCGATTCACAGGCTTCTTTTACAGATACGCATATTTCAATAAGGGTATCCGCATGTAGGTTTTTATCGATTGCGAGAATATGACTTAAAAATTGAAGGTCATTTCCTTTTTTAAATCCATGCTGCGCCAATGTCATATAAAAGTGTTCAATTTCATGCATGAGATCATCAGTGAACTCACTTGTTTCAGCTAATAAAACCGCAAGAGGTACATCACCGCTTGATGTGAGGAAGAGATGCTTTTTTTTCATGCCTTGATAAATTTCTAATGACCTTCGAACCATTTCTTTATGACTTCGACTTGACTCATTCGACAGCATAGCCGAAGCCGCAATATACGTAAATGCGCCTCTCGTAAACCCGCCTTGTATCAATTGGTCGTATACATCCAGAAACTCATGAAACGTTTCTTTTGGATTCTCATAGCGAGTGTCTAGCATGGCTGCGATCGTAAATCGCTGCGATGATTTTAATGTAGAAAACATTCCTACTTGATTTTTAATATAGTCACTTAACTCGATATAAGGCTGAAGCTCGAGCGATTTACCTTTCACTGCATACATAGAAGCGATAGCCATAAACTGCTTGGGATCTGCCACTTTCCATTTGAGTTCATTTTTTAAGCTGATATAAAAACCTCTATACTGATCTACTTTTTGTTGAATCGTTTCGGGTAGCATATCAACACATCCTTTATTCGTCGTTAGCTTATATACGTAACACTTCAATAAAAGTTTCAATATTCGGTAAATAATCCGTACATTTATGACAATACAAAAAAGACCCCGGAATATTCCGAGGTCTTTTTCCTTTTAGCTTTATTTATTAACCTCTTCCCGCTTGGAAAGAAGGATATTTTGTCATACCGCCATCAGCAAATAGGGTAATACCTGTTACGTAGCTTGCTTGTGATGATGCTAAGAATGCTGCAACTGATGCGATTTCTTCCGGTTTGCCGATATAGCCCATTGGAATCATGCTTTCTACGTCTGCACGCTGTTCCGGATCTGCGAATTTTTCAGCGTTGATTGGCGTATCGATTGCACCTGGTCCAATGTTATTTACGCGGATACCTTTTGGCGCATATTCAAGAGCCAATGTTTCCGTCATTAATTTCATACCGCCTTTACTTGCTGCATAGTGAACAAATAATGGCCAAGGAATCATTTCGTGAACGCTGGACATGTTAATAACGTTTCCTTTAATGTCATTTTCAACAAAATATTTAATTGCTTCACGGCTTCCTAAAAATGCCCCTGTTAAGTTTGTATCAATCACTTGGTTCCAGTTTTCTAATGATAATTCATGAGAAGGAACCGGGTTTTCAACACCTGCATTATTAATCATAACGTCTAATGAACCAAATTCTTTAACAGCTGTCTCTACAAGGTTCACAACGTCTTCTTCTTTTGTAACGTCGCCTCGAACAATAATAGCTTGACCGCCAGCTTCTTCAATTTCTTTTTTCACTTCTAGCGCTTCCTCTTCATTGCTGCGGTAGTTTACAACTACTTTTGACTGCTCTTGACCAAAACGAACGGCCATGGCGCGACCCAACCCTTTTGATCCACCTGTTACAACTACTACTTTATCTTTTAAATCTGTATACATCTTGAAGTCCTCCTACTTTTTCTGCCTGATATGTCTTGCTATACTGTACTAATTACAGATACAGTTTAAGTTTTAAGAAGGGAATAAACATTTTTCTATCTCTTCTTTCTCAAACTGTCATTCATTTAAAAAGTAACAAGTTCACTTTTGCTTCTTTTCGTTACTTATCGTAACCTAGAGAGAAAAAGTAGTCAAATTTTTTGTTTGTTCATTTTTATCATTTCTTTTTTCTACTTACTCTCTTTATATTTTATTCGCTCCCTGAAAATATAACTTCACACTTCAAATTAGCACTACTTCAAAAGTTTAAACTTTTTCTCTTGCAATTATCAAATCAATGTATTATATTGTTGATGTATCAATTATTGATATGTCAAACAATTGCCCGCAATCAAAAAATGTGGAAATGACAATAAATAAGTTTAACGCCTAAAAAGAAAGGAATAATGACTATGACTACAAAAGACTTTAACGAAATTGCTTTAAAACGCCGTTCAATTAAAAGATATGATCCTTCAGTAAAAATCAGCCGTGAGGAAATGGAGGAAATTCTTACAGAAGCTATGCGCGCTCCTTCTTCTGTTAATATGCAGCCGTGGCGCTTTGTTGTCATTGAAACGCCGGAAGGCAAAGAAAAATTAGCTAAACTTGCGAAATTTAACAGTGAACAAGTTCATACATCTTCAGCTGTTATTGCCGTGTTTGGTGACATGAACAACGTCGAATATGCAGACGAAATTTTCGGTAAAGCCGTGGAGCTTGGCTATATGCCTCAGGACATTAAAGAACAGCAGCTAAATTTCTTTAAGCCGATTTACGAAAACATGCCAAAAGCAGATATGAAAGACATCGTGCTAATTGATTCAGGTCTTGTATCTATGCAGCTTATGCTTGTTGCTCGCGCTCACGGATATGATACAAATCCAATCGGCGGATACGAAAAACACTTAATCGCAGAAGAATTCGGTTTAGATAAAGAACGTTATCTTCCAATTATGCTTATCTCAATCGGTAAAGCAGCAAGCGAAGGCCATGCTTCTTACCGTTTACCGGTCAATACGGTTACAACTTGGAAATAAGCAGTAGCTAGTTCTATTTAGTAAATAAAGGGCTAAAATTGTGAAGTAAAAGGAGACTTTCTGATGAATAACTATCAAGAACTTTCAAAAAAACAGCTTTCATTCTTTAATAGCGGTAAAACAAAAGAAGTTGCGTTCCGTATCGAAACGCTAAAGAAATTAAGAGAACTTGTTGTACGTCATGAAGACGACATTTTAAAAGCAGTAAAAGCTGACCTTAACAAACCAGAATTTGAAGCAAAACGTGCAGAAGTTGGTCTTGTGCTAAGCGAAATCGACTTTGCAGTTGAGAACCTTGCAGAATGGGCAGCGCCAAAAGAAGTAGAAACACCATCTACTCACGCAGGAGCAAAAAGCTACATTTATCAAGATCCATACGGTTTAGCTCTAGTGATTGCACCTTGGAACTATCCGTTCCAACTTGCTGTATCACCAGTAGTAGGCGCGATTGCTGCAGGTAACTGCGTGGTGTTAAAGCCTTCTGAATTAACACCTCATACGTCAAGCCTTCTTGCTAAGATGTTTAATGAGAACTTCCCTGAAGAATACTTGACGGTAGTCGAAGGTGAAGTGGAAACAAGCACGGCTTTACTAAAAGAAAACTTTGATTACATCTTCTTTACAGGAAGTACAATGGTCGGCAAAATTGTGGCAGAAGCTGCTGCTAAACATTTAACACCTGTTACGCTTGAGCTAGGCGGAAAAAGTCCTACAATTGTACACGAAGATGCAAATATTGAAGAAACAGCAAAACGCATTGCGCGCGGTAAATTTGCAAATGCCGGCCAAACTTGCGTAGCGCCAGACTACATTCTTGTTCAGCGAAATGTAAAAGACGAACTGCTAGCTAACCTAAAACAAGTCGTAACAAACACGTACGGCGAAGATGTTTCACAAAATCTAGACTTCCCTCACGTAGTGAGCGAAAAGCATTTTGATCGTCTCAACAGCTTCTTAACAAACGGAGATATCGTTTTTGGAGGCAAAACGGATCGTTCTCGTCTGTTTATTGAACCAACTGTTCTTGACAACATCTCATGGGAAGACAATGTGATGCAAGATGAAATCTTTGGACCAATTCTTCCAGTCATCGTATACGATGAAATCTCAGAAGTAATTGAAGCAATCGTAAAACGTCCAAAACCATTAGCACTTTATCTTTTCTCTGAAGATGAAGCAGTCCAAGATCACATCTTAAACAGCGTGTCATTCGGCGGCGGCTCTATCAATGATACGATTAACCATATGACGTCTCACTACCTTCCATTTGGCGGCGTTGGTGACAGCGGAATGGGTGCGTATCACGGAAAAGCAAGCTTTGATACATTTTCACATGCTAAAAGCATCTTAAAACGTTCAAATAAATAAATAAAAAGCCGAAGTCAGCGTCTGACTTCGGTTTTTTTATTCCTTCATCTGTTTGGCGATTTGTTCATATTGCTCTTCTTTTTTTGTAGAAACCGCTAAATCACAAAGAATATGCAAAAAGTACTTTTTATCTTGAACAAATAAATACTCTTCTTCAAAGCCTTTAGAAATGTATACAGCAAACTCCCAAATATCGTCGTAATAAGCCGGTCCAATGGCCTCAGCGAGATTTCCAAGCGTTTTGAGCAGCTCCATCGTGATGATAATATTCCGTCTCGCATAGTGCCGGATATTAGCGAATCCATCATATAAAAAGTCCTCAAATTTTTTATCAGGAATCACCATTCGTATCACGCCGCTGTCATCCACTAAATAAGAAGAAAATTGACTAACTTCACAAATTTCCCGAAGAATATCGCTAATTTGATGAATGGAGTTAACCGCCGTTTTGAAATCATCATTCCCTAGTGATTTAACTGCCATCTCCACAAACTTCGTAATGATATACGTAGTATCTTGAATATCAGTCTGAGATTTCCCTACATGGATATATTGGTGAAAGACGGTACAATCCATTTCATCGTGCTCTGTCGAATCTCTATGCCAATAATAAAACAATACGGTTCCGCTGAGCACATAATCCCCTACTTCACGCTCCATTTTTATAACTAAATTATGCTCTTTGGCGCAGTGAATCAATCGGCTGTAGTTCAGCGTTTGAATATAGCCGGATGTTTGAATACATACCGGCTTTTTCTCTCCTTCTGGAAAAGAAAATTGTTCGCTATGACTAGACTTTGTTCGGTGAATCTCCAGTTCCTCTCGAATCGTTGTCTTAATCGCTTTTATGGACGCTGTTTTCATCGATTGAGTCATATGATTTACTTGCAGCCACCTAACAGAATGATTAATAAAGTAGACAAACGTGCCCGCACTAAAAACAGACAGGGCTGTCGTCACAAACGGAATCGCAAAATATCCGTTTACTTGAGAGCTGTTTAAAAATAAAAACACAAAAAGTGTATACAAAAAACTCCCTATGAAAATACCCAGAATTCGCTGAGTAGACTTAGAAGAAGCAAAGTTTTTTAACACGCGAGGAGAAAACTGAGCTGCAAATGATGTAAACACAACAAGCATTAAGTTGAAGGTAAACGTCGTAATCGATAGAATTCCCGGCATAATCGTACTCACTAACGTATTGGTTAAATCCATGTTGATTGAAAAAAATGAAGGAACCTTCTCTCCTACTTTGCAGTAATAGTCGAGAAACAGCGTCAGCGCAGCTAAAAGAACAGAAAAAAAAGCATAAATTAAGGGACTAAACCATATTTGACTAGTTAATTCATCTTTAAAAGCACGAGGAGAAAGCTGTTTCCTTGCCGCTATCCATCTAAATGTATTCATATAAAACCTTCCTTTTTATTTGTAAATCTCTAGCTTTTTTCTTAGTTCCCTTAATTTTTCTAATTATGCTTATATAATGGAAAAAATCTATTTTTTAAGGTATAACTGTACAAAGAAAAAAAGAGGTTGAGACATACCTAATTAATTCGATTTAAATATGCACAAATAGGATACATGAGCTGGACCGCTTGTGACACCGCAGTTGATTTACGTCCAAGACTTCGTCTTGCCCTTCAATCAACTGCTAGAAGTAACTGAATGAATATATGAAAGCTATGTTCACCACGCAAATAAAAAATCCGAACGCGTCGGATTCTCAATCAAGAATCCATCTCGTTCAGATTTTCTTTCAAGTAACCTAATCTTATCTCAGCTTTTTTTTACTCTTATCTTTTTACCAGCCCCGGCTCGCTCCGCCGCCTCCAGAGCTGCCGCCTCCCCCTCCGCGAGGACCGCTGCCGTTGCCACCGCCACCGCCTCTTCCTCCAAATATGACAAGGAAGTTTAGCAGAAATTGCGTGATCGCTCCTTTAAAAAAGACGAAGTCTAGAATAAGTAAGCCCACAATAACAGCTGCAATCAGCAGCGTTTGAAGAGTTGTTAAATGAACACCGCTATCAGAGGGCGGAGATGCTTTTGGCACTTTTTGTTCAAAATCTGTTCCTAAATCATACTCTTTCACCACTTGGTTATAAACAGCTTTGTATGTGCTTTCTAGCGCCGTATCGTATTTTCCATTTTTCAAGTTAGGAATAGCATAAGAATCTAAAATTTCTCCCGATTTGATATCGGTGATAGCTCCTTCTAACCCATATCCTACTTCGATTCGGATTTTTCGTTCTTTTTTAGCGAGCAAAATTAGAACGCCATTGTTCAGCTTTTTATCACCTAGTTTGTACTTTCGAAACGCTTCATTCGCGTACTCTTCTACATCCGCATCACCTAATGAATTCACGGTAAGAATCGCTACTTGAGCTTTCGTTTCATCATCCAATTTTCTGCCCATTTGGTTTATTTCAGCTTTTTCCTGATCGTTTAATAAATGAGCAAAATCTTGAACGTAAATATCGCCTACCGGATTTGGAATGTCAGGTGCAGCAAAAGCAACGCTTACCATATTACATAAAAGAGACAATAATAAAGCAAACGAAGCAAGAAATTTCATTACTTATCGCTCCCAAAATCAACTTTCGGCACTTCTTTTTCTTCATTTGTTACTTCAAAATACGGCTTTTTTTCAAAGCCGAACGTACCCGCTAACATGCTTTTAGGAAATCTCTTAACCGATTTATTGTATTTCGCAACTTCATCGTTATAGTCTTTACGTGCTACAGCGAGTCGATTTTCCGTTCCTTCTAAACTATCCATTAAGCTTCTGAAGTTTTCATTCGCTTTTAAATCCGGATATTTTTCAACCACTACGAGCAGGCGGCTTAATGCGCCGCTTAACTGTTGATTAGCATCAGCTTTATCTTCAGGAGTTTTCGCTCCCGCTAGCTGCGCTCTTGCTTGAGTGACTGAATCAATTGCTTCCTGCTCATGCTTAGCATAGCCTTTGACCGTTTCCACTAAGTTCGGAATTAGATCAGCTCTTCTTTTTAATTGATTATCTATTTGGGAAAATTTATTATCTACATCTTCCTCTGCGCTAACAAGGCTATTGTAAGAGCTCACTCCGTAAATTACAACAAGCACTAACACAATGATCGTAGCGATCAAACCTTTGTTTTTCAATGTACTACCTCTTTTCTTCATCAAAATTATGTATCTACTTACTAGTACGAATCATACCCTAAAAAGATTCATTTTTTACCAATTTTATTTGTATTGCACGTCTAAGTAAGACATCTCCTAACAATCAATCCCTCTATAAGGTGAAATACTTTTCTCTACCTAGTCTTTCTATCAATTAGCACATGTAACCCTTCTCGATTTTATCTTGTTTCACAATAGAAAAAAAGGAATACCTCTTGGCTATTCCTTTTTTGGCTTAAGACCATCCTTCAATCTTGTATGCGACTCGGTGAAATTCAGGAACCGTTACAAATTGATAGTCGTTTTTCATTAAATACTTAATAAGTTTCGGCAATGAAGCAACAATTTGATCTCGCGCTCCGCTGCCGTATCGATCCCCGTCGTGCATGACAATAAGATTCTTTTCTTTTAGGTTTTTAATCGTCTGCTGATAGATAGTCAATGGATCTTCTTCACGCCAATCCTGACTATCTATATTCCATAGAACAGACGTCATTCCTAATTCCTTAATAGCAGCAAGAGCTGTATCATTTATCGAACTGTAAGGTGCACGAAATAGCTGGGGAGAATAACCAATTATTTTCTCTATTTGAATATTTGTAGAAGTGATTTCTTTCCATAATTCACGTTTAGAAAGAGTTGTAATATCAGGATGACTCCACGTATGATTTCCAATTACGTGCTTTGCTCTATGAATACGTCGGATCAGCTTCGGAAATTTTTCCGCTTCTGCACCTACGACAAAAAAGGTCGCACGTACATTATACCTTTTTAGAATTTTTAAAATAGCAGCCGTGTAGGCTGAGGGTCCATCATCAAACGTTAACGCAACATATTTTGGTGAATTTTGATTCATATGTTCTCCCCTTATATAAAATAGATATAGAAATAACCCCCTCACTTTGTGGGTGTAAGTTGAGGGACTTTTACGGCGAGATAATTTTTAAGAGATGATGTTATATCTTTTTCTGCATACAATACTTCTATAGGTAATAGATTTGTTCAAAAGAACTCGCCAAGTAGTCAAACCCGCGAGGCCGCAGTGTTTCAAACTGCTGATGAATTTTCAATCTTTCCTCTGAGCCTTCAGGCAGATCGTAAAGTTTCGTCACGGGCTGTCCACTATTTAAATATTCAATAATTCTAAAAAGCATGGTACAGAAAGCATGTTTCAGTTCATTGTATTCGTGAGGAAAACGTTCCTCCAATTGGTTATATTCAACTAATGTTTGATGCAGATGCATAAACGGGAGCTCTTTCCATTCAAGAGATAGAATAAGAACGTCTATATTTGGATGCTTTTTCACAAAACGATAGTGATTCCCCCACTGCTCTTTCACTTTCCGCTTCGATATCCCATGTTCCTGATGATAGGCAACCGTAAAGGGATCTAAAACAAACTGCACGCCATTTTTATACAATCGATATCCAAGCTCCCAGTCTTCTGCTCCGTAGCCAACAAACGTTTCATCAAAAAGGCCGGATTTTTTTAAGTTCGCTTTTCTTACTGATACATTTCCACTTAAAAAGGCAATATAAGGTAGCGTAAATCCTTCAAGCCGCTCTCCGAAATGTTTTAGCCCGCTGTTAAGAAAATAACGATTAGGAAAGGATAAACGTTGAAAACGATTTGTATCAATATCTTCTTTTGTTACAAGAGGACAAGGAACATTTGAATGCTGCTTCGTCTGTTCATAGTTTTCATACAATCTTCTATACTCAGGATCCCTGCCGACTAGTTCTTTCAAGTGAGCCACTTGATCTTCATTATAGTCTGGCATAATAAACGTGTAGACGCCTTCATAATGCATAGCTCCGGTAACCATAAGATTGGATTCATGCACATGATGTTTATAGTGGTTTTCAACAAAAGCAGGAGGAGCCAGCATTTCTCCGTCTAAAAAGATTAAAAGATCTCCTTCAGCATGATTAATTCCTATATTACGTACTGAGGAACGCCCTTTATTTTGTTTCATTTGAATATATTTAAATTTGAACGGAACATCCACTTCTTTTAAAATGTTGGACGTGTTATCAGAAGACGCATCATCGACCAAAATAACTTCATATTCAGCGTGGGGAAACGTTTGTTTGGATAAACCGTAAAGCGAAAGAGAGGTTTGATGATACTTATTGTACGTAGGCATAACGATGCTAACTTTAATAGGATGCTTGTGATTGTTTTTTATACTCATTTTATATAATGGATAGTCTGTTATATCAACTTTATTAGTTTCATTCACTGCATCAGCTTTGTCGTATGATTTATTGGTTTCGTTTGCTGTATTAACTTTGTCGCGTGATTTATTTTTTTTGTTCCCTTTATTAACTTTGTCGCGTAATTTATCCACTTTATTAGTTGAGTCGTCTGACCTATTCCCTTTATTAACTTTATTTTTTTTATCCTTTGACTTATTAAGTTTATCTTTGAGCTTTTTTAAGGAATGTGGACTATTGTTTTTCTTTCTAATATAATACTTTCCATCTTCAGGGTTGTAGTAGTATTCATACGAGTCTATTTTAATCATCCTTTCTTTGTTTTTCCTCTATCTACTATTCAATAAATGACCAGGTGCTTGTACAATATATAATTTTTTTTAGAAAAGGCGCATATAATAGATTCGGGAACTTTGGTAGATCGTTCTATTGAATTAGAAACACATTCTCTTATCATAAATAAGTATTCTACTTCTCAGTATAAAAAAGCTGCTTACAACTTCATACGTTATAAGCAGCTCCCTTTTATAGCTGATTTCCATATACCCCATCAATATTCGCAACAGCCGTTTGATCAAATATATCTGCATCCATATTTGTATTTTTCATTCGCGCACAAGCAGCTGAAATGTCTCCATATGTTGAGTTGATTCCAACAGATTTAACATCCGCTGTGTGTCCGTTGTGAAGAACTTCTCCAAAATTCATTGATCCGTTTCTCGCCATACCATTAATTCTCGTGTTACAGATGTTAATAACTCCTGCCATGACCATACCACCTTTTCTTAAAATGAATTCGTACATCGTATGCTGTGACAAGCCTATGTGTGAAAAGTTTTCAAGAAGTGAAAAGCAAGGTACAAATACTAGTGAAATTATTCATTTCACCCTGCTTCACCCAAAGTTTCCACATGTTTTTATGCTTTTTCTGTTACAATAAATGCATAAGTTATTTTTCATCCATATTGTTTGAAGGAGGATACGTAATATGGACGAACCAAAAGATATTCAACCTAAAGTAGAAAAAAGTTTCGAACTGATTGGCAAGAAGTGGACAGGATTAATCATTTATGTGCTTATGAGCGGTCCTAAACGCTTTAGTGAATTAAATGAAAGTATACCAGCCTTAAGCAGAAGGCTTTTGACAGAACGAATTAAAGAGCTTGAAGACCACGGAATTGTTGTCCGAAATGTCATTCCGGACCGCCCTATTCGTTCTGAATATTCGCTGACTCAAAAAGGAACGGAGTTAGGTAAAATATTAGGGCCGATTAGCCAGTGGGCAGAAAGCTGGGTGCAAGATTAATAAAACTACTCCATAGAAAGGATGAGCATCATGGCAAATGTTCTCTATATTACTGCACACCCTTTAGCTGAAGACGAATCACTTAGCATGGCTGTGGGGAAAGAATTTATCGACGTATATAAGCAAACACATCCAGAAGATGATGTAGTTCATTTAGATTTATATCAAGCAGATATTCCATACTTAGATGCAGACGTATTTAACGGCTGGAAAAAGCTTCGTTCTCACTCTTCCATCCAGGATTTATCAACGGATGAACGATTAAAAGTGGGACGATTAGCCGAACTAGGCGGACAGTTCGTACTCGCTGACAAATATATTTTTGTCACGCCAATGTGGAATTTCTCTGTTCCTGCGATTATGAAAACGTACATTGATGCGATTACCGTGTCAGGTAAAACCTTTACATATACAAAAGAAGGCGCTCAGGGATTGCTTAAAGGAAAAAAAGCGATTCACATTCAATCCCGCGGAGACGTGTATTCAGAAGGCCCTGAAATGGCAAGAGAAATGGGCCACCGCTATTTAGAAATTATGATGGACTTCTTTGGAATCGAAGCGTTTGAAAGCATTATTATCGAAGGGCAAGTAAAATTTCCGGATCAAATTCCGCAAATTAAAGAAAAAGCACTCCAAAAAGCCCATTCAATGGCCAAAACGTTTTAAATTCAATAGAAAAGAAAAAGACCTCGAAGCAGATCGAGGTCTTTTTCTTTCCTATTCCCTCCCTTATATTTCCCTTGAAATAATGATCACCTTCCTGCTCGTTTTACGCTGAAAATAGATTTAAAGGAAAGATAAAACGCTGTTATTTTTTGTTACTATTAATAACGCATAAAGCAAAAATACACGATTTTTCTTTTTCGTTTTTTAATTATCTACGTTCAAAAAAGATAGTTCCTCTAAATGAATAACGTTTAAAATAACGCTTTAAAATGAAATAAACCTTTGTTTTTAAAGGGTTTAGCTACAAAACCCAAAAGCGTAATACTCTTAAAAACGTTTGTGAACATGATAAAACTCAATAAAAAACCTTTGACTAAATTTGTTACGTAAGTTACTATTAATAACGTAGTAGATGTTTTCGAACATATTATCTTTAATTCATGAAACAACATTTATATATTGAAGACAGAAAGGTGAAAAGAATTATGGCAAAAGTATTATATATTACAGCAAACCCTAACGATGCTACGCAATCATTCAGTATGGCTGCGGGAGACGCATTCATTAACGAGTATAAAGAAGTAAACCCAACGGATGAGATTGTTCACGTTAATTTATATCAAGAACATATCCCTCACATCGACGGTGATGTATTCAGCGGATGGGGTAAACTTGGAAGCGGCGCAGAATTTGATGCGCTTACTCCTGAAGAACAGCGCAAAGTTGCTCGCTTAAACGAGTTAAGTGACCAATTTGCTCAAGCAGACAAATATGTATTTGTTACACCAATGTGGAACTTCTCATTCCCACCAGTGATGAAAGCATACTTAGATGCTGTAGCAGTAGCTGGAAAATCATTTAAATATACAGCAGAAGGTTCTGTAGGTCTATTAACAGATAAAAAAGCGTATCATATTCAAGCAAACGGCGGTATCTACTCTCGCGGCCCTGCTGGTGAACTAGAAATGGGTCACCGCTATATGCGCATTATGATGAACTTCTTCGGGGTTCCTTCTATTGGAAGCCTATTTGTAGAAGGACAGGCTGCAATGCCAGATAAAGCACAAGAAATTAAAGAAGACGGCATTGCTCGCGCTAAAGAAGCTGCACGTACGTTCTAACAAAAAATGTAAGCATAAAAAAAGGAACATCTCCCCATGTTCCTTTTTTTTATGCTCACAATTATATCTTGGCTTCCCCGCGCAGTAGCGAATAAACATATGTATCAAACGGGATGCCGTTTTGGAACATGTACTCTCTTAGCATCCCTTCCTTTTTAAATCCTAATTTGCTCAACAAGGCGATAGATCCACTATTTTGTGTAAATACAATCGCTCCTATGCGATTGTATTGAAGTTCGTTGAAGCCATGAGAAATCGCTTCATGAACGGCTTCTGTTGCGTATCCTTTGTTCCAATACTCTGGAAAAAGAGCATAGCTTACGTTTACTTTCTTATGCTCAGAAGACCACTCTTGAAACCCTATTGTTCCAATCAGCTTTTCTTTTCCTTTTAGCTGAATCCCCCATTTAATCAATTGCTTTTCTTCGTAGCCTTTGGAAAAATCCTTAATGATCTCCTTCACTTGGTTGATCGATTCTAAAGGTTTTTGCCCGTAATAGCGCAACACCTCTTCATCAGAAAAGCATTCTAAAATCTCACCGGCATCATCTTCTACAATTTTTCTTAGTATCAGCCGTTTTGTCTCTAATTCCGGAAACATTTTCTTCCCTCTTTTCTGTGCAGCTTATTTATCTACGGTAAACCATACTATTCTCCTCTCAACTAGCAATATCCTGCTAAAACCCTGCCCGGGAGGACTCATTTCCTATCCAAATAGTCGATTTACAGCGGAGATAGTGGTATTTTATATAGTGGGCATAAGTTGCTTTTTATCAACACAGAGGCGGTGAACGCAGAAATGAACCAAGATAAAGAATTGCTGTCCACGATACACGCTCTTCAAAAAGAGCTGCAGCAAGAAAAAGAAAACCGTGCGTATATGCAAAAAGATATGGACGAACTAAGAAGCGCTTTATTACAATCAGAACAAGTAAAACAAAACTTAATTGATCAGCTAGAAAAGAAAGTCGATTTGATTTTAACGTTGATTCAAAAAGGAGACACATAAAGAAATGGATTTTTTTAAAAACAGCAAAATACTATACACTATTGTAGCACTTGTTATTGCTCTCATCGCTGTATTTACCAACAATTCGCCCATTTCCCTCATTCAGCAGCATGAAAATTCAAGCAGCACATCGAGTAGCACATCGGACACTACATCAAGCAACCAATGCTCTGCAGAGACTCAAAGCGACAGGTTATTTACCGGCAAAGAACTTGTCTTACAAGAAGGAAATGATAAATACGGATATTGCCACATTATCGCGCATATGCAAAAACCAGGCGTTGACAACTATCAAGGTAAAAGCCAATTCAGTAAGTATTTAAATGAAAAACAAGCGATGTCTGTTGCTGAAGAAGTCATCAACGAAGGCGAAGACGGCACCAACAATAAATCTGGCAACTACGTTAAAGAAAAGTATATTAGTTCTTTAAACCAAGAAGTTAGAGTTGTGTATACTGACTACAGAGGCAAAGACTACGACTACAGCGTAACGACCATGTATCCAATTGGTCATTAATAATAATGCAGTGAATAAAAGCAGGCGCATGCCTGTTTTTTTTATTTTACCTCTATTTATGATTTACACCTTTAAAAAAGTCTCTGTAAATTTACAGTAGCACTTTTACCTCTTGGACATATTCTAAATATAAAAAAGAAACAGCCCCTTGCTTCTTTTTTAGAAAGAGGTTAAAAAATGAGTAACAAGTACAGAGTTAGAAAAAACGTATTACATCTTACCGACACGGAAAAAAGAGATTTTGTTCGTACCGTGCTAATACTAAAGGAAAAAGGGATATATGACCGCTATATAGCCTGGCATGGTGCAGCAGGTAAATTTCATACTCCTCCGGGCAGCGATCGAAATGCAGCACATATGAGTTCTGCTTTTTTACCGTGGCATCGTGAATACCTTTTACGATTCGAACGTGACCTTCAGTCAATCAATCCAGAAGTAACCCTTCCTTATTGGGAATGGGAAACGGACGCACAGATGCAGGATCCCTCACAATCACAAATTTGGAGTGCAGATTTTATGGGGGGAAACGGAAATCCCAAAAAAGATTTTATCGTCGATACCGGGCCATTTGCAGCGGGGCGCTGGACGACGATCGATGAACAAGGAAATCCTTCCGGAGGGCTAAAACGTAATTTTGGAGCAACGAAAGAGGCACCTACACTCCCTACTCGAGATGATGTTCTCAATGCTTTAAAAATAACTCAGTATGATACGCCGCCTTGGGATATGACCAGCCAAAACAGCTTTCGCAATCAGCTTGAAGGATTTATTAACGGGCCACAGCTTCACAATCGCGTACACCGTTGGGTTGGCGGACAGATGGGCGTTGTGCCTACTGCTCCGAATGATCCGGTCTTCTTTTTACACCACGCAAATGTGGATCGTATTTGGGCTGTATGGCAAATTGTTCATCATAATCAAAACTATCAGCCGATGAAAAACGGGCCATTTGGTCAAAACTTTAGAGATCCGATGTACCCTTGGAATACAACCCCTGAAGACGTTATGAACCATCGAAAGCTTTGGTACGTATACGATATAGAATTAAGAAAATCAAAACGTTCCTCATAACCCGTTCTAGAAACAGCAGTATACAATCAAAAACAGGTAAACCCCTTCCCTTCTGACATAACTTATAAGAACACAAGCATCGTAAAACTCACTGTTTCATTTCCATTCACCATAAAATATAGTTAATCAACCATAATTGGGCAGTGAATAAGCTTCATATAAGAACCTTGGAACATATGAATAAGTTATCAAAGCTTTATAAAAGTTTTATAAATGAAGGGAAGATATCAAAATGCATAATAACGTAAACGCACCTTTTAGTTCTAATGAAAATATGCCATTCTCACCTGCTATGGCTCACCACGCCTATACAGCTCCTGCTTATGAGCACATGATTCCACACTGCGGGTATTCAATGCCGGACTATGGATATATGGTTCCTGAATGTGGATATGGCGTTCCTCACCACGGATGTAATGGTTTCGCCATTATCATCGTACTGTTTATTTTACTCATTATTATTGGTGCATGTGGTTGCGGTTTCTGGCACGATGAGTGTTAACCTAAAAAACTCCAGTATAAATACTGGAGTTTTTTCATGTCTTAATAGGCGGCAGGCACCTTCAGAATTCTATAGCGTTTCGTCCAAATCTAGGGGTCTCAACTTTTCTTCGATTTCTTTGCGCTTCGGCTCTAAAAATGGCGGCAGGGCTAATGTTTGGCCCATCGTTTCAAGCGGTTCATCGGTCGCAAATCCAGGTGTGTCCGTTGATAATTCAAATAAAATGCCGTTTGGTTCTCTGAAATAAAGTGCTTTGAAATAGTATCGTTCTACTTTACCGGAATTCGGCAGACTGTTTTCATTTAATCGAGCTGCCCACTTATTGTATTCTTCTTCACTTGGAACACGGAATGCAACGTGATGAACGCCACCGCGCCCTAAGCGAACTTTCGGCAAATCGGGTCTCGTTTCAATATGAACTTCGGCTCCGCTTCCGCCTTCACCTGTTGCATAAACCAAAATATCTCTATGATCTCCTGCAAGAGATGGATAAGAACCCACGTAGCGAAATCCCATAATATTTGTCAGTACGTCAACAGTTGGTTCTGGCGTACCCACCGTTAGCGTGACCGGTCCTAAGCCGATAATCGCATGTTCTAACGGAATGTCTTCGCACTTCCACGGCACGCCTGCTCTTACCCCTTTTTCACCGTTGTCCGCAACAAGAAGCAAACGTGTACCTTCATAATCTTTAAATGCTAACGTATCACGATTAGCTCGTTTAGCTATTTCTTCATATTCCACTCCGTACTGCTCAAAGCGCTCTTTCCAAAAGTGTAAAGAATCCGTACTTTTAACGCGAAGCGAAACAGTCGAAATGTCAGATGCACCTTGATGCGTTCTTGCAAGCCCCGGAATATCAAAAAACGTTACTTCCGTTCCTGGCGTCCCTTCTCCATCTGCATAAAACAAGTGGTAAGACTGAGTGTTATCTTGATTCACCGTTTTTTTTACTAATCGCATGCCTAAAACTTTGGTGAAAAACTGATAGTTTTTCTCAGCTTTCCCCGTCAAAATAGATACATGATGCAACCCTAATAATTCCATCTGTTCCGCCTCTTTTCATAATATATAAATTTTTTAACTTCCACTAAAATTATCTTTAATTTAATTATCTTTAATTAAAGATAATTTTAAAGGATATACAGCCTGTTTGTCAATAACAAGAAAATGTTGTGAACATAAAAAAGAAACTAAACACATAGTTAGTTTCTCTTTATCTTCCCTTTAACAAACTGCTGATCTTTTCCAACAGCGGTTACTTCTTAAGCACGCGCTGCATATTTTGCTTCATCAGCTCCGCAATTTTTGTTTCATTTTCACGAGACGTCTGCTCTAATTTTTCTATGACTAACTGCTGTCTTTCGACTGAATGATTTTGACTTATCTTTTGTTTGCCTTCCATTTTGCTGATGTCGATTTTAAACCCAATGATTCCTTTGCTTAAACTATTCATATAAGCAGGATCAACGTCATTTAGTGTATATGTACTGCTCGGGCTTTCATATTTCTCCACCATCTTCCTCAGCAGCCCAAGCAGTTCTGTTGGTTCTTCAATCACTTTCATGGTGCCATACACGTGAACAGCTTCATAATTCCATGTTGGTACAGCTTGATTCGTTTCATACCAAGACGGTGAAATATAACAGTGAGGCCCTTGAAAAACAACCAAAATTTCTTGATTTTCAGTATCTTTCCACTGCAGATTCGGACGAGCAAAATGTCCGTATAAAGCTTTTTCTTTCCTGTTTAACATCAGGGGCAAATGAGTAGCATAAGGCTTTTCATTATGATACGAAAACAAAGTGGCAAATCCATTGTCTTCAATAAATTCATACATTATTTGTTCCTCATTCACTTTAAAATACTTTGGAATATACATCGGCGCTTCTCCTTTATCTCTTATTTAGTAAAAGATATAATACTATACGTGTTTGCAACAGCGTCAGTTATGAACTTTTTATGGAGGTCAGCAAACATTTAACCATTTATGAATGGATTTTTTAAGAAGCTTATGCTACACTGCTGCGATGTAAACCGCTGTTTTTTTATATGTATTTATTTAGCACATGATGCAATTAGATACATGTTTGTTAAATAAAGCTTCAGAAACTCAAAAAAAGAAGAGCTTGTTTAAAACAGCTCCTTTCTCACGTTTATCTATACAATTGAGGATTTTTCTCTCGTTTGATAGGTCCGCCTTTGGCTATATGCCACTCAATGACGCGGTCGGTCAAACGATCGTATAAGTCATCTTCTAAATACGGATCTTCTGCCGAAGTGAGCAAGGTGTGAACATCGGCTTTTATTTCGGCTACCATAGCTGTGCTGAATACGTCCGGATCATTCAATACGTCTAGTATATATAACACCAGCATCTCAAATCCGCCGTCCCAATTGGCATTTCCGTTGCCTTGAGCTTCACAGCGAAGCTTTTCAATGGCCCGGATGGCTTCTCCTTCTACGATATCCGACTGGCCATTTCTCGGAACATAGTTTAACCATAGCTCTTTTGCTTCGTCAAAATACTTCATTCTAAACTCCTTCTTTCAAAACTTTATTCCTTTTTATTCCTTTGATTCATTGCCGTTCCAAAAGCAACTCCTAAGGCCGTTCCGATCGCAATGCCGAACCCAATATTATCCATAATCATACCCAGAGAAGCCCCCATCGCAACGCCCATCCCTAACCCCATTCCTAGATAATCTGTCTTTTTCTTTTCTTCAGACAAAAAACCACTCCTTTTTTCTACTATATTTATTGATACCTTTTATACGTAAAAACCGCGCTAAAAGTTTCTTAAAAATGGAAAAAATCAGTCGCTGTAACTGCTTTTTAAATGATGAGCTGATAAACGGCCTCTCCGAGCAGCAAGACCGACGTAAGCATGCAGATCATTCCAAATACGTACATCGTTTTACGTGCAGAAAAATACAAACAACGCAACAGGGAAAGGTATCCAAACCTTAAGAAAAGGGCATTTTAAAAGTAACGAAATTTTGCTTACTTAAAAAGGATGGATTACATTGACACCAAACCAACAGGAATATCTAAAAAAAATACATAGCATACAAGAAAATCTAGCCAAAACGTGGGCTGAATATTGGCAGCAATACTCCACTCCAGGCTCTTGGCAGTTTTGGGTTACCTTGGGGGCTTTCATTTTACCTTTAGTCATTCTCTATTTTTTAATTGATCGAAAAAAAGCCTTTCACTTAGGGTTTTATGGATTTAACGTGCACGTTTGGTTTCACTATAGCGACACCGCTGGAGTTTATAACGGGCTGTGGACGTATCCTTACCAAATCAACACAATCATACCCGTAAGCTTTAGCCTAGATGCTTCGCTTATTCCTGTCTCTTTTATGCTTCTTTATCAATGGACAATTAACCATCATAAAAATTACTATGTATATGCAACTGTTCTTTGTTTGTTTTTTGCTTTTATTTTCAAACCTCTATTAACAGGGATTGGCTTTTTCCAGCTGCATGAATGGGCTACTTACGGTTATTTATTTGTATTTTATCTGGGTGTGATACTGCTATCAAAATGGATTACCAATCTGTTTCTTTATTTTGAAAAACAGCATTAAATTTGATAAGTGTCATCAATAAAAAACGTAAGCATCTTCAAAAGACCTTACGTTTTTTTGATTGTTTTCCTTACTAGTTGTCTGCTTCCTCAAAAAATAGAAGGCTTTTCTCATTGTTAATTTAGAACATGCTGCATCTAGCAATAATAAAACTTCTGTTAGCAGTAAACTAAGCCCTGCTTAAATTAGCGTTGTATAAGTCCATTAAACTGCTTAAATCATCCAACAACGGGCAGTGGCCTACGCCTTTCATAATTTTTAACGTCGCGTTTTCCCCTATGCCTTTCGCGATGTCAGATGCATCTCTTGTGGAAACCATCTTATCTTCATCGCCTTGAATAACCGTAGTAGGAATCATAATTTTTCCCACCTCTCCTGTCCCTTCCACAACACCATTAAAATCGTTTGAAATATTAAATCTCATGAGTGCGTAATTGATATCAATTAAATTTCGCTGCTTGATCGTTCCTTCTAGATATTTTTCAAATTGATCAGCAGACGGCTTATTTTTTGTATATAAAAATTGACGCAGCATCATTTTTAAAAACCATGTGTTTTTTGTTTCTTTTGCGTTTTCTACCATTCTAAATGCTTCTTTTACTTCTTCTTTGGTTTGTATAAAGTTGTTAGGAATAGGCAGTTCTAGGAACGTTCTTCTTGGAATGGGGTAGCCTTTAATGTTGACGGAGCTTAAGAGAATTAAATTTTTGGCATCATTCGGATGATCAATCACATATTGCATAGCAACTGCTCCTCCTAATGACCACCCGCTTATTGTAAAAGCAGACAACTTTAAAGCATCCGCAAACAGTTTGACATCATCTGATAAGTCTTTGATTGTGTGGATAGGTGTATGATAAGTGGAGTCTCCAAATCCTCTTAAATCGATCGCATAAGCTGTGATATGTTCTGGAAGTTCATTCATTAACACATCCCAGTTAAGGGAAGAATTCATGTTTCCGTGAATTAACAAAAGTACCTCTTTTCCGCCTTTTTTCATTCGGTAATTTACTGTTTCTCCATTCGGTAATTCTACTTTTGCTTGTTCTAAAGCAGATACGGTCATCGCTATTTTCCTCTTTTCTTATATAATTAGAACGATCGGTAGCATTTATTTTTTAATACCCTATTTATCAAGATTTAAGCAGTTAGAAAGAAGTTGTGCAAAAGCCAACATAATGCTATGTTATTCTACTTGCTAAAAAAAACAGCCAAATATGCGATTCGGCTGCCTTTTTATAATGAAGAAATATACGAATGAGCAACAAGGCCATTACTTTTTTGGTGCGTCTAATGCTTGATAGGCAAGCTGATATTTCCCGCCTTCAGCCACTTCTGCATGGTACAGAGCTTTAAGAGCAAAGTTTTTTTCAAGGCTGTGCTCTTTCATCAGTCCATTCAGCTTACCTTGCAGTTCCTGATTGTCTTTAATGAGCTGCTTCATCTGTGATTTTAAATATTTCATGGTGTTTTCCGCTCCTTTCACTTGATGAATATCTATCAAGTATATCACTTAAGGATAGGATAATGGTAAAACGACTTACGATTGAGCGATTAAATCTGTACAGCTCTGTTTTTTAAGCGTCCTACAAGCGGAACGACGATGATGCCAGCGATAACAACTTGCATCACATTTCCTGGTATAGAGCCAAGCGGGAGGATCCAGTTACCGTAAAGAATCACCTCGGCAAAATAGTAGCCCACGATTTTTACAATCAGCGCAGCAACAACTGCCAGTGTGTTCACAAGTGCTCTTTTACCAGGTGCTTTTTCAGATATAAGACCTGCTAAAAAGCCCATTGCCCCTACGATAATAAACGTAAACGGCGCCCATGCTGTCCAGCCGGAGATGAGGTCGAATAACCCCATTCCAAAAGCACCGGCGATGGCTCCTGTCTTTTTGCCGTAAAGAAAGGCTGCTATAAAAAGAGGAACGTTGCCTAAATGGATGAGGCCTCCGTTACCCATGATTGGAAGCTTGATGTTGATAAACATTGTCGCTACAAACGTCAGTGCGATAAAAAGTGCATGCATAGATAAAGCTTTAATTTTGGTTGATTCTCTTGGTGAGTATGTTGAATTCATCTGTTGACCTCTTTCTTTTTTTACTACTATCATACTCCTAATTACACACTTAATAAATACGTAAAACTATTTATTTAGTAAGGTATATCATTCTAGCAGCACACAGGGATCCGGCAACTTCAAAAATTGTCCTATCTGTTCTTAAAAAAATAAAGCTGCTTCTGCTTCCTTTAGCAGACTGCGGCGCCTAATTTTTGTTATGGTAAAGAGTCTGTTCGGGCATAATATGAGCAAATCGGTCTTTTTCAAGAGTTGACGAAGGCTGATAAATATGAGAAGTTATATGTTTGTAGAAATGAATGGAATAACCTAGAATTCCAGCGAAACCTGTTACTATAATTGTACTGATATTGACCAAGTTCGTTCAGATTGTGGCAGTCATGATTTTTACATACAGCAAGCAAGTTATAGGAGGAGCAAGAATGGATAATAACGATATTTTAATTAGATTACGATATGCCTTGGATTTAAAAAACACAGAAATGGTAGAGATCTTTAATCTTGGCGGAGTAGACGTAACAAAAGAAGACGTATTAAAGATCCTTACGAGAACACCGGACGAAGAGGACGAGGATGCAGTTCATGCGGACGAACACATCTCGTGCAGTAACAATATGTTAGATTCTTTTTTAAACGGTTTTATTACCTTTAAAAGAGGAGAACAAGACCCTAAACCAGGGCAAGCACCTCCAGCGCCGGTTCAAAGCAATCAAAATATGTATAACGTCTTATTAAAGAAAGTAAAAATTGCTTTGTCCCTAACCAGTGAAGAGATGTTAGAAGTATTCGACGACGGTGGCATACGTGTATCTAAAGCAGAATTAGGTGCTTTATTACGAAAAAAAGGCCACAAAAATTACAAACCGTGCAAAGAGAATTTTGCTCGAAAATTCCTAAGAGGCTTAACCGTACAATATAGAGGATAAAATGATACACACTTTTTCAAATCAGAGTATTCATTATGAAATACGATATAAAAACCGAAGTTCTTTTGCAATCAAAGTAGACGGATACGGAACGGTCGAAGTCCTTGCTCCTAAAGGAACCTCTACTGAACAAGTACGGATGTTATTAGAGAACAACTGGGCATTGATTCAGCAAAAAATAAACGAAATGAAAGATAGAACGCATGGACCACAGAAAAAAGTCTATGAACCCGGAGAACGCTTTTTGTATGTAGGAAAAAACTATCCGATACAGATTCATCACGATTCGACCATTACAAAGGATTCTGTAGTGTTTGAAGCGAACACACTTCAGATTTATGTCAATCAACACGACGATGAAGCGATAAAACAAGCGCTCAAACGCTTTTACTATCAACAATGTAAAGCGCTAGTAACCAAGAGTATCTCCTCCTATCAAAAACATTTTAAAACAAAGCCGCGCTCCATTTCGATTTCGGATAGCAAAAAAGCGTGGGGCACGTGTGATTCCAAGCGTCAGCTAACCTTTAACTGGCGGCTGGCAATGGCACCGCAGCACGTCATTGATTACGTAGTCGTTCATGAAATGTGCCACATGGTTCATATGAATCACGACCGGTCGTTTTGGCGTCTTGTCGGTAAAATCATGCCCGATTATCGTGAACAAGAGAACTGGCTGGAAATGTCGAGCTGGGAAATGACAGTGTAGTGGCTACATAAAAAAGAGCAGAAGCCCCGGGGCATACTGCTCTTTTTTATCTTTAACTATAGCGATATTTTCTTAAATCTTTTAAAATCGAAATTTCTTTTAACAATTCTTCTCCGACGTTTGTTTCTAAAACCATTTTTCTTTCTAGTTCTTTATCAACCAATCGCTTTACGGATAAAACGTCCGTTCCTTCTAATAAAATCTCTTCTTTTGAATTAAAGTGTTTATGAGCGACTAGCTGCATACCGTAAGAATTATATAATAATGTATAGCCAGCAATCCCTGTTGTAGACTGATACGCTTTTGAAAAACCGCCGTCAATAACAATCATCTTTCCATTTGCTTTGACTGGGTTTTCTCCTTCAATTTCTTTGACTGGCGTATGACCATTAATGATATGACCATGATCCGGATTCAGCTTAAATTCTTCCAGAATGTTTCGGCAGACTTCTTCATTTTCCCGTAAGTAGTAATACGGATTCTTTTTTTCTTTATGCGTTGCTTTATCACTGATAAAATATCGTTCAAACGTCGTCATTGCGCGTTTCCCGAAAAGTGATGAATATTCCCCTGTCCATAGGTACCAGACCATATCTGTTGCCAAATCATCCGTTTCTTCAGGATGTGCAAAAGCCTCTTGTAAATAATGTTCAAACACATCAAGCAAGTTGCGTCCCGCATACGTTTTATCTTCTATCGTCATTTTTTCCATGTTTCCTTCTTCATCTAAAGGAATGCAGCCGTGTATTAATAAGTTTCCGTTGTATTTTAAATAAAGGCTGCCTTTTTTCATCAGAAACTTCATATGTCTCGCCAGTTTTTCCGAATGCTGTACAGAAAGCAGCAGTCTTTCCATTACCTGCTCTTCTTCTTCTAATAGCTGATCAGGCTGCGCCGGATTAATCGTTGCAAAGCAGCTGTTTTCTAGCTGATACGTGTTTCCGTATATCGTAATTTCATTTTTATCATAATCAATTTTTTCAAGCAACAGCCTTTCTGACATATTAAAGAAAGGACGTCTTTTTATAATCGGACTTTCAAGCTTGAACTGAATCATCGCAATAGCCTGATGAATTTTCGTAATTTGTAGTCGCTCGTGATCGGATAGTTTATCACTTGAGCTTACCTTTGGTCTAAAAGCAGGATTATCATCATAATATTTCTCCGCCAGGTTAAGCAGCGGTCTCAGGTTAATGCCATATACGTCTTCAATAATATCTAGATTGTCGTATCTCGCGCAGATACGAATAATATTGGCAAGACACACTTTCGAACCCGCAAAAGCCCCTAGCCATAGCACATCGTGATTTCCCCACTGAATATCAACGGAGTGATAGTTAATCAGCGTATCCATAATTTTATCTGGTTCAGGTCCACGGTCATAAATATCCCCTACTACGTGCAGATGGTCCACAACCAATCTTTGCGTCGTATAAGCAAGTCCTATAATAAGCTTATCGGCTTGTCCCAGAGAAATAATCTGCTGAACAATCTTTGTATAGTACTGTTCTTTATTTGTAAATTCATCCGTTTTATATAGCAGCTCTTCAATAATGTACACAAATTGATCCGGCAATGCTTTACGCAGTTTAGAACGCGTGTATTTAGAAGAAGCGTACGAAATGAGATTAAGCATACGATCAATGATTTCTGTATACCATTGATAGAGTTCCTTTTTGTTTCGAAACTGCGCTTTAATCAACGGTAATTTTTCTTCAGGATAATACACTAATGTCGCAAATTCATTGATTTCTTTGTCTGATAATACATTTTTAAAAAGGTCTTTGATTTTCTCTTTTACATTTCCCGAACCGTTTCGCAGCACGTGCTGAAAGGCTTGATATTCGCCGTGTAAATCACTGACAAAATGTTCGGTCCCCTTTGGCAGATGAAGAATAGCTTCAAGGTTAATAATTTCGGTTACCACTTTTTCTTCCGTATCATACTTTTGTGCAAGTAAATCTAGGTATTTTGTGTTCAAAACTATGTATCCCCTTTCAACGTTCACCATTTAGTATAATCACCGTTATAACCTTGTAAGATAAATTGTGATCATAATGTAACGCACCTCTTATTTAACTCTTTTCTCTCCACGCCTCACCCCTTTATTTTAACCTATTTTACGTATAGGTAAAATGGTATAAAGTCTATTTGTTTATAAAGATTAAACGATCTTGCCCCTTTAAAGATGACAGCTAGCTGGTAACATAAAAAAACCTGCTGATCTCAGTCAACAGGTTCGATACATATGAAAGAAGCGCACATAATTAAGAAAGTTTACTCCGACCTCTATATAATAGCAGGTTTTTTCTTCCCTAGCTGTGAGATATCTCACAGCGTTAAGACTTTGCTGGTGTTACAATAAAAATGACCTTTCTGAGACAGGAAAAGTCATCCTTTGTATTATATAAGAATCATCATTCTGTTGAATCTCTGTTCTTTTATGTTCAGAGATTTTTTCTGTTGGATTTGTTAGATGAAGAGAAAAATCGAGGGAAAATCATCACATTAATGTCTGCTGATACCTTATCCACCCTAATTCTGACCGTTTCACTATTTCAGCATATCCGGTTTTAAAACCCGCCCCTAAGCAATTTAGCTATACAACGGGCGCCTTGTACTAAATAAATTTTACGATATAAAAAAGCAGCGGATGTAAAACATCACGCTGCTTTTCTTATCTCTACACTCCAACCTAAAAGTGAATTATTGCAGAGTGTTCGTACGAATGTAGTGATTTGTGAACTTAGTGAATATTATTCTTTCTGAAATTACCGCCTTTAACTTCCGCTACGTCATATACCGTAACAAAAGCCGTTGGGTCAATTTCATTGATGATTTCTTTCATTTTACTTTCTTCCAAACGGTTGATTACGCATGTGATTTCCTTAAATTTTTCATGAGAATAACCGCCGTAAGCTTCTTTGTATGTAGCGCTTCGACCTAAACGATCACGTATTGTCTCTACCATTAATGCAGGCTGAGAAGTGATAATCTGGAAGGTTTTCGATCCGCTTAGCCCTACCTCTACGATGTGAATAACTTTGGATGCAATAAAGTATGCAATTGCAGAAAGAATCGCGCCTTGCAGACCAAATACTAATGAAACGAAAATAAATACAAATGCATTTAAGAACAAAATAAGATCACTTGTTCCAAACGGCAATTTTCGAGAAAGCAGTACGGCCAGCATATCGATGCCATCTAAGGCCCCGCCGTTACGAAGTGCAATTCCCATTCCAAACCCGAGGATAATACCGCCAACAACGGTTACGAGTAGTGTATCTCCTTCAATAATTGCTGGAGTGTGATGCATGAGGCTAGTACCGACAGCTAATGAGACAATTCCGAGGATGGAAAATATGGCAAAGCTTTTCCCAATTTGTTGATATCCTAACCATACAAAAGGAATGTTGATAACGGCAATGAGAACCCCTAGCGGCAAGCCAAATAGGTTTGAAGCAACGATGCTAATGCCTGTTACCCCTCCATCTGAAACATGGTTTGGAATTAAGACAGTTTCTAAGCCGTAAGCTGCAATAATTCCTCCGATAATGACCATTAATGCTCGGAAAGCAATTTTTAGCCGCTTAGGCCTGTGATGTTTTTTAGGTGTGTTCATATAATTCCTCACTTTTAAATGTTTTTTACTATTTAAGTGTACCACAAACATTCTCTTTATTTGAACTAAGGAGGCTTACGTATCGTTTTTTAGCTCACATAGTGCAAACATAGATAAAAGAGAAATTCTAGCTGTACAGACTCTATCCTTGCAATAAGTCCCTATTTCTGTTAAGTTTAAGAAGAATTATTTTTGTTCGGTAAAGATTGATAAGTTACATAACTTTCGTCTATAGATTTGAGCAAGGATAGTAACACAATGTGTGCGTGTCACACTAGGAGGCAACAATTATGGAACAAGGTAAAGTAAAATGGTTTAACGCAGAAAAAGGTTTTGGATTCATCGAACGCGAAAACGGAGACGATGTATTTGTACATTTCTCAGCAATCCAAAGCGAAGGCTTCAAATCTTTAGACGAAGGTCAAGCAGTTACATTTGACGTAGAACAAGGTCAACGCGGCCCTCAAGCTTCTAACGTTCAAAAAGCGTAATCCATCATAAATATAAAAAGACAGACTCCATGGAGTCTGTCTTTTTCATTTCCTTGAAAATGTCATAATAAAACCCTATCCACTGAGGGATAGGGCTTATTAATACAAAAATAGTAATCGGTAATACAAATGGTAAATTCAGTATAGCATAGTATAGACAAAATCCAAACTATAAATCAATATTTATTCATGTTTCATTAATTCTTCTTCAAAGAAAAACGTACTTGGATATTTATCCACTGTATAAGAGTATCTTTTCATGTTTTTTACATAATGGCTTTTTAAGATGATCACTCTTTCATTAGATGCTTTTATATTTACAATTTCTCCATTGGAAAATAAGCTTATACTCATATTCCTCATCCTCTCTCGTATCAAAAATAATCAAATTTTCAACTTTATTTATCGGGAAATATAATGTGTTAATCCAGCGAAGGATAGTTATTTTTGAAACCTTCAGGCGTATATGTACTCCTAAAGCATACAGTTCTATAACCATAAGGGGGTTTTTTCTATTTTTTAGGACACGGAATTTTACATATAGGTAGCTCTGCTTTAATAGCATTCTGTCTCCACTGTCTCTACTTATTTTTTAAGTAATCTTTTTAAATTATTAAAATCCAAAGCAAAAAGACCCCTATGTGGAGTCTTTTTTAGTTTTAATTATGCTACTTTATGAACGTTAGCAGCTTGTGCTCCACGTTGGCCCTGTTCGATGTCAAACGTTACTTTTTGACCTTCTTCTAATGATTTAAAGCCTTCACCTTGAATAGAGCTGAAATGTACGAATACATCGTCTCCGCCTTCAATTTCGATAAAGCCGAAGCCTTTGTCTGCATTAAACCATTTCACTGTACCTTGTTCCATAATAGTGCCTCCTGGTGTGGAATACTCCACGCTTGTATTACTACCCTTGTCCAACCATACTATCTTAAGATAAAAAATTCTATGGAAGAGATTTCTCTTCTCTCAATCTTATACCGAACAAAAATAATTAACTTAATCGTAACATACAGAATCAAAGATAGCAAATACAGGGAATGGGATAAATGATTGAATGATAAAAAGAGCCTTCTCTATGCGATACAAGGGGAAGGCTCTTTTTCAGTGTTCATATTTTGCGCAGCAGTTAATGCAGCTGCTGCTGTTTATTTACTTTATTTTTCTGTTTGCTCTGTGTGCCACCATAATGAATCTTTTGGATTTTCAACTGCTTCATTGTATTCAGATTTAGAAGCAACTGTTGGGTATGAACCTTTGAGTGATTTTCCTGCCGTGTTCGCAAACAGGAACAAGATTACGAAGAATCCAATGATGCTCACAATCGTTAAATAGAACGCTGGAGCCAAGTGATTGCCCGTTGCGTGAACTAACCATGTCGCAACTAATGGCGTCGTTCCTCCAAAGATAGAAACTGAAACATTAAACGTGATCGCTAATGTTCGGTAGCGAATATCTGTGTAGAACATTGTTGGCAGCGTTCCTGGCATTGTTCCTTCATACGTAGCAAGTAAAACACCTAGAATAAGTATACCGATTGAAACAAATACTAAACCATTTAAATTGATTAAATAGAACGAAAAGGCTGACAGTAAGCTCAATCCACCTAAACCGATTAAGAAAACTTTCTTGTTTCCGATTTTGTCGCTCAGTTTTCCAAACATAAGAGCAAGCGGCACCATTAAAATCATAACTGCCGTAATTAATACCGTACCAACTGTGTTTGATAAACCAATAATTTCATTTAAATAAGAAGGCATGTACGATAATAGCATATAGTTTGTAATGTTAAAGAAAGCCACGGCTACGAAACAAACAAACACATCTTTTTTGTGATTTTTTAAAATAGAGAGGAAGCTTTCTTCTTCGACTTCGTCTTCGTTGGAAAGTTCATTTTCAAAAATAGGTGTTTCCCCTAAACTTCTTCGTAAATAAAAACCAATAAGTCCTAAAGGCAATCCTAATAAGAAGGGAATTCTCCAGCCCCATGAGGCCATTTGTTTATCCGACAGAATAAAAAATAGTAAGCTAGCTAGCAGTGAAGCAAGAATATAACCAACAAGTGTACCGATTTCTAGTCCACTTCCAAGCACATTTCGCTTATTGTCTGGAGACGATTCTGCAATATACACCATCGCACCGGCATATTCACCACCAGTTGAAAAACCTTGAATGATTCGTGCAATTAATAAAAGGATGGGTGCCCATATACCGATTTGATCATATGTAGGTAACAACCCAATGAGTAATGTGGAAAAGGCCATTAAAATAATGGTGGTGGTTAAAACGACTTTCCTTCCTAACTTGTCCCCAATTCTACCGAATATAACACCGCCTAATGGACGCATTAAAAAGGCAATCGCAAATGTGGCAAATGTGAACACTAATTTGAGCTGATCATTTTCAACTGCGCTAAAAAAGTTTTGACTAATAATTACGGCTAAATATGAATACAAGCCAAAGTCAAACCATTCCATCGCGTTTCCTACTCCTGTAGCAAAGACGCTTTTTTTAGCTTTGTCAATATCTACGACGTTAATTTTTTTCTTATTAAACTTCATTTCATTACGTCACCTCCGCGGTATACGATTATACAAGACTGAGTAGTAAAGTCAAATTTGACTTACTGTATTTCACACTTAAATGTATTGTAACTCTCTTTATTTTTAAGTAAAAAACGAAAACTATTCATGTGATGTTAAATATTAAAAAAGGTTATAGCTAAAGGGATTGAAGCCAAAAATTGCTGAGAAAGGAACGCTAACAAATAAATGAATTAAAACCAAAATAAACTTTTTTTATTTCAACGTACAATTCATTGCTATTTAAAAAACGATTTTCACCTAAAATAGGGATCGTTTTCGATGGAATTACAGTCGCTGAAATAGTAACTTTTTGTTAAAGAGAGCGCATCTGGTTTACAATGTGCTTGGTAGCAATTTCCACTCAGGTTATCTGACAATTATTGTTACAACCCATTAGATATAAGCTTTATTTTGTAATAGATACACTGTTTCTATTACAAAAATTATGTAGCCTTAAAAATAAATATAAAGCTCGTTCTAACAAGTGCAGCAATGGATGATTCGGTCCATAGAATAAAACTTTAAGAGTTGGCTGGGTTCGAGGGATAAAAATTCAACTCCTTTCTCCGTATAATCGTTCGTGGCTTCAAGTAAGTTTTCTACTGTAAAAGCAAGCTGGTTTACAGTGCTACTTTTGGCATATTCTTCAACTTGCGTAATATGCCAGCTCCACTCCGTCACCACGCTGTTTTTCCGGATAGAAAGATACTCTCTTTCTTCTCTTAGATACCCCATAAGACGAACCTTAAACCTAAATACACCCGTATAGTTTTGAACATAAAGATTCACACTTATTACATTTTTTCACATTAGATAAACGTTTTATCTGCGTTAACATAAAAAATAGACCTTCGCTTAGAAGAAGATCTATTTTTTTACTTGCTTTATTTTTTAGTAAGGCTGCCATTTCGCTCTAAAACAGGTACTTCAATATCTACCGTGTTTGGATATTTAACTCCAAGCCCTGTATTTAAAGCCACAACCGTTTCGTTATCTTTAATCCAGCCTTCTTCTCGCAAACGGCGTGCAGCTAAAAATGTGGCAGCACCTTCAGGACAAATGAACGAACCTTCAAGCTGCGCAACCTTTTTTTGTTCCTCCACAATTTTATCTTCATCCACCGCAATCGCGCATCCATTTGTATTGTATACGGCCTCTAAAACAAGAAAGTCCCCGATTGCTTTTGGTACGTTGATACCAAAGGCAATGGTTGAAGAATCCGGCCAAAATTCAGATTCTTGTTTTCTTTCATTCCACGCTTTTACAATAGGCGCGCAGTTTTCAGCTTGTACCGCAACTAAACGAGGAAGATCACCTTTAATCCAGCCAAGCTCTTTTAATTCATTTAACGCTTTATAGATTCCGATTAATCCAACGCCTCCTCCTGTTGGATATAAAATCACATCAGGAAGATTCCAAGAAAACTGTTCAGCAATTTCCAGGCCCATTGTTTTTTTACCTTCTATTCGGTACGGCTCTTTAAGCGTAGAAGCGTCATAAAGACCCCAGGCTTTAATAGCCTCACCGACAATTTTACCCGCATCGCTGATGAGTCCATCTACTAAGTAAAGGTCAGCTCCAGCGACAGCACACTCATTTCGTGTAATAACAGGCGCATCTTTTGGCATCACGACGGTTGCTTTTATGTCAGCGCGTGACGAATAAAGCGACCAAGCAGCTCCAGCGTTGCCATTTGTAGGCATCGCTAACTGTTCAACGCCAAGTTCTTTTGCTTTTGACACCCCTACAGCGGCGCCTCTAGCTTTAAATGATCCCGTTGGAATAATACCTTCATCTTTCATATATAAGTTTGGAATGTCCATTTCTTTACCTAGCTTAGGCATTTTTATAAGCGGAGTCATCCCTTCTCCTAAGGAAACGACGTTTTCTGGATCTTCTACTGGAAGCAGTTCATGATATCTCCATAGATTCGGTTCTCTGCTTTGGACATCTTCTGGACTTAGATTGTCTTTCAGTCTCTCTAAATCATACGCTACTAATAAAGGTGAGCCACATTCACATAATTGATGTTTTTCTTTTGGACTATATTCATTTTTACATTTAGGACAATATAAGTGAGAAACATAACTAAACGGCATCATACACACTCCTTTAAATTCTGTAAACATAATACCATATATAAAGTATAATTTATAGTATTTTTATAAGAATTATAAGATATGATATCTTCATCAATTTGTTAGTCATTAATAAAAGCACAAAAACCCTATTAAATCAGAGTTTTTGGGCTTTTTTCGACTTTATTTATATGACTTTTTTTAGAAGTAAACCTAGTAATTTTAGAAAAAACCCGAAGAATAAACAAAATACATACTTTACTTATAGGAATAATTGTTTTAGTATGTAAAAAGATATTTTAAGGAGGTATTTAAGGTGAACGCACTTTCGATAGTGAATAAGCATAATAATAGCATGTGTACTTGTCTAATTCTCAAAGGTTACTAAATCAAAAACAATACTACACTACAAGGAGAATTGGACAGATGGCTACAAAAAATAGATTTAAGCTTAATTTAGGATTAAAAGTAATTATCGGATTAATTCTTGGATTGATCGTTGGTTATGTTAGTAAAGAAGTTGGTTTAAAGTTAGAAATAGTAGGAAAAGCGTTTATCCAGCTTATTCAAATGGTTATTGTCCCTCTTGTTTTCCCATTGATTGTATTAGGAATCACAGGGATGCATGATACAAAAAAGCTAGGACGAGTCGCGTTTAAAACGCTTCTCTATTTTGAGATTGTGACTACAGTATTAATTATATTAGGAATATTCATTGCTAAAGTAACAAATGTAGGTGGACATATGCATGTAGGTGCAGTGGATACTTCTTCGTTAGGAAACCTAGCAAAAGGCATCGACTTTGGAGAGTTTTTCTTAAGTATTATTCCAAGCAATATTGTAGAAGCAATGGCACAAGGAAAGCTGTTGCCGATTATCTTCTTTGGTATTTTTGTAGGGTTAGCTCTTACATCACTTGAAAATAAAGCGAAGCCGGTTATTACATTTTTTGAAGCATGGCTACAAGCTATGTTTAAAGTAGTAGAATACGCGGTATCGTTTGCCCCAGTTGGCGTATTTGGATTTATCTCTTTTAGCGTGGCTAAATACGGGATTGGCAGCTTGCTTTCTTTAGGCCAATTCGTAGGTATTACGTATTTATCTTTTGCCATTACGGCATTTGTGGTGTTTCCGATTATCGCACTTATCTTCCGCATCCCTTATAAGGAACTGTTAAAAAGAACCGGAGATTTGATTTTATTAACGTTTACAACGCGCAGCTCAGAGGCTTCTATGCCGCTGCTGATTCATCGATTAGAAAAGTTCGGAGTGTCACGTTCTGTCACTTCTTTTGTATTACCAACCGGCTATTCTTTTAATCTAGATGGAGCTAGCATCTATATCAGTGTTGCTATTGTCTTTCTTGCTAATGTATATAACCTACCTCTTAGTCTTGAACAAATTATTGTGATTATTGGTTTATTAATGCTTATGACGAAAGGATTAGCAGGCGTTCCTTCGGCTGTCATCGTTGTACTGTTAGCTGCCGCGAAAGAAATTGGCTTACCTGCAGAAGGAGTCGCTTTATTATTAGCAGTTGATTTCTTTGTAGACATGGGCCGTTCAGCATTAAATGTCGTAGGAAACTCTTTAGCTACTGTTGTTATCGCAAAGTCTGAGAAGTCGTTTCATTTTAATGCCGAGGACAAATAACCATACCCCCTCATCATGCAAAAACATGATAGTGAGAAAGAAGTGTTAGTTTGTTTAAAGAGAAAAAATCTTTTGAAGAGCTAGTAAAAGAAAATAAACAAGCATTATTAAAAGATAAAAAAGCAATGGAGAAAATCGAAAAACGTATTGAAAAACGCCATGAAGTGATAAAGCTAACTTAGCAGGGTTAGCTTTATCACTTTATTTTGTAATCATATCTTTTAGCAAACTTACTTAATCAAGTAAGGGATTTCTATAGAATATACAGCTTTTATACATATGTTTAACTTTGTCAAAATATCTTTTTTATAAGATATTGACATTTTAATAAGGTACCTTTACTATTTGATAAGGTACCTTATCTTTTTTTGAGAAGATAAAATTTTTTGTGCAGATAAGGATAACGTTAATTAGCAAGGAGGCTTTTATCGTGAATGAAAGAGATAACGAATATTTACACGAGCAAGATTTGATTGATCAATTTTTCAGATTCCAGAGACAGCTAGCAAGATATCAGCGATACTACTTTATCAGCAGAAGAGATCCTGGAGCATTAGGTGATCAGCACAGAGGGCAAGGACGGATATTAAAACTACTAAAATTACAGCCTAAAACTACACAAAAAGAGCTGTCGTACTTACTGGACATGAGACCTCAGTCAATAGGTGAATTACTTAGTAAGTTAGAAAGAAAAGGTTACATTGTTCGTACACCATCCGAGAAAGATCGACGAGTACTCTCCGTTGAGTTAACAGAATCCGGACTAGAGGCTATCGAGGCTACGGAGGAACAAAACAATAACTCAGGCATCTTTGATGTTCTTTCAAAAGAAGAGCAAGACACTCTTTCACATTTAATGCAGAAGTTAAATACTTACTTAGACGAAGAGATGTTAAAACAAGGTCATGATAAAGGCCAAGAATTTCGACATCCTAGTGATCTGCGAGGATTTGGACCTCACCATAGATTCTTTGGTGGTGATCCAGAGCATGGTCCAAGAAGTTTTGGGCGCGGACCTTGGGGAGACGGTGCTGAATTTAGAACACCGAGATTTAGAAACCGAAATCCCCGAGAAACTAATAGAGATAATAACGAGAAATGATTCACATGCTGTTTAGTGATCATTTCTAATAATTTCACGAGAGGAAACGCAATATGGAAAACATCTCAAATGTTGGAGAACAAGTTTTAAATAATAAAAACAATAAAATACTAGTAATGACTGGATTAATGATTGGAATTATTTTTTCTGAGCTTGATGAAACAGTTGTAAATACAGCCATGCCAACGATTATACGTGATCTTGGCGGATTATCTATGTATGGCTGGGTTGCAGGCATCTATATGCTAGCTCTATCTGCTTTCATGCCTATACTAGGAAAATTAGCCGATTTATTTAGTCGAAAAAAAGTCTACTTCGCTTCTATGGCTTTCTTTATTGGAGGCTCCATTATATGCGGGCTTTCTCATTCAATGATTATGCTTTTAATTGGAAGAGGAATTCAAGGACTTGGCGCGGGTGGCCTCATGCCATTAGCCATGACGATTTCGAGTGATTTGTTCCCTGTTGAACAACGAGCAAAAGTTCAAGCGTTTATGGGACCAGTTATGTTTATCCCTATGCTTTTAGGCCCGCTAATGGGAGGCTTTTTTGTAGATCAAGCAAGCTGGCATTGGATTTTCTTCGTGAATATTCCAGTGGGATTAATAGCAGTCATTTTTTTAGCAAGTGGGTTAAAAGAAGTACATGAAAGAAAAAAAGTAACAATTGATTGGGCAGGAGCTATTCTTCTAGTAGCTGCAATCATTTCGTTATTAATTACGCCTGTTTTAGTCGAGAACGAAGGGTATACGTGGAGCTCTCCATTTATCGTTTCGCTACTATGTGTAGGCGTGATTTTAATTGGACTGTTTATTTGGGTGGAATCAAAAGTGATTGAACCTATTGTACCGCTGCATCTATTTAGAAATCGTAATATTTTAGTATTGTCACTGCTTGTTTTTACTGTAGGCTGTGGATTGATGGGCTCATTCTCATCTTTCCCTTACTTTGCACAAAACGTATTAGGCCTTACTCCTACAGAATCTGGGTATTTAACTTTGCCCATGATGGTAGGTGCTGTTGCAACCTCAATCGTTTCTGGATTTCTATTAACAAAAGTTCGGTACCGCGAATTATTCGTGATTTCTTTCATTATGCCTGTTATCGGTTTTTATTTATTTTCTAAATTAGATATTAGTACCACTACCCTGCAGGTCATTATTTTCTTTTTTATCACCGGTCTTGGTTTAGGCGTTATGTTCGGTGGAGATAACTTAATTGTTCAAGAATCTGTAGAAAAAGAACACAAAGGAATTGCCTTGGCAACCGTTCCATTGTTTCAGTCTATTGGCGCAACTGTCGGAGTAAGTATGTTTGGTACGCTATTATCTTCCACACTTACGTCAAAGCTAAGCAGTTTAGGCGATGAATTGCCTAAAAGTATGGCAAATAACATGAATAGCCTGGCAGCAGGAGGAATTCCAAATGGACTTACTCCAGAATTATTTATGAAAATTAAAGTTTTATTTATTGAATCGTTTCAGCATATCTATACTTACGCATTTGTACTTACGATCATTGCCTTTGTTTTATGCTTCTTTCTAAAAAAAGAAGTGCTATCTTCAAAATCAGAAGAGTAATAAAAGAGATTCTTGCTTTAGCCAAAGGTGTATTTGTACAACAGTCGTTCCGAAAAATGCAAAAGCCAATTCGAATTTAACTCGAATTGGCTTTTTTTATTAATAGATTAAAGGTTTTACCTTAGTTATTTCGGATTTATATTACCATCAATTGTACTCTTGATTGTTCCTTCTTTTTTAAATAGATTTATTCACACTCTCTTTTTTAAAGACTCCTGTTAAAAGCGTAACGAGTCCTATTAAAAAGAAAATAGGAAACAATAACATCATTAATGCAACTCCTGCAAAACCTTCGCATCCCCTTAAATATCTTTTTATTCCATTATTCTTACTCAAACCTAAATCCAATCCCACCGTCTACAATAATGTTTTGACCCGTAACAAACGAAGCATCATCAGAAAGGAGCCATTTTACTGCTT
>Ga0209796_10000311_pt1 | contig 38625 bp, 32 predicted proteins | sample AgamicOrSfrz_FD_187167 | JGI IMG/M metagenome (GOLD analysis project Ga0209796, IMG submission 187167) | Agave microbial communities from Guanajuato, Mexico - Or.Sf.rz (SPAdes) (version 2) | ecosystem: Host-associated > Plants > Phyllosphere > Phylloplane/Leaf | place: Guanajuato, Mexico...
AGCTTCGGCAGCTCCGGCAGCAGCAGCTTCGTCGGCAAAGAAGACCACGAAGCACGCTCACAAGAAGTCGCACAAGAAGGCAGCTGCTGCAGCAGCCGCTTCGGCAGCTTCGGAGTAAGTTTGTTGTAAAACGCAGTCAAGAACTACGCTTCATTGCCGTTCTTACGGCGTTGCAAGGCAGGTCACCGCAAGGCGATCTGCCTTTTTGTTTTTGACGCGCTCGCGTACCATTCCGTTTCATTCCAGCAAGGAGTCATGCCGTGCGATTTCCCCTGCGCTCGTTAATGGCGCGTTTCGCCGTTGCAACTGTGTTGCCTACTGTGTTGGCGTTGGCGGCGTTGTCGTTCTCCGCTCTCAGCGCGCCGCCCGCTCATGCGCAGCAGTTGCCGGCCGGCGCGAAGCAACCCGGCGAATTTCCGCGCGCGCGGCTCACCGCCGGCATGTTCGTGATCGACGCGGCGCTCGCCGCTAACGACGCGGACCGCGAGCAAGGTCTGATGTACCGCACGAGCCTCGCGCCAAACGAAGGCATGCTGTTCGTGTTCAATGAAAACGCCGTGCATTGCTTCTGGATGAAGAACACGCTGATTCCGTTGTCGATTGCGTTCATACGCGCGGACGGCACTGTGACCGACATCGACGAGATGCAGGCCGAGACGACCAACAACCACTGCCCGAAAAATAACGGCGTGTACGCCCTCGAGATGAGCAAGGGCTGGTTCACGTCAAAAGGCATCAAACCGGGCATGAAGATTCAGGGACTGCCCGCAGCGCAATAAGCGGACGCAATACGCCGGCACAATAAGCCGACGCAGCGGCGCGCGAGTTGGCGCGGAGCCCGCGCGTGGATGCGCCGCCACGCATCCGGTTCTGAGGCTGACCGGGCGTCTGAATGGGCCTCTCATGGCGGCTGTTACCGCTCAGATTGCGCCCTAGTCCATGGCGGTTTCCGCGGCCTGGCGCAACGCACTGACAGCAAGCCAGCTCCACCCTCTTTTCGCCACCAGCCGGCGCCCACCGGAGCGTCCGCAGATTCGCCCTTGCCGCCGGCCATCGCATCGCAGCTCGACCCGCCGCGCCGGGAACTCCACCGCCCCGCCCGCCTTACCCCGCCGGCCGTCTGGCAACATTCCTGCAAAAGACGGGCCGACGCGCTATCCTAGTATTCTTAGCAACGCAGCAATCCCGCGGTCCGGGCGGCACCAGGTGCCGCCCGGCCAAGCGTTTCAGGCGCGCTATTCCAAGGAGGTTCACGTGCCCCGCAAGACTCCCATCGAGCGCTACCGGAATATTGGCATCAGCGCTCACATCGATGCCGGCAAAACCACCACCACTGAACGCATCCTGTTCTACACCGGCGTGACCCACAAGATCGGCGAGGTTCACGACGGTGCGGCAACGATGGACTGGATGGAACAGGAGCAGGAGCGCGGCATCACGATCACGTCGGCGGCCACCACCGCCTTCTGGAAAGGCATGGCCGGCAACTATCCCGAGCATCGGATCAACATCATCGACACGCCGGGACACGTCGACTTCACGATCGAAGTCGAGCGCTCCATGCGCGTGCTCGACGGCGCCTGCATGGTGTACGACTCGGTGGGCGGCGTGCAGCCGCAATCGGAAACCGTGTGGCGCCAGGCGAACAAGTACAAGGTGCCGCGCATCGCCTTCGTCAACAAGATGGACCGCGTGGGCGCCGACTTCTTCCGCGTGCAGCGCCAGATCGGCGAACGCCTGAAGGGCGTCGCGGTGCCCATTCAGATTCCGGTCGGCGCAGAGGAACACTTCCAGGGCGTCGTCGATCTCGTCAAGATGAAGGCGATCGTCTGGGACGACGACAGCCAGGGCATCAAGTTCGAGTATCAGGACATTCCGGCGGAACTCGCGGCCACGGCGAAGGAATGGCACGACAAGATGGTCGAGGCCGCCGCCGAGGCAAGCGAGGAACTGCTCGACAAGTATCTCGGCGGCGAGACGCTCTCCGAAGAGGAAATCAAGCAGGGGCTGCGCGCGCGCACCATCGCCAATGAAATCGTGCCGATGCTATGCGGCAGCGCGTTCAAGAACAAGGGCGTGCAGGCCATGCTCGACGCGGTGATCGACTACCTGCCCTCGCCGGTGGACGTGCCCGCGATTCTCGGTCACGACGAACACGACAACGAAGCGGAGCGTCATCCCAACGACGACGAGCCGTTCTCCGCGCTCGCCTTCAAGATCATGACCGACCCGTTCGTCGGCCAACTGATTTTCTTCCGCGTTTATTCGGGCGTGGTCAATTCGGGCGACACGGTCTACAACCCGGTGAAGGAAAAGAAGGAACGCCTCGGCCGGATCCTGCAGATGCACGCGAACGAGCGCAAGGAAATCAAGGAAGTGCGCGCGGGCGACATTGCCGCGGCCGTCGGCCTGAAGGAAGCGACCACGGGCGACACGCTGTGCGATCCGAACAAGGTCATCATCCTCGAAAAGATGATCTTCCCCGAGCCCGTGATCTCGCAGGCTGTCGAGCCGAAGACCAAGGCCGACCAGGAGAAGATGGGCATCGCGCTCAATCGTCTCGCGCAGGAAGACCCGTCGTTCCGCGTGCAAACAGACGAAGAGTCCGGCCAGACGATCATCTCCGGCATGGGCGAGCTGCACCTGGAAATTCTGGTCGACCGGATGAAGCGCGAGTTCGGCGTGGAAGCGACGGTCGGCAAACCGCAGGTGGCGTATCGCGAGACGGTGCGCAACAAGGTCGAAGACGTCGAGGGCAAGTTCGTCAAGCAGTCGGGCGGGCGCGGCCAGTATGGCCACGCGGTGATTACGCTCGAACCGGCGCAGCAAGGCAAGGGCTATGAATTCGTCGACGCGATCAAGGGCGGCGTGATCCCCCGCGAATACATCCCGGCCGTGGACAAGGGCATTCAGGAAACACTGAAGGCCGGCGTGCTGGCGGGCTATCCGGTGGTCGACGTGAAGGTGACGCTGACCTTCGGCTCGTACCACGACGTGGACTCCAACGAAAACGCTTTCCGTATGGCCGGCTCGATGGCCTTCAAGGATGCGATGCGTAAAGCGAAGCCGGTGCTGCTCGAACCGATGATGGCCGTCGAAGTGGAAACACCCGAAGACTTCATGGGCAACGTGATGGGCGATCTGTCGAGCCGCCGCGGGCTCGTGCAAGGCATGGAGGACATCGCGGGCGGCGGCGGCAAGCTGGTGCGCGCCGAAGTGCCGCTCGCGGAAATGTTCGGCTACTCGACGTCGCTGCGCTCTGCGACGCAAGGCCGCGCGACCTACACGATGGAGTTCAAGCACTACGCGGAAACGCCGAACAACGTCGCGGAAGCCGTGATCAACGCGAAGCAGAAGTAAGCGCTGGCGGCCATTCTGCCAGCCGGGCTGCCGCTATGCGGCGATCCGGCGACCCGGCGATCCGGCTGGCACACGCTGAGCCCGCTGCAACACAGAAAGCCTGTCCACCACGGACAGGCTTTTTTTCGCCGACAGCCCATCGTCCATCGCCCGCACTACCCGCCGCGGCCCGCCCCGCACCACCACGCACATTTTTTTACCGTGTCAGAATGCGGAACGGCGCCGCGAACTTCGCCACGCCTTTGCAGCCCACGAGGAGACACGCGATGAGCCAGGATCACGAACATCCGCATTACAACGACGGGCGGGACAAAGAGGCCGCGCCTGTCGATTGGCGCGAGCACGGCGTGAAGGTCATCAAAGGCGATCAGCTCGACACCAACACGCCGCAGACGCCGGGCATGAACCGCGCCGCCGCGATCAACGCCGCGCGGGTCGGCGCGCAGAAAATCTGGGCAGGCACGGTGACGATTCACCCAAATGCAAAGACCGGCGCACATCATCATGGCGCGCTTGAAAGCGTGATTTTCGTGGTGCGCGGCCAGGCTCGCATGCGCTGGGGCGAGCACCTGGAATTCACCGCCGAGGCCGGTCCCGGCGACTTCATCTTCGTGCCGCCGTATGTGCCGCATCAGGAGATCAATGCGAGCACCGACGAACCGCTCGAGTGCGTGCTGGTACGCAGCGACAACGAGGCAGTGGTCGTCAACCTGAACATCGACGCCGTGGAGCAACCCGAGACGGTGTATTGGGTCGATCCGATTCACAAGCATCCGCACGGTCACTAACTAGCAACTGCACTCATCCTCGACAACGCGACTCATGACGCCGACTGCCTCGCTGCGCCCTCGCCTTCTCACGTTGTACGCGGTTCTGATCGCAGCCAATCTCGCTGCGTGGGCATGGGCGCTGATCGCGTTTCGCCACTATCCGCTGCTGCTCGGCACCGCGTTGCTCGCGTATGGTTTCGGCCTGCGTCATGCGGTCGACGCCGACCATATCGCCGCCATCGACGCCGTCACGCGCAAGCTGATGCAGACCGGCCAGCGGCCGCTCGGCGTGGGGCTTGCGTTCTCGCTGGGTCACTCGACCATCGTGATTCTTGCGACGCTCGGCATAGCGTGGAGCGCGCATTCGCTGCACGGCCGCTTCGAGAGCTTCAAGGCCGTGGGCGCCACCCTTGGCACGCTCGTTTCGGCGACGTTCCTGCTGGTGCTCGCGGCCGTGAACCTGGTGATTCTGCGCGACGTATGGCGCCGCTATCGTCATGTGCAGAGCCACGGCGAAGCGGCCGTTGACGCGCTCCACATTGCGCAGACGTCCGCGCCAGGCGGTCTACTCGCACGCGCGCTGCGGCCGCTGTTCCTGCTCGTCACTCGAAGCTGGCATATGTACCCTGTGGGCGTGCTGTTCGGCCTCGGCTTTGACACCGCCACCGAAATCGGCCTGCTCGCGATTGCCGCGTCCGAAGCGGGCAAGGGCCTGCCGCTGTATTCGATTCTCGTGTTTCCCGCGCTTTTCACCGCGGGCATGACGCTCGTCGATTCAACGGACAACGTGCTGATGATCCACGCTTACGGCTGGGCCATGGACGACCCGAAGCGCAAGCTCTACTACAACGCGAGCATCACGTTCGTTTCGGCGGTGGTGGCAATCGTGATCGGCGGCGTGGAGGCGCTGCGGCTGCTGTCGGACAGCTTCGGCCTGAATGGCGGCGTCTGGGACGCGGTGACGCGCATCAACGACCAGTTCGGCGTGCTTGGCTATGGGATTGTCGCCGCATTCATCGCGTGCTGGATCGGCTCGGTGCTGTTTCATCGCTGGCGGCGGCCGGCCGTGGCGATGCGGTAAATGCAAGCACGCGCCACGCGCCGCACACCGTCTGCGTCGTCTGCTCCGAGGTGGCGCAACCGTTGTGACGACGACACACACCGGCCCTTTTATCTGCTGATCGCGGACCTCCCGCCGCCGCAAGCGCTCCAATCCATGAGCAATCGCTTACACTGAAACAGCCTTGCATCGCCGAACTTGCGCCCGCCGCGCAGTCGCCTGCCGCGCACCTGGCGCGGCGTATCACAACCGGCAACCGAACGGACTGGACATTCCCACGATGAAGACTCCCGCAGACCGACTCCCCGCTCTCGAACTCGCCCGTCGCAACGCCGACGCCTATGGTCACCACGCCATCGACGAATTTCTCGCCGGCCGCATCACACGGCGCGAACTGCTGCGCTATGCGAGCGTGATCGGGTTGTCGCTCGCGGCCGGGGGCGTGCTCAACGCGCCGCGTGCGTGGGCGCAGGGCAGCGCGAAACCGGGCACGCCTTCTAACCAGACGATTCGTGTGGCCCATCTCACGCCAGCGGGCGCGGTCGAGCCGCTCACGGTAACGGATGCCGCAAGCCTCGCGCTGCTCAATCAGACCGGCGAGTTCCTGATCGACGACGACGGCGAAAAGCTCATGCTGAAGCCGGCGCTGGCGTTGTCGTGGAAGCCGAACGACAGGGGCGACGTGTGGACCTTCAAGCTGCGCGAGAACGTCAAGTTTCACGACGGCCAGGCGTTCACCGCCAAAGACGTGGTGGCCACCTTCGACCGCCTCGCCGATCCGGCAAGCGGCTCTGCCGCGCTGTCGGTTCTGAAGGGCGTGCTCTCCAAGGGCGGCGCGAAGGTGGTCGACGAGCACACCGTCGCCTTCCATCTGGACGCGCCCAACGGCAACTTTCCCTACTACGTTTCCTCGGACAATTACAACGCCGTGATTCTGCCCGCGAACTACGCGGGCGGTTATGAAAAATCATTCATCGGCACCGGGCCGTTCCGGTTGGAAAAGTATCAGCCGAAAGTGGGCGCGTCGTTCGTGCGCAACCCGGACTATTGGGGCGAGAAAGCGTTACCGGAGCGCGTACAGTTTTCGTTCTATGCGGACCAGCAGGCGCAATTGCTGGCGCTCCAAGGCCACCGCGCGGACGTGATGGGCACCTTCACCGTGCAGGGCGGTGCGGCGATCCTGAACAATCCGGATTACAAGGCAGTGGGCGTGAAGTCGAGCGCGCATCGGCAGATTCATATGCGCAACGACAATCCGCTCTTCAAGGACAAACGCGTGCGTCAGGCGCTGGCCCTCTCGCTCGATCGCGATGTGCTGGTGCGCGGGCTCTTCAAGGGCCGGGCGCAACTCGGCAACGACAGTCCGTTTGCGCCCGTGTTTCCTTCATCGGATGCGGGCGTGTCGCAGCGCAAGCTCGACATAGCGAAGGCAAAACAACTGCTCGCGCAAGCGGGCGTGCCGAACGGCTTCGATGTCACGCTGACCACCGAAAAGTACATGGAGATTCCCGACCTCGCGGTCGTCGTGCAGAACGCGGCGAAGGCAATCGGCGTGCGCATCAATCTGAAAGTCGAGAGCCAGTCGCTGTATTACGGCGCGGGCACGCCGGGCAAATCGGACTGGCTCGACTCGCCGCTTGGCATCACCGACTATGGTCATCGCGGCGTGCCCAACGTGTTCCTGAATGCGCCGCTCACGAGCAACGGCACATGGAACGCGGCGCACTTCAGGAATCCACAATACGATCAACTGGCCGCGCAGTTCGTCGCCGCCGTCGACCTCGCCTCGCAGAAGAAGATTTCCGGCCAGATCCAGACACTGTTGCTCGACGAAACACCGATCATCATTCCGTTCTTCTACGATCAACTGATCGCCATGCGCAAGGGCGTGAACGGCGTACGCTTCACCGCGCTCGCGCAGCTTTATTTCGACCGCGCGGTGCTGAGCGCGTGAGCGTCTCGCGCGCGCCGCGTTTGACCGGCGAGGCTTGCCCATGTCGAGCACTGTGAACTCTTTCGCTTCCGCCCGGCACGGCAACGCCGGCCGCGTCGCACGCTTTCTGGCGACGCGCGTCGGGTTGTCGCTGATCACGCTGTGGCTGTTGTCGGTGATCGTATTCGCGGGCGGGCAACTGCTGCCCGGCGACATTGGCCGCGCGGTGCTCGGGCCGCTCGCCGACGCGCGCGCGGTCGCGGCGCTCAATCATCAGTTGGGCGCCGACCGCCCGCTCACGACGCAATACGCGGAGTGGATCGCGCATTTCGTGCGCGGCGACATGGGCCTCTCCTACGCGTATCGCGAGCCGGTGGGGCCGTTCATCGGCGACGCACTCGCGCATTCCGCGAAGCTTGGCTTCCTCGCGTTCATCGTCGTGGTGCCGCTCGGCATTGCGGGCGGCGTATGGTCGGCCATGCATGCGGGACGCTGGCTCGATCGCACGATCAGCATCGCGGGATTGTCGGCCACCGTGGTGCCGGAATTCGTCTCGTCGATCGTGCTGATTCTCGTGTTCGGCGTGTGGCTGCGCTGGCTGCCTATCGAAGCCTCCTATCCGCCCGACGCGGGCGCGCTCGAACAATTGCGCTATCTGATCCTGCCGGTGCTGCCGCTCGTACTGGTGTTCTTCGGCTACATCGCGCGCATGGCGCGTGCGGGCACCGTCGAAGCGCTCGACGCCGACTACACGCGCACGGCGATTCTCAAGGGCCTGCCGCGTCACGTCGTGATCTGGCGGCACGTGTTGCGCAATGCGCTCCTGCCGACCATCACCGTGGCCGCGACCCAGCTCGGCTACATGATCGGCGGCCTCGTCGTGGTGGAGACGCTGTTCCGCTATCCGGGCATCGGCTCGCTGATCTACAACGCCGCGAAAGCCAAGGACTTCCCGATGCTCGAAGCCGGCGTGCTGACCATCGGTGTGGTGTACACCGTCGCCAATCTGGTCGCGGACGCGCTGCACGTGCTGCTCAATCCGCGCCTGCGCGTGAGGAGCGCCGAATGAGCACGATCGTTCCGCCGGCCGCGCCGCGCGTCGCCAGCGAGCCGCACTTCGACCGCTTGCGCGTGCTGCTGTGCTCGCCGACTTTCGTCGTGGGCGTGCTGATCGTCGCGTGGTGGATCGGTTGCGCGATAGCCGGGCCGTGGTTCGTGCCGGTCGATCCGTATGCATCCGACCCGCTCAATTCGCTGATGCCGCCGGATCGCGCGCACTGGTTCGGCACCGACCAGCTCGGCCGCGACGTGTTCTCACGTGTGATTGTCGGCGCGCGCGACATTCTCACGATAGCGCCGCTCGCCACGCTGCTCGGCACCGTGACTGGCACGGCGCTCGGGCTCGTGGTCGGCTACTTCGACGGCTGGGTCGACAATGTGGTGGGCCGCGCGATCGACGCCGTCCTCGCGCTGCCGCTCGTGATCGTCGCGCTGCTCGCACTGGCGGCCGTGGGCGCCTCCAACTTCACGGTGATCCTGGTGATCGGCATCACCTTCGCGCCGATCACCGCGCGCACTGTGCGCGCCGCCGTATTCGCAGAGCGTCATCTGGATTACGTGGCCGCTGCGCAGCTGCGCGGAGAACGCGCGCCCTACATCATGTTCGCGGAAATCCTGCCGAACGTGCTGCCGCCCATCATCGTCGAGGCCACCGTGCGGCTCGGCTACGCGATCTTCGCGGTGGCCACGCTGTCGTTTCTCGGCTTCGGCATTCAGCCGCCCTCCGCCGACTGGGGCCTCGCGCTGTCCGAGTCGTACACGCTGATGGCAGGCGGCGCGTGGTGGACCGTGGTGTTCGCAGCCGGCGCAATCGCCACGCTCGTGGTGGGCGTGAATCTGATTGCCGACGGCGTACAAGGCGTGCTCGACCAATGAACGGAGCGCCGCCCTCTTCGTTTCCCGCCTTCGACGTGTCGAAGAGCGACCGCACGGATGCGCTGACCATTGTCGGCCTGACGGTCACCTACCGGATGCGCGGACGCGATCGCGAGGTCCTGCAAGACGTGTCGTTTCGGGTGCGGCGCGGTGAAGCGTACGGCCTTGTCGGCGAATCCGGCTGCGGCAAGTCGACGGTGGCCATGGCAGCGCTGCGCTATCTGCCGCGCAACGGCAAAGTGAAGGCGGGCAAGATCGTCATTGCGGGCGCGGAGGTGAACAAGCTCGACGCCGACGCTCTGCGCATGCTGCGCGCCAACACCATTTCCATGGTCTATCAGGACCCGGGCCGTGCGCTGAATCCTTCGCTGACGATTGCGCGGCAAGTGTCGGAGGCGTTCGAAGCCGCAGGCGTCGCGCGCGACGAAGCAATGCAGCGCTCGCTGGCGATGCTGCAACGTGTGCGCATTGCGTCGCCCGAACGCGTGATGGACAGTTATCCTCATCAATTGTCGGGCGGCATGCAACAGCGCGTGGTGATTGCGATGGCGCTTGCATCGAACCCGGCGCTGCTGATTCTCGATGAACCCACCACCGGCCTCGACGCCACCGTCGAAGCGGAAGTGCTCGACCTCGTCGCGCAACTGCGCGCGGAACTGGGCACCGCGGTGCTCTTCATCAGCCACAATCTTGCGGTGATCGGGCGCATGTGCGAACGCGTCGGCGTGCTGTATGCGGGCAAACTGGTCGAGGAAGGCGCGACCCAGGACGTCTTCACGCGCCCGCGCCATCCCTACACGGTGGGGCTGTTGCGCTGCCTGCCCACGCAGGGACGCAGCAAGGACAGCGAGCGGCTCGACACGATTGCAGGCGGCCTGCCCGCGCCCGGCTCGGTGACGCAAGCCTGCATCTATGCGGAGCGTTGCCGCCTCGCCGACGAGCGCTGCCGCCGCGAGGCACCGCCGCCGTACCGTGTGAGCGCGGCGCACGGCGATCAGATGTCGCGTTGCCATTATCACGAGCGTGCGATCGAGTTGCCGCGCGCAAGCGCGCTTTTACCCGTGAACGCCCATGCGACGAACGGCGGCACGCCTCGCGAGCCCGTGCTGCGCGCCCAGAATCTGTCGAAGACATTCCATGTCTCCGGTACCACGCTGCGCGCGGTGGACAACGTGTCGCTCGATATCGCTGCCGGCGAGACGCTTGGTCTCGTCGGCGAATCGGGCAGCGGCAAGACGACGCTCGCGAAGCTGCTGCTCGGCCTGCTCACGCCCGACGCCGGCAGCGTGCTCGAGCTCGACGGCACGCCGCTCGCCGCGCGCGTCACGCGACGCAACGACGAGCAGGTCAAGTCGCTGCAAATCGTGTTTCAGAATCCGGATTCCGCATTGAACCGCGCGCATTCGGTGAAGCGGCTGATCGGCCGCGCGTTGTCGCGTCTTGGCGCGCTGCGCGGTGCCGCCGTCGACGACCGGCTTGCCAGCCTGAGCGCCGCGGTGCGTTTGCCCGAGCGCTATCTGGACTCGCGCACCCGCCAGCTTTCCGGCGGGCTGAAGCAGCGCGTGGCCATTGCGCGCGCATTCGCCGGCGAGCCGCGCGTGGTGGTATGCGACGAACCGACTTCCGCGCTCGACGTCTCCGTGCAGGCCGCGATTCTCAATCTGCTCGCCGACCTGCAACGCGAGCGCGGCGTCAGCTATGTATTCATCTCGCACGATCTGCACGTCGTGCGTTATCTGTCCGACCGCATTGCCGTGCTGTATCTCGGCCGGCTGCTTGAAATCGGGCCCGCTGCCGCGGTGTTCGACGGGCCGCAGCATCCTTATACAGAAGCGCTGCTCTCCTCCGTGCCGACGCTTGGCGGCGATCCGGGCAAAACCCGCATCCGCCTTTCCGGCGACTTGCCGAGCGCCGCCTCGCCGCCGTCCGGTTGCGTGTTCCATACGCGCTGCCCGCGCAAGCTGGGCGCGATCTGCGAACAGCAGGACCCGCCGTTTGCGCAGGCAGGCGACGGCGCTACCCATCTGATCCGCTGTCATATTCCCGCCGACGAGTTGCGGGTGCTGCAAGCAGCCCCGCGACGCGCGTCGCATGGCGTTTCCGACGAAGCGCCAGGCGGCCCGGCAAAGAGACCCCCAACGGACTCATCGCGATAGATGGAGCCCGCGCGCGCGTGAGCCTGGAACCAAAGCGCGGCAATTGCCTCATATCAGATTCAACGTTCGATATGAGGGCACCACAACATGCATCCAAACGTCCCCAGCTTTGCGGCACGGGCGGTCGCGGGCCTTGCAGCGGCCGCCGCTTTCGGCTTCGCTTCGCTCGCCCATGCGCAGACCGGCACGCCCGCTGCGGCACCCGCCGCGCAGCCGCTGTCGCCCACGTTGTCGCAGTCCGCGCCGCCTGTCGATCCGAGCTTCTCGGCCTACTCGCTCGCGCAAACCTGCAAGCAGAAGAGCGATAACATCGCGCATGGCCAATGTGTCGGTGCCATTCGCGGCATCATTCACGGCTATCAGTACGGCGTGCTGTTCCTTGGCCAGCGCGCGTCGCTGCCCGCCAACGAAACGCAGCGCGTGTCGCTGTGTCTGCGCAACACGCCGGTGTCGACGCTCGTCGACGAATTCGTCGCGGACGCGGCGCAGGTCAACGACGACTCGCTCAAGCACACGCCCGCCGAGGTCGCGGTGCTAGGCTCCGTGCACATGCATCACAGCTGCAATTGACGATACGCGGCGCCTGCATGGCGCCGCGATCTTCGTGCACGCCAGGTCCGCTCTTCGCATGTCGTAGCGGCGGCGCGGGCCACGCTCAGAGCATTTCCAACGCGCGTTTGCCGCGCGGCGGCTTGAAATAGCCGTCGATGGCGGCCAGTTCCTGTGCCTCAAGACGCAATTCGAGCGCGCGGTAGTTGTCGCGCACGTGCTCGACGCGGCCCGCCTTTGGAATGGCGAACACGCCTGGCTGCTGCAATACCCACGCAAGCGCCACCTGGAACACCGAAACGCCGCGCGCGCCCGCAATGTCGTCGAGCGGCGAGCGTTTAGGCAAACGCGCGTGATCCACGGGACTGTAGGCCATGGCGGGCATGTTGCGCGCGGCAAGCCAGGGCAGCAGATCGAACTCCGGCCCGCGGCGCGCCACGTTGTACAAGATCTGATTCGTTGCACACGCTGCGCCGCCGGGTGTCGCCACGAGTTCTTCCATGTCGTCGGTATCGAAGTTGCTCACGCCCCAGTGGCGGATCTTGCCGGCCTCGCGCAGCGCTTCGAAAGCGCCCACTGTCTCTGCGAGCGGCACCGAGCCGCGCCAGTGCAGCAGATACAGATCGAGCCGGTCCGTCTTCAGACGTTTGAGGCTCTGTTCGCACGCCGCGATCACGCCGCGCCGGCTCGCGTTATGCGGATACACCTTGCTGACGAGGAACACCTGGTCGCGCAATCCTGCGAGCGCTTCTCCGAGCAGAGACTCGGTTGCGCCGTCGCCGTACATTTCCGCAGTATCGACGAGCGTCATGCCGAGCTCGATCCCGCATCTCAAAGCGTCGATCTCCGCCGCGCGGCGCGCGGGCTGCTCGCCCATTTCCCATGTACCTTGCCCGAGTTTGGGGATGCGCTCGCCGTCGGGCAGGCTCACGCTTGCGATATCGCTCGTCATGCTGACTCCTGAAGTGGCTGACTATGGTCGACTATGCTGGCTGTTGCTGACGGTGTTGATCATGCTGATCGCGCGGACCATGCCGATCTCCTGATCGTGCGGACCTTGCGGATCGTCACTCATTTTTCCCGACGCTTGCGAGCCTGCGCCGGCGCGATGCACAGGCGCACACGCACCGCGATGCGGCCCGGTTCTTAGCGACGAGTTTAGCGGCTGCGCCGCGATCCGGCAGGCCACCAGGCAACAGCCCGCTATAACGCGGCGCGCCGATGTCTTAGAATTGCTCCTCGCCCTTCTAGCGTAAGCCCCATGACCTCTGCCTCGGAAGACCGCTGGCGCGATCTGCGCCCGGACCCGGAAAACGACACGCCGCTCTATCTGCAACTTGCCCGCAAGCTCGGCACGGCGATTCACGAGAACCGCTGGAACGCCGGCGAAGCGCTGCCTTCTGAGCGCGTACTCTCAGAGGCACTGGGCGTTTCGCGAATCACGTCACGCAAGGCGATCGCGTTACTTGTCGAACAGGGCTTGATTCGGCGCAGTCAGGGCGCCGGCAGTTTCATCACACCACGCTACGAAGATCCGCTGTCGCGTCTGTCGAGCTTCAGCGAAATGCTGCGACGGCGAGGTTTCACGCCGAGTTCGAAGTGGCTGTCGCGCGAAATTTTGCCGGCTAATCGCGACGAAGTGATCCAGCTCGGGCTTTCACCGGCTGCGGCCGTCACGCGCCTGCGGCGCTTGCGTCTTGCCGACGGCATTGTGATGGCGGTCGAGAATTCGACCTTTCCCGCAGCGGTGATTCCCGACCCGCAGGCGATTGGCGATTCGTTGTACACGTATCTGGAGAATCGCGGATTGACGATCGTGCGCGCGCTGCAGCATTTTCGCGCGGTCAATGCGAGCGAGGAAATCGCGCAGCAGATGAGCATTGCGCCGAACGAAGCACTGCTGCTCATTACGCGTGTCGGCTACACGGCGGATCAGCGCGCAATCGAACTGACCGACACCTATTGCCGCAACGATTACTACGACTTCGTGGCGGAATTGCGCAAGTAAGGGGCGCTTGAGCGGTCAAAGCCATTTCGCCTCATGTGCGCCGATGCGCGAGGGCGGCAAGGCGAGAAACGCCGGCGTTTCCTCGAGTTGCTCCGCCGGCTGCACGGCCTGCACACGTCCGAACTCGGACTGAACGGTATCGGTGCAATCGCGCACATCGTCGAGCGTGACGTCAGGCGCCTTCCATCCGTCAGGAATCTCGCCGAACGATTGCAGCCACCGGCCAGTCTGTGCGAGCGACACCTTGACGTGCCAGCTTCCGCCCTCAATCGCGCGGCGCGTCAACGCGACCATTGCACCGAAGGCGGCGAGATAACCCGTCGCGTGATCGAGCGCCTGACACGGCAGATGTCTCGGCTCGTGCGATGCCGCCGCGCGCTGTTCGGTCACGGCGATACCGCTCGCGGACTGCACGAGACTATCGAAGCCGCGCCGCGTGGCCCACGGTCCTTCGTACCCATACGCGCACACGGACACATACACGATGCCCGGCCGCAGGCGCGCCGCATCGCCGGGACCGAAGCCGTGCGCCGCCAATGCGCCAGGGCGATAGGCCTGCAAGAACACATCGGCGTCGCGCGTCAAGCCGCGCAGCGTTTCGCGGCCCGCCGCGTCGCGCAGATCAAGCACGGCCGAGCGCTTGCCGCGGCTGTTGTCGATGACGAGCGGCGCAATGTTCGGCAGATGCGGACCGTTGATCATCAACACCTCGGCGCCATGCTGCGCGAGCGCACGCCCGCCGACCGGCCCCGCGATGATGCGCGACAGGTCCAGCACGCGCACGCCGGAGAGCGGCCGGCCGCCGCCGCCGTGGCCGGACGGCGCTGTGTGCCGCATCGGCAGTTGTGCAGGTGCGTCGCCGATACGCTCGATCTCGAAGAGCGGCAGACGCGCAATCGCCTTGGCCTGCTCGAGCGCGGCCCACTCGTTCGGCGTGCGGATCAGCGCGGCGCACAGGCCCGCCTCGGCGAGCGTCTGATCGAGCGTCGCACCGTCCCAGCCGCGTATTGCCGACGCGACCGCCGCGCGATCGTTCTCGCAGCCCAGCACTTTCAGTACGCCCGCAAGGTGATGCGCGAAGTTGGTGTGCAGTTGAATCCAGCGGCCGTCGCGCGTCTCGTAGAAGCCCGTTACCGGATCGCGCAGCGCGGGCGGCGGCCCGCCGTCGATTCGCAGATAACGCTCGCTGCGAAACGATGCCAGCGCACGCCGCATGTCCACGCTCACGCGCTGCCCGCGCCCCGTGCGCAGCCGATGATATTCAGCCGCCGCCAGCCCCGTTGCAGCAATGGTCGCCGACGCCAGCGCGCCGACGCGAAACACGGACGGCAGCGCCGGCTCCGTACCGCTGAAGTGCACCGAGCGGAGCGCGGCCGGCTCGCAGCCAGCGAGCGACCAGAGGGAATCGAGCGCGAGTTCGGGGGTCATGGCGGTCACCGTCGAAGCGAGGAATGTGAACGAGTCTAGGTGTGCGCCTTGCCTGAATCAATCTTGATTATGATAATCAATATATATTGATTTCTTTGGTCGCGGGCCGGGTGCTGGGGTTACCTGCCGCGGCGACCTATTGCGTGCGGCCGCTTCTAGCGGCCCCTTACTGCGGCCACCTGGTCGCTTATCTCCATGCCGTCTTCCGATTCGTTGACCGCCACCGAAGCCGCCGCCGAACTTGGCATCAGCCTCGCCACGCTCTATGCGTACGTCAGCCGCGGCTTGCTGAGCTCTTTGCCGCACGCGCAAGGCAAGCATCGCCGCTATGACGCGCGCGAAGTGCGGCGGCTCGCGCGGCGCAAAGCAGACGGCAAGCGCGCCGGCAAGGTTGCGCAAAAAGTGCTGGACTGGGGCGTACCGGTGCTCGAGTCGTCGATCACGCTCGTCGCCGATGGCCGCTTGCTGTATCGCGGGCGCGACGCGCTGGAACTCGCGCGCACCGAGTCGCTGGAAGATGTGGCAGCGCTGTTGTGGGAGTGCAGTGCTGCGCGCATCGCGGCGGCGCCGGCTGTACCGCTTGCCTCCGCACAATGGGCTGCATGGCTCAAGCTGTGGGGCGACAGCACGCCGCTCGACCGCGCGCTGGTCCTGCTGCCGGCGGCCGCCGCGCAGATGCCGCGGGTCTGGGCGCTCGGGCGCGACGCGCAACTGGACAACGCATGTGCCGTGATGCGTCTCCTGGCTGCGGCGATGATCTCGGGCGCGCCGTCGAATGCACCGCTGCATCGGCAACTGGCATCCGCGTGGCAGGTGCGCAACCGCCAGCAGGCGGCGCTGTTGCGCGCCGCGCTGGTGGCGTGCGCGGACCACGAACTGAACGCATCGACGTTCACGGTTCGCTGCATCACGTCAACGGGGTCGCATCTGTTCGGCGCGGTCGCGGGTGGTCTCGCCGCGCTCGCCGGTCCGCGGCACGGTGGCGAAACCGTGCGCATCGCGGCGTTGCTGGACGAAGCGTCGCGCGCCGCCGATCTCGACCGTTACTTGGCCACGCGTCTGTCGCGCCACGAACATGGCGCACCGGGGCCGGTGTTGTCCGGCTTCGGCCACCCGCTTTATCCGGACGGCGATCCGCGAGCGCGCCTGCTGCTGGGTTTGCTGCAGGAATGTGCGCCGGCACGCTCGCCGCTGGGCGAAGTTCAGGCTCTGGCGCGCGCCGTCCACGACACGACGGGCGCGCAACCGACCGTAGACTTCGCGCTCGCGGCCATCGAGCGCGTACTCGGCTTGCCCGCCGGCTCCGCGTTCACGATCTTCGCGACGGGCCGGGTAGTCGGCTGGATCGCGCATGCGATGGAACAGGCGCGCGACGGCGGATTGATCCGGCCGCGGGCGCGGTATGTGGGGGAGTTCGAGGGTTGAGGGGTGGGCTCGGGGCTCTGGGCTCGGGGCTCGGGGCTCTGGGCTCGGGGCTCTGGGCTCTGGGCTCTGGGCTCTGGGCTCTGGGCTCTGGGCTCGGGGCTCTGGGCTCTGGGCTCTGGGCTCGGGGCTGACGGCTCCGGGCTTGCGGCTTGCGGCTTGGGGCTTGGGGTTCCGGGTTCCGGGTTCCGGGTTCCGGGTTCCGGGTTCCGGGTTCCGGGTTCCGGGTTCCGGGCTCCGGGCTTGCGGCTCCGGGCTTGCGGCTCCGGGCTTGCGGCTCCGGGCTTGCGGCTCCGGGCTTGTGGCTCGGGGCTCATGGCTCGGGCTTACGGCTCGGGCTTACGGCTCGGGCTTACGGCACGGGGCTTACGGCACGGGGCTTACGGCTCGGGGCTCACGGCTCGAGGCTCGGGGCTTACGGCTCACAGCTCAGGGCTCACGCTCAGGAGCTCACGGCTCAGGGCTCACCGGCGGAAGCCCAAGGGCTGAGGACTGATGTCAGGCTTGGGGCGGGCCTACCGGATACCGGACCCGGCTTCACCGCCCCCCACGCAAAATGGCCGCCCTCACGCCGCGCCGAGCCAGCGCGGCAGCCACTGCGCCACCGAAAAGCCGCGCGTCGGTCGGGTTTCGCTACGCTCAGAGCCGCTTGCGAGCGCGAAGCGCGCACCCGCCCGCCCCGCACTAATCCAGGTGACTGCGCGGTGAGGCAACTCGATCGATTGGCCGGTGGCGAGCCAGTAGTCTGCGCTGTCGCCCTCGACCGTCAACCAGATTTCACCCGCGATCACCTTGAAGGTGGATGGGCGCGCGACACGCCAGGCCGCCGCCGGCTCGCCATGTTCCAGTTCGAAAATCCGCACTTCACGCATTGCCGTTCTCCTTCAAAGGACTTTTCTGTTGTATCGATTATTGTCGTGCGATGATCGGATACCCATGCACAGTTCCGAACACTTTCATCGGAACTGTGCAGTCGAAAAACCGAACAGTTGTCGCGCGTCGGCGGACGGAGCGCGAGCCTTGTTCGCGAAGGAAACGGGATGCGACCTCAAATTCAGCTTGATAGAGAGAGCGGCGTACCGCTGACAGAGCAGATCGTCGCGGGCGTCACCACGTGGATCCGCTCGCGCGCCGCGCATCCCGGCTCGAAGTTGCCGTCGATCCGCCAGTTCGCAGCCGACTACGGCGTCAGCCGCTTCCCGGTGATCGAGGCATACGACCGGCTGGTGTCGCTCGGCTACGTTGACTCGCGCCACGGTTCGGGCTTCTATGTCGCCGACCGGCCGCCTGGCGCTTCGCAGTGTGATGGCACGTCGGACCCGCGCCGCGCCGAGGACGAATCGGGCCACCTGCTCCAGCAATTCAACCATCCGGGCGAGACGCTGAAGCTCGGCAGCGGATTTATCCCCGAAGCGTGGCGCGACACGGAAAGCATTGCGCAGGCCATCCGCCACGTGTCGCGCACCGACCCCGCCAGCATGGTCGACTACGCGACGCCGCTCGGTAATCTCAGCTTGCGCGAGCATTTGCAGGCGCGCATCGCGCAACTCGGAATCCGTGCGGACACGTCGCAGATCGTCATTACGAACGGCGCCAGCCAGGCTTTCGACCTGTTGATGCGCTACATGCTGAAAGCAGGCGACACGATCTTCGTCGAGGACCCCGGGTACTACAACCTGTACGGGCTGCTGAAGCTCCACGGGGTGCGGCTCGTCGGCATTCCGCGCACGCGCAGCGGGCCGGACCTGGATGTCATGCAGGCGCAGTTGAAGCTGCACAGGCCGAAGCTCTTCTTCATCAACACGGTATTTCACAACCCAACGGGGACAACCGTTGCGCCGCCCGTAGCGTTCCGGCTGCTGCAACTGGCGCGGGAGCACGGCTTCACGATCATTGAAGACGATGTCTACGCCGACTTCCAGACCGACGTCACGGACCGTCTTGCCACACTCGACCAGCTCGAGCATGTGATTTATATAGGTGGACTGTCAAAGACGCTGTCGTCTGCGTTGCGGATCGGCTGCGTGGTCGCGAGCCACGCGATCGTCAAGGACCTTGTCGATATCAAGATGCTGACGAGCATCGGCGGCTCGCTGTTTGCCGAAGCGGTGACGGCGTCGCTGCTCGAGCGCGGCGCCTACCGCAAATATCTCGACCGACTGCGCCGCCGCATGCGCGACGCGCTCGGCTCGACGATCCAGACACTCGAAGATGCGGGCTGGGAAGTGTTCGAGAAGCCGGTCGGCGGCAAATTTTTGTGGGCTCGCGTGCCGCATGTGGACAATGCGGAGCGGCTCGTGGAATGCGGCGCGCCCTTGGGCGTGACGGTGGCGCCGGGCAGTTACTTCCGGCCGGGCATGGAGCGCAGCCCGTGGATCAGGGTTCACGCGGCGTTCGGCAATGAGCCGCGGGCGCAGGCGTTTTTCAAGGCGGCGGCGCGGTTGCGCTGACGAGCCGGACACCCGGGGGCTGCCTGCGGGGTCGGCGGCTTTTCCCTAGAATAGCGAGTCCCTGCCCGCCCGCGCCTAGCCGCTACTTCATGTCCTCGCCGCCAACTCCGCCCGCCCCCACGCCCGTCGCGCCCAGCGCACCTTCCGCCCGTTCGCTCACGGTCATGCTGTGGCTCGTCGCGACGGGCTTCTTCATGCAGACGCTGGATTCGACCATCGTCAACACCGCGCTCCCCGCGATGGCAACCAGCCTCGGCGAACTGCCGCTGCGCATGCAGTCGGTCGTGATCGCCTATTCGCTGACGATGGCGGTGATGATCCCCGTCTCCGGATGGCTCGCTGACAAATTCGGCACGCGGCGCGTGTTCTTCAGCGCGATTCTGGTGTTCGCCGTCGGCTCGCTGCTCTGCGCGAACGCACATACGCTGAACCAACTGGTGGTGTTCCGCATTGTGCAAGGCGTGGGCGGCGCCATGCTGCTGCCCGTCGGGCGGCTGGCCGTACTGCGGACGTTCCCGGCCGAACGCTATCTGCCGGCCCTTTCGTTTGTGGCGATTCCCGGACTGATCGGCCCGTTGATTGGGCCGACGCTTGGTGGTTGGCTCGTCAAGATTGCGTCGTGGCACTGGATCTTTCTCATCAACGTGCCCGTGGGTGTGGCCGGATGTATTGCCACGTTTATATTCATGCCGGATAGCCGCAACGAACAGGTCGGCAAGTTCGACGTGAAAGGCTATCTGCTGTTGATCGTCGGCATGGTGGCCATTTCGTTTGCACTGGACGGCCGCACCGAATTCGGCATTCAGCATGCGACCGTGCTGGTGCTGCTGATTCTGAGTCTTGCCTGCTTTGTCGCTTATGGGCTGCATGCCGTGCGCGAGCCCGCGCCTATCTTTCCGCTCGATCTCTTCAAGATTCACACGTTCAGCGTCGGACTGCTCGGCAACCTGTTCGCGCGAATCGGCAGCGGCGCCATGCCGTACCTCATTCCGCTGCTGCTGCAAGTGAGCCTCGGCTACAGCGCGTTTGAAGCCGGCCTGATGATGCTGCCCGTCGCGGCCGCCGGCATGGCGTCGAAGCGGCTTGTGACCAGCCTGATTGTCAAGTACAGCTATCGCCGCGTGCTGATCGCCAACACGGTTCTTGTCGGCTTGACGATGGCGAGCTTCTCGCTGACCAGCGCGAGTCAGCCGTTGTGGCTGCGGCTCGTGCAACTGGCGTTCTTCGGCGCCGTCAACTCGATGCAATTCACCGCGATGAACACCTTGACGCTCAAGGACCTCGGCACCGGCGGCGCAAGCAGCGGCAACAGTCTGTTCTCGCTCGTTCAAATGCTCTCGATGAGCCTCGGCGTTACGGTTGCGGGCGCGCTGCTCGCTACTTTCACGGGTCTGTTGCCGCGCGTGACAGCCGCGAACTCGCTGCCGGCTTTTCATGCGACGTTCCTTTGTGTCGGCATTATTACTGCGGGCTCCGCGTGGATCTTCGCGCAGTTGTCGCCCGAGATCCGCACGCCGGCCAAGAAGACGGATCCTTCGGAGCGGACATGATTGTTGCGCGGACATGAGGGCGGAACCGGTCGGGGGATCGCTTTTATCGCCCGGCAAGCCGCTTTGTTGCCGGCGGGCCTTGAGTGCCTTCTTCGTGATGACCTTGCTCGCCGCCGGGTCCTGGCGAGAAGTCGTAGCACTACTTGTATCTGATTGAGGCTCTGGCAGTTTCGGGGGGATGCCACAAAAGTTAAGCACCACATCTACCTTCCCCACCGCGAACACCCGGAACGGAATTGCGGCGCAAGATGCTCTTTGCAATTGCCGTCCGCAACAGGGCGCGGCTCGCACCAGTACAGTGCGGATAGCTGTGGCCACGGCGCATTGACGCCCAAAGTCGCGGAGCCCTCGCGCCGATTGCACGCCTGGCCGGCCTTTCCGCATGCGCATAGATCTTGCTCGGCTATCCTGTAAACTGACGTATCGCACATGGAGATTACGCATTGAGCCCGTAATCTGGCCGCCACCCACACGACTGACATGATGAGCATGATCGAACTCGATCCTCCCGGCTTTCAGCCTCCCCGCCCGATGGCCGGCGACGAGGGTTCCCGGCGCACCGTTCTCTACGGCGGCTATACCGTCTTCAGCGTCTTTCAGCCGGTGTTTTCGGTGTCGCACCGCCGCGCGATCGGCTATCACGCCTCGTTGCGCGCACACGACGAGCATGCTTTGCAAGTCCCCTCGCACGAGGTCTTCACGCAGGCGGCACGCCGCGGCGACCTGCTGGAACTCGGACGGCTGGCGGAGTCGCTCCATCTTGGCAACTTCAATGCGTTCGACAGTCACGACGAATGGCTTTTCCTGAGCCTTCATCCAGCGGCGTTGATGGACACCAGCTACGGCGACGCCCTGCTCGCCGGGCTCAAGGCGTTGGGCTTGCCTCCTCAGCGTGTAGTGCTCGAAGTCTCCGAACAGGCGGGCGGAGAAACGACGCGCTTCACCGAGATCATCGATGCGCTGCGCAAGTCTGGCTTTCTGATCGCGCTGGATGGCTTCGGCGCGAAGCACTCGAACATTGACCGCGTATGGAACCTGCGTCCCGATATCGTCACGCTCGACCGCTGCATTCTCGCGCAGGCGAGCGAGCATTCGCACATTGAACGCGTTCTGCCCGGCCTTGTTTCCTTGTTGCACGAATCCGGCCAGTTGGTGTTGATGGGCGGCCTGACGACGGAAAGAGACGCCCTCATTGCACTGGAATGCAACGTCGACTTCGTGCAAGGCGCGTTCTTTGCCGGCCCGAGCGTCGAACCGGTCAAGCCGCAAGCCGCTGCCGGCCTGATGGATTCGCTTTCCGCAGCGTTGCGCGAGCGCGTTGCCGCGCGCGAACGCGCGCAGGCCACGCGGCTTGCACCCTATGTCACCGCGCTCGAAACAGCCGCGGCGCAACTGGTTGCCGGGCAGCCCGCCGCCGAAGCGACTGCCCCGTTGCTCAACCTTGGCGAAACGGCACGCTGCTTCATTCTCGACGGTTCCGGCCGGCAGATCGGCGATAACATGCTGCCCCCCGGGCGCGCCTCGCAACGCGCCAAACGCTTCCGTCCGCTGTTGCATTCGGAGGGCGCAAGCTGGGAGCGTCGGCCATATTTCATTCAGGCGATGCGGGCGCCGGGTCGAGTGCATCTCACCCCTCCCTATCTCTCGATCAATGAAGCGCATTTGTGCGTGACGGCCTCGATCGCCGCCCATACGCCGGGCGGCACCCAGGTGCTATGCGTAGACATCAACTGGGAAGTCGCGGCCCATCGCAGTTGAATCCAGCGAACGCTGCTGGATTCGCGCCAGTAGTTCGGTGACCGCCGTGCGGCCGAGCAGGCGATTGGCGGCCTGCAACCGCGACGCGCTCGTGACCCAGCGCAACGAAACGATTCTCGCGAGGCCGTCGGTCTGGCAGTAAGGCAGCTCCTGGTCGTGCGCTTTGGCGATATTTAGGCCAGCTGTCAGGCTAGCTGCAAGGCCGTTTGCCATGTCAGCTGCGAGGCCACGGCTCGTCCCGCTTGTCATGGCGCTTCTCGTGCTACTTGTTGCGGCCCTCCGTACTCCCTCGCCCGTGCCGATTGTCTTGCCCGTTGCCGTATCGCACCTAGCGCCGCTTGTCAGCTCTTCGCCCGAGCCCCCTATCGAAACGTCGATCAAGGCGACGACCTCCCCTTCGACAAGCAGCGCGATAGAGAGCATGCCGTCCACCGACACGAGTTCCGCCTGCCTCGCCTGACGCGCGAGCGAGGTCACCTTTTCCATCCAGTCATGGAATGCCAGGTCTGGCGCGCTCGCGCCGGCCTGGGCAAGTGCCTTCGTCGGCACGCCGTTCGAATGCGATTCGATAATGGCAGGCACAGCTTCCGACGACCGCGCCACCGTGGCCGGCGATTCGCACAACGGCTGGTCACTGACGACTTCTGGCGCGGCGCTGAACAGTTCGAGCAAGCCCGTTCTGTCCTGCGCCTGGAGTGCATTGCGCAAACGCTCGACGATCAGCGCGTGCGCGCCGGGATCGCGCCGCTGCAACGGCGCACCCGCGCGCCTTAAACGCGCCCGCGCCCGATGAACCAGTTGCCTGCAACTCGCCGGTGGCCGCTCAAGAATCTTGCCAATTTCGGCGTAGTCGCAGTCGAACGCTTCGTGCAGGACGAACGCCGCCCGCTCATCAGGCTTGAGCCGATCAAGCAGCAGCATCACGCCATAGGACATTTCCGCAGCACGCAAGGCAAGTTCTTCAGCCGACGGCGCGAATTCATCGAGCCACGGCTCCGGCAGCCAGCCGGTGGCCTGTGATTCACGTTCGCGCTGCACACTCCGCAGACGGTCGATCGCCGTGCGCGTGGTGAGTGTGGTGAGCCAGGCGGCCGGCGTCTGCACCGCGTGGGTATCGGCAAGGTGCCACTTCAGCCAGACGTCCTGCACGATGTCCTCCGCCTCCGCGCGGCTGCCGAGCATGCGATACGCCAACGCGAGCAGACGGGCGCGCACAGCCCGGAAGCTGGATGCCTTGTCGATTTCATGTTCTTTCATGCGTGGACCTCCAGATCGTGCGTGGGGAAAAGCGCGTGCGCCGCCTTCGGAATTGCCAGACGACGCGCCGCAAAGGCATCCATTGCAGCTTGACGGTTGGGCAGGTCGCCGCGTGACAGGTACGCGAAAAAAAGTTTGTGTCACGCCGCCGACAGCCGGAGCGTCATACGGACAGCAGCTCACTTCAACGAGGTAGACATGCAATCCAGCTATCCACCGGTCACCGGCCTCGGCCTCGTGCCCACAGTAATCGAGCAGTCGGGCCGCGGCGAGCGCGCCTACGACATTTATTCACGCTTGCTGCGCGAGCGCATCGTATTCCTCGTCGGGCCGGTCAACGAGCAATCGGCCAGTCTCATTGTGGCGCAATTACTGTTTCTGGAGTCCGAGAATCCGGACAAGGACATTTCGTTTTACATCAATTCGCCGGGCGGTTCGGTGTACGACGGGCTCGCCATTTACGACACCATGCAATTCATCAAGCCGGAGGTTTCCACTTTATGCACCGGCTTCGCGGCGAGCATGGGCACGTTCCTGCTATGTGCGGGCCAGCCGGGCAAGCGGTATGCCTTGCCCAATGCACGCATCATGATTCACCAGCCTTCGGGCGGCGGCCAGGGCACGGCGGCGGACATTGACATTCAGGCAAAAGAAGTGCTCTACCTGCGCGAACGTCTCAATACGATGATGGCCGAACGCACCGGGCGCACTATCGAGGAAATCGCGCGCGACACTGACCGAGACAATTTCATGTCCGCGTCCGCAGCAAAAACATATGGCCTCGTAGACGAGGTACTGCAAACGCGCGCGGCATTAGGCTCGTATCCGCCCGGGTCAGGCGGGCGCCATGACGCATAGCCCGGCCAGGTTTGCGGCGTTGGCGGGGCAAAAGCTGATCCTGTTGGCTGGAATCGCTATCATGGTCGCGATTCGTCGATTCCGACGAGCGCTTCAATGGAGATTGACATGGCGTCATCCAACGAAACCGTCAGCATGGCGCTATTTTGCGACTTCGAAAATGTCGCGCTGGGCGTGCGCGACGCGAAGTACGACAAGTTCGATATCAAGCTGGTACTCGAACGTCTGTTGCTCAAGGGCAGCATTGTCGTCAAGAAAGCCTATTGTGACTGGGACCGCTATAAGAGTTTCAAGGGTGCTATGCACGAGGCCAATTTCGAATTGATCGAGATTCCACATGTGCGTCAATCCGGCAAGAATTCGGCGGACATCCGGCTTGTCGTGGACGCGCTCGACCTCTGCTACACGAAGTCGCACGTCAATACATTTGTGATCATCAGCGGCGATTCGGACTTTTCGCCCCTGGTGTCGAAATTGCGCGAGAACGCGAAGCAGGTGATTGGCGTCGGCGTTCAGCAGTCCACGTCAGACCTGCTGATCGCGAACTGCGATGAGTTCTTCTTTTACGACGATCTGGTGCGCGAGAGTCAGCGCGCCGTCGCAAAAAGGGAGTCGTCGCGCCAGCAGAAAAATGCACAGCCCACAGCCAAGCTATCGGCAGATGAAGAGAAAAGCCGCCACAAGGAAGATCTCGAAAAGCGCCGCACGAAGGCTATCGAAATCGCGGTACAGACATTCGACGCGCTTGCGTCCGAACGCGGCGACAGCGGAAAGATCTGGGCCTCGGTGTTAAAGAATGCGATCAAGCGGCGCAAGCCCGATTTCAACGAAACGTACTATGGCTTTCGTGCGTTCGGTAATCTTCTCGAAGAGGCACACGCACGCGGACTGCTCGAATTCGGCCGTGACGAGAAGTCCGGGGCCTATGTGTACCGGAGTGCCGCATCAAGCGTGATCGGAGAAAGTGCAGGCGAACCGGCGGTCGAGCAGACACGGGCACGGGCCGGCGCGCCTCACGATATTGTCGAGGAAGCGGAACCGGTCGACGAATTCACGACCGTTGGAACGGTAGGCCCGGAGACAGCCGGCAAACAGGATTCTCGTCGTCGCGGACGTGGCGATCGAAAGCGAGGCGCCAGCCAGCAAGCCGCCCGCGGCGCCGCACATGAAACAGCGCTTCAGGTAGCGCCCGAAGCGGAGCACGAAGTTGCGCATGAAGTTATGTACGTAGCTGCGCACGAGGATGTGCATGAGGGTGTGCATGAAGTCCCGCATGCAGTACCGCATGCAGCCCGGCAAGAAGTCGCGCAGAAAAGTGCACCGGAAACTGCGCCCCAAGCGAAGACCGCCGGGTGGCCGGGCGGCGAACACAGTGCAGAGGACTTGGCCAGTCCTCGTGCCCGAGAGATGCACGTGCCCGCGCAACAAAGCGAGGGCAGATTCGCCGAGTCGCCGCAACCGGCTGAGGCAAAGCCGGGCCGGGCTACCGACGAAACTGGCACCGTTGAAAGCACTGACGCCCAGCATACCGACGCAACGGACCCGAAGCGCCGCAAGCAACGTGAACCGCGGAAAGCAGCCGCGAAGAAGACACGAAAATCGGCAGCCTCCGTATCCGGCGATAGAGCAGAAACGGCGCCCTCAGCACCCCCAGCTTCGACGATGGCGGAGGACACGCCCACGCCACGCAAGAAAGCCGCGCGCAAGACGGAGGCGTCGAACAATCGTCGGTCGCGCAAGACAGCGGGAGGTAATGAAGAGAAATAGCGCGTTCATCCTCCTCAGGGCGATTTATCTGTCCGCTCTCCCTAGAGGCTTCAACGTCGCTTACGGCCCCCGCAGCTTGCGGGAGGCGCGGGGTGCGCCTCACAGGAACGAGCTAAGCCAACGCAAGGCGCCGCCGCGACAGGGCCGATCGCCTATTGGAGCAACAGCGGCTCAGTAATACGGATAAGGCGCGTATATCACCGGCGGCGGCCCGTAGTAGCGCGGCGGCGGTGCAACATATACGGGCGGTGGCGCATAGACCGGCTGCGGCACATAAACCGGCACCTGAGGCTGAGAAATCGTGTTGCCCTTGGACGTCATACACTGTGCGTACGCCGCGTCGTATCGCGCCTGAAGGCTGTTCGCCGAGTACTGCGCGCCGTTCGCCCCGTTCGCGCCGCCAATCAGCAAACCGCTGCCCGCACCTATCGCCGCACCCGCACCCGCATTGCCGGCCGCCGCTCCGATGAGCGCGCCGACGGCCGCCCCACCCAACGTGCCTACCGCTGCACTGTTGACGCTATTCGTGGTTGCACTTTGCGAAGCACCGGCAGGATCGGACGAACGGAACGCATAATCGCGGCAAGCGTAGTCGTCCTGCTGGAATTGACTGAGCGGCTCGCCGCTGCGCGGCATCGCCACCACCGACGGACCGCTGGGCGGCACCACAGCACAGCCGCCGAGCAGTGCGAGTGCGACGGCACCCAGAGGCAGCGCGACGCGTGCAGTTTTGAGACTCGAAATCATGATGATGCTAATGGCAGGAGATGAGAAACATACGTTATGCCAATCCACCCAACGCATGTTTACCGGATCGTTACCGTATGTTTTGCGTCGGCCCGCAGACCCGCGCCGCCAGCCTGAGCCGCGCGGCCAGCCCACTGGCGCGGTTACGAAAGGTGACAAAATCGTGCGGACCTGCAAACTAGGGGCCGAGCCACATGCAGTCACACGAAGTTTTCTCAAGGCTCGCAACAGAGGGACCCCCAACGCTGTGCGTTTGCGCAAACCAGGAGGGACGCCAACGATAGGATCGTTCAACGTCAGGGCACGGGTCATGCACGACCGATTGGTCCATGAGCTAACTCGCTCTCACTGAGCCTTGAGTTAACCAATGGTCCACGACAACACCACGCATGCCGGCTCACTGAGTTTATCTGCGGTTGCACGGTTCGCGAGCCGGCATGCGATGTCTGTCTTGGTGACTCTTCGCCTTCCTTATTGAGCACGTCGAGAGTGACCTTGGCGAGGCGCTGCTACCAGCTTGACGGGGTAGTAACTGACATCAATGGCGACACGTCGCGACCGACGCCCAGCAGCACCTAACAAACAAAAGCCACAACAAAACAAAAACAAAAAGCCCTCACAAAGGAGGGCTTTCATTTCCACTACGGTTTCGAAACTACATGACAGCGCCTGGTTCCGGTCCCCGTATATGTGGCACCAGCAATTACGCGAAGTTCTTCGCTGCGAATTCCCAGTTGACGATGTTCCAATACGCCTCGACAAACTTCGGACGCGCATTGCGATAGTCGATGTAGTACGCGTGTTCCCACACGTCGATGGTCAGCAGCGCTTTGGCGTCCGTGGTGAGCGGCGTGGCCGCGTTGCTCGTGGACACGAGGTCGAGCGAACCGTCTGCCTTTTTCACGAGCCATGCCCAGCCCGAGCCGAACGTGCCGATGGCGGTCTTCGCGAACTCTTCCTTGAACTTGTCGAACGAGCCCCACTTGGCGTTGATCGCATCCGCCAGCGCGCCGGTCGGTGCGCCGCCACCTTGCGGCGACAGGCTGTTCCAGAAGAACGTGTGGTTCCACACCTGAGCTGCGTTATTGAACACGCCGCCCGACGACTTCTTCACGATTTCTTCGAGCGACAGGTTCTCGAACTCCGTGCCCTTGATCAGATTGTTCAGGTTGGTCACATAGGTCTGGTGATGCTTGCCGTAGTGAAACTCGAGCGTCTCTTCCGACATGTGCGGAGCGAGTGCGTTTTTCGCGAACGGCAGCGGCGGGAGCGTATGTTCCATGGTGCTTTCCTTCAGTCTGTATCTGTTGTGGGGAGTCTGCGGATAACGCTTCAGAGCACTCGATTGTAGGCGACTTGGAATAACCCCGCAAACCAACGGACTTTATGTCCGGCATCGGCGAATGGCCCGCAAAAGCGCGTAATTACTGCTCACGGCAAACGGGCGTAGGCGGCCTCGCGCAGTCAAAAATACGCACGCGCGCTTATGCGCAATCTCATTCGCACGCTGTTCACCGACTGTCAGAAACCATCCGCAAGACGAGGTTGAACGTCAGACAAAGCAACGTCGGCGGCGCCCTCGGCCAGATGCAGCGTCAGGCGACGTCCCGGTTTCAGCGACGCGGGCGCACGCACCGCGCGCCCCGTCTGTGCATCGAGCACCGCGGCATAACCGCGCTCCAGCGTACGCTGCGGACTCAGCACCTCGAGCCGCGCCGACAGCGTGGCAATGCGTGCGACCTGACGTTCGTGCTGGCGCAGCAACGCGGCGTCGAGCCGTTGCGCGACACTGTCGAGTCTCGCCCGATGCGCGTCGAGGTCTGGACGCCAGCGCTGCCAGCGCATATGCAGCAGCGAAAAGCGCGCTCGGGCATCGCGCACCGGCCGCGCGCCCGCCGACGCGAGTCGCGCGCTCAATTGCTGCAGATGCATGCGTTGCCGCGCGAGACGCTCGGCGGGCGACACGAGCCGGCGCGCGAGCCAGTCGAGCTGCTGGGCGCGCCGCTCCATCATCCGGCCGAAGCCGCGCGCAAGCGTGGCGTGCCGGTGATCGAGTTCGCGCAACAACAGCACACGCTGCGGGCTCACCAGTTCAGCTGCGCCGGTGGGTGTGGGCGCGCGCACGTCGGCGGCGAAATCGGCAATCGTGAAATCGGTTTCGTGACCCACGCCGCTCACGACCGGAACGGCGCTTTCCGCAATGGCGCGCGCAAGCACCTCTTCGTTGAACGCCCACAGGTCCTCAATCGAACCGCCGCCACGGCATACGATCAGTACGTCGACCTCGCGCCGCGCACTGGCCGCCCCGACCATCGCCGCCAGCTTCGCGCTTGCGCCCGCCCCTTGCACTGGCGCGGGATAGACGATCACGGGAATATGCGGCGCCCGCCGTGACAGCGTCGTGAGCACGTCGCGCAGCGCCGCCGCCTGTAACGACGTCACGATACCAATCGCGCGCGGATGCGACGGCAACGCGCGCTTGCGCTCTGCAGCGAATAGCCCCTCGGCTTCGAGCTGCGCCTTCAGCCGCAAAAACGCTTCGTACAGGCGACCCTGGCCGGTCCGCCGCACGGCTTCGACATTCAGTTGCAACTCGCCACGCGGCTCGTACATCGTGACGAGCGCCCGCACTTCGATCCGGTCGCCTTCTTTCGGCGTGAACTCGGCGTACTGCGCACGGCCGCGGAACATCACGCAGCGCATTTGCGCCTGCGCGTCCTTGATCGAGAAGTACCAGTGGCCGCTCGCGGCGCGCGTGAAGTTCGAGACTTCGCCCGCTACCCACACGAGCGGAAACGAGCGTTCGAGCATGGTGCCGATCGCGCGATTGAGAGCGGAAACGGGAACGACGACTTCGCCGCCGGGCGGCGTCGACGAGGTAAAGGGACTGTCGGAATTCATGCGAATACTGGTTATGACTGGCCGGACAGACGATAGACCGACCGGCCATTGGCGTCCAGCGTCACGCGCAAATTGTTAAAAGTGTCCACATGGCGGGACTGGCAAGACAGATTCCGCCAGGCGTCTGCCGCACCTACGTAAAACATAGGCATCTCTTTGATTTGTATGCGATTTAACCGCGATCGGCGGAATCCACCACCGATGCGATGGGCTTGCAATGGCCCTCGCAGCCATTCGACGGGCCGGTTCTCCACAAAGTTATCCACAGGCGGCCGAACGGCTGCGCGGCCGCGCGAGTGCATAGGAAGCAGGATCGGGCGACTTGCGGCGAGGGACGCGGGCGCGCTAGAGTGGCGGGTTCGACAGTAAGGGAAAAGCCGCATGTCGCGCGCCGCAAAACGGCGCGCCGTGGTCGGCAGTGGACCAGCGGACGATGGCGGAAACTCACTGCCGCCCGCACCGCCCCTTACCCTGTGCTTTATTTTTCGACCGTCCGGAGAATCGCGCTGATGCCTGTCCCGCGTATTGCCCCTGGCGCCTTCACGCCGCTGCCCTCGCGACGCCCCGCGAGCAGTGCGCCGCCCGCTCGCCCGGCTTGCCGATGAGCGCAATCTTCGATCGTCTGGAAGCGCGCATGGCGCGCGAGTGGCAGCAGCGCGGGCCGCTTGCGTGGTCGCTCACGCCGCTCGCCTGTGTGTTCGGCGCTATCGCCGCCGTGCGCCGCGCCGCTTTCTCGCTCGGCTGGGTGAAGTCGGTGCGGGTTGGCGTGCCTGTCGTGGTGGTGGGCAATGTGACCGTCGGCGGCACGGGCAAGACACCGACCGTGATTGCGCTCGTCGAAGCGTTACGCGGCGCGGGCTTCCACCCCGGCGTCGTATCGCGCGGCTATGGCGCGCGCGTGAAGACGCCGACGCCGGTCACGCCCGCCTCGGCGGCCCATGTCGGCGGCGACGAACCGTTGCTCATCTCGCGTCGCACCGGTGCGCCGGTGTGGGTGTGCCCGGACCGCGTGGCCGCTGCCGAAGCGCTGTGCGCAGCGCATGAGGATGTCGACGTCATTGTCAGCGACGACGGGTTGCAACATTACCGGCTCGCGCGCGACGCGGAGCTGGTGGTGTTCGATCACCGGCTGGGCGGCAACGGTTTTCTGCTGCCGGCCGGTCCGTTGCGCGAGCCGCTCTCACGCCGCCGCGACGCCACGCTGATCAACGACCCTTACGCCAGAACGCTGCCCGCGTGGCCCAACACGTTCGCCTTGCAACTGGCGCCCGCCGACGCGTGGCATCTGGAAAACCCCGCGTTGCGCCGACCGCTCGCGCAGTTCAGCGGCGAGCGCGTGCTGGCCGCCGCCGGCATCGGCGCGCCGGAGCGGTTTTTCGCCACGCTGCGCGCCGCCGGCCTCGCGCCTCAGACGCGCGCGCTGCCCGATCACTACGCGTTCGAGCGCAATCCTTTTACGGATGCCGACGCCGACGCGATCCTGATCACAGAAAAGGATGCGGTAAAATTAGGGTCCTGGCGCGACGCGCGTATCTGGGTTGTTCCTGTGGAAGCCGCGCTCGATCATCGCCTCATTGCATTAGTTGTGGAGAAAGTCCGTGGACGCTCGCCTGCTTGAAATCCTCGTCTGCCCGATCTGCAAGGGCCCGCTCAGCTACGACCGTTCCGCGCAGGAGCTGATCTGCAACGCCGACAAGCTCGCCTATCCGATCCGCGACGGGATTCCCGTCATGCTGGTGGACGAGGCGCGGCAGACGGTCGAAGGCACGCCCGTCGACCTCAATCCGGGCTCGGTGGCCTGAAGCGGGGCCGGCGAGCGCGCCGGGCTGGTTCGCGCGGGCGGTACACCGCCCCGGTCAAGGGCGTCCATCAGCCTTCGGGAGCGGCGCCGCGCGACACGCTGCCTTCTACCTGCGGGCAGTCTCCCCGGCGAGCGGTGGGACAGTGGTTCGCCAGTGGTTCGTCAACCCTTCGCCAATTGATCGACTATCGGCGGCCCTGACCGTTGCCAGCGTTGCTGATTTCGCTGCCGGCTTCGGGGTTGTACCCATCCTTATAGCCATCCCCGTAGCCAACCCCATAGCCATCCGGATAGCCACCCTCTCACGCACAGCCTGACCTACTTTCACCTCACTTCCCGACTCATCTGCGCGATGAACCACACCACTACCGCCACGCCCTCGTTCATTGCCGTCGTGCCGGCGCGCCTCGCGTCGACACGTCTGCCCAACAAGCCGCTCGCCGACATCGGCGGCAAGCCCATGGTGGTGCGGGTCGCCGAGCGCGCACGCGAATCGGGCGCACAGCAGGTGTTGATCGCCTCGGACGCGCAGTCGGTGCTCGACGCCGCCCGCGAGCATGGTTTCGAGGCGGTGTTGACGCGCGCCGATCATCCGTCGGGTACGGACCGTCTCGCGGAAGTCGCGTCGCAGTTCGGCTGGAGCGACGAAACGATCGTGGTCAACGTGCAAGGCGACGAGCCGCTAATCGATCCGTCGCTTGTGCGCGGCGTTGCGTCGCACCTCGCGGCGGCCAGCCATTGCGCGATCGCCACCGCCGCGCATCCCATCGCGGATGCCGCGGAAATCTTCAACCCGAACGTCGTAAAAGTCGTGCTGGATGCGCACGGAGTCGCGCTCTACTTCTCGCGCGCGCCGATTCCCTGGGCGCGCGACGCCTACCAGCCGCACTGGCCCGACGTCGCGTCCATGCCGGTGCCGCCCGCGCCCGCGGTGGTTCATCGCCATATCGGCTTGTATGCGTATCGGGCGAGATTCCTGCGCAGCTATCCCGGGCTCTCCATTTCTCCGATCGAGCAGGTCGAATCACTCGAGCAGTTGCGCGCGATGTGGCATGGCGAGCGTATCGCGGTTCTCGTCACGCGCGACATGCCGCTTCCCGGCGTGGACACCCCCGCGGATCTCGCACGTGTGCGGACTTTATTCGGGTCTTGAGCGCAAAAACCCATGGCATAATCGGACGCTTGCGCGCGCCTCCTGTTATTAGCGAGAGCCAGGGTTTGCCCGGTCGTGCCTCACGTGTTTCTGCAGCGCCGTTCTCGACGTGCAGCGCGAAACGCGAACGGCAGTCAACGCGGGTCCCTCGCCCCTCGTCGGATGGCTGCCGTGCCACCAAGAATTCACATAGATCTGGAGATACACATGCGTTTGATTCTTTTGGGTGCACCGGGCGCGGGTAAGGGCACTCAGGCAAACTTCATCAAGGAAAAGTTCGGGATTCCGCAAATTTCCACCGGCGACATGCTGCGCGCCGCCGTCAAGGCAGGCACGCCGCTCGGCCTCGAAGCCAAGCGTTTCATGGACGCGGGCGAGCTCGTCACAGACGAGCTGATCATCAACCTCGTGAAAGAGCGTCTGCAACAGCCGGACTGCGCAAACGGCTATCTGTTCGACGGCTTTCCGCGCACCATTCCTCAAGCCGAGGCAATGAAGCAGGCCGGCGTCGCCATCGACTACGTGCTGGAGATCGACGTGCCGTTCGACGAGATCATCGTGCGCATGAGCGGCCGCCGCTCGCACGCCGCGTCGGGCCGCACTTATCACGTGAAGTTCAACCCGCCGAAGGTCGAGGGCCTGGACGACGTGACGGGCGAGCCGCTGATCCAGCGCGAAGACGACAAGGAAGAAACGGTCAAGAAGCGTTTGCAAGTATATGAAGCGCAAACCAAGCCTCTGGTCGAGTATTACAACGGCTGGGCCCAGAACGGCGACGCCGCTACCTCGCTGAAGGCGCCGCAATACCGCCGCATCTCGGGCCTCGGCACGGTCGAGGAAATTCGCGACCGCGTGTTCGAGGCGCTCAAGTAATCCACGAAGCAACGCAATGCCGCAGCCTTCGCTGCGCTCATACAGTGCCAAGAAACCCGCCCTTCTCCCGGCGGGTTTTTTTATGGCGTTCGGCACGGTCGTTTTAATTCGCTCTCGCGCGATGACGATGTGGGATCATCCTGCATCGACAGGCTATTGGATCTGAACGTTACTTACCGTATCAACGAAAGGAGCAGAGATGGAGATTCGTGACAACGCATTCCTGATCACTGGCGGCGCCTCGGGCCTTGGAGCCGCCACCGCGCGTCTTCTCGCGGAGAACGGCGGCAAGGTGGCGCTCGCCGACCTGAACCAGGACGCGGGCGAGGCGCTTGCCAAGGAACTCGGCGGCGTGTTCGTGAAGTGCGACGTGAGCCGCGAAGACGACGCAACGCGCGCCGTCGAAGCGGCAACGAAGCTGGGCACGCTGCGCGGCCTCGTCAATTGCGCGGGCGTCGCGCCTGCCGCGAAGACAGTCGGCAAGGACGGCCCGCATCCGCTCGACTCGTTCGCGCGCACCATCTCGATCAATCTGATCGGCACCTTCAACATGATTCGCCTCGCGGCCGCCGCAATGTCGAAGAACGAGCCCAGCGCGAGCGGCGAGCGCGGCGTGATCATCAACACGGCATCGGTTGCGGCCTACGACGGCCAGATCGGTCAGGCGGCCTACGCGGCGTCCAAAGGCGGCGTGGTCGGCATGACGCTGCCTATTGCGCGCGACCTGTCGCGCAACGCGATCCGCGTGATGACGATAGCGCCTGGCATCTTCGAAACGCCGATGCTGCTCGGCATGCCGCAAGAGGTGCAGGACGCGCTCGGCGCGATGGTGCCGTTCCCGCCGCGTCTTGGCAAACCGGCCGAATACGCGATGCTCGCCAAGCAGATCTTTGACAACCCGATGCTCAATGGCGAGGTGATCCGCCTCGACGGCGCGATCCGCATGCAGCCGAAGTAACCCTCCTGGCGCCGCGCACCGCTTGCGGCTGCGCAGCGCGGGACCGGCCGCACATATGAAAAACGCCTGCACGTGAATCATGTGCAGGCGTTCTGTTTTGAAGCGTCCGACAGCCGTGAATGCTGGCTTGCTAGTCGCGGTCGTTATGCTGCGTGCGCTGACGCAACTCCTGCAACTGCGATTCGACGACTGTGGCATCTTCCGCGTCCGGACATTCGCCGAGGTAACGCTCGAGGTCTTCCAGAGCCGGGCGCAAGTAGTCGAGGCGCGCGTAGGCAAAACCCCGGTCGCGAATCTCTTCAATACTCTCAGGCAGCAAAATCACGAGGCGCTGCTGCACGGCTAGCAGGCGCTGCCAGCGCTCGGTCTGCAAGTACGTGGACTTCAGATTGCGCAACATACGCGCAATGATCTCGCGCCGCGTGGCCGGCTGCAGCAATATGCGCAGCGCCCTGCTCACCGACTCGCCAGCCGACGCCACGTATGGCTCGAGCATGTCGACCATTTCGGACTCCGACAGCGAATGTCCGCTGGTGGGGTCGAGCATGACGTCGCCGTCTGGCGTGGTGACGCGCAGCAGGAAATGGCCCGGAAACGACACGCCGCGCGCCGGAATGCCGACCTGCTCCGCCATCTCCAGATACAGCACCGCGAGCGAAATCGGAATGCCGCGACGGCGCTTGAGCACCGCATTCAGGTGGCTGTTGTCGGGATCGTAATAGTCGTTCAGATTGCTCGCGAAACCCAATTCGCGGAAGAAGAACCGGTTCAGAATGCCGACTTTCTGGCGAATGTCTGCGTCGTCCGGCATGCGGCGCTGCAGGCGCAAGACCAGTTCGTCGATCTCCGCCAGCGTGCCTTGCAGATCGAGGTCGGGGTAAGCGTCCTGCGCGAGCGAGAGCGCCGCCTCGGTCAGCGGCAAGCTGTCGTCTTCGGCGACGAGCGTGCTGAAATAGTCGAGAACCCGCGTCATCGTAGTCACTTCACTCGCCTTTTGAAATACGCGTACTTGAAGCCCATCAGCCAAAGCATACCGAAATATAGCGCGGCGAACAGCACCAGACAGGCAGCCAGCAGCGCGATGCGGTCGAGGGGCCGCTCATGCATGCCGATCCAGTCGAAGCTCTGCGACAGCCAGCGCATGGTGCCCGCGAGTACGAGACACGCGCCGAGCAATTGCACGAAGAACTTGAGCCAGCCGCGCGACGGCGTGTAAATGCCGCGCTTGCGCAGCCCGAGGAACAACAGCAATGCGTTGCCGCAAGCGCCGAGCCCGATGCTCAGCGTGAGCCCTGCATGCGCGAAGACCGGCACGAATACATAGTTGCTCAACTGCGTGAGAATCAGCACGCCAATGCCGATTTTCACGGGCGTCTTGATGTCCTGCTTCGCATAGAAGCCGGGCGCGAGAATCTTGACGAGAATAATTCCGATCAGGCCGATGCCGTATGCCGCAAGCGCGCGGCCCACCATCACGACGGCGTGGCCGTCGAACTTGCCGTAGTGAAACAGCGTGGCCGTCAACGGCTCTGCGAAGAAAAACAGCGCCACGGCGCTCGGTCCCGCCAGCAGGAACGTGACGCGCAAGCCCCAGTCGAGCAGCGACGAATATTCGTGCGGATCCGCGTCGACGTGCGCTTTCGAAAGACTCGGCAACAGGATCGTGCCGAGCGCTACGCCGAGCAGCGCGGTTGGGAATTCCATCAGCCGGTCGGCGTAATTGATCCACGACACGGCGCCTGGTCCAATGCGCGACGCGATATTCGTATTGATGATGAGGCTGATCTGCGCGACAGAGACAGCGAACATGGCCGGCACCATCTTCCAGAGCACGCGCTTCACGCCCCGATGCGCGAGCGCACGCAGCGGATTGAAGCCGATGCGAGGCACCATGTCGATCTTCTTCAGTCCGGGCAGTTGCACGAGGAACTGCAACAGCCCGCCCGCAATCACCGCCCATGCGAGCGCATAGACCGGCGTGTGCATGCGCGGGGCGACGAACACGGCAGCGACGATGAACGCCACATTCAGCAGCACCGGCGCGAAAGCGGGCAGCGAGAAGTTCTTGTACGTGTTCAGCACGCCGGACGCGAGCGACGTCAGCGAGATGAAGATGATGTACGGAAACATGATGCGCGTCATGGTGACGGCGAGCGCGTAAGCCTGGCCCTCGTGAGCGAGGCCCGACGCGACCACGAACACCACGCCCGACGCGCCCAGCACGCCGACGATGGAAAGCACCGCAAGCGCCCAGGCGAGCACCGTAGAGGTGGCGTCGACCAGCGCCCTGGTGGCCTCGCGCCCCTGCTGGTTTTTGAACTCGGCGAGAATGGGCACGAACGCCTGCGAAAACGCGCCTTCGGCGGAAATGCGGCGCAGCAGGTTGGGAATGCGAAAGGCGACGTAGAACGCGTCAGTGTATTGACTGGCGCCGAACGCACGGGCGATCAGCGTTTCGCGGGCCAGTCCGGTCACGCGTGACAACAGCGTGAAGCCGCTGACCGTCAGCAGGGCTCGGAATAGATTCATGGGGCGCTTATTATAAGGGTGCCGCGAATGCGGACGACGAGCCAGGAAGCGATTCGGACCGGTTTACTGCGCAGACGTTCGTTGCGAATGGCGCTTTCCGCTACTTTTGCGCTACTTTTATTGCGCGCAGCTCACGCGGCCGCGGAGGTTCAGCAGGGTGCGCGGCGCTCGAGCCGCGCCAGACGGCGGGCGCCCGCTCTGCCGCGGGCGCGTGCGCCGGGCCACGCATTTCCGTTGCCACGTCCCTGATTTTGTTGCTATAATCGCCGGTTTCGAAGCTCGCTCAGTTCTCGGACGGCTTCCGGATGCGGCCAGTTGGCACGAACGAGGTTGGCAGGAAGCTACCCGCCACGCGCTTCGGATACGCCGGAACATGGCGCCGCGCACACCGGCCCGCCTTCGCGTAGTTCGATCGTTTTTCGACACTTTTGCGCTCTTGGGCAATCGCTTCCAAGAGTTCGGATCTAAAGCAGCGCCTCACCACTTGAAGGTCAGGTACTGGAAACAGGAACAGGATAAGGAACCGTCATGGCTAACTCCGCACAAGCACGCAAGCGCGCCCGCCAGGCCGCCAAGGCAAACTCGCACAACTCGGCACTGCGCTCGAAGTTCCGCACGGCTATCAAGGCAGTGCGCAAGGCTATCGACGCCGGCGACAAGGCCAAGGCCGCCGAAATCTTCCAGGCATCGTCGAAGACCATCGACATCATTGCCGACAAGAAAATCATTCACAAGAACAAGGCCGCTCGCCATAAGAGCCGCCTCGCCGCAGCCATCAAGGGTCTGCAGGCGTCCGCAGCACAGTAATTCCGGTCGGCCCGCTCCGGCGGGCTACCTCCTGTTTCCGCTGCGCATGAAAGCCCGCTCTGGCGGGCTTTTTTGTTTGCGGCGGATTCTGCGCGGATTTCCTGCGACTGTGCCGCAGATTTGCCGCAGATTTGCCGCACATTCGCTGCACCGGGCAAAAACCGGCAGATCGCCGTCCAGCGCGCGCAAAAAAACCCGCCGGGCGCGGGTTTTTTGCTTTTCGGCGAACCAGCGGAGCTCGCTCAGATGATGTGCCGCTTGGTTTGCGGCGGCGGCGCATGCTCGAGTTCCAGCTCGCACGCCTCTGTCACCACGAGGTCATTGTCTTTCGCGAAGTTCATCACAAAGTCGAATGCCATTGGTTCGATGTCGCGCAGGCGCGAGTCGAGAATCACGCATTTGAGGTCGCCAATCATGGTTGGCCGGACGTACAGCGAGTACTGCATATAGGCGTTCGGGCCCTTTCTCGCACCCGGTCCGAAAGATGACATCACACCTGCGAGACGCTCCGACCAGTCGCTCGGCCGGAATCTTTTTCCCGTCGACGTGATGCCCTGAATGAAGTATTCGGTTGGAGCTGCTTCGGCCATGTAGA
>Ga0209796_10000314_pt1 | contig 38006 bp, 30 predicted proteins | sample AgamicOrSfrz_FD_187167 | JGI IMG/M metagenome (GOLD analysis project Ga0209796, IMG submission 187167) | Agave microbial communities from Guanajuato, Mexico - Or.Sf.rz (SPAdes) (version 2) | ecosystem: Host-associated > Plants > Phyllosphere > Phylloplane/Leaf | place: Guanajuato, Mexico...
CCGCGTGGTATCCGGTACTGCTCTTCATGTACCCGATCTTCGAGACGTGTTTCTCGATTTATCGAAAGAAGTTTATTCGCGGCATGTCGCCCGGCATTCCGGATGGCGTGCATCTGCACATGCTGGTCTATAAGCGGCTGATGCGTTGGGCGGTCGGCGCGCGTACCGCACGCGAACTGACGCGGCGCAATTCGCTGACGTCGCCTTATTTGTGGCTGCTATGTTTGATCGCGGTGGTGCCGGCCACGTTGTTCTGGCGGCATACGCTGCATCTGTTCTGCTTCGTGGTGGTGTTCGCGGCGACCTATGTGTGGCTCTACGTGAGCATTGTCCGGTTCAAGTCGCCGCGGTGGATGGTGGTGAGGAAGGGGAAGTGATGTTGCTTCCATCACGAGGCGTTTCCGATTGTCGTTTCTCGGCGTCTCGCCTACCACTTATTGCCTTGCATAGTAGCTCACCTACACGGCGGGGCCTTCGCATGCATGCGATCGTCGGACGAACTCATTCCTCACGCCATGGATCCGACCGTGCCGTGTTCACTTCTGACGCAATTCTCACGCTTACGCGGGTTTCGCAAGTCAGCATGCCTGCTGACTGCAGGAACTCCTAAGTCGAAACCGAACAGCTTCTTGGACCGTCCAGTGCGCGGTCCTAGGCGGTGGCAAGAGTGGGCGCTCATTTTCCTCACATCTGGAATTCGACCCTTGTAGATTTTGCGCCAGTTCGGTACCGTGGGTGATTTCGATTGACGACGCCATCTGCCCTTCTCGAATGTGCTCCTGGTCATTGCCGTCCATCGGTGTCTGAGAGCGCTGCGGGCGCGCTTGTGCTCAGCCTTGCAAGGCCAAGTGCTAGACCTAGGCGGCTTCGCGGCGAGATGACGAAGGTCGGTAATGTGGAACATTGAAGCCACGAATCGTATCGCTGCGGCGTCGGCCATCAAGGAGAACGCAAAACGCGCACTTTCAGGGCACGGGTCGTATCCGACACAATTGGTAGGGGAAAATTCCCTGCCCTATGTATGCCCGATAATTCGTACAGGTCGTCGCGTCTATGCGGAGTCCATGTCTTTCAGCAACTGACTGAGCGGCATCTATAAGATCGGCATTTTCCTTTCGAATGTCGCGCACGTCGTCGCTGCGAATGTCTAGGTGGCAGACCTGATCTCGGCTCGCCGGGGCATTCCACACCAGGCGAGCATGCAAATGAAGTGTCCTTACCACACGCTCGGATAGATCGCACTGTTGCGCCCCTCGGCCCAGTCCTAACAGCTGAAAGATGCCGTTCATGTTGGCGACGCTTTCTGCTCGCCAATTGTATTTGCCCTCGACCACTGCGTACGCTTGACCATTTCGAGAGCGGATCATCCGGATTATTTGCTCATCGTAAAGCGGTGTCAGCGGAAAGCTACCGTCAATTTGCGTGAAGGCCGCGTCGACTGGATAGAACTGCGCGAGCCACGCCCATGCCGGGTTGCCTCCTACAAGCACGAGCGTAGCTCCCTTACCAAGCACTGGCACATCTGCACGGAATGCACGCAGCGCCCAGCGTTCGTGCCCCCAAGTCTCAACGCCGCCGAACAGCACTACTGCACTCGTAGCAGCGAGAAGAAAAGTAGCAGCCCGGCGTGCAGTCGCATAAGGGAACATTTCCGTCAGCAGCAAATACGCTATAAGAGGCGCTAGCATCTCGATCGGGACGATATAGCGGTAGATGCTGAAAACCACCATCCACAAGATGTACCCTATCGCTACAAACACGAGGAGATAACGTGCTTTTGGCGAAAGCCTGGTTTGATGACGCCGCGACAACACCCGGGACAGCCGGCAGCACACGAATGCGATGAAGAGCACGTATACAACTGGCCAGATGATCTGATGTAAGCGCGCCTGCCCAACCCGCTTTGAATCCAGCGCGAAAACAAAGGGCCAAGCTACGTATTCGAAGAGGTTGCGCGGTAACCACGACCTGTCAGACACGCCAACCGGTGGAGTCAAAGGGTGCGGAAAAATAGAACTGAACTGCGGAAAAAAAGGATTTCCGAATTTCTGCCAGAGGACCCACATCCAATATCCGCCTGTCAGCGCTACGCCGGCCAGCACTCCGATGCCAAAAACGAAAGCAACGCGAACCCGCGTCGTCGGAGATCCCGGAACAAACAGCAACGCGAAACACAGCGCGACGGCATACGTGGCATTGGTGAGTTTCAAACCCATCGCAAGGCCAGCAAAAAAACCAGCCGCGACCAGTTGCCCAGCGCTTCGCGGAGTCAAGGCCGCCATCGTCTGCCACTGCCGAAGCAGCAAAAGGGCAGCACCGAGTATAAAGATGGCGGTGGTGTCATCTCCCATCGAGTTGCCTTCCCCCGACAGGAAATTTGCAGTGATCGCTCCTGCAACAGCGAGGAGCAACGGCGTCCTATATTTATCTTCCTCCGACAGATCCGGTAGCGCCTCGTGCGCGATGCCCAACAGAACAACGAAGTTAAGACCGTGAAGGTAGCCCATCAGCACGCCCACCATCGGCGCCGGTAGGATCTCATTGAGCCCGAAGTAAAAGACGTCCAGCACGGGATTGAAATACGTCTGCATTCCCGCAGGCGCGAAATCAACGTCAAGCTTCCCATTCAGAAATGAGAACGCGTTATACAAGTGATAATTCATCAGGTCCCAGTTCCGGTCCTGCCCGAGATACAAAGACCATATGGCAAATAGCACCGGAACTGTCACGCATGCGCGTACCGTGGTCTTTCGCGAATTCAGGTCCAGTAACTGAAACGTGTCGAGCAATGCCTTCATTGTTCTCGGTTTTAGCCGTGTTTCCATCTTTGCCAACCCGTTAGCGTTATCTGAATACCCAAAGCTTCGCCCCGATGAAGTCCAATCGACGACTTTCGACAGTGCGCCAATTATCGGCGCGCTCCGTCAAGATTGTTTCGTGATGTATCTCGACTACTGGGCGAATTCGTGTCGCCCATAGGTGTTGAGCGCAACAAATGCGGAGGGGTCCTGGCGGGACATTCCTTACCGCTCAACATGTTTGACTCGCGCTTACTGCATAGGACTGGACATTGTCACAACTATTGTCTCGTTCACGGACTACGGTTCAAAGTTAGCCGTTCAATCTGCGCATTCCGCTTGGCTTCTTAGCCCCCGCGGTTCAGTCACGACGATTCTCGTCGCGAGACAGCTATGAGACACGCATTACCGGGACAGGCACGTTGCGCAGTGCGCTCAACGTGGCTGGCTGGTATTCGGCAACCCAACGGCGCAGGTCGCGGCGAACCTCGTCGTCGGTGGGAATGCGGTGCTGCATTAACCACGGCAAAAGGTTGTCGATGAGGCTGTCCGGCACTTCGCGCGCCTTTGCAATACGCAGTTTTGGATGCGGGGTACGCGTCGTAGTTTCGTCATCGGCGAGCAGTTCCTCAAAGAGCTTTTCGCCTGGACGCAGGCCTGTAAACACGACGCGAATCTGCTCGTCGGTAAAGCCGTAGAGACGAATCAGATCGTGAGCAAGATCGGCGATGCGCACAGGCTTGCCCATGTCGAGGATGAAAATTTCACCGCCATGCCCCATGCTCGACGCCTGCAGCACAAGCTGTGACGCTTCGGGAATCGTCATGAAGAAACGCGTGATTTCCGGATGCGTGACTGTGACCGGGCCGCCGCGCGCAATCTGTTCCTGGAACTTCGGGATCACACTGCCTGCGCTGCCGAGCACATTGCCGAATCGCACGGTCTCGAATTGCGTGCACCGCGCACCCTGCTGTTGCAAGGACGAGCACACCATTTCCGCAAGACGCTTGCTCGCGCCCATCACATTGGTCGGGTTGACGGCCTTGTCGGTCGAGATCAGCACGAAACGCGCGACGTCGTGACGGATTGCCGCGCGCGCCACGCGATAGGTGCCGAGCACATTGTTGCGTACGGCCTGCCAGGCGTTCACCTCTTCCATCAGCGGCACATGCTTGTATGCCGCGGCGTGGAAGACGATGTGCGGGCTGTAACGTGCCATCACCTGATCTAGGAGCAGTGAGTCCTTGACGTCGCCGATGATCGGGATCACCGACACGTCCGGATACCTGTCGGCGAGCTCTTCGTTGAGCCGATAGATGGAGAACTCAGAGATATCGAACGCCACCAGTTGCACGGGGCCGAAGCGTAAGATCTGCCGGCACAATTCCGAGCCAATGGAGCCGCCCGCGCCCGTCACCATAACGACGCGGTTCTTCAGCAGCGATTCGACGTGGTCGGTGTCGATCATAACCGGGTCACGGCCAAGCAAATCTTCCAGGTCGATCTGGCGCACGCGGGAAAGGAATGCCTGACCTTGGGTGACATCGGTCAATGCCGGGAGCACGAGTGCACGCACGCCCGCTCTCACACACAGCGTCGCAACGCGACGCTGGACATCCACCGACGCGGAAGGGATGGCGATGATCGCGTATTCGGTTTTCAACTCCTCGGCCATTCGCGGCAATTCGCCGATTGAACCGAGAACCTTGTAGCCGTAAATTTCGCGGCCGTGCTTGGCGATATCATCGTCCAGCAGTCCAACGAGGCGCCATTCGCTGGAGCGCGACAACTCGCGGGCGAGGCTGGCGCCAGCGTTACCGGCACCGAGCACCACGACAGGCTTCCCCTGAGCGACTAGTCCGCCGTAAAGGTAGAACTCTTTCGTCGCGCGGTAGAGCGCCCGCGCGCCCCCCATAGCCAGAAACAGAAAGAGCGGCGAGACGACAAGGACAGAGCGCGGCACTATTGGCGAAGGCTGCACCAGGACGGATACGACCATGGCGACGAGAGCTCCAGCGGTCACTGCTTTCGCGATCCGAACGAGGTCGGGTAGACTCGCAAACACCCACATGCCACGATACAGCCCAAAAATGCGGAACATCACGCCGTAGACTGGAAGCACCCAGAAGAGGGCGCGCAGCGCGCCGTCGCGAAAATCAACCGGCACTTCGCCGTTGAAACGGATCACGTAGGCCACCAGCCACGCGCCGGAGACGGCGGCCAAGTCGAAGAGAAAAGCGCTGAAGGATAGCCAGGCGGCCTTGGATCTGAGCATCAGCGTCATACCTCGGATTGTTGGGACGGTGTTGACTGGAACCGACGCCAGCGCAGGTCGACGAGGAACCCGATAACGCCCAGCACTGCGGTCCACCCCGCCACGGTGCTCCACTGAACGGCCGGGGAACGACCAAGTGCAAACAATGCAAGCGCTATGCCGATGAACATGACGGCGTACCAAGCCCACGCTGTGGCTGCATGGCCGACGCCTGAGCGAACCATCCGTTGATAGTAATGCTCGCGGTGAGCTTGCCAAAACTTCTCGCCGCGCGTCAGACGCCTTGCAAGAGTAACCGACGCATCGCCGATGAACGGCGCAAACACCAGCGCCGGAAACCACACCGGCCACGCACCGCCGCGCCACCCCCAGTAGCCCAACGCGCCCGCCAGATAGCCGAGCGGGATTGAACCCGCGTCGCCGAGGAAAACACGGGCCGGATGAAAATTAAAAAACAGAAAGCCGAGCGCCGCGGCCGATACGGCGACCGATGCCAAGGCGAGTTCTGGCATCGGATGGTCGGAAAGGAGCGCCGCCGCCGAGTAGCCGGCAAAGCCAAACAGCGCCATGCCACCCGCGAGGCCATCCGCGCCATCCATGAAATTGTAGAGATTGACCAGCCAGATCATCAAGAAAGCCAGCGCGCACAGCGCCCACCATGGCGCGACTGCAGGAAACAGCACGACGAGAGCGGTCACCGCGATCAGATGCGCGGCGAAGCGGACGCGCGCGGGCAATCCACGGCGGTCGTCGACCTGCGACACGGCGGCAAGGAAGGCCGTCGCCAGCGCGGCGAACCACAGCGACGGCGCAACCAGCAGCATCGCCACGACGGCGACGGGCACGACGCCCCAGCCGCCGACGCGCGGTGTCGGGCGTACGTGGAGCGAGCGGTCATTCGGGATGTCGGTCGCGAGGCGCCAGGCAAGGCCTGTCTTCAGCAAAACAAGCAGTATCGCCGCGCACACCCAGACGGCCGCGACCGCGACGAGCGGAAGTGTCCACAGAGCCATCATCAGTGAATCTTGCATCGGCACGAGCGGGCTCAATGAGTCGAACGATACCAGTCGGCGGTTGCCGCCAGACCTTCGTCGGTTGAAAACGGGGGGTGCCAGCCGAGCACGTCGCGGATGTGCGACGTATCGACCTGCAGGCTGCCAAGCAGACGGTCAACCCGCGACGATTGCCCCGTCAGCCGGGCCGCCATGCGCAGCCACGCGGCTGGTACGGGCAACAGCCGGACAGGCTTGCCAAGATGGCGCCCGAGCGAGCGCACCAGTTCCGCGACGGTCGGCGCATCGCTGTCCGCAACGTGAAAGCACTGGCGCGCAGCGCGCGCGTCGGTCGCGCAATGGACCAGCGCATCGGCTAGGTTCCCAACGTACACCATGCTGCGCCGCGCATCGGCGCCGCCGAGCGGCAACGGTACGCCGCGCCAAACGGCGTCCATCAAACGCAGGAAGTTAGCGCGCACGTGCGGTCCGTACACGAGTGGTGGCCGCACGATTACGACCTCTAGGCCGGTGTCGTCGCCCATACGGATCAGCGCATCTTCCGCCGCGCGCTTCGAGCGGCCGTAAGCATCCTCGGGGCGCGGAGAATCATTCTCGCATAGCGATTGTCCGCGACTTTGCTCCGCGACCGCCTTTATGCTGCTTACGAACACGAAGCGCGGCACGCCGTGCCGCCGGGCCGTCGCTGCGAGGCGCAGCGTGCCGTCGACGTTGGTCGCGCGAAACGCCGTCTCAGGGTCCGCCGCCGTGTCGTGTATCACGTGCACGCGCGCCGCAAGATGCACGACGCAGTCCGCTTTCATGTTGGCGGGCCAGTTGCGCGCAATGCCGTGGTAGTCGGTGCTGGCGTCGACCCATTCCGTAACGCCGTCCACGCAGCCGCCGGAGCGCCGCACGAGCCCTGTCACGCGATGGCCCGCGCCGAGCAGCGCGCGGCACAGCGCGCGCCCGACGAACCCGTTTGCCCCGCTAACGACCACATGACTCATAGCCACTTCCAGCCGAATCGGTTGAAGAACTTGAACGCAGATGCCGCGAACATGCGAACGTGCGCGAATCCCTTGCGGGCCGCCCCGCCGCCGTGGTGCAGCACGCGCACTGCGGGCAAATAGGCGATCCGGGCGACTTCGTGGGTGCGTAGGCTTAGGTCGTAGTCCTCGAAGTAAAGAAAATAGCGTGGATCGAAGCCGGCGAGCTTCTTTAGCACGCTCGTTCGGAACAGCATGAAGCAGCCGCTTACGATGGGCGGATCCCAAACGACGTCACACTCGTTGATTAGGTCGTGCATCTCATAGCGCGCGAGGCGCCTCGCAAACAAATGTCGCACGCGCGCCGGCAAAAAGCCGCGGATGAACAAGTCGACCAACGTCGGATAGCGGCGACAGAGATACTGAAGGCGACCGTCTTCGTCTCCGATGCGAGGCGAAAGCAGGCCAACTTGCGAATTGCTTTCGAAAAAATCCACCGCGTGTGCCAGCGCCTGTCGGTCGAGATCGATATCCGGGTTCAGCACGAGGTGGTAGCGGCTCGCCGCACGCTCAATCGCCAGATTGTGTCCGCGGCCATAGCCGACGTTGCCCTGCCCGGCTATGACCGAGCAGGTTGCGCCACGCGCGCGCAGGAGGTCGAAGGCAGCCGTCATGTCTGGCAGCCCGCCGTTGTCGACGACACAGACGTCGAATGCGAACGCAGGATGCGACTCTTTAAGCGCCTCGTAAGCGCGGGCAAGGCTTGTCAGCGTCTGCACCAGCTGTTGGATGTCAGGCCGGTAGACGACCAGTGACACAGAGAGACCCTTAAGCTCGTTACCCGGCTCACGCGTAGTGTTCATGTGGAAGATGCAATGTGTCTTCTCAGCGACACTTTCATAAGACAGGGGCCATATCGAACTCGCAAGTGTGCGCAAAATGTCGGCGTTCGGCAAGCCGTTTTTCGCTTTGTTACGCGAGACACCACGGGAGGTGTAGCATTTCCCAACGACTTCAGCCTAAACGGGACAATTTCCGGTAGCAGACCCGCCCTAGGTAAGCCACGAGGCCACGGCACTTATCGCCGCGCTGTTCTCCGTAGCCTCTCGGGCTAGCCGTCACGGGCGCAACGGCTGCGCCTTCCAATCCGCGACGGCCGACGCCGATTACACCGCGGGCCCGGCGACAAAAAAGTCTTTGCTTCCAGAGTCCGATGCGTCCCGATGTACCGGATTGACAGGATTTGGCACAATGCCGCATTCAGCGCTCTGACACCGCCCCGTTGCGCCCATCTAGCGTTTTCATGTCATGTGACTGCGCACGTCAGACTGCGCACGTCATCAAGAACTTATTGCTCGAGGCCTTCCATGGCGAACCTACCTATCGTGCCCGTCATCCTTGCTGGCGGTTCCGGAACGCGCCTGTGGCCTCTATCTAGGGCGTTATTCCCCAAGCAGTTCCTAGCGCTAACCGGGGAACGCACTATGCTGCAGGAAACGCTCGCACGGCTGGCGGGTATTTCGGGACTGGGAAGCCCGATGGTGATCTGTCAAGATGACCATCGGTTCATCGTCGCTGAGCAGCTTCGTGAGCACACTTCGCGGGACGCTACAATCATTCTAGAGCCGGTCGGGCGGAATACGGCGCCTGCCATAGCCATCGCGGCGCTGCAAGCGTTGAAAGATCACCCCGATCCGCTTCTGCTCGTTCTTGCTGCCGACCACGTCATCGCTGATGTTGACGCCTTCCATCGGGCCGTAGACACGGCAGCACACAGCGCCGAGACAGGCGCAATGACTACTTTCGGAATCGAGCCCGTAGCGCCGGAAACGGGATACGGCTACTTGCGGGCGCAGCCAGGCGAGCAAGGTCAGGTGAAGCGGCTCGCTACCTTTGTTGAAAAACCGGATCTGGCTACCGCACAAGCGTATCTGGAGTCCGGTGAATATTTCTGGAACAGCGGCATGTTCCTGTTTCGCGCGTCGGTTTATCTCAACGAACTTGAAAGGTACGACCCTGACATGCTGAAGGCATGCGTTGAGTCATTGGACAGGGCCACGAAAGACCTCGACTTTGTGCGACTCGATAAGGAAGCGTTCACACAATGTCCGGAGAACTCTATTGACTATGCCGTCATGGAAAAAACGGACAAAGCGGTTATCGTCGCGCTCAATGCCGGCTGGAACGATGTCGGCTCCTGGTCGGCGCTGTGGGACGTCGCAGACAAGGACGATGACGGAAACGTCACGAAGGGCGACGTCATTGAACTGGGGTGCGAAAACTGCTTCCTTCAGTCGTCGGGCGGGAGGCTAGTCGCGGCCGTCGGACTTGACAACCTCATCGTTGTGGACACCGATGACGCCGTCCTCATCGCGAACAAAGATGACGTTCAGCACGTTAAGCAGATCGTTGAAAAGCTGAAGCAGGACGGCCGCTCAGAGGCTGTACAACACAGGCTGGTGTACCGGCCGTGGGGAAGCTACGACTGCATCGACCGCGGATCGCGATATCAGGTCAAGCGAATCACCGTCAATCCTGGAGCCCGGCTTTCCGTGCAGATGCATCACCACCGGGCGGAGCACTGGGTGGTCGTCTCGGGAACCGCGCGTGTCAAGAACGGAGAGAATGAAACGCTGCTGACGGAAAACGAGTCGATTTACATTCCCGTTGGAAATATTCACGCGCTCGAAAATCCTGGGAAGATTCCGCTCGAATTGATCGAAGTGCAATCCGGCGCTTATCTTGGCGAGGATGACATCATCCGTTTCGATGACCGCTATGGCAGACATGAAAGGACGTGAACGCGGACGGCGTTTAGCGAGGCTCTCGTCGCCCGGTGGCTGATCATGTACCATACGCCACCTGGCATTCTTGCGACGAGAGAAGGATATCCTTGCGCAAACGGCGTGGGCCGTAGAACCCCACGAGGGCAATCATATTATGACTCGTTTCTTCTCGACCGCGTTCCTTAGGGAAATTTTTGCATTCGGAGTCGTCGGTACAATCGGATTTGTTGTCGACACTGCCGTCCTTTACCTGGTGAAAGGTCATATCGGCTTGTTTTACGGCCGAGCGACGTCCTTTGTCTGCGCCGTAGTTACGACTTGGCTCATCAACCGCACGTGGACGTTCAAGGATAAGCGCTCGTCGCTAGACGCAAAATATGAGTTCGCCGTTTATTTGCTGCTGATGCTAATCGGCGGGGCGGTCAACTACTCGGCGTATGCGTTCACAGTGTCAAAATATCCCGTCGCGGCAACGCACCCGATCATCGGTGTTGCCGTCGGCAGCATCGCGGGCATGTTCGTCAACCTCATGACGTCGCGCATGATCTTGTTCAAACACCGGAAACCGTCGGCTCAGTCCGATGAACAGTTCCGCACGACCGTGGGTTAACACTTAACACCATCCCGCCACCTTCGTTTTCCGTTGCATCGCCGCTGCACTTCTGCGCACGAGAGTGACGGCTCCGGCCTTACACAATGTCAACTACATCGGCTGGCGGCTTGACCCCGAATCCGGCAGCGTCATTGTTCGTAAAGAGAGGCTACCCTGCAGGGACGCGCGGCTAGCGGCATCGTCGGGCTCTGCCTCTCGACAAGGCTAGCAATCACCGATGGAAGGCCCCTGATAAATCGGCGCCAGCGCGCCAATGACTCTTCCCTCGAATTCAAAGACACTGCTCAAGAGAACGCCATCCATGCATTCTACGGACTCACAACCTTCGGTTGCGCTCGCGCCGAACCTGCTTGCCCCCGAACTCTCTATCATTGTTCCGACGTTTAACGAAAAGGCAAATGTCGGAGAACTCGTCCGGCGGCTCGATCTGGTCCTCCGCGATATCGCGTGGGAAGTGATCTTCGTAGATGACAATAGTCCCGACCGGACATACGAAATTGTCAAGCAAATTGCTCACAAGGATTCGCGCGTTCGTTGTATTCACCGGGTCGGGCGCAGAGGGCTGTCGGGTGCGTGCATCGAGGGCATCATGTCCAGCTCGGCGCCGACGGTCGCCGTCATGGACGCGGACCTCCAGCACGACGAAACGATCCTGCCGAAAATGTACCAGGCGATTCGCGACGGCGCAGATCTTGTCATTGGCACACGATATTCGGGGGAAGACGCCTCTAGCCAAGGGCTGTCGCCAATCCGGCAATGGGGGTCAAATTTGGCCACCGATCTCGCGCGCAAATTTCTGCATATCGACGTCAGTGACCCGATGAGTGGCTTCTTCATGCTGCCGAGGACGCGGGTGGACGCCGTCACCGCGAAGCTTTCGGAGGAAGGGTTCAAGATCCTGCTCGATATCATCGCATCGACGCCGACTCCCTTGAAGACGGTCGAAATTCCGTATCACTTCAGACAGCGGATCGCAGGCGAGTCCAAGCTCGACAGTCTGGTGACGGCCGAGTACCTCGGACTGTTGTGCTCCAAATTATCGGGGGGCTATCTCCCGATCCGCTTTCTAATGTTTCTGATCGTGGGTGCCACGGGTATTGCGGTGCATCTTGCCATGCTGCAGGTCGCGCTTCATGCCTTCGGCTTCGCTTTCCCCACTGCGCAACTGACGGCCACACTGGTGGCCATCGCGTGGAATTTTGTTCTGAATAACCAGCTGACCTACCGCGATCGGCGGCTGAAGGGCATAAAATTCCTGTTCGGCATGGCAACATTTTATGTGGTGTGCAGCCTGGGTACCTTCGCCAATGTCGGAGCATCCAGCTGGCTCTTTGAACGCGAGCCCAATCAGATCATTGCCGGTCTCGCTGGGGCGATTCTTGGAGCGGTCTTCAACTATGCGGCGTCCTCCACGTTGACATGGCACAAGTAGGCTAGCGGCCATCGACTCTGCTTAGGACCACCCCTTAGAAACTGCCCAGTTCACCATGAAAAGATATGTCAACCTCGCCCGCAGAGTGATCGGCCTCGTTAGGCGCGACGGCGCCTATTCCCTGTGGAAAAAGAGCCTGGCCGTGTACAGCCGCGAAGGGTTGACCGGGCTGAGACGGCGCGCTGGCAATAGCGCGATATCCGGTCGGGACTACGCCGACTGGATAGAGTTGTATGACCGCCTCGATGAAGGCGCCCGCAGCCTGATCCAGTCAGAAATCGCGGCGATGGCTATGCCGCCGCGCATCTCCGTAGTCATGCCAACCTACAATGCCGATCCCGTATGGCTGGCCGAAGCGATTGATTCCGTTCGCAACCAGATCTACCCGCATTGGGAACTCTGCATTGCGGACGACGCGTCCACGAGCGCGAAGGTCCGCCCCCTACTCGAACGGTACATGCAGGAAGACGCACGTATCCGCGTCGTGTTTCGCGGGAAAAATGGGCATATCTCGGCGGCTTCAAACAGCGCACTGGAACTCGTGACGTCCGACTGGGTCGGGTTGCTGGATCACGACGACCTCCTCGCGCAGCATGCGCTCTATTGCGTCGCAAAAGAGATTGCCCGCAAGCCCGATGCGCGGCTGATTTACTCCGACGAAGACAAAATCGACGTCAACGGACGGCGTCACGAACCGTATTTCAAGTGCGACATGAACATCGATCTGTTCTACTCGCACAACATGATCTCGCACTTCGGCGTGTACCAGAAACGCCTGCTCGACGAAATCGGCGGCTTCCGTGTGGGCCTTGAAGGGTCACAGGACTATGACCTCGCTCTGCGTTGCCTGGAGCGTATCGGCCCTGAAGCGATCGCGCACATCCCGCGCGTTCTCTATCATTGGCGAGTCCATCCATCCAGCACGGCTGCGTCGGGAGACGCCAAACCCTACGCGGTGGTGGCCGGCGAGCGCGCTCTGAACGAGCATTTCGGGCGGCGGGGCATCGACGGTAGCGTTGAAGGTCTTGCCTACGGCTATCGCGCGCGCTACCGTTTGCCTGAGCATCGGCCGCTTGTCAGCCTGATCATCCCGACTCGCAATGGCGTCAATCTGCTAAAGCAGTGCGTCGATAGCATTCGCATCAAGACTACATACGCGCCCTACGAAATCATCGTCGTCGACAACGGCTCCGATGAGCAGGCGACGCTCGACTATCTGCATAGCCAGGCGTCCGCAGGCAATATCCGCGTGATTCGCGACGACCGCCCGTTCAACTATTCGGCGTTGAACAATGGCGCGATCGCCAGCGCGAACGGAGAACTCATCGGCCTCATCAACAACGATATCGAAGTGATCTCCGACACCTGGCTCGACGAAATGGTGTCGCTGGCGCTTCAGCCCGGCGTCGGTGCGGTCGGCGCGAAGCTGCTGTACCCGGACGGAAAGATCCAGCACGCGGGCGTCGTGATCGGCATGGGCGGCGTCGCGGGTCATGCGCACAGGTTGTTCCCGCGCGACAGCTTCGGCTATTTCTCGCGCAATGCCCTCATCAGCTCGTTCTCGGCCGTGACGGCTGCGTGCCTGATCGTGCGCAAGTCGATCTATCAGCAGGTGGGCGGATTGAACGAAGCCGACCTCGCCGTCGCGTTCAACGACGTCGACTTCTGCCTGCGCATTCGCGAGGCCGGCTATCGCAACGTCTACACGCCTTATGCGGAGTTGTACCATCACGAGTCGGCCACGCGCGGCACCGAAGACAACCCCGTAAAAAAGGCGCGCTTCGCCCGCGAGGTCGCCTATATGCACGAGCGCTGGGGCGACTTGTTGCAACGGGATCCCGCATATAGCCCGAACCTGGCGTTGGACAACACCGATTTTTCCCTCGCCTGGCCCCCTCGGGTCGAACCGCTGGCGCGCCATGCTGTGCCCCACGAGAATAAGGAATTAGCATGAGAATCACTGTCTTCGGCGGCGGCGGGTTCATCGGATCGACGATCGTCGATCGCCTGCTGCGCGACGGCCACGAGATCTGTGTTTTCGAGCGCCCTCGCGTCGACCCTTACCGGCACTTCGACACGCATGAGAGCGTGCGCTGGATGACGGGGGACCTGACCAGCGTGCACGACATTACGGAAGCCATCGACGGCACCGACATCGTCGTTCATCTGGTCTCGACCACACTGCCGAAGAGTTCGAACGACGATCCCGTCTACGACGTGCAGAGCAACCTGGTCTCGACGCTTCAGCTGCTCAACGCGATGGTCGCGAAGAACGTGAAGAAGATCGTGTTTATCTCGTCGGGCGGAACGGTGTATGGCGATCCCGTCTATCTGCCCGTCGACGAAAAACATCCGACCAACCCGAAAGTCTCCTACGGCATCACCAAACTGGCAATCGAGAAGTATCTGCTGCTCTATCAGTATCAGCACGGGATCAAGGCCAACATCCTGCGCGTGGCGAACCCCTACGGCGAGCGCCAGCGCGTAGAGACGGCACAAGGTGCGATCGCCGTGTTCCTTAACAAGGCGCTCAGGAAACAGCCGATCGAAATCTGGGGCGACGGCACGGTCACGCGCGACTATCTGTATATCGCGGATGTCGCCGAAGCGTTTGCGCGTGCGGTTCAATACGACGGCACGGAGTCCGTGTTCAACATCAGCTCGGGCTATGGCACGAGTCTGAACGAAATCATCGGCAAGATCGAAGCGATCCTCGGACAGCCGGTTGAACGTACTTATCGTCCGGGACGCCCGTTCGACGTTCCCGCCAGCGTGCTCGACAATTCGCTGGCGCAAAGAGAACTGGGATGGCGTCCCAAGGTCGACCTGGACGCGGGAATCAAAATGACGGCCGCGTGGCAACGCGCCCAGATTCACGAATAAAAGCGCGCAACGCGATTGACGTTGCGCCGTAAAACATGGCCGGTTCTACGCATCGCGCCGTATCGCGCTGGCAAGGCATCCGCAGGGAAATATCAAGATATCTTGCCGCGCCGCGGTTGGACGAGCGCGCCGGTCGACCTGCCGCGCGCGACCAGGCGAGTTCCAATTCCACTCGGGGATGACCTTTTGCCGACGACTATTTGGCGTATTCAGCGAACGGATGCGATTCCGTTGCTCTTACTCATCGCGCTGCCTATCGTCGCAGCGCTGCCGGGACTCGTCGGTCTTTATCACGCAAACCCGATGCTGTATCTCGGCGCGGTGGCGCGGAATTATCGGCCCGGCCTGACGCCGGGTTTCCCATACCTTGACCCGAACAACGCTTTCACCGCGCAAGCGCTCGGTTACCGCGCAGCGCTGGACTGGCTCGATGGAATCGTGCCCTGGTGGAATTATTTCTCGGGCGTCGGTTTGCCGCTCGCGGCCGAATATCAGCCAGCCGTATTTTTTCCGCCGACGTTGATGCTGCTGTTGCCGAACGGCATGCTGCTGCAGCACGTCCTGCTGCAGATCATTGCGGGCTGGGGCACGTACGGCCTGCTGCGGCAACGGGGACTGAGCCGGTTAGCGGCCGTGACGGGCGGAATGCTGTTCGCCTTCAATGGCGCGCTCGCCTGGTTCGATCACGCGCCAGCCCTGCCCGTGCCGTTCTTGCCCTGGATGCTGTGGGGCGTCGAGCGCGCGGCCGCCAAAGCAGCCGCCGGCATGCGCGGCGGATGGCGGCTGTTTGCCCTCGCGCTGTGGATGAGCGTCATCGCCGGCTTTCCCGAGACGGCGTATCTCAACGGCCTGTTTGCGCTGGCGTGGAGCTTGTTGCGCCTGTGGCAAGCGCGCGGATGCAAGCTGGCGTTCATTACGCGCCTCGCGTTGGGCGGCGTGGCCGGTCTCGCAATGTGCGCGCCGCAGGTGCTCGCCTTCTTCGAATTCCTGCCGCATGCGTGGCTCGGGGGCCATGGCGGCGCGTTCGCGGATGCGTCGCTTGATCCCGCAGGCGTGTTGTCGAGTCTGCTGTTCCCTTATGTCTTTGGGCCCATCGCGGTCGGCGGCACAGGGTGGGACCGTCTGGCGACGATCTGGGGATCGATAGGCGGCTATCTCAGCCTGATCGTGGTCGTCGTCGCGCTATACGGCGCGATACTGCGCCGCACGCCGCTCACGTGGCTGCTGCTGGGCTGGATCTTCCTCGTGCTCGGCAAATCGTTCGGCGTACCGGTCGTGAGCGCGCTGTGGAACCTGATTCCCGGCGTGGCGCAAGCAGCGTTCTACCGCTATATCGTGCCGACATGGGAACTGGCCTTCATCATCCTCGCGGCGCAGGCCATCGATTATCTGCGCGAGCAGACCCACGAGCGTGCAACCCATCGTCATCCGATCGGGATCATCTCCATGCTGCTGTGGCTCGCCGGCGCGCTCTACACGGTGTTCCTCTGGCGACACCTGCGCGAGATCGTGCCGGTGCGAAACTCGGCAGCAGGGTCCGTTGTGTGGGGGCTGATAACGGTCGGCGCTTTTTGCATATCCCTGCTGCGCTACCGTCCGGCCCGCGCCGCGAGAGCAGTTGCGGCGATCCTCGTGATTGACAGCGTTCTGATGTTCTCCGTGGCAACGTTGAGCAACCCGCGCGCGGGCGACGTGGACATGGAGGCAATCGGCTTCTTGCGAAAGAACATCGGACTGCAGCGCATCTATTCGCTCGGCCCGATTCAGGCGAACTACGGCGCCTACTTCGGCATTGCTGCGATCAACCACAATTACCTGCCAATCAACCAGCGATGGGTGGACTGGATTCAGGCGCATCTCGATGCGCACGCCGACCCCGTTGCCTTCACCGGCAGCTATCGGGCGGTGGGATCGTCGGCGCCAACGCCGAGCCAGGAACTGGTCCGCAATCTTGGGAACTACGAATGGATCGGCGTGAAGTATGTGATTGCGCCGGCCGGCGATAACCCGTTCATGGCAGTGCTTTCCAGCAGGACGGACACGTCATCGCATGCACCGTTACAGATAATGCCTGGCGCCACGGTGACGGGCACGTTGCCGGCAGGCTTGAGCGACAAGCCGGTAACGGTCCCTCAGCTCGGCATGCTGATCGGCAACTACGGCAACACGTCGGACGGCATGCTGAGCGCCGAAGTCTGCATCGACAAGCAATGCGCGAACGGGCAGCGCGATCTGAAGGAATCCAACGACAATTCGACCTTCTATATTCCGTTGACGCGTGATCTGCACATCGACGCCCGCTCCGTGATCCACTACCGTTTGACGCGCAGCGGCGGCAGCAAGCCGTTGGTGCTGTGGACATCGGCATTGCTCGCGGCCACCGACGACCAGCAGCTCGTGGGACCGGCAGGCGCAGTGACGAGCCGCGGCCTTGAACTGAAACTGCCCATCAAGGATGACAGCGCGCCGCTCGCCAAGCCCGTCTATAGCGATCAGGTCATGAGCATCTACGAACTCAATCAGCCCAAGCCCTATTTCGAGGCGTCTGGGCAAACGTGCCGCCTGACGGTGGAAGACCGCGAGCGCGTGGCGGCAGACTGCTCTGCCCCGTCGACCTTGCTGCGCCGTGAACTGTTCTTCCCCGGATGGACTGCAAGGATCAACGGTTCGCCGGCGCCGATTGCCGAGCACAAAGACCTGTTCCAGTCCATCGCTTTACCTGCAGGTAAAAGCAGCGTGGTGTTCCGCTACGAGCCGCCGCATATGATCTGGGCGTGGATTGCCATGCTCGCCGGTTTTGCCATGTTGCTATTGCCCGTCATGAACAAGAAGTCGCACGAAAGGAAACATCAATGAGGCCGCTCAAGATCGCAGTACTAATTCCTTGCTACAACGAAGAAGTCGCCATTGGCAAGGTGGTCCGTAATTTCAGGGAAGCGCTCCCCGAGGCAACGATCTATGTCTACGACAACAACTCCCGCGACCGCACGGCGAGCGTCGCCGCGCAGGCGGGCGCGATCGTGCGGCAGGAAACCCAGCAAGGTAAGGGTCACGTCGTACGCAGAATGTTCCGCGACATCGACGCCGACTACTACATCATGGTCGACGGTGACGACACGTACGAAGCGGATCTCGCGCCCCAGATGTTGCGCACGGCCATGTCGGGGCCCTTCGACCTAGTCAACTACATCCGCAGAGAAACCGAGGACGCGGCCTACCGCGGCGGCCACCGCTTCGGCAACCTGATGCTCACGGGCGTCGTGCGCAAGATCTTTGGCAACCGCGTCAAGGACATGCTGTCGGGCTACAAGACTTTTTCGCGGCGCTTTGTGAAGTCGTTTCCCGCCTTGTCGGCCGGTTTCGACATCGAGACGGAGCTGACCATCCACGCGCTCGAACTATCGATGCCGATTTCGCATGTCGAGGGTCCGTATCGTGGCCGCCCCGAAGGTTCGGAAAGCAAGCTGAACACGTACCGTGACGGCTGGCGGATTCTCAAACTGATCATGAAACTGATCCGGCACGAGCGGCCGTTGTTCTTTTTTGGCGGCGTGAGCGTATTGCTGACGCTGATTGCGTTGGTGCTGATCGAGCCCGTGTTCGTTACCTACGTGGAAACAGGACTCGTGCCGCGTCTGCCGACTGCGATTTTGTCCGTGAGTCTCGTGATCCTTGCGTCGCTGAGCCTGATGACGGGCATGATATTGGACACGGTCAGCCGGGGACGCAGGGAGATGCGAATGCTCGCTTATTTGCAGTATTTGCCGTTTGCCGCGGCGGACGTCGTCGAAGAAACGGCGTCGTGAGGCGGTTTAACTGACGCGCCTCGCGTGAAAGCTGGTGGGTACCAAGATAACGCACTACCCACCTATCGTTACTTCCGGTAGTAGTAAAGCGGCGCTACTTCGCCGCGGCGCCAGCGTTGCACGACGCAGTGTTTCGCTTCCATGCCTCTAGATGCTGGTCCGGGCGCGGTGTCGCGAAATCCTTGACTTGTTCGAAGCCGGAAGATTTCAGCGCCGCGTTCAACGTGTCGAGGTCTGCCCGTGGATAGAATTCTCCGTTCTGCCTGTTTAGGATCAGCGCGATACATGCCGCGTCTTGCGGAGGTTGCGCCAACCAGCTCGCATATGCTTCCAGACCCGGTTTGAGCATACCCGGATCGATTTGAACCATCGGCAAATTGTAGCCAAATTTCTTGACCAACTCCAATCCGATTGTATTGACATTCAATATCATATGGCGAGACAGGAGTAAGACGGTACCTTTGTTTACATCCGCCACTGACAAGTAATCCGCAACAACTTTGCTTACATCGCGCCATGCGATTGCGCCGTTACGGGTCCGAATCGAATCCGGTAGATCCTCGGGAGGATAACCATTCTTTTGCAGCCAGCTTTCCAGAATCGAGCCGCAATTGATCCAAGGGCTAGCCCAGTCACCTTCACCAAAGCGATGAGCTAAAGGCTTCGGCATTGCCTCGCAGCGATGCGCATCATTGTGGGCATACGCTGCCACCGAAAATAATGCGACCGATAATGTGAAATACACCACCTGGAACCAACGCGAGCCGATCCTACTGAGCCAAGCTGCCACACAATAAATCATCACTGTGTAGATAGGGGAATCAAAACCGGTCCCCATATTTTGACTCGTTGAGAGCACGAAAAAACAGCCAAGACAAAGCACGACACCTGAAATAATCAGAATATCGTCACGGTCTTTTGTTTTTTGGAAAACGAGATGCAGGAATGCCGCAACAAACGCCGGAACAATGAGAGCGAAATGCGGCAAATGCATTTGCACAAAAATCCATCGAATGCGCAAGTACAAATTTGCCAGAGTGAATATCCCTCTCGATTGACCATACTCCGCAGCATGCGCCCCGTACCCGAAAGAGAACAGATATCCAAATACAATCTCAAAGTTTCTCAGATACCAGGGTACCGCGACCAGTAGAAACACCACGATCGATAATACGATGTTCTTCATGGTTTCTCGCGAAAAGCCACGCGTAAGATACAGATAAGCGAGAAACGAGAGGGCAAATGCCGGCAAGAAAGCCAGCGCCATGGTTCTTGACAAGATCATGCAACCCAGTGCCGCCCCCACCAGCGCAGAATAGGAACTCCGCCGAAATCCATCAGACAACACGAAGCAGCCGAAACTGGCAAAGAAGAAGAATGTCGTTGCCGTCACAAACTGGAAGCTACGGCTGAACATAACGAAGTCCGGCATCGAAACCAACAGGATGCAAGCAAGAAACGCATGCGGTAGCGACAAACGACGCAGCACGACAAACAACAACACGAGCGTTGCGACCGCAAGACCGACGGTGGAAAGAATCCCGTAATCCTCGTTGACTCCGAAAGCCGCCATCGCCAATGATGCAACAGCGGGCGCCATCGGAGCAAAGCCAAGCGGCGCAGAAAGCGCTCGCATCCAGCCGGTCCAACCTCCATATACCTTTGCCTTTGCAAAAGCGACGGACACCGCCAGGTAGCCAGATTCGTCAATATCCAGTGACTGGCCAAACCGGTATGCAACTAGCCACTGCACCGACTGGTAGATAAAGAATGCCAGCAGGGCTCCAAACAGGACGCATACGACAGTGTCGCTGCGTCGAGTGCCAGAAATTTTATTCTCGGTCATTTACCACATCCAATGTTGAAAGCCCAAGTCCGGACGCCGCCGGATTTTTGGTTTTTTCTCACTCGCCAAGCTGCATCAGCTTTTCACCACCCACCCGGCTTCATTCCAATCAAAGTTCCGACGCCATCTTACCAAAGCGCTAGCCCTGATTTTCGAGATAATCCCTGAAAACCCGATCGTAATCTGTCTGGCGATAGATCTCTTCCCATCGCGGAGAAAAACTCTCAGCCAGACTGTTATACATTTCGAGATCCACAGTATTCAATTGCTCTGCGAGCCGGATATCGTCGGCATCGACATGGGTATAGCTGGAATCGGAAACCCGGATGCTATGTCGCGGTGAAAACCGCATGCCACTCATCGCAAACAGCAATTTGACCGATGCCACGTAATTTTCCTGAATGCCAACCCAGTAATAATTCCGCTTGATCCATTCAGCCGCATCTGTGCCATTGCTGACAATGCCCGGGGTCAACTGACGGCAGATTCCATTGGTATTCTCAGGATCCTGAACAAAATGACGAAACGTCGGATAATCCTTCTCGAAGGCAGCGTTATCCGGATGCGCGCTCGAACAATGATATTTATAGAAAGAGACCAGCCTGGAAATTGGATGCCGAATAAACGTCACCAATCTTCCCTGAACCAGATTCTGCCTTCCGGCAATCTGGCTATAGGTGAAATGCCCGGAGACCATCCGGCATCGCGCCATGCGGCGGTCGTTCAGTTCCTGCAAATTACCGTTCAAAATCGACGCGTACTTCTCTCCATCCATGGGTAATTCGATTTTCGAAAAATCGACAAACACATTCTCGGAGGGCTGAAATCTTTCAGCGAGTTCTTCCCGAAACGATGATCCCGCCGTTTTGGCGACATGAAGGAAAATGATCGGCTTGGCCTGCTCTTTCCTGTCATCGAGGCTACGAAGAATAAACGCCTTGGCGCCAAGGTCGAACAAATCGCTAATCATTTCGCTTTTCCTGATTATTCATTGAATCACCGGCGCCATGTCCCACGCCAGCGTGTTTTGCCATTGTCCAGATACGCTGGACCTCAACCGTGATTAACCACGACTTCCGTGACAGGCAATGCGTTCACCGTCGGGTACGTCATGGCGAATCAGGCAGCCGCCGTCGATGACAGCGCACGCCGTGGTCCACGGCATGCATCGCTGCCGGCAGCTTTGCTGGCAAGCCAGTATTAGACTCCGTCTGCACTCCCTTGTATAGCCGCGGCAAATTCGATCGGATGCTCAGGTAAGCAGGATCTCCTGCGTCCCGAACAGCCGTATAAAAGGCGGAACCGGGCCGCTATAATGGCCGTTTCAGTTCGGGGATTTTCCTGAATATGCAATGGCTTAAACGCGGGCTCGTCTATCGCACCGATCGGGACGCACCGGCCGGCACGGTGCGAGGCATGGTTCCGACCCCTTTGCTCATCGACGATCGCACCATTCGCGTCTTCCTCACCGTTTGCGATGCGGATAATGTCGGGCGCCCGTATTACGTCGATGTCGACGCATTGGACCCCACCAGGATCGTCGCGAAGTCGGCGGGTCCGTTGATGCAAATTGGCGCGCCGGGCGCATTCGACGAGAGGGGTATCGTGGCCGCGCAAGTACTGCGCAATCCGGACGGAACCTTGCTGATGTACTACTCGGGCTTTCAACGGTCCGATTCGGTTCGATATCAGATCTTCATGGGCCTGGCGCAAAGTACCGACAATGGCGAGAGCTTCGTGCGGGTACAAGAGCCGCCCATTCTCGGACCGACCCCGGCGGAATCGATGTTTCGCTGCGCACCGTTCGTGATGCCGACAGAGCACGGCTATCAGATGTGGTACACGGCCGGTTCGGAGTGGGAAACGGTCAACGGCAAAGAGGTGCCCCGCTACTCGCTGAAGTATCTCGAATCAACGGACGGCGTGACTTGGGGTAGCGAAGGTATGGCGTGTATGCGCTTTGGTCCGGACGAGCACGGCATCGGGCGGCCCTGGGTCACCAGAACGCCCGGACACAGGTACCAGCTTTACTACTCGATCCGGCGAATCTCGCTCGCGGCTTATCGCCTCGGTTACGCCGAGTCGGACGACGGACTTCACTGGAACCGTATGGACGGCCAGCTCGGACTCGACGTGTCGCCCGCCGGTTCATTCGATTCCGACGGCATGTCCTATACCGCATTGATTACCGCGCACAACAAGACTTACTGCTTTTACAACGGCAACGGTTTCGGTCGTGAGGGATTCGCGGTTGCAGAACTCATCGCTCCTTAACATGAAAGGCCCCGATATGGCAGTGTTGACTCACGGAGTAGCGCAAAGGCTCGCGTCCGTAGACGCGATCGACGAAGCAGTAGCTGAACTGCGGATCAACGGCTACACGATCATCGAGAGCGGCCTTCCCGCCGGACTGATCGACCGGCTCAAATCCGGCATTGACCGCATTTATCAGACGCAGATCGACGAGTTCGGTGACGAACAGGCACTCGCGAGCATCAGCGACACCGACATCGCGCGCTGCACGCTTGCTTATGACCCGGACTTCCTGAGCGTCGCGACGGCGCCCAATCTGATGAACCTCGCGGCCAGACTACTGGGCAATGAATTCGTGCTGATGCAGCAAAACGGCATTATCAATCGACCTGATCGCCAGAACTATCAGGTGAAGTGGCACCGCGATCTGAGCTATCAGCACTGGACGAGTTCGAAAACGATCGCGTTCAATGCGCTGCTTTGCGTCGATGAATTCACGTACGAAAACGGCGCATCCTTCGTCCTGCCTGCGACGCATCACATCGAAGCATTCCCCACCGATCAATTCGCGACCCGCCACGAAAAGCAGATCGCCGCACCGGCCGGTTCGTTCATCGTGCTGGACGCAATGCTGTATCACCGTGGTGGCATCAACGTGTCGAACGGCGTTCGCCGTGCCGTCAATCACCTCATCGGCCTGCCGTTTCTGGCGCAGCAGGTGAATTTTGAAAGTGCGCTTGAAAGCGCGGGCGCCGCTGCGCCCGCCGATCCGCATGTGCGCAAATATCTGGGCTTCCGATGGTCTCCCGCGACGAGTGCGAAAGACTGGCGGAAACGGCGCATGCCCTCGCAATAGATCGCAGCGCTCGCCGTCCCCACCGTTCTGTCTTCCCGCCGTGCGTCGGAATTAGCGGGGATCGCGGCCGATCGACTCGCGAATGGCACGCTCGAGCCACTCGGTCACACTTGTCTTCTGCTCGGCTGCCGCCTTGAGGACGGCCTCCTTAAGCTCCGGCGACACGCCCTCCAGCTGACCGTAATAGCGCGAGCGCATCGTGCCGCCGCGGCGGCCGACGTGCGGCACGTCAGGGTCGATGAACGGTCCCGACGAGCGCTTTTCGAAGTCGATGAGATAAAAGCAGTTCCCGAGCACCCAACTGAGACTGGGATCGACGGCTGCATGAGGCAGCATGTCGATCGGTGCCCGATGCGCCCACAGGTAGTTGTTGGCGATCACCATACGGCCGTAGTCGGTATTGGCCAGCCACGGCGCGACCCCTTCGTCGCCGAACACCACGCGCCCACCTTCTTTGGTCACGCGCGTCATTTCATGAATGGCGCCCTTCACGTCATCGAACAGATTGATGCCGCCGAAGTGAAAGGCCGCGTCGAAGAAGTCGTTTTCGAACGGCAAGCTGCCCGCGTTGCAAACAGAAAGACTCGTGCGAGCCAGCGCGTCGCCCCCTTTCTCAACGAGCGCCGCATACGTGGCGACCACCATTTCGGGCGCAAGATCCGATGCGTACACGCGACCGGCAGGGCCGACTGCCTCGAGCGCAGCCAGTACGTCGTCGCCGTTTCCGCAACCCGTGATCAGCACGCGCGCGCCATCCGAAACACGCAAACGGCGAATCAGGTCGCGCCGGAATTCCGTCTCGTCGACCCGGAAGGTGCGAAACATCCACGACAGGAAATTGCGGTACACCTGACGCGCGCCCTCGAAGTCGTACATCGCCAGAGAGGTCTGCCCTGCTTCTTCTAGTGCGCCGGGTTCACGAAAATCGGGAATGGGCACGTTCGTGTCCAGCCCAGCGAGGAATGAATACAGCCGCCCCGCTCCGGCGAGCCCGTCGGCCTGGATAACCAGGCGCGCGTGATCGTCGGGCGATACGTAATGTTGTAGGGCTGCGGACGCATCCGCATCGTGGCTCATGGCGTAGTCTCTCGAATAATCAATGTTTGCAATGTCTGAACAGGCGATGCCGCGCTTTGTCCGATATGCGGGGCGCCACCGGCATCACCTGGCGTGCAGCACGGGCTTGACCAGTGCGACGACCTCGTTGACGTACCGCTTCATGTCGAAGCTGTCGGCGACGTGCGACGAGAGCTGCGAAGCGACTTGCGATCTGAGGTCGGCGGAAAGCAGCAAGCGGCTCGCTTTCTCAGCGAGATCCTCGACGTCGAGATAGTTCGCGATACAGATGTCTTTCAGGCCGGCACTCTCCAGGAACGACACGATTCCCGAGGTCTTGTCGAAACAAAGCAGCGGCTTGTTGAAGAACATCGCGTCGATCGCGACGTTCGGCAGAGGATCGAGCCTCGAACTCAGCAGGAAAAGATCCGACAGTTCGTATGCCGTTTCGATTTCGGTCGTCTCATCGATGATCTCGACCGCTTCCGTCAATCCGGCGCGCATGATCTGGTCTTCCAGATACACCGAGTACGCGGCGTCCTTTCTCGGCTCATAGCCTTGTCCGATCCAGACGAACCGGCATTGATCTTCGCCGACCTTCCGCAAGATCTGGCGCGCGCATTGCAAGAACAGATCGATGCCCTTGCGATAGTTGACCGACCCGGCGCCGAGTACGACGTATTTCCGCGCACGCGCGTCGTCAGGCCGCAGGATCGAACGCAGCCTTTGCTGTTCTTTCAGCGCCGCTTCATCCTTCACGCGTTTGCCCGGGATACTGGAGCGCCCCTGCGGCATGACGTGGATCTTCTCCGGCGAGTAGTCGTCGACGAAGCGAGCCGCGTCCTTGTAGGTGATTTCCGACGAAAACACGACCTGCTGCGAGATCGTCATCATGGTCGTGAAGCGCGACGACGGATCGGAATAGCACGAAGCGAATTCGTGAATCAGGCTCACCGTGGGCACGCCTGCGCGCTCCAGCGGTTCGACGATCATTTCGGACTCGATGCTGTTCACGATGGCGAAATCGGGCTTGAAGCGGCGCACGAGGCTCTCGACAGCGTAATCCGCATTCACGCTGTTGAAGCGCGCGTAGTGTGCCGGCACATAGACGACAGGCAGTTCCTTGAACAAGGCCTCGAGCATGCCCGGTCCAAGCGAAAGCACGACCACGTTCATCGAATGCGACAACACCTCGGCGATGTTGTATACAAGAACGGGCGCCCCCGTCAGCGAGCACTCGTGCGTTACCACCACGACCGTTTCACGTGCGGGATCGAACGCCTTGTTGTCGACGTATTCGAACGGCGGAAACCGGTAGCTTCTTTTTTCTGCCCGGCCGTGATCAATATAGTGCTGCGCGGGATCGACACCTGCTTCGCGGATGTCGACGTGCAGTTTCAAATAGGCTTGCGGGTCGAAATCGTCGGGCAATTCCGTACCCAGCGCACTGATCTTTCGACCGCCCTTTTCAAACATCTTCTTAAATATCTTCACCTGGATCACACCAAAACAATATGTAACGGGTTTTAGAATAATGCGCTCTGATGCGATGCTACTTCTTGAGCATCAGTGCAATCAGATTTCTGGTTTTCCATTTCCATGACCGTCGAACGATTTCATCACGAAGTTCGCGCGAGACCATTTCCTGCTCCAGAAGAGACGCTTCTAGCGTCTCATTTTCCCGCATCAGCTGATCAATGACTGCTTGTTGCTTCCCGATCGTCTCGATGTGCTCTTCATACTGCAAACGAAGATTCTTCCACTCGCCGAATATTCTATTTTTCTCAGATTCCAGAAGCGCTATCACCTGCTCCCGCTGCCTGCGGGAATCAAGGTAGTTTCGCAGCGGGTTACCACGATAGATACGCAACGGCGGTACTTCGGGTGCGGTACCCGGTTTCGTCGAAAAAGCGTTCAGAAACGCTTCCTTCGAATAGTACTGCTCGAAATGGCGCAACGCCGCCTCGCCGTGCTGTTTGAGCAATGGCTCGTTCCATTGCTCGAAAATGCGGGCAAGTTCTTCGTACCTGCTCCACATGAAGCTCTCAGGGTAGGTGAGTTCACCGCCGCCATGATAGCGGGAGCGGTACGACTCGTGCGTGACTACAGGCACGCCGACCGACATCGCCTCGATGAGCGCCTTGCCGCCGCCCAGCGGAAACGATCCGACAAACACATCGACGGAGTGTTCGATCAGTGCCTTCGCCAGTGACGGAACCCATTCGATGTGAATGAAGCGCTCACGGCTCACATTTGCGGCGTCGAGTTCAGCGAAGATCTTCTGCAAAAATGCTTCGGACAAGTCGCCGATATGCACATGATAACCGCGCGAAGCCTTCAGTATGTTCGCCACGCCGCGCTCGTAAGCCATCGCGTACGAACCCGATTCGAATTTGGACTCACGCCCGCAAGAACAGCTCGTCAACGCGCCCCGGCCCAGAAAGCCCGTCTTGCGCTGCGACGGCCTGACAGCGCTAAGCGGCCAGTAACGCTGCCCACTCACGCCGATCCGATGCCCGCACAGTTCATACGACATATTGTGCAGATCGACATGCTGAAAGGCTTCGCAGGTCACGCCCAGCGACAGATGATGATCGCCGTGGTGGATGTAGTACCGGCCTGTTGCGCCGGGGAAGTGCGCCGCGACAATGGCGACAACGTCCTGATTGTGACCCAGCGTCAGAATGGTCGAAGGACGCCATGCGCCGAGCTTCGCGCTCAGGTCGTCCAGCTTTCTTTCGAGCGCTGTTTCAGTGGCGATGAACACTTCACAGCCAAGCAGCGACTCCCATTCATCGATCGTCGCGCGATCAATGCGATTGAACAGATCCGTCAACGCGACCCGCACCGGACTTTCGAACAGTCCTAGCGCGAGATAGTCTTTGATCAGTTCGACATGGCCGCCCGCTCGGACCAGTTCGGAAGCGAGAATGACCGTACCTTGCCCTTTTCCATCATGCTTGCCCTGCACGCCGCGATCGCGATAGTAGGCGTCGGCGAGCAGGCGGCAGAGATCGTCCAGCTCACGGCTGGCGAAAACGACTGCGATGGACTCCGGGTCATTGATGACCTGCTCGGCAAACGACTTGATGCGCACCATCGCATCGTCATAGCGCGATTCGGAAACACATTTCACGACCGATTGTTGCAAGCAATCGAGATCAAGATCTTGCATTACTCGAAACCGGCGATAATTTCACACACGTACGCTGCTTGCTCGAGCGTCATATGAGGGCCGATCGGCAGAGAGAGTTCTGTTTCGGCCATTGCTTCGGCAATAGGGAACGCGCCTTTTCCATACCCGAGCGAACGATACGCCTGCTGCGAATGAGGGGGAATCGGGTAGTGGATCAGCGTTTCGATGCCCGCTCCTTTCAGCCTCGCCTGCAGCGCATCGCGCCGCTGCGAGAAGACCGGGAACAGGTGCCACGACGACTCGCAATCCGGATGCGCGACGGGCAATCGCACACTCGTACCTTGCAGATGCCGCCGGTAATAGCCGGCGATTTCCGCGCGGCGCGCATTCCAGGCGTCCAGCAGCGGTAGCTTGACGGCCAGCGCTGCAGCGTGGATCGGATCGAGCCGGCTATTGACGCCGCACACCTCGTTGACGTACTTCACCTTCGAACCATAGTTCGCAATGGTTCGGACGCGGTCCGCAAGCTCCGCGTCGTTCGTCGTTACACCGCCCGCATCGCCGAAGGCGCCAAGATTCTTGCCGGGATAGAAGCTCCACGTGACGGCATCACCATGGCCGCCGATGCGTTCGCCACGGTAGCGCGCACCGTGCGCCTGGGCGCCGTCTTCGAGCACGCGAACGCCCCTGCGACGCGCCAGCTCGAGAATCGGCGCCATCTGCGCGGGCAAGCCGTATAGATGCACGGGCAGAATGACCTTGGTCCTGCTGGTCATCGCCTGCTCGATACGTTGCGGATCGATATTGAGCGTGCCGGCATCCGGCTCGACAGGAACGGGACGCGCACCGCACTGCGTCACCGCGAGCCATGTCGCAATATAGGTGTTGGAAGGAACGATGACTTCATCGCCTTCCGATACGCCCATTGCCATCAGCGCAATACGCAGCGCGTCGAGGCCATTGCCGAGACCGATCGCAAAGCGCGTCCCGGTGTACTCCGCAAACGCCTTTTCGAAGCGCGCGACTTCTTCGCCGAAGATGTACCAGCCAGAGTCCAGCGCGCGGGCAACGGCCTGATCCAGCTCCGGTTTAAGCTCGACATAGGCGCTGCGGACATCAAGAAAGGGCACTTTCACAATGGTGTTCCTTAATCACGAATAGGATCGCGTCGGTCACAACTTCAGCAACGGGCTCAGCACCAGACAGACGTAGGGACCGATGCTTCCGCCGCCCCGCGCTGCAAGACAACTCAACGAGAACGAACCGCGGCCAGATAGTCGTCGTAATCCCGATAGTAGTCGGACTCGTTAAATTCCATCGACGCCAGCACGAGGCACACCGAACCCGGATCGAAATTCAGCTCGGCCGCCCAGATCATTGGCGGGATATGCAAGCCCTGCCACGGACGATTCAGGCGCACGATCCTCTTCTCCGTGCCGTCGTCGAGCGCCACGTCGAAGCTACCCGACAGGCAGATCAGCAACTGGTGCAATTGCTTGTGCGCATGCGCGCCGCGCGCCGCCCCGGTCGGAATATCGTACAGGTAGAAGATCCGCTTGATATCGAAGGGCACATGACGGCCGCCTTCGAGAAAGGTCAGGTTTCCCCGCGGATCGGCGATCTTCGGAAACTCGATAAACTTGCAGTCAGACACCGGCATTCTGGGCACCTAATAAATCGACGTCGTAATACTCGTGCACGGCGCCTCCGCCTCCGTATTCATGTTTGTACTGGTAGAGGCTTTCGTTCAGAACCGTGCCCTCACTTTCGTTGCTCGTGCCGAAGTCGAAATACCGGACTCCGGCCGCTTTGGCTTCGGTGATGGCGTGATCGAATACTGCATCGAGCGCTGACACCGAATAGGCCGTCTCGCTCGCGGCAATGTACTGCGCGTGCCATGCGGTACGGGTCTTGAACACCACAACGCCTGCCTCGACCTGGTCGCTTATCGCCGCGCAGAAGAACTCGATACAGTCGGGGAAAAGCCCAACCAGTTGTTCCATCTCTTCGACGCTGTGCACGGGGGCCGCGTCGTGCTTGCGAGCCAGGTTATCCATCAGCACCCGCCACAGCGGCCGCAACTGTTGCGCGCCGGCTTTCACCACCACCGACTTGAGCGCCTTCTTGAGGCCGCGGCGGCGCCGTTCGGAGGGCCTCGCGCGATCGTCCAGCGCAATCGTGCATGACAGGTCACAACGCGATCGACGCGCGCCAAGCCGGAACAGCGCGTAGAGATCGTCCTGCGACGGCCGCAGCTGGTACACATGCGGAAGCGCCTTGTACCGCAGACGTTCGTATCCCGCCGCACAATAGTGCTCGCGCAGTTTCTCGAGGGCTTCGATCATCTTGCCGCCCGACAACGCACCGTCGTGCACGATACCGCCGTAGGTGATGCCCGGATGGCTGACGACCATCGAATGATCGCCGCGGGCCTGCGCCGCAGGAAACACGCCGACCATCGCGTCACCCTGCATGAGCACGGCGGAGACGTCCGCAAACCGGTCGCCGTGATAACCGAGGAACCGGCGCGTATGCAGGAACGTGCCATTCACCGCGCTCGCGCAGAACGCATCCCACGCTGCGTCCAGTGATGGTTGATAGCGGATCACGTCGATGCTCACGAGATCAACTCCGCGGAACCTTGAAAAACCGCCGGGCGGATACCTTCGCTGGTTCCGGCTGCTCGCCTTTGAAAATGCAATCGGCTTCCGTGTCCTTGATGATATTGACCCCGACGCCAAGCCAGTTGTCCGCGCCGATCACGACATTGTTCGCCAGTGCAGCATTCACGCCGATAAACGTATTTTTGCCGACCGTGCAGAACCCCGAGATTACGGCATGCGAGGAGACAAAGCAGTTGTCCTCAATCACCGAGTGATGACCGATGTGATTGCCGCTCCACAGCACGACGTTGGTGCCGATCTTCACGAACGGCTGGACCGTGTTGTCCTCGAACACGAAGCAGTGCTCGCCCAGCACCGCGTTGTGCCAGACGAACGCGCGACTGCTGATGTAGCTGGCCGGCCGGTATCCGTTCGCTTTCGCCGCCTCGTAAAAGCGGGTGCGCAGCCGGTTCAGTTGCGAATAAACCAGTGCTGCGTAAAACTCGACTTCAGAGGGATCGAAGAACTTGTTGATCTCCTCGAATGGAACGACGGGCAATCCGAACAACTGATCACGGTTCAGAAACGCCGAATCGACGGAAAAGCCGACCACTTCGTATTCCGAGTCGTGCGTAAAGCACTCGTATGCGACCTCCGCGAACGCGCTGTCGCCGAGAATGACCAGCTTCTTCGTCTTTGTCATGTTCGCTCTCTCAAGGTCTGACGATCAGGATGTCTTCGCGCCGGTTGGCCATCGGCAGTGCTTCGTTTTGCGGCAACACATAAGCATCGAAGCCTTGGGCGCGCGCCCTCTGGATGAGCGACATCACGACGGCATCGTCGATCTGGTCGTGTTCGATCCTGTTGAACTCGACGTTGGGCGCCTCATCCGTGTTCATGTAGTCCTTGTGGAACTGTGTGCCGGTTTCGCTGGCAAAGAAGCGCTTGCGCTTCGAGATGTTCGGTATATCGCCGATCAGCATCTGCCCGCCGGGCGCCAGCAAGGACAACGACACGTCGAGAAAGCGAAAGAAGCTCACATCGACGAACACGTAGTGCAGCACGCTGTAGCACATGATCACATCGACCTTTCCCGCCTGCGCCGCGACCCACTCAGAACATTGCGGATACATCGCCGGTAGCTTGTCGATGAACGGCGCATTATCGAGCAGGTCCAGCATTTCCTGGCTGTCGATCAGCGTCAACGCATGTTCGTTAGACGCGCACAGGTCGATCAGCATTTTGGGCAGATCGCTGCAGCCCGGGCCGATATCGACGACCGTGCGGCCCGTCTTCTTCAGGTTCGACAGCTTGGCGCAGATGTCTTCGAAGATGGCGCCTTCGAATCCTTGACGATACGAGTCAGGAAAGCCGATGCGCTCGTACTTCGACATCGACTCGTCCTGAGCGAAGCGCCGGAAGTCGTCGAAGCCGATATGTTCAAACCGATTGGGTGACGCCATGCTCACTCCTTCACCAACAACATAAATACCCTGTCATACACGTCACGCCGCAACGCCCGCGCCGATTTCCCGGATGTCGAATTCCACGTCCTGCCAGACCATCGCGGGGAAGATGTTCTCGGCTTGCGAGCCAAACGTGCTCTGGAATACGCGCGCGTTTTCGAGCACGTCGAGATACTGATGCACCTTGTTCTGCTGGACGATGTTCTCGACACCGACATTCACGGTGTAGCCACCCTGGGCCAGCATGTTGACGCCCGCGATCTCGACGCAATAGGTCTTGCCGGCTTCGAACGACGGCATGTTGACCTGGGGGAAGTTGGAATTCATCGCGCCGACGATCTGATTGCCCTTGAAGTCGCGCAGCGAATAGCCGATCGCCGGATTCTCGATATCCACGTTCGCTCTGACGATCACTCTGAGCTTGTACGGCTCGTGCAATTCGAGCAGTTCCGTCGTGTGCCCTTGCTGATTCATCAGCGTGACGTCCAGGATGATCGCCCGGCCATCGCCGTAGCGGCTGTGACCGTCGAGAAACGCGGCCGGCTCATGCGGAATGACATCCTGCGCCGGTTCCGCCGCGGGTTGGGAATCGGTGCCGGAGGCCTCGGGCTCAGCCGCTTTTCCCGTCGTAATGCGGTTGATGTCGAGGTTCATCTCGCTTACGTACGCACCGACAACCTGCTTGGGATCGCCATACGCAACCGCCCGCCCCTGCTTCAGCCACAACACCTTGCTGCAAATATTGCGCACACTGCTCATATCGTGGCTCACGAACAGCACCGTCGTGCCGCGGTCCATCAGCTCGCGCAGCCGGACCATGCACTTGGCCTGGAATGCAAGGTCGCCGACGGCCAACGCTTCGTCGACGATCAGGATACTCGGGTCCATACTCGCGGCAATCGCAAACGCGACGCGCACGTACATACCCGATGAATACATCTTGACGGGCTGATCGATGAACATGCCGACGTCGGCGAACGCTACGATATCGTCGTAGCGTGCTTCGATTTCCTGCTTGCTGAGTCCAAGCAGCGTCCCGTTCATGAAAATGTTCTCGCGCCCGGTGAACTCCGGGTTAAAACCCGCGCCCAGTTCGAGCAGCGCGGCGACGCGGCCGTTCACTTCGACATGGCCCTGCGTCGGGCTCAAGGTGCCGCAAATCATCTGCAACAGCGTGGACTTGCCACTGCCGTTGCGTCCGATAATGCCAACCGTCTCGCCCTTCTTCACTTCGAAGGACACATCGTTGAGCGCCCAGAACTCGCTGAAGTAGTGCTTCGGTTGCGCACCGAACAGCCTCTGCGCGCGCGGCAGCACGAACTGCTTGAGCCGGTCGCGAGGCGTGTCGTAGATCTGATAGCGTTTGGCGAGCTGATGGACGCCGATAGCGATATCGTCAGAGGACATCGGCGAACCCCTTTCTGGTTTTCTGGAACCACGCATAGCCCGCCCACGCGACCACACACGCGCCGATCAGATAGACAGCGAGGCCCAGCCAGTTCGGCAGCTTGCCCCAGACCAGCACGTCGCGCGCCTGCTCGATGATGAAGGTGAGCGGATTGGCCATGATGAACGGCCGGAAGCGCGCCGGCACGGCGTCAACGGGATAGAACACGGGCGAAAGAAACATCAGCACCATGGTCAGCAGCGAAATGGTTTGCCCGACGTCGCGCAGGAAAACGCCGAGCGACGCGAGAATCCATGCCAAACCCAGGGTGACGATGACGAGGGGGAGCAGCACCAGCGGAAAGAACACCACCGTCCAAGGGAGTCGGCCGTTGAACACGAGGATCGCGCACAGCAGCACAGCCACGCTGACGCAGCCGTGGAATAGTGCCGCACCCATCGTGGAAACCGGCAGCACTTCGATCGGAAACACGACCTTCTTCACGAAGTTCACGTTTGCGATCACCAGCGTGGGAGAGCGGTTGATCACTTCCGAAAACAGATTCAGCACGATCAGTCCGACGAACAGCAGCACGGCGAACTCGGTCTTGCTTTGCACGGCGCCCGTGCCGCCCCAGCGTGCCTTGAACACTTCGGAAAACACGAAGGTGTAGACCGTCAGCATGAACAACGGCTGGACAAATGACCAGGCCAGCCCCATTGCGGACCCTTTATAGCGGCCAAGCACCTCGCGCCGCGTCATCTGCGCAATGAGTTGACGGTTGCGCCACAGCCCCGCCACGAGGGAAACGGGGCCACAAGGCGTCGCCGCGTGCGGGTCGAACGCGCGAGTCGTCGGCACGTTCATACGTAACACTCCAAGGTAAGCTCCTTCAATTCGTGATCGTGGGCAGCGCGAGCGTCTCGCCTGCACCGTCTATCACATTTGCGTTTGTCATCACGGCGCGCAGCCCGCCGATCACGAGCCGCGTCGCCATCGAATGGCCGGGCGCAAGCTCAGTGGCGCCCCAGCCGGCCAACCCAGCCGTCACGTAGGCCGCGCAAGGCCATCATAATGTGCTGCGAGCGCTGGTCCGGAAAGAAAGAATAGACCACTAGCCGCACGGGAAGCTTGACCAGCTCGGTGGTCTTCCAGCTCCACGGCATGTAAGAGCGCTTGAGCAGAGCGATGACGTTGCGAAACTGGTAGTAATGCCGCAACGGTCCGTGCATCGGATACGGGCGTCCGAAAATGTGCACAGGTTCCGCGCCGAGTTCGTGGCTCATGCGTATCCACGGCAGCCCCAGAATGCGGTAGCCCTTGTACTTCGCCCGTACACACCACTCCAGATCCACGAAATCGATAAAAAGCGCGTCGTCCATCGGCCCCACTTCGGACCAGCAGCGCAAATTGATACAGGAGCCCGACGTGATCAGAAAATCGACGTCGATCGGCTCGTTGCCTTCGGGCGTCAGCCGTTCGAGCTTCCAGTGCCGGAACCTGACGAACGGCGCAACGCCTCCAAGACGCGGGTCGTCGTAAGCAGGCCCGACGAGCGCCACCCGTTCCCCCACTTCGTTCGACCGTGCGATGGCGGCGGGAAGATCGGAAAGCAGCGCGGCGGGCGGATCGCTGTCCTGGTCGAACAGCAGCGCCGTCTCGGCGCCTGCGCGCCTGAGCGCTTCAATCCCCTGATTGAGCGCCGTCGCAATGCCAACGTTCTCGCCGTTCGGCAGATAGTCGACCACTTCCGACAGCCCCAGACTGGCGGCCGAACGAATCGACGGGGTGTTGTCAACCACCACGCAGCGCATCGTCGATGCGAGACGGTTGGCCCGTTCAACGCACGCTGCGTCCGGATTGAAGAAAACGACCACCGCACCGGTACGGGGCATAGCCAGCGTCTGCGTCAAGGTGCCGCCATGCATAACTGCAATGCTTCACGCCAGTCAGGAGCACGCACGCCGAACGCTGCAGCTAGCTTGTCATTCGACATCGACGAATTGGCGGGACGGCTTGCCGGCGTAGGGTACGCGGATGCGGGAACGGGCTTCACGACCGGCTTGCGCGCAAGGTTCGAGACCTCGAAGATCGCTTCGGCAAAGCCGTGCCACGACGTGGCACCGCCGGACGTCAAATGATAGACGCCCGAGTGCTCGCGCCACCATGACTCGCCGTCCGACGCGATCGCCTGTGACAGCACGTGTGCCGTCGACGTTGCGATCGTGTTCGACCATGTCGGCGCGCCAAGCTGATCCGCAACCACGCTCAGCTCCTCGCGCTCGGCACCCAGGCGCAGCATCGTCAGCAGGAAGTTCTTGCCGCGCATACCGTACACCCAGCTCGTGCGAAAAATCAGATGCGCACCGCCGACAGCGCCAATGGCCTGCTCGCCCGCCAACTTGCTGCGCCCATAGACGTTGATGGGATTGACCCGGTCGCCTTCGACATACGCGCCGTCCTTCGCGCCGTCGAAGACGTAGTCGGTCGAATAGTGAACGAGTGCCGCGCCAAGCCGCTTCGCCTCCTCGGCGAGCACGGCGGGCGCTTCCGCGTTGAGCCGCATGGCGGCGTCGACATCGGTTTCCGCCTTGTCGACGGCCGTGTAGGCCGCCGGGTTCACGATCAGCGAGGGCTTCATCTCGCGCACGACGCGGCGCACCTGCTCAAGGTCGGAGAGGTCGAGTTCGTTGCTGCGGGGCGCGATGACTGTGCCAAGCCCCTGGAGGCTGCGAGCCAGTTCGAATCCGACCTGGCCGTTGACGCCCGTGAGCAGGATGGTCCGTTGCGCAGACGCCTTCATATCACCCCTCACGCAAAGCACTCGGCTTCGCTCAAACGCTTTCCGGCCGCGTCTTTGGCAGCCAGCACCGGCTCGAAATCGATCGGCCACTCGACGCCGATTGCGGGATCGTTCCAGACAATGCTCCGCTCGTGCTCCGGATACCAGTAGTCCGTTGTCTTGTAGAGGAATTGCGCGGTTTCCGACAACACGACAAAACCATGCGCAAACCCGGGCGGAATCCACAGCTGCCGGTGGTTGTCACCCGACAGCACGACGCCTTCCCACTTGCCGAAATTCGGCGAGCTTTTGCGGATATCGACCGCGACGTCGAACACGTCACCTTCCGTCACGCGCACAAGCTTGCCCTGCGCATGCTGGATCTGATAATGCAGCCCGCGCAGCACGCCCTTCGCCGAACGCGAATGGTTGTCCTGCACGAATTCGACATCCGGCTGGACCTTCTCAGCAAACTCCCGCGCGTTGAAGCTTTCGTAGAAGAATCCTCGCGCATCACCGAACACCTTCGGCTCGATGATCTTGACTTCAGGAAGCGCAGTTGCAGTTACGCTGATGGCCATGCGACTTGGTCCGTAAGAAGGTTTTGAAGATATTGCCCGTATGCGTTCTTCGACAGCGGCTTGGCGAGCGCAAGCAATTGCTCGGCGCCAATCCATTTACGCCGGAACGCAATCTCTTCCGGGCATGCAACGACCAGCCCTTGCCGCTTCTGCAACGTAGCAATAAACGTCGCCGCTTCGATCAGAGAATCGTGCGTACCCGTGTCGAGCCACGCGTAGCCACGCCCCATGATCTCGACGTCCAGCTTCTTCTGCGTGAGGTAGCGCGAGTTCACATCCGTGATCTCGAGTTCGCCGCGCGCCGAAGGCTTGATATCCGCGGCGATATCGCAAACGTCCTTGTCGTAGAAATAAAGGCCCGTCACCGCATAATTCGACCGCGGCTTCGCCGGCTTTTCTTCGATCGACAGCGCGCGGAATTCCTTGTCGAATTCGACCACGCCATAACGCTCGGGATCATGCACGTGATACGCAAACACCGTCGCGCCGTCCGTCCGTGCATTCGCACGCTCAAGCTGCTTCGCCAGGTCGTGACCGTAAAAAATGTTGTCGCCGAGAATCAGCGCCGACGGATCGTTACCGACGAACTCGCGGCCGATGATGAACGCCTGCGCGAGCCCGTCCGGCGACGGCTGCACCGCGTACTGAACATTCATGCCCCATTGACTACCATCGCCGAGCATCGCTTCGAAGCGCGGTGTGTCCTGCGGCGTCGAGATGATGAGCACATCGCGGATACCCGCGATCATCAGCGTCGACAGCGGGTAGTAGATCATCGGCTTGTCGTACACGGGAAGCAGTTGCTTCGATACGACGTGCGTGATCGGATAGAGCCGCGTGCCCGATCCGCCCGCGAGAATAATGCCCTTGCGCGCCATCGTTCCGCCCTTACGCGCGCTGCGCGTAGTTCGTTTCGACCCACTTGCGGTACTCGCCCGAAGCGACCTCGTCGGCCCACTCCTGGTTGTCGAGATACCACTGCACCGTCTTCGCGAGACCCGTTTCGAAAGTCTCGGCCGGCTTCCAGCCCAGTTCACGCTCGAGCTTGCGCGCATCGATCGCATAACGGCGGTCGTGGCCCGGACGGTCCGTCACATAGGTGATCTGATCGCGATACGAGCCCTGCGCTTTCGGACGTTTCTGGTCGAGCAGATCGCACAGCGTGTGCACGACTTCGAGGTTCTTCTTCTCGTTCCAGCCGCCGACGTTATACGTTTCGCCCGGCACGCCGCGCGCGAGCACTTCGCGGATCGCGCTGCAGTGGTCGCCGACATACAGCCAGTCGCGCACGTTCTGACCGTCGCCATAAACGGGCAACGGTTTGCCGCCGAGCGCGTTGGCGATCATCAGCGGAATCAGCTTTTCGGGGAACTGGTACGGACCGTAGTTGTTCGAGCAGTTCGTAGTGAGCGTGGGCAAGCCGTACGTGTGATGGTAGGCGCGCACCAGATGGTCGGAGCCAGCCT
>Ga0209796_10000320_pt1 | contig 37653 bp, 34 predicted proteins | sample AgamicOrSfrz_FD_187167 | JGI IMG/M metagenome (GOLD analysis project Ga0209796, IMG submission 187167) | Agave microbial communities from Guanajuato, Mexico - Or.Sf.rz (SPAdes) (version 2) | ecosystem: Host-associated > Plants > Phyllosphere > Phylloplane/Leaf | place: Guanajuato, Mexico...
ATTAAAACTGGTGTAGTGGTCGTCCGAGTAATAACAATTGTCGGTTCGCTTCAGCGGACCTCCGCAGACGATGCGACGCGCCCCGCGATTACGTGAGCGAGGCGTGGGAACGGTGTATTCGTGGTAATAGCCGCGCCGGCTGGGCGGCAGCAACCGTTCGCGGTTGCCGAATACGACGCCGTCCTTTTCATACGGGTAAGGCCCGCCAGCGGCGATCAAGTTCAATGTATCGACCGCCTCACGGGGCAGTTGTGCCACCGTGACGGTGCCTATTGCCTCGGCCTGCGTGCCGGCGGGTGCCGTGGAGTTGCGCGCGAGCGCGTCGGGCACGGAGCCGCATGTAACACACAGTGCGATAGCACCGATCAGCACGCCCTTCATGCGCTGCCACCTGCGTGCCATTTACAAGATTCCCGGCTGTTAAATCAACAGTTTGACGACCATGTAGGGTAGGCACCCTCCCTTTCGGAAGAGCGCCCCCCTAAGAACCGTACGTGCGACTTTCACCGCATACGGCTCAAGCCTACATTCATTCCAATCAAAGCCCCATCACATCACTGTAATGGAACCGGCTTAGTTACCGCAACATTCCCAGCGTGTACCTGCTGGTGACAGTGTGGGTGTAACAGCACCCGGTTAGACAAAGCATCTGTCCCGCCATTCACCCGATACTCCAGGTGATGATCGTGCCAGCCTGTATCGTCCGTCAGAGCATAGCCACAACGCGCGCATAACCCGCGTTGCGACATGTACAGCTTGGCCCATTGCTTCCGGTAACGCATCGAGTCCCACATGCGTTCCTGCCGCAACTGCTCGCCGTACTGCTCCCACATCGGATCAAAGGGATCGAACCCTCCTTTGATCTTCTTGTGTCGGTGGATTTCCGTACCGCTAAGCTGGTACAGCTCCAGCAACCCTTTCCTGCCGTCTTCGTAAACCACGGGTGCAGAGAACACCCAATCGCGACCACCAACACAGTGGAAGTACGTCTTCCGCAACCAGTCGGCGTTCTTGTTTGGATGCCTGCGCTTCGACCATCGCCAGAGCTTCCGGAAAATCAGGTGCTCTAGACGCGTGTACGCCTGCTTGGCTACTACGGGACTGTGATACTGCGCCCAGCCTCGTAGCATCGGGTTCAGCAAGCGGATCAGTTCCTCCTGCTTCACCGTCTTGTTACCGCTGATGGTTTCCGCAACCTTGCGATAAAACGTCTTCACGTTCTTCTTGCTCGGTTTGATGAGTAGCTTTCCCGAGTACTTCCGGAAATTCCACCCGAGGAAATCGAAGCCTTCATCAATGTGCACGACCCGCGTTTTCTCCTCGGACAGTTGCAGACCCCGCTGCGCGAGGAAGGCTTCCACCCAAGGTCGTATTTCGCTCTCCAGCACCTCTTTCGAGTCGCCGGTAATCACGAAGTCATCCGCGTACCGCACCACATTCACTTTCAGCTTCTTCGCCTTCACGATCCCCAATTTCGCACCGAGATGCTCTATCAGTTCACGCTCTAGCCCGTTCAGCGTCACGTTAGCCAGCGTTGGGGAAATGATGCCTCCCTGCGGCGTGCCGGCCTCCGTCGCCTGAAGCTGCCCCTTGTAAATCAGGCCAGCTTTCAGCCACTTTTGGAGGATGATCTTGTCCATAGGGACGCGATCAACCAGCCAGTCGTGATTGATGTAGTCGAAGCATCCTTTAATATCCGCCTCCAACACCCATTGGGCCGAGACCCGTTTGGACATGGTGACGAAGATCTGGGACATGGCGTCGGCCGTCGAGCGGTTTAGCCTGAACCCATACGAGTTCGGGTCGCTCGTCGATTCCGACACCGGCTCCAAAGCCAGCAGATACAAGGCTTGCATCGCCCTGTCCCGCATGGTCGGAATGCCCAGAGGGCGTTCTTTCCCATTGGCCTTGGGGATAAAGACTCTCCGTAATGGCAGAGGCTTGTACCCGCGCCGCTTCAACCTGCCGACAGCTTCGCATCGGCTTTCAGGCGAATCCCATAGTTCGCGATCGACTCCAGCCGTTCGCGCACCCTGGTTCTGCGTAACACGTCGTACCGCGTACAGCTTTGCGGACAACGTGCGAGTCAGCATCCGTTGCAGGGCTTTCACCCTGCGCCAGTCACCTTCCCGCGTCGCCTTCGCAATTCGAATCTGCATCCCTCTCACGTTCCGCTCAACCCTCCGCCAATCTACGGCGTACCAGTTGTCCGGCGCGTGTGAAAGCGCAGACCCATCCTTTCGGACAGATACTCTCATGCTGCTCTCCCGCTCGAAGAAGTGAATCCCGCGCGAAGAGCAACACGTCCCTCGCGGGAGCGTTTTGCTCCCGCAACGGGGTAAGAACAACACTGACGGCTAAGAAGCCGCCAGCAATCACTATTTCCGCTAGAGGGTAGTCAGCCGTCTTGCGACGGTAGACCAGACGGAAGTCTGCCCGCTTTCGCGTGGGATGATGTTGCAACCCCTATGCGTCCCATTACAGGACGCCATTCGCTTTTTCCGTCCTCCCATACCCGCACGGTCAACAGCGTTCCTTGCGGTCCGCCTGCCTGCGATGTTCCGCAGGCAACCATACGGGCTTACCACGTTCCCGGCATGTCACACGATTGACTTAGGTTCTACCTATTCCCCGGCGGTCTGTTGACGACGTAACTCGTGCTTTCAGCGAGTTATCCGACCGCGTACCGTTTGGCTTGTGCCTGTCAGCAGCTTAGGCACGGTCCTTATCACGAGGTTTATCAGTAGTTCACTAAAGTTAACCTTATCAATCAGCCTAGCCCCTCAACCCCCTTGCTGCTGGGAGTCTCCGGTAGTTCGTTTCACAACGGTCTACCGCCCGTACTTCCGGGGGACGCATTGTCGGAAGAGCTTCAGACCCCACCGTTACCAGTGACGCGTGTCCTCCTAGGCTACTGCTGGTCGTACAGCAGGTTCACTACCCCAACTGACTGCGCTGGGGACGAACAATGACACACCGAGCTTCCGCTCGTGTCGGCTAGCGAAGTCCCCTATCCGGAAGCTAGGGGATATTGCAAACGACACCCCGCCCTGTCGGCGGAGATGAAGCCGCTGACTGGGCGGGACCTGATGGTAATCAGGTCAATGCAACAAGGTCCCCGGCGAAATCATCCGGTTTCCAATTTCACTATAAGGTGCACCCTTATGGGATGCATCTGCTACTTCAATTGCGGCCCACAAGGTGGCCGCCCGCGGAGGGCATGGTGAGTTTCCTCAATAACCCTCTAGAAAGGTACTGCCTACTTCAGTCGATGCTCCGTAACGTGGAGCAGACGGACACGAGCGTGCGTGTCGCACGAAAGTCGTAAGGGTATCGCTAATGGTCCCCGGAATCAACGTTCGCCAGGGCGGCGAACTTGACCGATTCGGCGTGAAAGCCCCACCCGCCTCGCTTTGACGACTTTTGACAGAAATTTTTAACCAGTCAGGCTAATATGAGCTCAACGAAGCAAATACCTCGTTCGCCACGGGCCCACCGGGAAGCCGGGCGCGGGCACTTTGCGACGAAGCCTGTTGTTTGCCGTTTTGGGGCGGCTATCCCCTGTTCGCCCTAAGGCGTGCCTGTTGCGGGCACGCCTTCTTTTTTGCCGGGCGAGGCCGGCGCAGTGGCCGGAAGGAAGATTAAGTGCAGCGACGCGTTTGCCGCTGTGAATGGCCGACAAACCCAGTTGACCCGCCGGCGGCGGGAGCCAGCGGGAACTGGCTCCAGTCAGCCGGCGCCGCGTGACGATCAGCGCGCCGCGCTCACATCGGCCACCAGCAGCGCCGTCATGTTGACGATGCGGCGAACGGTCGCCGAGGCCGTCAGCACGTGCACCGGTTGCGCGGCGCCCAGCAGCATCGGCCCAATGGCAATGTTGTTGCCGGCGGCCGTTTTCAGCAGGTTGTACGAGATGTTAGCTGCGTCGATGTTCGGCAGCACCAGCAGGTTCGCGTCGCCTTCCAGCGTCGAATCCGGCAGGATTTCGCGGCGCAGATTGGCGTCGAGCGCGACGTCGCCATGCATTTCGCCGTCCACCTGCAGCTCGGGTGCGCGTTCGCGCAGAATGGCCAGCGTATCGCGCATTTTCTGGGCGGTCGGCGCATGGCTCGAGCCGAAGTTCGAGTGCGATACCAGCGCGACTTTCGGTTCGATGCCGAAACGGCGCACTTCCTCGGCGGCCATGAGCGTGATCTCGGCCAGTTGCTCCGGCGTCGGGTCCACGTTCACGTGCGTATCCACGAGGAAGATCTGCCGGTTCGGCAGCACCAGCGCGTTCATCGCGGCGTAGACAGCGCAGCCTTCGCGCTTGCCGATCACCTGGTCGATGAAGTGCAGATGGCGATGCGTCGTGCTCACCATGCCGCAGATCATGCCGTCAGCTTCGCCCTTTTTCACCAGCATCGCGCCGATCAGCGTGGTGCGGCGACGCATTTCCAGCTTCGCCATTTGCTGCGTGATGCCCTTGCGCGACATCATCTTGTAGTATTCCTGCCAGAAATCGCGGTAGCGCTCGTCGTGATCGGTATTGACCACCGTGTAGTCCTGACCCGCTACGAGCCGCAGCCCGTAGCGCGCAATGCGCTGCTCGATCACCGCCGGGCGGCCGATCAGAATCGGCTTGGCCAGCTTCTCGTCGACGATGATCTGCATCGCGCGCAGCACGCGCTCTTCCTCGCCCTCCGCGAACACAATGCGCTTCTTCTCCGGCTCGACGCCACGCGCGAGCTGGAAGATCGGCTTCATCGTCGTGCCGCTGTGATACACGAACTGCTGCAGGTGCTGTTCGTATGCTTCCATGTCCTCGATCGGACGCTCTGCGACGCCGGAATCCATCGCGGCCTTTGCCACGGCCGGCGCGACTTTGACGATCAGACGCGGGTCGAACGGCTTCGGAATCAGATATTCCGGCCCGAACGACAGGTCCTGAATACCGTACGCCGTCGCGACAATATCGCTTTGCTCCTGGCGCGCCAGTTCCGCAATTGCGTTGACCGCCGCAATTTCCATTTCCCGCGTGACCGTGGTCGCGCCAGCGTCCAGCGCGCCGCGGAACAGGAACGGAAACACCAGCACGTTGTTCACCTGGTTCGGATAGTCCGTGCGGCCCGTGCAGAGCACCGCGTCAGGACGCACTTCGAGCGCCAGTTCCGGCAGGATTTCCGGCGTCGGGTTGGCGAGCGCGAGGATCAGCGGCTTGTCGGCCATCTGCTTGACCATGTCCTGCTTGAGCACGCCGCCCGCGGAAAGACCGAGGAACACGTCGGCGCCGCCAATTGCCTCGGCGAGCGTGCGGGCGTCGGTTTCGCGCGCAAAACGCTCCTTGTCGGGGTCCATCAGTTCGACGCGGCCCTTGTACACCACGCCCGCCAGGTCGGTAACGAGAATATTCTCAAGCGGCAGGCCGATATCCACGAGCAGGTCCAGACACGCCAACGCGGCCGCGCCCGCGCCGGAGGCGACCAGCTTGACCTTCTTGATGTCCTTGCCGACCACCTTCAGGCCGTTGGTGATGGCCGCCGCGACGACAATCGCCGTGCCGTGCTGGTCGTCGTGGAAGACCGGAATCTTCATGCGCTTGCGGCATTCGCGCTCGACAATGAAGCAGTCCGGCGCCTTGATGTCCTCGAGGTTGATGCCGCCGAAAGTCGGCTCCAGCGCCGCGATCACGTCAACGAGCTTGTGCGGATCGGACTCGTTCAGCTCGATATCGAACACGTCGATGCCGGCGAACTTCTTGAACAGCACGGCCTTGCCTTCCATGACCGGCTTGGAGGCGAGCGGCCCGATGTTGCCGAGGCCCAGCACCGCGGTGCCGTTGGTGACGACACCCACCAGGTTGCTGCGCGCCGTGAAGCGCGCGGCGTTCATCGGGTTTTCGACGATTTCCTCGCACGCGAACGCGACGCCCGGCGAGTAAGCCAGCGCGAGGTCGCGCTGGTTGATCATCTGCTTGGTCGGGGTGATCGCCAGTTTCCCAGGGGTGGGGAACTCGTGGTAATCGAGGGCGGCTTCGCGGAGTTTGCTATTGACGGGAGTCGACATAAGGCGGGCTTCGAAGTGCGGATTAGAATAGACGTTCGACGGCATTGTAGCCCCAATTGCCGGCCCGATTCCTTCAATACGGGTACAACTGCCGAGACTGAAACGTAGCGAAAGGCTGTTGTACCTGCACTTTTCCCGACAATGCTCTCAGAGTTTTCGCTGATTGAACGTTTCTTCGCCCGCCGCGCGGCGGAGCAGCCGCAAGCCGCCGCAGACGGCTCACTCGGCATCGGCGACGACTGCGCGTTGCTCGCGCCCCGCGCCGGCGAAATGCTGGCGATATCGACGGACATGCTGGTAGAAGGCCGCCATTTCTTCGCCGATGTCGACCCGGAAGCGCTCGGGCACAAAGCGCTCGCCGTCAACCTGTCCGACCTCGCCGCAATGGGCGCGCAGCCGCAGGCGTTCACCCTCGCTTTCTCACTGCCTCAAGCCGACGAGGCGTGGCTCGCCGCGTTCAGCGACGGGCTCTTCGCGCTCGCGCAACGGCACGCATGCGCGCTGATCGGCGGCGATACAACCGGCGGGCCGCTGAATCTGTGCATTACCGTGTTCGGCAGCGTGCCGCCGCAGGCGGCGCTGCGCCGCGACGCCGCGCGTGCCGGCGACGACATCTGGGTGTCCGGCACACTCGGCGACGCGCGCGCGGGCCTCGGCGTCCGGCGCGGCGAATGGAGCGCGGACGCCGTCGACCAAGCCTCATTCCGGCGCGCGCTGGAACGCCCGGAGCCGCGAATCGCGCTCGGCCTCGCGCTGCGCGGCGTGGCTCACGCGGCATTGGACATATCCGACGGGCTCGCCGGCGACCTTCAGCACATTCTCGAGCGCTCGAGTGTGCGCGCCACCGTCGATGCGGACGCGGTGCCTCGCTCGCCTGCGCTGCGCAAGCTGCCGCTAGACACCCAGCGACGCTGCGCGCTCGCAGGCGGCGACGACTACGAACTGTGCTTCACCGCCCCGCCCGCCGCGCGCGAGGCGGTGGAAAATGCCGGACACAAGGCGGGCGTGCCGCTCACCCGCATCGGTACAATAAGCGCTCTTCAAACGGCGGCCGACCGCCCGGCGATCGACTGGCGCGACGCGGCCGGCGCGCCGCTCACCCTGACGTTGCAAGGCTTCGACCACTTTCATGCAGACTGATCCCCCGCTTACGCCCGCCGACGAGCTCGTCGGCAGCGAGCCTCCCCGGCCGCAACGCCCGCAGCCGCGCCGCGCGAGCGCGCGCTTCATGCTGTCGCATCCGCTGCACATTCTGTCGCTGGGCTTCGGCAGCGGCTTGTCACCGGTCGCGCCCGGCACCATCGGCACCCTGTTCGCGTGGGTCTCGTTCGTCGTGTTCAGCCGCTACCTGACCGTGATCGAATGGGGCGTGCTGATTTGCGCGGGATTCGTAGGCGGCATTGCGATTTGCGGTTTCACCGCAAAAAAACTCGGCATCGACGACCCGTCGCCGGTCGTGTGGGACGAAATCGTCGCATTCTGGCTGGTATTGCTGATGGTCACGCCCGTCACGCTGACCGGGCAGGTGTGGGCGTTCATCGTGTTCCGCTTCTTCGACATGGTGAAGCCGCCGCCCATCAGCTATTTCGACCGGCGGTTGAAAGGCGGTTTTGGCATCATGTTCGACGACCTTGTCGCCGCGTTCTTCACGTTGCTCGTCATTGCGCTCTGGCGCATGTCCGTTTAACCGCCGCGCCCCGTTCCGGATTCACGCCATGCCTACCGATTCCGTCGTTCACCAGCTTGCGATCCGCGTGAGCAACCGCCTGCGCGACGAGCGCCTCATGCTCGTCACGGCCGAATCGTGCACGGGCGGCATGGTCGCAACCGCGATCACCGACATCTCCGGCAGCAGCGGCTGGTTCGAGCGCGGTTTCGTCACGTATTCGAATCAGGCGAAGAGCGAAATGATCGGCGTGCCGGCGGACATGATCGACAAGTTCGGCGCGGTCAGCGAGCAGGTGGCGCGCGCCATGGCCGAGGGCGCGCTGCGCAACAGCCGCGCGCAGGTTTCGCTGTCGATCACCGGCGTAGCGGGTCCCGGCGGCGGCACCGAAACCAAGCCGGTCGGCATGGTGTCGTTCGGCTGGAGCAATCGGCTGCATACGTCGGTGGAGACGAAAATCTTCAAGGGCGACCGCGAGCAGATTCGCGTGCAGGCGGCAGCGCACGCGCTGCGCGGCGTGCTCGCTCTGCTGGACGAGCGCGAACATTGACCGCTACGTCGAAGGAAAACGCATGACAGATACGCATGCAGCCAGGGACGAGCTGATCCGCCGCTTCGATCTCAAGCCACACCCGGAGGGCGGGTTCTTCAGCGAAACGTACCGGTCCGCAGAGCGTGTGAGCCGGGTGGACACCGCTGCAACGACGAGCGCGGCCGCAACAGACGCTGCGCCCATGTCGCCGGCGCAAACGCGCGCGGCGTCTACTGCGATTTACTACCTGCTGTGCGACGGCGCGCATTCGGCCTGGCACCGCATCCGGTCAGACGAGGTCTGGCATTTTTACGCGGGCGGGCCGCTGAACGTCCATGTGCTGGACGCGGGTGGCAAGCTGGTCACGCATAAGCTCGGCAATGCGCTACTTCACCGCGACGCTGTATTCCAGGCCGTGGTGCCCGCCGGCTTGTGGTTCGCCGCCGAATGCGCGGACCCGGCGGACTACGCGCTGGCAGGCTGCACCGTCGCGCCCGGGTTCGAGTTCAGCGAATTCGAACTCGCGGATGTGGACATGCTGAAGGCGCAGCACCCGCAGCACGCCGCGCTGATCGAGCGGCTGGGACCGGCCGCCGTTTGAGCGGAACGAAGCGGGCCAACCAGCCGCCCGCTTCCACTTGATCAGCGAAACGAGTTGATGCGGTCGCGTGTTTCCATCGCGGCCTTCGCGGCCGCCTGAGCGAAGTCCTCGCCCTTGCCCGCATAGATGATTGCGCGCGACGAATTGATCAGCATGCCGCTGCCGTTCGCTGTGCGGCCCGCGCTGACGGTCGCCTGCACGTCGCCGCCCTGCGCGCCGATGCCCGGTATCAGCAACGGCATATCGCCGACCATGCCGCGCACCACTTCGATTTCCTTCGGAAACGTCGCGCCCACCACGAGACCCAGTTGCCCGCTGGCGTTCCACTTCTGCGCTGCCAGTTGCGCGACGACCTGATAGAGCGGCCGCCCGCCCGTCTCCAGGAATTGCAGGTCCGAACCGCCGGCATTCGACGTGCGGCACAGCACGATCACGCCTTTGCCGTCATGCTGCAGATACGGCTCGATCGAATCGAAACCCATGTACGGGTTCACCGTCACCGCGTCGGCCTGGTAGCGCTCGAACGCCTCACGCGCGTACTGCTCGGCCGTGCTGCCGATGTCGCCGCGCTTCGCGTCGAGAATCACCGGCAAGCCCGGATGATGCGCGTGAATGTGGGCGATCAGCTGCTCCAGTTGGTCCTCCGCGCGATGCGCCGCGAAGTAGGCGATCTGCGGCTTGAACGACGACGCATACGGCGCGGTTGCGTCGACAATCTCGCGGCAGAAGTCGAAGATTGCGTCGGAGCGGCCGGCCAGCGCGCCGGGAAACCTGGCGGGCTCGGGATCGAGGCCGACGCACAACAGCGAGTTGGTGCGCTGCCAGGCGTCGTTGAGTGTCTGGATGAAGTTGGACATGGTGAGTCTCGCGGCGAGCCGGTAATCGGAAGAGGCGCGTATTTTACCTGTGGGCGTAGCTGGCCGGCGGGCGGCCCTGAGTTGGCGTCCGCTTCTTTGCGCACTGCGGCGTCACGGAGTGGGTCACATCCGCGGAGCAGACGGGTCTCGAGGGCGGCAGCGCAGGTCAGCGCTGCTGAGCGCCACCTAAGCTTCACCCAGGCTTCACCCAAGCTTCACTTCAGGGCTTGTCAGCGTTCCTAAGCGCCCTTAGCGCTCGTCAGCCCCTTCAGCACTCTCAGCACTCTCAGCACTCTCAGCACTCTCAGCACTCTCAGCGCATCCAGCCCCCCTACGCTCGCCAACTCCGTCAGCACACCTCACTGCCGGTGCCGCCTGCCGCGCGCTCCCGGCATCGAGCGCAAGCCGGTACGCTCGACCGTGAAGCGGAACGTTCGCGTGAGCCGCTCGCCGCGGCCCAACTGCGTCATGCCGTTTTCGCACGCACCGCCCACCAGGTTCATCGCGTTGATCGGATGATCGACGGGCTCGAAGCAGAAGAACTCCTCGCCCGGCGGCGTGTACAGCACGTAATAGTCGGTGTCGGCGGCAATGTTGAGCGACAGGCGGCGCTTCGGCCACACCACGGCAGCCTGCCCGCTCCAGCCGGTGAACGCATGATTGACCATGGTTTCCGGCAACGGATACGCCACGCCGAACTGCCACGCCGGCGGCGCCTGCACGTGACGCACGGGCAGCCAGTCGTCGCCGGCGAGCCACAGACCACCCGCCGCTGCCGACAACTCCGTGTCCGCGTCGCGCACCAGAAACGGATGGACGCCGAGCCCGAAAGGCAACGCGTCCCGACCCGTGTTCTCGATTTCAAGCGTGATGACAAGCGATGGCCCGTCGAGCCGGTACGTCTGCGCCGCGCGGAACGCGTACGGCTTGCCGTCCTGGCGGTCGCACGTGAGCCGCACGTACTCGCGCTCGGAGTCCGCCACCTGCCACGCGCACAGCCAGCCGTCGCCGTGAATGGGTAAAGGTTCGTCGGCGCGGTTGCGCGGCACGTCGACGCGGTGTCCCGCAAAATTGAAGTAGCCGCCGCCAATACGGTTCGAATACGGCAGCAACGGATAACAGGCCAGCTCATTGGGTTGCGTATCCACGGCGACGTGGCGGCAGCGCCGGAAAATCGGCGTGAGCGCGCCGTCGTCGCGCCAGTCGAAGCGTGTCACGCCGCCGCCGAGCGTCGGCGCAACGTCGAGGCGCAGTTGTGCATTGGCGAGTGTCACGCAGGCCACATCGCCGGCCGGGCTCTCGCCAACCGCGACCGCCGACGTGCTCGGCCCCGGCAGTACCGGATTAGCCGCGGCCGCGAGCCGCGAGCGCCGGCTTTGCGTACCTGGTGAAGTGTGAGCGCTCGCAGAAAAGGCGGAAACAGGATTCGCAACACTCATATGTGGCTCCTTCGAGAGGCTTTGCACGTTGCCGTCATGGCTGGTGATTGCTGTCGGGCGATTTCCTGGAACCGGTCGCCTCTAATCCGAACTCGGGTTGCTACTCGACGCCGACTTACATTGCCGGTCTTTCTGTTTGCTATGGCGACATCGACAGGTCCACGCAATCTGCCGCTGCCGCCCGGCTTCTGCACCGCTGCACCGCCGCACCTCTGCACAGCTGCACCACGCGTCGCGAACGGCGCAGCGTGGAACTCAGCTACGCCGGCGCGCCGAGAAAAACCGGCTCGGGCAAACCACGCCGCGCCGGTGTCGCGATGAACACGCCGCCAGCGCGCGAATCGCCGGCAAGCGCGGCCGCGTCGAGACCGACGCGCGCGCTCGTAATGTACAGCGTGCCCAACTGCGCGCCGCCCAGGGCAACGCAACTCGGCTGCACGGTGGGCACTTCCACGCGTTCCGTTTCGACCCCGTCGGCACCATAGCGCACGACGCGCCCGCCGCCCCACTGCGCGTTCCACAAGCCGCCGTCGCGATCGACGGTCGAGCCGTCGGGCTCGCCGCTCGCGTCCGCCAGACGCGTGAAGAGGCGGTCGTTGGCGATGCCGCCGTCCGCCCGATAGTCGCAGGCGCGGATTTCGCGCGTCGGCGAATCGCAGTAGTACATCGTCGCGCCGTCCGGGCTGAAGGCGATGCTGTTCGAAATGGCAGGTGCGGGCAGCGGCAAACGCTCGAGCGTCAGATCGCGGTTGAGCCGGTAGAACCCGCCGATCGCCTGCAACGGCGAGCCCTCGTCCTTGGTGCCGAACACGAAACGGCCCTGCCGGTCGCAGCGGCCGTCGTTCACGCGCGTGTTCAGACCTGGCTCGACATCGACGATATGACGCGTCTCGCCCGTCGCAAGATCGAAAAACGCCAGATGCGAGGCAAGACCGAGCAACAGGAAATGCGGATCGGCGCACAGCGCAAAGGTGGCAAGCCGCTCCGGCATGGCCCACGAGGTGCTGCGGCCGTCGCGCGGATCGTAGCGCCACAAACGCGAGCCTTCTATGTCGGTCCAGTAGAAGCGACCGGTCTGCGCACACCATGTCGCGCCTTCACCCAACGTGCACTTGCTGTCGACCAGCAGCGCGGCGCGCGGCGTGCGCGGCCCGCTGCTCGCCTGGGCGCCCGCGTTCACGCCCAGCCTCCATCCACGACAATGTCCTGTGCGGTGATCATGCGGCTGTCGTCGGCGGCGAGAAAGAGCGCCATGCGCGCGAGGTCGGCGGGTTCCAGCTCCGCGTCGATGCACTGGCCTTCCTTGATCGCGCGGCGGCCCGCGTCGTCGAGCCACAGGCGCTTCTGCTTCTCGGTCATCACCCAGCCGGGCACCAGCGTATTCACGCGAATGTCGAAGTGACCGAGGTCGCGCGCGAGACCGCGCGTCAAACCCTGCACGGCGGACTTCGACATGACATACACGGGATAGCCGCCGTTTTTCAGCATCCAGCTGATCGAGCCAAGGTTGATGATCGAGCCGCTTCGCGCCGCCTTCATGTCCTCGATCACCGCCTGCGCCGCGAAGAACTGATGACGGATGTTCACTGCGATACCGGCGTCGAACGACTCGCGCGTGACTTCGCCGATCGTATGGCGCTTGTCGTTGGCGGCGTTGTTCACGAGCACCTGGATCGGGCCGAGCGCGGCTTTCACGTCGGCAATCGCTTTTTGCAGCGCGTCAATGTCCGTGAGATCGCAGGGCAAAAAGAGCGGTTTGTGCTTCGAGTCGCCGAGCTCGTCGGCAAGCGCTTCGCCCGCCGTTACGTCGATATCGAAGAAGGCGACACGTGCGCCTTGCGCCGCAAAGTGCTCGACGAACGACGCGCCAATACCCGTTGCGCCGCCCGTGATCAGCACCGTGCGGTCTACAAGACTCGGGTAGCGCGCGAAGGGCTGGTTCGCGAGGCGCTCGTTTGCGTTGGCCGGAGACGACATCGTTCGATTCCTTTTTTAGAGCGGGATGAATTGAGCAGGCATGATCGCGAACTTCAATCGCGCGAGCCGCGGTTCTTCAACTGGTCGAGCAACACGGCGGCAAGCAGGATCGCGCCGCGCACGAGGTACTGATAGAACGCGTCGATGTTCATCAGGTTCATGACGTTTTCGACCGTACCCATGATCAGCACGCCGATCACCACGCCGGAAATTGTCGCGCGGCCGCCGAGCAGCGACACGCCGCCGAGCACGCACGCGGAGATCACGTTCAGCTCGAAACCTTGCGCGGCATTCGGCTGACCCGACGTAATACGAGATGCGAGAATCACCCCGGCGAGCGCGGTCACGGCGCCCTGGATCAGGAAGATGTAGACGCGCGTGCGCTCCACGTTGATACCGGCAAGACGCGACGCTTCAGGATTGCCGCCGATGGCGAGCGTATTGCGGCCATACACGGTCTGATTGAGCATCACGCCGAACACGATAAAGCACAGCAGCGTGACCCAGATCGGCAGCGACACGCCGAAGAAGCTCAGGCCGCCGAGCGCAATGAACGTATCCGACGAAACGCCCACGGCCTGGCCATGCGACACGATGAAGCCGAGGCCGCGCACGATTTCCATTGTCGCGAGCGTGGTGATCAGCGCGTTGATGCGCAGATACGCGATGACCGCGCCGTTGACGAAGCCGATCACCGCGCCTGCTGCCACCGCGGCAACAATCGCGATGAAAGTGTTGTCGGTCGCATTGAGCACCATCGCGCACAACACGCCGGCAAAGGCGACGGTGGAACCGATCGACAGATCGAAGTCGCGCGATGCGAGACAGAACATCATCGTGCACGCGACCATGCCGATCTGCGAAATGGACAGCGCGAGGCCGAGCATGTTCTCGATCGAGAAGAAGTGGTCGACGGTCAGCGACATCGTCACGAACATCACCACGAAGATCAGAATCAGGCTGTACTCAGTGATTTGCTGCCACCACTTCGCCTTGTCGCTCGTCTGCGGAATCAGCGCTTCGGCGGCACTCTTGGCGGCCTGTTGCGCGAGGTTTTCTCTAGCTTGCATTTGAAGACTCCTCCCGTTCCCCACGGGTTGCCGGACTTTCGTCCAATGATGTTCAGGCCGCCTGTTGCGCGGCAGTTCCTGGCAGTGCGGTCGAGCTTTGCGGCAACGCGAGGCTCAATACCGCTTGTTCCGTTGCGTCCTTGCGCGAGAGTTCGCCGGAAATGCGGCCCTGGCGCATCACGACGATGCGGTCGGACACGCCGAGCACTTCGGGCAGCTCCGACGAGATCATCACGATCGCGCAGCCGCGTTCGGCGAGCTGATAAATCACGTTGTAGATTTCGTGCTTCGCGCCGACGTCGATGCCGCGAGTGGGTTCGTCGAGAATCACCACTTTCAGATCGGGCTCGGCGAGCCAGCGTGACAGAATCGCCTTCTGCTGATTGCCGCCCGACAGGAAGCGGATTTTCTGCCGGCGGCTCGGCGTCTTGATCTTCAGCAGCTTGATGAAACGGTCCGCGGTTTCCGCCTCTTTCTTGCGGTCGAGGAACATGCCCGCGCGCAGATAGTGGCGGCGGCAACTGATGTTGATGTTCTCCGACACGGTCGCCATCGCAACAATGCCTTCTTCCTTGCGGTCTTCCGGACACAGCACGATGCCGTGGCGAATCGCTTCGCCCGCGCTCTTCACGCGGATCGGCTTGCCGTCGAGCAGCAGTTCGCCGCCCTTCTTGTGCTCGGTGCCGTACACCAGATGCATCAGTTCGCTGCGGCCCGCGCCCACCAGCCCGAAGAAGCCGACAATTTCGCCGCGCCGCACTTCGAAGCTGGCCGGCTGCGACAGCGCGTGGCCTTCAATGGCCTTCGCGGCAAAGCGCACTTCACCGAGCGGACGCGGCGAATAATTGTAGATGTCCGAAATTTCGCGCCCCACCATCTCGCTGACGATGGTGTCGCGCGACACGCCTTGCAGCGTCGCATGCGAGGCGACCTTGCGGCCGTCGCGGAAGATCGTGCAGGCGTCGCACAGTTCGTAGATCTCGTCCATCCGATGCGAGATGTAGATCATCGCGCGGTTGTCGGCGCGCAGATCGCGCACCAGCTTGAACAGCACTTCGGTCTCGCGGTGCGACAGCGAACTCGTCGGTTCGTCGAGCGCGATCACGCGCGCATTGCGCAGTAGCGCCTTGCAGATTTCCACCATTTGCCGTTGCGCGATGGAGAGCTTGCGCAGCTTCGCGTCCGGATCGAGCGCAACGCCCATTGCTTCGAGGCGTTCGCGCACGAAGCGCTTCGCGTCGCGCTTGTTGACCCAGCCGAACGAATTGGGCAACTGGCCAAGCAGCAGGTTTTCCGCGACCGTGAGGTCGGGCACGTATTGCAGTTCCTGGTGAATCACCGCAATGCCGGCCGCAATCGACGAAGCAGCGCTCGTGAAGCGCACTTCTTTGCCGTCGATCATCACGCGGCCCGAATCGGGCTGATATTCACCGCCGAGTATCTTCAGCAGGGTCGACTTCCCTGCGCCGTTTTCGCCCATCAGGCCGTGCACCTGGCCGACGTTGACGTCGAAGGACACACCGTCGAGCGCGCGCACGCCTGGAAAGACTTTGCCGATATTGTCAAAACGTAGCGTCGCGGACACTTCGCCTCCTCTGTCGATCTTTGCTGTTGCCGGCGCGCGCCGCAAAGCGCCGCGCCGGCAGTCCACTTCATTGCACCATGCTTATTTGGAAGCGAGGCCCATCTTCTCGCGCACTTCGCCCACGTTCTCGCGCGTGGCCAGCATGCCGGTCGTCAGCGTGAGCGGGGGCGGCGCCTTGCCTTGCGTAATCCAGTCGTACATCAGCGCGGAGGTTTCCTCGCCGTGACGCTTCGGGCTGATGATGACCGTGCCGAAGAAGCCGGTCGGGTTCGGCTTCTTGAACTCGTTCAATGCCGAATCCGAACCGCCGATGCCGATGCCGATCATGTTGTCGGCCTTGAAGCCGCGGCCTTCCGCTGCACGCACCGCGCCGAGCACGGCTTCGTCGTTCAGGCCGTAGGCCACCCAGTGCTTGAACTGCGGGTTCTTGGTGAGCGCGATGTTGGCGGCGTTGAACGCGTTTTCCGTGTCCGTCTTCGCTTGCGGCGCGGCGATCACGTTAGCCTTCGGGAAGCCGGCGGCGAGGAGCGCGTCGGTCGCGCCGCTCGTGCGGTCATGCGCAGTCGGCAGCTGTTCGTACGTCACGTCGATCGCGCCGACGTCCTTCATGTCCCAGCCGCGCTTCTTGATCTCGGCGGCGAGGCCGTCGCCGACCTGCTTGCCGATGTTGTACGCCGAGATGCCCATGTGCGGCACCGACGCGATCGGCTTGCCGGCGCCGTCCACCAGACGGTCGTCCACGGTCATCATCTTCAGGCCGTCGGCCTTCGCTTTCGCGACGATGCCAGGTCCGAGCTTGACGTCAGGCGTGCAGATCACGAAGCCCTGAGCCTTTTGCGCCGACAGGTTGTCGATTGCGCTCATCACTTTTTCGCCCGACGGCGCGCCGATCTTCACGAGCGTGAAGCCCTTCTCCTTGGCGGCCATTTCGGCGAACTTCCATTCGTCCTGAAACCACGGTTCTTCGGGCTGCTTCACGAGGAAACCGATCTTGACCGGGTCGGCGGCTTGCGCGATGGGTGCGTTAAAGAGCACACCCGCCGCCGCTGCTGCCAGCGTGAGGAATATTCTGCGTTTCATGTTGCGTGTCTCCTGACTAATTGATAACGAGAAGGTATCGGCCGCGTCTTCTTGTACCGGTTGTGACACACGCGGCCAGCGCGTCGTCCGGTGAAACTGTGCTGCGTGGTGCTTTTCGCTCGTCATTCAGTCGTGAATCAGTCGTGATAGAGGACCGAGCGGCCGCCATCCACGGTGATACATGTGGCGTTGATGAACGGCGCTTCGTCCGAGGCGAGAAACACCGCCGTCATCGCCACTTCTTCGGGGCGGCCAATGCGCTTCATCGGCTGCAAATCGATCGTGGCCTGCCGCGCCGCGGCCGGGTCAGGCTGTTCGTTCCACCAGTCGCGCGCCAGTTGGGTCTCGATATAGCCCGGCGCGATAGCGTTCACGCGCACGTTGCGCGGCGCGTACTCGATGCCGAGCGCGCGCGTGAGGCCGATCACACCGTGCTTCGCGACCGGGTACGGAAAGCAGCCCGGAATGATCTTGAACGCATGCGTGGAGGCGATATTCACGATGCTTCCCGCGCCGCGCTCCACCATGCCCGGCAGCACCGCGCGGCAGCCGTTCCAGACACCGTCGAGATCGACCGCGAAGCAGCGGCGCCAGTCGTCGTCGGTCATGGTGAGCGGGTCGCAAAACACGTTGATGCCCGCGTTGTTCACCAGCACGTCGACGGGTCCGAGCGCGTCCTGCGCTTCGCTCACCGCGTGCTGAACCGATGCGGATTGCGTGACGTCGGTGTGCACGGCCAGCACGCGCGCGCCCGTTTCTGAGCGGATCTGTTCAGCGGTGTGCCCCGCCGTCTCGATGTCCAGTTCGGCGAGTGCCACGGCCGCGCCTTGCCGCGCGAACGCAAGCGCGATGGCCGCGCCGATACCGCGTCCGGCGCCGGTGACAAGTGCGACTTTGCCGGCGAGCCGTGTCATTTCTTCGCACCCGCGCGCGCCACGCGCAAACCGTTGATGAACGCCTTCGCGTGCGACGCGGTCACGGCCGCGCTCTGTCCCGGCTTGTAGAGCGCCGAACCCAGCCCGAAACCGTTCGCGCCGGCACTAAGAAACGGCCCCATGTTGTCCGGCGTGACGCCGCCGACCGGCACGAGCGGCACCTCGGCGGCGATCACCGCGCGCCACGCTTTCACGACCTGACAGCCGAGCTGCTCGGCGGGGAACATCTTCAATACGTCGGCGCCGTTTTTCAGCGCGATGAACGCCTCCGTCGGCGTGGCGACGCCGGGCGCGCAGGCCATGCCTTGCGCCTTGGCTGCCGTGACCACTTCCGGATCGCTGTGCGGCATGACGATCAGTTCGCCGCCCGCGGACTTCACATCCTTGACGAAACTGGGATGCAGCACGGTGCCCGCGCCGACGATCGCATCGGCAGGCAGCGCCTTGCGGATCGCGGCAATGCTGTCGAACGGCTGCGGCGAATTCAACGGCACTTCGACGATGCGAAAGCCCGCCTCATAGAGCGCATGACCGTGCTCGGCGGCATCCACGGGCGTCAAGCCGCGCATGATCGCGATCAGCGGACACGCCTCGAACGCCGCTATCAAACCCGCATGCGGCATGTACGGAGCGGGCAGATTGATGTGAGGTTGCATGTCGGTTCCCTATTTCGTGGATGTCGGCGCGGCTGCCTGGCCGGCACGCGACGCGTGGCGGGCCGGCTTGACGAGCCCCGCCTGCGAGGCGACGCGCCACAGGCCGCGCTCCGTCGCCTGCCTGACGAGTTCGGCCTGTGTGCAGCCGAACTGCGCAAGGGCGATGCGATAGCGCTCGCAGAGCGCTTCGTTGCCGATCAGGCGCAGGCTCTGGCCCGCGAGCGTACGGTGTTGCTGCGCCAGCACCGCTTCGAGGCCGGCGAGTTCATGTCCAATCAGCAGGCCAGACAGATAGTCCGGCTGCTGCTCGCGCGAAAGTTGCCCGGTCAGACCCAGCGTGCGCGAACTGAAGACTGTCGCGAGCACGCCCGCCTGGCCCTTGTCCCGCGCGATGTTCACGCCGCGCAGAAACGCTTCGGAATCCGGACGATCGGGCGTAACCATCGTGCGGCCGAGAATGGTGTGTTCACGCAGTGCGCCGAACACTTCGCCGGTCATGAATGTATGAAAACGTTCGATGCGGCCCGCCTGCACGACCGCCCATTTGGCGTGTGTGCCCGGCAAGCCGATGAGCGCCGGCTTGCCGCTGTCCGCGCCCGCGAGATCTTCGCCAAGCGCGCCGAAAATCTGCGTTTCCTCGCCGCGCATCACGTTGGGCAGTTCACCGCGTTGCAGCACGCCGGGCACGATATTCAGCGTCGCGCCGCAAGCCGCCTGCACGCGCACAATGCCGGCCGCGAGCGCGTCGGCGCTGGCCGGCGCCTCGACATAAGGCGCCTCGAGCCAGCCCTGCGCGCTGCCGACCATGCCCGCGGCGATCACCGGCGTGCCGGGCGCGGCGTCAAGCCATGCGCCGCACGCGTCCTCGAAAGCCGCGTCGAAACCGCCTTGTTCCGCGCTGCGCGGCAGATTCATGATGCCGGCCGTCGATGCACGCGTCGCCAGTACGTTGCCGGCCGCGTCGTAGAGATACGCGCGCAGCGACGTCGTGCCCCAGTCGAGCGCGATCAGGGCTGCATCGCGCGCGGCTTGCGCGGCGTCGCCCGCTATTGCGTTGACTCCGTCAGCGCCGGCTGCAAGCTGCGCGTCCGACGGTGTCGGTGAACCCGCCTGTTTCATCGCTTGATCCTGCGGGTTGTGGGTTGTGGGGCGCGCCAGCCGAGTTCTTCAGAAATCGCGCGTGCTTCGCGCTGCACGACCGGAATGAGTTCGTCCATGCGTTCGAGCGGCATGTAGGGAATCGTGCTCGCCACCGAGAGCGCCGCGACGATCGCGCCCGTTGCATCGCGCACCGGCGCGGCAACGCAGCGGATCGACGCTTCGTTTTCCTCGAGATCGAACGTATAGCCGCCGGCTGCGTAGTTCGTCATGCGCTGCATGAAGGTCTGCGCGTCGGGGCGGTTATCGGGCTTGAACGTGACGCTGGCGAGCGCGCGGCGCGACGCGTCGAAGAGCGACTGCCAGAGCTCAGGCTTGAGGTCGAGCATCATGGCTTTGCCGATTCCCGTCGACGCGAGCGGCATGCGGTGACCGACGCGCGAGCGCATTTCGAGGCCGCGCGTGCCGGGAATCTTGTCGATGTAGAGCACGTCGTCGCCGTCGCGCACGCCGAGGTGAATGGTGTCGAGTGTCTGTTCCGCGAGGGATTCCAGATGGGGGCGAGCCACGGCGGTGAGCGGCATCTGTTCGAGCGCGATGGTGCCGAGTTCGATCAGCTTGGGACCGAGCAGATAACCGCCTTGCACCTGACGCAGGTAGCGCGCCTGCACGAGGCTGCTGACCAGCCGATGCGTGGTGCTGCGCGTCGTGCCGAGTGCCGCGCCGAAGGTACGCAGATCGCGCACGCCGGCGGCGGCCGCCTCGAGAATCGCGAGACCGCGCAGGAGCGTCTGGGTGCCGGCCTGTTGCGGCGTGATGTCGAGCAGTGTGCTCGGCAGCGCGATTTCGTTGACCACCGCAGGCTGCGCGGGGGCACGTGGCGCTTTCGCTGCGGAAGGAACCTGACGCGCGGCGCCGCTCGCCGCGGGCTCGGCGCGCGGCGCCAGATCGGTTTCGGCCGCGCCTTCGACGTGATGGGGCATCGCTTTGTTCATGGCGATTCGCTTGTCGGTGGTGTCTGCGCTTACAGCGCGGGGCCGGAGAGCGGGCCATGGGTGCGCACGGCGTTGCGGGCGCGGGGATGCTGCCTGAGGATTTGGATAGGCATGGTGGCTTTGTCTCCGGGTTTTTGTGCTGTTGCAGATATGTGTCTGCTTGTTGGAGCCGATTGTAGGACTGTTTTTGAGAAAGCTCCAATATGTGATGGTGGTGGTCAGATAATGGGATTTTGATTGCCGTGGGCCTTTTTTAACCCCTTGGCCTTTCCTTGGCTCGCGGCGGCGCTTTTGGTTTTAACCCCTTGGCCTTTCCTTGAGTTCGCGGTGGTCTATTGGTGTTGCCCCTGTGCGGGGCGGCACCTACTTTCTTTGCGGCCGCAAAGAAAGTAGGCAAAGAAAGCGGCTCACACCGTCAGCTCATAAGTGGGGCCCCCGGCTTGCCAAGGGTAGTGGTGCATCTGGAATCCGTGCTGCCGCACATTCCGCGTCAGTGACAAGGCAGTCATACCTCCCGCCTCGCACGACGTGCTCGTCGGAACGGTCCGCTTACAACCGATCACTCGCGGTTTCAACAGATCACAAGTCCGAATAGAAGATGAGGAAGGGGAATGGACAGCGAAGGGGACGGTTTTGAGAACGACCGCGTCGGCGCGCGGAGCGTCGCCGGAAGAATGACTGCCTTGTCACCGGAGCGGAATGTGCGAGACGACCGATCCAGATGCACCACTACCCTTTGCAGGCCGGGGGACCCACTTATGAGCTGGCGGTGTGAGCCCGCTTTCTTTGCCTACTTTCTTTGCGGCGGCAAAGAAAGTAAGTGCCGCCCCGCACAGGGGCAACGCCAATAGACCACCGCGAACTCAAGGAAAGGCCAACGGGGCCAACGCGGTCAACAGCCGAAAAAACCACAGCGCCAAAAAACAAAAACCACAACAGCGTACAAAAAAAACCCACCCGCTTAGTCGGGCAATTCCGCCGCCCCCATCCTGCGCGCGATCACGCGCGCTCTTTGCTGCAGATACTTCGATCCACGATGCTCATCGAAATACCTCGGCTGCGGCAGCATGACCGCGAGCCGCGCCGACTGCGCAGCGCTCAGCGCACTCGCGGACGTCTTGTAGTAATAACGCGCCGCCGCCTCGGCCCCATACACGCCATTGGCCCACTCCACGGAATTCAGGTAGATCTCGAAGATGCGCTCCTTGTCCATCAAGGTTTCCAGCATCCACGTAATGATCAGCTCCTGCCCCTTGCGGATATAGCTCTTCTCACGCGACAAAAAGAGGTTGCGCGCGAGTTGCTGAGTGATGGTCGAGCCGCCGCGCACTATCTTGCCCTTGGCCTTGTTGCGCTCCCAGGCCTGCAGAATGGCGTCGGTTTCGTAGCCGTTGTTATTGACGAAGTTGGCGTCTTCGGAAGCAATAATCGCCCGCTTCAAGTTGCGCGAGATCTGGTCGTAGGGCACCCACGTGCGCTGAATCGAAAGATCGGGTCGCTCACGCGACAAACGCCACGCGTCCGAGCGCATGTAAGCCGTCGAGCGCGGATTGACATAGTTCCACACCGCAATCTGCGCAAAGTAAAAAAGCTGCGTCGCGAGCCACGCGAAAACCAGCACCGCAGCCAGATAAACGATCCATCGCGCCGGGCTTGGCCGGCTTGCGCGCCGCGTAGCTGTCATCGTGATGTGGGTCTCGTGTGATTGCAGTGCTGTTGCAAGCCAGGCGCTTCAGGCGTGCGACGGCGCCGACAACAGTGCCCGCAGTTCCGCGAGCACGGGCGCGCCCTCGGGACGCACGCCGCGCCAGACATAGAACGATTCGGCCGCCTGCTCGACCAGCATGCCGAGACCGTCGGCACCGCGCGCGCCGAGCTTCTGCGCATGCTCCATGAACACGGTCGGGTGCGCGCCGTACATCATGTCATAGGCGAGCGTGCCGCTGCCGAACGCGCCGTCGTCGCATTCGGGTAACGACGCTTCGAGACTGCCCGCCGTTGCATTGACGATCACGTCGTAGGCGCCCGGCTCGATGGCGCGCGCATTGCCGCCGGTGAGACGGCACGCGGCTTCGGCGGCGGCTTGAGCAAACTGGTCGACCAGCGCTTCGGCCTTCGCCGCCGTGCGGTTGACGATGGTGAGCGTATGCGGCCCCCGCTCCAGCATCGGCAAAATCACGCCTCGCGCGGCACCGCCCGCGCCGAGCAGGAGAATGCGCGCGCCCTTCAGCGGCACGCCAAGATTCACCTCGATGTCGCGCACGAGCCCGAAGCCGTCCGTGTTGTCGCCATAGACGCCGTTCGAATCGACCCGCAAGGTATTCACCGCGCCGGCAGCGGCGGCGCGCGGCGACAAAACGTCGGCGAATGCATGCGCGTCGAGTTTGAACGGCACCGTTACGTTCAGCCCGCGTCCGCCCGCTTCGATAAACGCGCGCACGTGCGGCACGAAAGCGTCCACCGGCGCGAGCAACGCGCCGTACTCCACCGGCTCGCCGGTCTGTGCGGCAAAGCGGCCATGTATGAACGGCGACTTGCTATGGCCGACCGGGTTGCCGATCACCGCATAGCGGTCTTTTATCTGCGTGCCGCTCATCGTCCGGGTTCCGTGATGTGCTGACCGGTGGCGGCATTTGCGCCGTCACCCTCCGGCGCGGCCTCTGCATTCTCTGCCCCCGGCGCAGTGGCTTCGGCTTGCGCCTCAGCTTCGCTTTCGGCGCTTTCGTCCGATGCTTCGACGATTTCTTCGTCTTCGCCTTCGTCGGCCTCCTCCGCTTCGCTGCCGCTCGTGACGGTGGGCGCATCGAGCACATGCAGAAGACGCACCGACGCCTCGACAGTCAATTCGTCAATCGACATGACTTCCATCTGCAGACGCGTGCCGCGTGCATGCACGCCGAGCCCCGGCACATGCAGCAGCAGCGGAATCTCTTCAAGCCGCACGAGGTCGCCCTTCACTACCGACGCGACCACCTGCTTCCTGTTTTCCTGCTTGAGCCAGCGCAGGCACCAGAAATACTCCATGCGGCGTTGGTGATCGGCGTACGCGCTATAGGTGTCGTCGAAACCTTGCACGACAGCGAACAGATCGGCGTCTTTCGGCTTGAACGGCGCCGCCAGCTTGGCGGTCACGCCATGCTGCACGCACGCGAGCAACTGCCACTGATTCACCAGGTCGACATAGCGGCGCAGCGGCGACGTGCTCCACGCGTACTGGGTGACGCCGAGCCCTTCGTGCGGCGCGGCGTTCGTCTGCATGCGCGTGCGCTTCGGGCCGCTCGGCGCGCCAAACGCGCGCTGCGTGCGGTAGATGCCCGGCACGCCGTGGTCGTGCAAGAACGCGCCCCACGACGAATTCGCGAGAATCGCCAGCTCGGCCACGATCGTGTCGAGCGGCGAACCGCGCCGGCGCGGCGTGATCGTGATGTGCTCGCCGTCCACGTAGAAGTTGAAGTCGGTGTTGCGCTGCACTTCGCGGCGCAGGCCGTAGCCCGCGCGCGCCGCCTGGCGCTTTTCGAAGAGCGCCTGCGCGAACGGCCACAACACGGCGATATCTTCCTTGTGCGGATAGTCGCCCGTGCCGGCGGCGAGCGCTTCTTCGGTGACCAGTTCGTCGAGTGTGTTGTGACGCAAATTGTTCTTCACGAAGACGCGCTCAGCGCGCGTTTCGCTCGCGACGATTTCCTGTGTCTCGCGATTGACGATCACATACAGCGACAGCGCGGGGCGCAGACCGCCCTCGGCGAGCGTGAACGCGTCGACAACATTGTCGGGCAGCATCGTGATCTTGTCGCCCGGCATGTAGACCGTGGACAAACGCGCGCGCGCAATCGCGTCGATTTCGTCGCCGCGCTGAATGCCGAGCGCCGGCGCGGCGATGTGCACACCGATCCGCACGCGGCCGTCGGCGAGATGCTCGACGGAAAACGCGTCGTCGATTTCAGTGGTGGTAATGTCGTCGATCGAAAACGCCTGCACGGCCGCTTCGGGCAGGTCGTCCGGCAAGCCGCCGAGCGTGACCGGCGGAAAGCCGGTGCCGTGCGGGAAAAATTCGGCGAGGAACCTGGCCTCGTGCAGTGCGCGCGCCGAAGGAATGGCGCCGCATTCGAGCATGAGCCGCGCCTGAGAAATGCCGCGCGCGGCCGCCGCCGCTTCCAGCGCCTTGTACTCGATGGTGTTCTTGTCCGGCTTCGTGAGCAGCGAGAGCGCCGTCTTGCCGGTGAAGGCCTCGGGCAAGCGGCCGGCTTTCAGCTCTTCCTCGTAGCCTTGCTGCACGAGCGCCTGCTGACGCTTGCGCTCAAGACCGGCGAGCGCCATTTTCAGCTGTTCCTGCGGCGCACGCTGATACATGCCGCGGCCCTTGCGACGGAAATAGACCGGCGCGCCATGCATGCGCAGCACCAGCGCCGCGCGCTCGGTCGCGCCGAAGCGCTCGCCGAAATATTCCGCGCCGAGCGTGGCGAAGGGAAATTCGTCGTCGGGCGCGCATTCCCACAGGAAGTCCAGATCGATTTCCTGCGCGACGGCGTCCGCCTCCTGCATCAGCTCAGCCGCGCTCGGCTTTTCGAACTCGATCAGCACGTCTTTGGCGCGCACTTTCGCGCGCCGGCCGCCCGGCAACTCGACCTGAAACGCATCGCCCTGGCGCGACAGCACGCTGCCGGCCTTGAAACTGCCCGATTCCTCGAAGAAAACGTTCACTCAATACTCTCGTCTGACTTGCATGCGCCCGCGTGCGCGGCACCGCAACGTGTTCGTGATGATGAATCCGCCGCGCGCAGAGGCGCACATGCGGCATGAATCTGATGACCTGCGGCGCTTGCGCTGCGCCGCTGTCGGACTGCGTGTTTCCGGACCGCGCCGGCCATGCGGCCGGTTGTCTGCGCCGGCAAAGCGCGCCGGCCATGCTTGCGCTGCGGCCTCGTTCAGGCAGCCTCGCGCGGTGCCGGCGGCTCGACGTCTTCGGCGTCGCAAAACGCCAGCACCTCGTCGAGATAGTCGGCGAACTCGCTGATCGCGTGATCGCTGCCCTCGATCAGCGTAGTGCGCGCGCCCGGATAGTGCGCGAGCATTTCGCGGTAGTCGAGCACTTCGTCGCCGGTCGCGGCCAGCAAATAATATCGTTCGGGACGCGTGATGGTTGTCACGCTCAGCGCCCGCAATTCGTCAAGATGATGCGGCTCTACGACGATGCTGCCGCCGCCGTGCCACAACGGCTGCTCGCCGAGATACGCGCTCAGGTCGCGCTGCGGCACGACCGCCGGGTTCAGCAGCACCGCCGGCCAGCCGTGCTTCTCCGCGAGATAAGTGGCGAAGTAGCCGCCGAGCGAACTGCCTATTACCGTCACGCGCTGCGTGCCGGCGGCGGCCACCAGCGACTCCGCGAGCGCCACGGTCTCGAACGGCGAAACCGGCAGCATCGGGCAGCACCATTCGTCGCTGCGGCCCAGTTCTACGAGGCGCGCCGCCAGAAGGCGCGCCTTGAACGAATTCGGAGAAGAACGGAAACCGTGCAGATAAAGAATCACTGGGCGCCTCGTGCGGAGAGAGCGTCGAGCAGTTTCTGGTGCACGCCGCCAAAGCCGCCGTTGCTCATCACCAAAACCTGGTCGCCGGGGCGCGCCGCGTGCACCACGGCTTTGACGAGCGCGTCGAGGTTGTCGAAAGCTTGCGCCTTGTTGCCGAGCGGCCCGAGGGCTTCAGCCAGGTTCCAGCCGAGCGCGTCGCGGCCGTTCGGTGCGCCGTAGCCGAATACCAGGTCCGCATCGGCGAGACTGGCGGGCAATTGCGCCTTCATCACCCCGAGCTTCATGGTGTTCGAGCGCGGCTCGAGCACGGCGAGAATACGCGTATTGTCGCGGCCCACGCGCGCGCGCAAACCGGCCACCGTCGTTTCGATGGCGGTTGGATGGTGCGCGAAGTCGTCGTATACAGTCACGCCGTCCACGCTGCCGCGCACTTCCATGCGGCGCTTCACGTTGCGAAAGCTCGCCAGCGACCTGGCCGCCTGGGCCGGCGGCACGCCGACATGGCGCGCGGCGGCAATAGCGGCGAGCGCGTTCATGCGGTTATGTTCGCCCTGCACGTGCCACTCGACCACGCCCACGCGCTCGGCGTTGTGATACACGGCAAAGCGTTCGTCGACCGGCACGCCGTCTTCGGCGGGCTGCGTTTCCCAGCCTCCCTGCACGCCGAAGCGCTCCACCTCGCTCCAGCAGCCGCGCGTCAGCACGCGCTCCAGCGCGTCTTCGCGGCCATTGGTCACGACCCGTCCAATACGCGGCACGGTGCGGATCAGATGATGAAACTGTGTTTCGATCGCCGCCAGATCCGGGAAGATATCGGCGTGATCGAATTCAAGATTGTTCAGAACGGCGGTTTTCGGCCGGTAGTGGACGAATTTCGAGCGCTTGTCGAAGAAGGCCGTGTCGTACTCGTCCGCCTCGATCACGAAGAAGCTGGAATCGGTGAGCCGCGCCGAGACGCCGAAATTGAGCGGCACGCCGCCGATCAGAAAACCGGGATTAAGACCGGCGTCTTCAAGCAGCCACGTCAGCATGGAGCTGGTGGTGGTCTTGCCGTGCGTGCCGGCCACCGCCAGCACCCATTTCCCGTTCAGCACATGTTCGCCGAGCCACTGCGGACCGGACACATACGGCAGGCTGCGGTCGAGAATGGCTTCCATGAGCGGATTGCCGCGCGACACCACATTGCCGATCACGAACAGATCGGCGTTCAGGCCGTTCAGTTGCTCCGCGTCGTAGCCCTCTATCAGCCGGATGCCTTGCGCTTCGAGCTGTGTGCTCATGGGCGGATAAACGCCGGCATCGCAGCCCGTCACCGTGTGGCCCGCGCCGCGCGCGAGGACCGCGAGACCGCCCATGAACGTGCCGCAGATACCGAGGATGTGGATGTGCATAAGCCTGTCGTGCCGCGCGGGCGTTTTTCCTGGAAGGGCCCCTTCCCCTGGCGTTTCGCCAGACCCCGTGAGGGCCAGCAAAGCCCCGGCGGCCGGCGCTTTCCTGTGAGGGATGTGAGGTGAGCGGGCAGCCGGAACGGCTGCGCGCAAAGGACGCTATTGTAACCGACGCCTTCCGAACGCCTAAGCCCGCTCGCCCGCTGCGGCGCACGCCGGCAGCCACCCCGGCTCGCCGGAAAGGGCGGTCATCAATCTCTAGTATGATGGACGCATGGTCCGCAAATCACATTTTGATCCGCAGCGCGTGCGCGAAGAAATCGCGATCGCCGCCGCGCGCCTGATCGCCGAAGACGGTCTCGACTATGCAACGGCCAAGCGCAAAGCGGCCCGGCAGGTGGTCGGGGAAAGCCGCGTTGCCGGCGAATGGCTACCCGATAACGACCAGATCGAAGAAGAAATCCGCGAATATCAGTCGCTCTTTCAGGGCAACAGTCAACCGGCGCTGTTGCGGCGCCTGCGCCGCATCGCGGTTGAATGGATGGAGCGGCTCGCGCCCTTCAACCCGTATCTGACAGGCGCGGTGCTCGGCGGCACGGCCGGCGAACATTCCGACATCCACCTTCAGGTGTTTTGCGACAACCCGAAAGAAGTCGCCATTTACTTTCTGAACGCGAACATTCAGTACGACGTCTCCGAGACGCGCCACTTCGCCGGGCGCGGCTATGTGGAGACGCTGAGCTTTCTGTGGCGGCCGGCAAACGAAGGCCGCGACGCAGAGCCCGTCGGCGTTCACGTCGCGCTATATGAATCGGACGACCTGCGCGGCGCCGTCAGGGCCGACGCCCGCGGCCGCACAGCACGCGCCAATTTGCAGGCGGTTCAGTCGCTTCTCGACAGCAGCGGCGTTGCACCTTCCACTAACTAGATAAGCATCATGAACACCAGACGGATCCTGATCGGCGCAGTCGTAGCCGTGATCGCTGCCGCCGGCGGCGTGCTGACTCACCATTGGCTGAACGGCAGGAACGGCGGCGCCGCGAGCCCGGACGGCCTCAGCGAGGTCGCCAATGCGGCGCAATCGCCGAATAAACAGGACGCGGTCGCCCAACTGTGGTCCGCGTCGCTTACTTCTCCTGACGGCAAGCCGCAAACGCTAACTGCGCTCAAAGGGCGGCCAATCGTTGTCAACTTCTGGGCGTCGTGGTGCGGTCCCTGTGTCGAAGAAATGCCGGCGCTCTCCCAACTGCAGCGGGACTACGCAGGCAAAGGCATCCAGTTCGTCGGACTTGGCGTCGATTCGGAGAAAAACGTTCAGGCTTTCCTGCAGAAAGTGAAAGTCGCGTACCCGGTCTACGTGACCGGGTTTGGCGGCGCGGAGCTTGCACGCGCGTTCGGCAACACCGCGGGAGGTTTGCCGTTCACCGTGATCATCGACGCCAAGGGCGCGGTCCGCTCGACAAAATTGGGGCAGATTGATCCGCAGGCCGTGAAAGAAACGCTGGACACGCTGTAGATTTCACAATCTTTGCAGGTCTGCGGGCGCTGAATCGCTGCAGATTGCGCGCAGATCGGCCGAAATTGGGAGAAGTTGCGCGGCTGCCCGAGCCCCGAAAATACGTCCCGCGCGCCTCGTCCGTGCATGAAACTAGACAAGTTTCTCTAATCAGCGCTAAAGTGCGCCCAATTCCACGGAAAAAGAAGCGACCATGACGCGACTGCTGGTACTGCACGGCCCCAACCTCAATCTTCTCGGCACCCGGGAACCCGAGGTCTACGGCCGCGTGACTTTGCCGCAGATCGACCAGGCGCTAGCCGATCGCGCCGCGGACGCCGCCGTCGAACTGGCGTCGTTCCAGAGCAACCACGAAGGCGCGCTCGTGGACCGCATTCAGGCGGCGCGCACAGAAAAGACCGACTTCATTCTGATCAACCCGGCCGCCTACACGCACACCAGCGTGGCTATCCGGGACGCGCTGGCGGGCGTCGGCATTCCGTTCGTGGAGATTCATCTGTCGAACGTGCACCGCCGCGAGCCGTTCCGGCATCACTCGTATTTCTCCGACCAGGCAGAGGGCGTCATTTGCGGCCTCGGCTGGAAGGGTTATCTGTACGCACTGGAGTTCGCGCTCGACCGGCTGGCCGCCGGTTCGTCGCGCGTCTGAATCAACAACACGTCTAATTTGCGCCGGCCGCACGCGCGTCGGCACTTCCATGCATTGAAAGGGGCTTCCTGATGGATCTACGTAAACTGAAAACTCTGATCGACCTCGTCTCGGAGTCCGGCATATCCGAACTCGAAGTGACCGAGGGCGAGGGCAAGGTCCGCATCGTCAAGAATGCGCCGCCGGTTTACGTGCAACCGTCCGCTTCGTACGCGCCGCAGCAGTTCCCGCAAACGGCACCGGCCAACGGCGGCGAAGCTTCGGCCGCAGCGCCGGCAGCAGGCGCGCCTGCCACGCCGGCGGCAGCCGCGCCGCAAGGCCACGTGGTGACCTCGCCGATGGTCGGCACGTTCTACCGCGCGCCGTCGCCGGGCGCGGACCCGTTCGTCCAGGTCGGCGATACGGTCAAGGAAGGTCAGACGATCTGCATCATCGAAGCCATGAAGCTGCTCAACGAAATCGAGTCGGACAAGTCTGGCGTCGTGAAGGAAATCCTCGTCGAAAACGGCCAGGCGGTCGAATACGGCCAGCCGCTGTTCGTGGTCGGCTAACGCAGCGCGCACCGCGCCTTGCTGCGCGTATCGCCTACGCGCCCGTCGCGCCCCGCGCTGCACGGCGCGCGCCCGATCTTCTGAGGCAGCCGGTGTTGTGAACAACCCGGCGCCCACTGATGAGTCGAAAACCCGCTATGTTTGAAAAAATCCTCATTGCCAATCGTGGCGAGATCGCGCTTCGTATCCAGCGCGCCTGTCGCGAACTCGGCGTCAAGACGGTCGTCGTCTATTCGGAAGCCGACAAGGAAGCCAAGTACGTGAAGCTCGCGGACGAGGCGGTCTGTATCGGCCCGGCGCCGTCCAATCTGAGCTACCTGAACATGCCGGCGCTGATCAGCGCGGCGGAAGTCACCGACGCCGAAGCGATTCACCCCGGCTACGGCTTCCTGTCGGAAAACGCCGACTTTGCCGAGCGTGTCGAGCAATCCGGCTTCACCTTCATCGGTCCCCGCCCGGAAACGATCCGCATGATGGGCGACAAGGTCACGGCGAAGCAGACCATGATCAAGACCGGCGTGCCTTGTGTGCCGGGTTCCGAAGGCGCGTTGCCGGAAGATCCGAAAGAGATCGTGAAAATTGCCCGCCAGGTCGGCTATCCGGTCATCATCAAGGCGGCGGGCGGCGGCGGTGGCCGCGGCATGCGCGTGGTTCACACGGAAGCGGCGCTCGTCAACGCGGTCAACATGACGCGCGAAGAAGCCGGCCGTGCGTTCGGCAACCCGCAGGTCTACATGGAGAAATTCCTGGAGAACCCGCGGCACATCGAAATCCAGGTGCTGTCGGACTCGTTCAAGAACGCGATCTGGCTCGGCGAGCGCGACTGTTCGATGCAGCGCCGCCACCAGAAGGTGATCGAAGAAGCGCCGGCGCCGGGTATCGCGCGCCGCCTGATCGACCGCATCGGCGATCGGTGCGCGGACGCGTGCAAGAAGATGGGCTATCTTGGCGCGGGTACGTTTGAGTTCCTGTACGAAAACGGCGAGTTCTACTTTATCGAGATGAACACGCGCGTGCAGGTCGAGCACCCGGTCACCGAGCTCATTACTGGCGTCGACATTGTCCAGGAACAGATCCGCATTGCGGCCGGCGAAAAGCTCGCCTACCGTCAGCGCGACATCGTGTTCAAGGGCCATGCAATCGAATGCCGCATTAACGCCGAAGACCCGTTCAAATTCATTCCGTCGCCGGGGCGTCTGACGTCGTGGCACATGCCGGGCGGTCCCGGCATCCGCGTCGATTCGCATGCCTACAATGGCTATTTCGTGCCGCCGAACTATGATTCGATGATCGGCAAGCTGATCGCCTACGGCGCCACGCGCGAGCAGGCGATCAAGCGGATGCGCATCGCGCTGTCGGAAATGGTCGTGGAAGGCATTCAGACGAACATCCCGCTGCACCGCGAACTGATGCTCGACGCGAAGTTCGTCGAAGGCGGCACGAGCATTCACTACCTCGAAAACCGGTTGGCCGCGAAGCAGCAGGCCGCGCCGGAAGAAGCGTAAGTCATGAGTTACCGGGAACTGGTCGCCGAACTGGCACGTGAGCACGCGGAGGAACTGTCCGACGCGCTGCTCGAGTTGGGCGCGCTGTCCGTATCGGTCGAAGATGCGGACGCCGACACGCCCGACGAGCAGCCGCTCTTCGGCGAACCCGGTCTCACGCCTGAGCGCACCGCGTGGCAGCGCTCGCGCGTGATCGCGCTGCTCGCGCCGGAACACGAACCGGCGGTGCTGCTCGCGGCGGCCTCAAACGAAATCGGTCTGGACGAAGCACCGCCCTTCACCGTGCGTGAAGTCGAGGAACAGGACTGGGTGCGGCTCACGCAGTCCCAGTTCGATCCGATTCCGATTGGCGAGCGCATCTGGGTCGTGCCGTCGTGGCACGACGCGCCGGACCCCGACGCGCTGGTGCTGGAGCTCGACCCGGGCCTCGCCTTCGGCACCGGCAGCCACCCCACTACGCGTCTTTGCATGGAATGGCTGGAGCAGTCGGTGAAGCCGGGGCAATCGGTGCTCGACTACGGCTGCGGCTCCGGCATCCTTGCGATCCTCGCGAAAAAATGCGGCGCCGACCCGGTGTACGGCATCGACATCGACCCGCAAGCGGTCGAGTCGGCGCGTCACAATAGCGAACGCAACCGTGCCGAGGTCACCTACGGCCTGCCCGACGAGTGTCCCGCCGGCCAGTTCGAAATCGTGGTCGCTAACATCCTGTCCAACCCGCTCAAGCTGATGGCCTCGATGCTGTCGTCGAAGGTCAAGCCGGGCGGCCGCATCGCACTGTCCGGCATTCTGGCCCGCCAGGCAGACGAAGTCGCGCAGGTGTACGCGCGCTGGATCGACATCGGCGTATGGCGCGAACACGAAGGGTGGGTATGCTTAACGGGAACACGCCGCGAAAGCCATTAGAATAAGGCGTATTGTCCAACCAACGGCCTCCCGGCTATCCGGCTCAATATGCTTCTGGCGACGCGCTGCCCCTTCTGCGAAACCGTTTTCCGCCTGCAACCGGCGCAGCTCGCGCTGCGCCGCGGGCTCGTGCGTTGCGGGCAATGTCACGAAGTGTTCGACGCCTCCAGCAGCCTCTACGACATCAGCGAGGGCGGCGACTTTGCGAGCGCGAGACACGTCTCTGCGGCCGCCGCCATGGAGGCCCTTTCCGGCACGCGGCCGGGCGCCGCGGACTTCAGCCCCGCCGCGTGGGACCCGTGGGCGCCGCGGCCCACGCCGCTCTTTGAAGAACGCTTCCGGCACAACGTGGAGAGCGTCTCGGCCCAGCCGCGCTACACGGGCGCGGGCGCTCAGCCGTTGTCCGATCACGCGGCAACGGAAGAACCGCAGCGGTCCGCCGGCGCGGCCAATGCTGCGGCACCGGCGGATCACGAGCCTGTGTTCGCCGATGCGCCGCTCGAACCCTTCGCTTATGAGAACGAGCCGACAAGCGAACCATTAAGTGAGCCAATAAACGAACGAAAAAGCGAACCAATAAGCGAGCCGCACGCCGACGAAGCGCCGCGGGTCTGGCACAAGAGCGGGCGCGCTGCCGGCTCGCCGGATGACGAACCGGTCTTCAATGAGTCAGCAGGGTTTCACGGCTTTCCCGACAACGAACCGCATTTCGGCACGACCGGCGTAGGCGCCGCCGGACTCGGCACCACGCATCCGCATCCGCATTTCGACGACGAAGACCTGCGCGGTCCGGCGCGGGCTGCGGCCACACCCGTCGGCGAGCCGTTCTCGGTGAATCCGGTCAACGACGACGTCGATCCGTTTCCCGTGGTGCGCGAAACGCGCCCGGCCGAGCCGCGCCGTCTTGCGTGGATCATCGGGGGATCGGTGGCGGCGGGGCTGCTCGTCATCGCCCTGCTTGCGCAGCTCGCGTGGTGGCAGCGCGAAACGGTGCTTGTGTATTTGCCGCGCACGCAAGTGCTGTACGCGAAGGCGTGCGCGCAACTTGGCTGCCAGCTCACCGCGCCGCATGACATCGACGGTTTGCAGGTCGAGCCGTCGGATCTGCGCCAGGTCGACGGGCCGCACAAGCTCGAATTGCGTATGCCGCTGCGCAACCGCTTCAACGTGGCGCTCGCCTATCCGGCAATCGAGCTCACGCTGCTCGACGACCAGAACAACATTGCGCTGCGCCGCGTGCTCTTTCCGCAAGACTATGTTCCGCCCGGCACGCCTATCGCGGCCGGCCTGCCGCCGCACATGACGCAAACCATGATCGTGCGCCTCGACACGGGCAACGCGGTCGCCTCGAATTTCCGCGTACAGATTTTCTATCCGTAACGCATCCCTGCGCGCCCGGCTCGAACCGGGCGCGTTCACCGTCATCACTGACGAACCTTCGGAGCACAACAACATGAGTCAAGTCACGCTGGGTGGTAACCCGATCGAAGTAGCCGGCACGTTCCCGTCGGTCGGCCAGACCGCTCCTGCTTTCTCGCTGGTCGGCAAGGACCTCAAACCGTTGTCGCTCGCCGATTTCGCCGGCAAGCGCAAGGTGCTGAACATTGTTCCGAGCCTCGACACGCCGACCTGCGCGACCTCCACGCGCAAGTTCAACGAAGCCGCGGCCAAGCTCACCAACACGTCGGTGATCGTGGTGTCGGGCGACCTGCCGTTTGCCGCCTCGCGCTTCTGCACGACCGAGGGTATCGAGAACGTCGTGACCGCCTCGACCTTCCGCGGCCATGAGTTCGCGCAGGCATACGGCGTCGACGTGACGAGCGGACCGCTCACGGGTTTGACGGCGCGCGCCGTCGTGGTGATCGACGAGAACGACAAAGTCGTTCACGCGGAACTGGTCAGCGAAATCAAGAACGAACCGAACTACGACGCAGCACTCGCCGCGCTGAAGTAAAACCCAAGCGCACGAAGACTCCGGCGCCGCGCTTTACGCGCGGCGCTGTCGCATCGCCCGCCCGATTTTTCCATCGTTTTTTACAGGAACGCTCGCCTTGTCTACGCTGATTTGCGGCTCGCTCGCCTACGACAACATCATGACCTTCGAAGGCCGGTTCCGGGAGCACATCCTGCCGGAGCAGGTCCATATCCTGAACGTCAGCTTTCTCGTGCCGACCATGCGCCGCGAGTTCGGCGGCTGCGCGGGCAACATCGCCTACTCGCTGAATCTGCTCGGCGGCGACGCGCGCATCATGGGCACGCTCGGCGAGGTCGACGCACAGCTCTACATGGACCGGTTCAGGCAACTCGGGCTCTCGACGGAAAACGTGCTGGTCGTGCCCGGCACCTACTCCGCGCAGGCCATGATCACCACCGATCTCGAGAACAATCAGATCACCGCGTTCCATCCGGGCGCGATGATGCAGTCGCACCTGAACCGCGCGGACCAAGCGAAGGGCATCACGCTCGGCATCGTCGCGCCGGACGGCTACGACGGCATGGTGCAGCATTCGGAGCACCTGGCGGCGGCGGGCGTGCCGTTCATCTTCGATCCGGGCCAGGGTCTGCCGCTCTTCGACGGTGCTGCATTGCGGCGCATGATTGAACTTGCGACTTACGTAGCTGTCAACGATTACGAAGCCAAGCTCGTTAGCAACAAGACCGGCTGGTCGATCGAAGAGATCGCCGGCAAGGTCGAAGCGCTCATCGTGACACTCGGCGAACACGGTGCGCAGATTCATCACGCGGGCGGCGTCGAAGAAATTCCGGTCGTCAAGGCACAGCAGGTGCTCGATCCGACAGGTTGCGGCGACGCATTTCGCGGCGGCCTGCTGTACGGCATCGAAAAGAAGCTCGGCTGGGCGACCACCGGCCGTCTCGCGAGCCTGATGGGCGCGCTGAAGATCGAGCATCAGGGCCCGCAGAACTACGCGCCTACCCGGGCGCAGATCAACGAACGGTTCAAGCAGGCGTTCGGGTACGACCTGCCGTAATAACGGAAGCCATTGGAGTTAGGGAATGAGAACAACGAGTCGCCTGGTAGTGGCCGCCTTGATAGCCGGTTCGCTGGCCATATCGGGGTGCGCGTATAACAGCAGCTCTGCGGACGTCTACACGGCGTCGCAGGCGCAGCGCGAGGAAACGGTCCGCATGGGCACGGTCGACAGTGTGCGCGCGGTCAAGATCAGCTCGAACAACGGTCAGCCGAGCGGCCTCGGTGCGATCGGCGGCGGCGCGCTGGGCGCGGTGGCCGGCAGCGCTATTGGCGGCGGTCGCGGCTCGATCGTTACCGGCATCATCGGCGGCCTGGCGGGCGCGGTGGCGGGCAACTCGGTCGAGAACGGCGTCGCCGTGCGCGACGGTCTGGAAATCACCGTGCGACTCGACAACGGCGACATTCGCGCGATCACCCAAAGCTCCACCGGCGAGATTTTCCGCGCCGGCGAGCGCGTGCGGCTTCTTTCCAGCGGCGGCGTGACGCGCGTCACGCACTAGTTTTCCCCTCTCGAGCGGCCAGCTTGACGCGGCCGCATCGACCTCACACGCATGCCCTCCCCTGTGCATGCGTTTTTTTTCGCCTCGCTTTGAGCACCGCATGCCAGGCCGCGAGCGCGGCCGCAGCCGCACGGTCGTGGCGACGCTGTCGAAGCGTAATACCTCGGGACTCACGCTTTCTTCGGGCGAAAAAAATCCCGTTGCCGAAGAACGGTAACGGGATCATGACCGGGTAGCGCTCGCGATACTGCATCAAGCGCTACCCGATCGGGGCGCATCGAACGACGCGCCGAAGTACTTCTACAGCCTGCGTCCTGTTACGGACGGCTGCCCGTCGGGAACGGCCATGCCGCTGCCGGGTTCAGCGCGGTCTTCACCGTTGCCGCCGGTGCGCTCGAAACGGAAGTCGCAGCAGGTGCAGGCGCAGCCTTCTTGGCGACAGCCTTCTTCGCAGGGGCAGCCTTCTTCGCAGGAGCGGCGGCCTTCTTCGCAGGCGCAGCCTTCTTGGCAGGTGCAGCCTTTTTAGCGGCAGCCTTCTTCGCAGGGGCAGCCTTTTTCGCAGCAGCCTTCTTGGCAGGCGCAGCTTTCTTCGCAGCAGCCTTCTTCGCAGGCGCGGCCTTCTTCGCCGCTGCCTTCTTCGCGGGCGCTGCCTTCTTCGCAGTCGCCTTCTTGGCCGGTGCAGCCTTCTTCGCTGCTGCCTTCTTGGCCGGCGCTGCCTTCTTCGCTGCTACCTTCTTGGCCGGTGCGGCTTTCTTCGCTGCGGTCTTCTTGGCCGGTGCAGCCTTCTTCGCTGCAACCTTCTTCGCCGGCGCTGCCTTCTTCGCTGCGACCTTCTTAGCCGGCGTTGCCTTCTTCGCTGCTACTTTCTTTGCCGGTGCGGCCTTCTTCGCCGGAGCTGCCTTCTTTGCTGCGACCTTCTTCGCTGCAGGCTTCTTAGCGGCGGCTTTCTTTGCAGTTGCCATCATTTTCTCCTTCAGGTTTTCAGATGAGAGTCAGTTCAAACTACACCCTTCGTCAAAACCCGCTTCCCGCGGACGCTTCTCAGGGCGCGCGCTACGAAGCGGGCTATTCATCGGCGTACGCAGGTGCTGCGCGCTTACGCTAATGAATGCGGTAAGGCGCGCCGTGCCCGAAGGCACCGCGCGCCAAATGTCATCGGCGTTGGTTTGCAACGCCGGCAATTGCTTGATCGAGCCGACGGCGATCACGCCGACGGCTTTTTCCGGGGGGAAGTTTGCCCATCCCACTGAAGGGTTCGCAAAGTGCCAGTCATGTTTGTGGGCCGCGAAGGCACGCGGCGCACGGGGCACGCTTTGCATCAGGCGGTTCAGCTCCTAAACATAATTGCCGCAGCTTTTAGGCCCACGGCATCCCCATCGATGAATGCATCTGCGACTCGAACCCGGATCACTCCCAGGTCAGCGCGCCGCCAGTCTGATATTCGATCACACGCGTTTCGAAGAAGTTGCGCTCCTTCTTCAGGTCGATCATCTCGCTCATCCACGGGAACGGGTTTTCCTCGTTCGGGTACAGCGGATCGAGACCGATCTGCTGGCAACGGCGGTTGCAGATGAAGCGCAGA